>MDTB01053270.1_pt1 | contig 26740 bp, 31 predicted proteins | sample 811161 | NCBI WGS metagenome assembly MDTB01 (sample SAMN05326650, study PRJNA326480) | marine metagenome | isolation source: seawater | place: Mediterranean Sea | collected 2009 | reverse complement strand
TTTATGGCTAATACTCCATGGCTTGGAATTGACCACTTAAGATTTGGTATCATAGGAGCTTCAGTAAGCTTAGTTGCAATGATTGTAGTAAGCTTAATGACTAAAGCACCAGATGCTGCCACTCAAAAGATGGTTGATGACGTTAGAATACCTAGCGGAAGAGCTATTCTTGGAAAACAACACTAAATAAAATTTATTTTATTAGAAAAGGGGCGATTTATTCGCCCCTTTTTTTTTGCTTTTAGCAATTTATTTAGCATGTTAATTTGATTTATGCCGATTTGGATATTGATTTTGGATTATATTTTAGGAATTATAATGTGGACCTTAATAGGAAGGTCAGCAATGAATATCTTTCAAAGAGAAGATTCTAATTTCTTTTTTATGAAAGCTTTTGTTAAATTAACTAATCCAATTATCAAATTATTTAGATTTATCACCCCAAGTTTTATAATACCTCTATTTGTTCCACTGTATGTCGCATGGTTTTTTTATATGTTTAGATTTTATGCAATGCCATATATTTTGGGATATGACGTGATGGGTATGTTATCTTTTCCACTAGAAAGTGATATTGCACAAGAGATTTACCGTATATTTAATAAATAAAAAATGACAACTAAAATTTACTCTTTAATTATTTTTTTGGGCCTTTATTGGTTTGTATGTTTATACATAGGTTTTAAAACACAAAAAAAAATTGAATTGCCGGTAGATTATTTTATTTTTGGAAGACAAGTTCCAAGCTGGTCATACATTACTATAATGACAGGAACGGTATTTGCAGGATGGTTATTTTTTGTCCAACCAAGTTTAATTTTTGTTAATGGTTTATCCTTTGCCATGACATCTCTAGCTGTAATTGCTGTTCCTCTAATTGGTATATTGTTTTCAAAAAGACAATGGATGTTTTCAAAAAAGTTTGGCTTTGTTACTCCAAGTGAAATGCTAGGGACTTATTTTAAAAGTGACATTATTAGAGTATTGATTGTTATTATAACTTTAGGTTTTTCAATACCATTTATTGCGATGCTCCTTTATTTAGGCGGGCTATTAATAAGTATAATGTCTGATAATTTAATTGGTCCTGGATCAGCAGCGATTTTGATTGGAGCAGTGATGGTTGTTTATCTAAATTTGAGTGGTTTTAGATCTTTAATTTATATCAATAGTTTACAGTTTTTATTTTTTATTTTCGGAATAATTTGCATAGGGTTTATTGCTTACGATCTAGTTGGAGGCTGGGATTTATTAAACGAAAGTTTGTCGAGAATTGCAGGTTTGAAAAACAATCTTTTTAATACAAAAGAAAGTTATAATGCTTATCTTTCGGTGCCCGGAACAATTAAAAGTGTGAATCTTTTGAACGATACTTTGCCTTACAACGGTATATGGACAACTTCTATGATTTTAACATTTGTTTTTGCAATAACTGGAATACAAATGTCACCAAATATTTCAATGCTAACTTTTGCTAGTAAAGAAGTTAAATATTTTGGAACTCAACAAATTTGGTTTTCTGCATTTTTAATGGGTTTTTTATTAATTTTTTTTACAGCTGGTATTGGTGCAAGTTCAATTTTGCTTGGAGGGAACAATGTTGTTAACCAGAGTGGGAACAATATATCAAATATTATTCCAACAGATATATTTCCAAATAATATTGAAAGTTTAATACCTCATCTAATCAATCTTATTGGCGAGTATTCTATAATATTTTACTCTATCTTGGGAGTTTGTGCTGTATCAGCTGTTCAGGCTGCTGGCTCCCTTTATTTAACCTCTAGCGCAATTGTAACTAGAGATATTGTAAAAAGATTCTTTTTCAAAAATATGAATAACAAAGAGCAAATTTTTTCATCTAGAATAATATTAATGATAATTTTTGTACTATCTCTTCTTCTTGCAATTGGATCTAGTAACGATATTTTTAGCCTCGGAAGCTTATCACTTGCAATAGCATGCCAGATGTTTGTTCCATTGATCGCAATGTGCTATATTTCATGGTTCACTAAGCAAGGGGTTTCATTCGGGATTGTTGTAGGAATAATTACAGTATTTTTTACAGAAAGTGTAGGTCAAACAATTTTTGGTGATTTGATTTTTTGGAATAAATGGCCCTTGACAATTCACTCATCGGCTTGGGGTCTGGTTTTTAACCTTATAGCAACAATTGTTATATCCTTCATTACTCAAGACTCGAAAGAAACTAACCACAAATATAAATTTCATGATTTTATAAATGACTACAAGAGTTATGCTGTTGGCAGAAGGAGTTTAAAGCCAAGCGCTTGGATAATTACTTCTGCATGGATATTTTTTGCATTAGGCCCTGGGTTAATTATGGGGAATGAATTGTTTGGTAAGCCAGTTAATGTGGAAAGTTGGTCTTTTGGCATGCCATCGATTTGGGTGTGGAACATAGTTTTTTGGGTCTTAGGCATACCTTTAATTTGGTTTCTGGCTATCAAAATGGAAATGTCGACTTCACCAAATAAAACCATCATTTCACAGGTGGAAGATGTTGGTAGTCTAAGAGGATAAAGTATTTTTTTGACATCAAAAAATTAAAAACTATAAATAAATAAGTATGACAAGTTCAGTAAAAATTTCACCTTCTATATTATCATCCAATTTTAGTAAATTAGGGGAAGAGATAAAAGCGCTTGAGAGTGCAGGTGCAGATTATATACACGTAGATGTTATGGACGGTCATTTTGTTCCGAATTTAACAATTGGTCCTGACGTAATAAAACAGATCAGGCCTTTTAGTGATAAAATCTTTGACGTTCATTTAATGATTTCTCCTGTAGATAAATACATTGAACAATATGCAAATGCTGGCTCTGATATTATTACATTTCACCCAGAGGCGACAAAAGATACTAGTAAAACAATTAAATTAATAAAAAAATTTAATAAAAAAGTTGGAATATCTTTAAAGCCAAAAAGCGAGATCGGTTTAGTAAAAGATTTTTTAGATAAAATAGATTTAGTGTTGATAATGAGTGTAGAGCCAGGATTTGGCGGTCAAAAATTTATGCCAGAAGTTTTGCCAAAATTAAGAGAATTAAAAAAAATAATTGAAGATAAAAAATATAACGTGGATCTTGAAGTAGACGGGGGCATCAACTTTAAAAACTCAAAAATTGTCAAAGAAGCGGGTGCCAATATAATAGTATCTGGATCTACTATATTTAAAGAAAATAACGGAGATTTAAAAAAGAATATCAACTTACTCCGTGAAAACTAATATCTAATAAATGACTAGTGCAAAAAGTATTTATATTTATTTTTTATCAATAAAGAAAATTATCGTTAAAAACATAAAAGAATTTTTTTTTTCGACTGGATTATATAATAGATTATTAGACTCAAAAATTCCATCAAGATTTTTCTTCTACCCGAATCCATATTTATTATCACCTCTTTTAAATCATAAAGATTTATTAATAAAAATCTCACATAACGACGTGGTAAATTTTTGGACCAATATTTTAAAAAATAATGAGAAAAAAAGTGTACATAATTTTTTATGGTTAAATTTGATAGACAGAAAAAATGAAACAAAAATTATTCAAAAGATTATAGAAGATTGGATATTTCAATATTATAATTATAAAAAACGTATATGGAGTGAAGGCTTAACAAGTCTTCGGGTAATAAGTTGGATTTCCAATGCAGAAGTTATATTAAATAATAATCATCAAGATTTTAATCAGACTTTTTATAAATCTCTTATCAGGCAGGTTAATTTTATAAAAAATAATTTTAAAAATATATCAGATGAAAATAAAAAAATTACATCTATAAGTGCAATTTTGCTATCTGGATTGGTATTTAGAGAGTATTACAATAATTATAAAATAGCGTTGAGAGAACTGAAAAAATTAATTGAGACCTCTTTCGATAAGAATGGTTTTCCAAAAAATAGAAATTTTGAAAATTTAATCACTTTTTTACAATACTTTGTATTAATAAAAGAGTGGATTAAAAATGGTCAAGAAAAAGTTCCATATTATTTAGAGGAGATCATTGAAAAAAATTTGGTATGTCTTAACTCATTAAATAGTCCAAGAAAAAAATTGCCATTATTTAATGGTTCTACCGAAAAGAATTTAGAGGCTTTTTTAGAATACTTGGGCAAATTAAATTATAATATTAAAAAAAATTTAAAAACAGTTGGACAAATTCAAATAATAAAAAATAAAAAATCAATTTTATATTTTGACTCTGGTGAGCCTCCTACATATCAATTTTCAAGAGACTATCAATCAGGTCCTCTCTCATTTGAGTACTCAAATGAAGGTGATAAAATAATTACAAATTGCGGATATGGAAGAAAAATATCAAAAAAAATTCAATTTTTAAGCAAGTCTACATCTGCTCAGTCTACTCTATGCATAAATGACACATCAGTCGTAAAATTTAAAAAAAATATTTTGATTAATAAGGCCTATGGTTCAACAATAAACAACACATTTAAAATTTTTGATGTCGATAGATCAGAAGATAAGACAAATATTATTATCTCTGCAACACATAATGCATATTTGAAGAAATACGGTTATTTACACAAAAGAACCATCAAGTTTTTTAAAAAAAATAATGACATCATTGGAAATGATCATTTAATTAAAAAGAACGATAATTCAAATGTTGGATTTAGTATAAGATTTCATCTTTATCCCGGAATAAACACAGTTAAGACTATAAGTGGAAAAAGTATACTTTTACAAATTAATAAAAATAAATCTTGGATGTTTTCATCAAATAATAGAAAAATTAATTTAGAGAAAAGTTTGTTTTTAGGGGGTAACAAAGCATTAAATAATCAATGTATAGTAATTTATGGAAATACAGAGGATGAAGATGTTAATATAGAATGGAAATTAAAAAAGGCCAGCTAAATTAATGTTGAAAAAAATAGAAAATGCACTTATCTCCTTATCGGACAAATCTCAAATAGAAAGAGTGCTAAAGGTTCTAAAAAAATATAAAATTAATTTGATTAGTTCAGGCGGAACTCACAAAGAAATAAAAAGGCTTGGTTATAGCTGTACTGAAATTTCAAAATACACAAAATTCGAAGAAATGCTTGATGGTCGTGTAAAAACTTTACACCCCAAAATCCATGCTGGAATTTTAAGTAAAAGATCTAATAAAAAACATAGAAAAGAAATGAATAAAAAAAAAATTAAATATATAGATTTAATAATTGTCAATTTTTATCCTTTCCAGCAAACTATTAAAAGAACAAAAAATTTAAAAAATATAATTGAAAACATTGATATTGGCGGTCCAACCATGGTGAGAGCAGCTGCAAAAAATTTTAGTGATGTTTTAGTTTTAACTGATTCAAAAGATTATAGTCTGCTTATAAATGAACTTAACAGAAACAAAGGTCGTACTACTTTGAAATTCAGAGAACAAATGGCTTGTAAAGCTTTTGGATTAACAGCTTTCTATGACTCGGTGGTTTCAAATTGGTTTAATAAAAAACTAAATATAATTTTTCCTGAAAAGAAAACTATTTTTGGGGAAAAAATTAGTCAATTAAGATATGGAGAAAATCCACACCAGGAAGGCAGCATATATTTAAATGATTTATTCAAAGAGAGCCTTGGATTAAAAAAAATCAAAGGTAAAGCATTAAGTTACAATAATTATAATGATATTTTCACTGGCTTGGAAATCTTGGGATCCTTTAATAAGACTGGTGCAGTAATCATTAAACACGCAAACCCATCGGGAGCATCAACCAACAGTTCGGCTATAAAAGCATTCAGAGACGCTTATATTTCTGATCCAATAAGTGCATTTGGTGGAGTTGTGGCATGTAATTTTGTTGTAAATGAAAAAATTGCTAAAGAAATGTCCAAGATGTTTTTTGAAGTTATATTGGCAAAAAAGTTTGACAAAAAATCATTACAAATCTTAGGGTCGAAGAAAAATTTGATATTAATAGATATTTCTAAATTTAAAGAAAAAAAAGGATATTTGATAAAATCTTTTGATAATTCCTTCTTATTACAAAATAAAAATGAAGTAGTATTTGATAGAAAAAAACTCAAATTCGTTACGAGATTAAAACCAAGTAAAAAAGAAATTAAAGCTGCGGAATTTGCATTTAATATATGCAAATTTGTAAAATCCAATTCTATTGTAATTACAAATAATACCTCAACTATTGGGATAGGAGCCGGTCAGCCTAGTAGAGTTGATAGTTGTAAAATTGCTATTCAAAAAGCAATGCAGTTTCAAAGAAAAAAATTGCGGAACTCTATTGCTGCATCGGATGCCTTTTTCCCCTTTCCTGATGGAGTAAAAAAACTTATCAAAGCCGGTGTTAAAATAATAATTCAGCCAGGTGGTTCAATAAGAGATAAAGATTCAATTTTGCAAGCAAATAAGGCAAAAGTAAAAATGATTTTTACTGGCATTAGACATTTTAATCACTAAGAGATCTTATCTACTTTGGCAGCTAAGACAAAATCACTTTCATGAAGACCTTTAATTGCATGCGTAAAAATTTTTATTTTAGCATACCCCCATCCAAACCATATATCTGGATGATGACCCTCTTTCTCGGCTATATCACCAACCTTGTTTACAAACTGTTGGCTTTCTAAAAAATTTTTGAACTTAAAATTTTTTATTAAATAATAAATTTTGTTTTCATCTGACTTTACTTCCCATCCATCAACCATTTTAAGGTATTTGTGAATTTCGGTTATATCAAAATTTGGTATACCTCCTTCACATGGGATACACTTTTTACTGGCAAGATCTTCGGACATTTCTCTCTCCAATCATGTTCTATTTTTGGAGCGGGAGAAGGGAATTGAACCCTCGGCCTAAACGTTGGCAACGTTTCGCTCTACCACTGAGCTACTCCCGCATATAAATTTTGTATTATATTATAAAAAATTTTAATACGTCAATAACTTATTTAGAAAATGCCTGTATCAGCAATTCTTAGGTTAAGTTTTTTTAAAAATTTAATATCATTTAAATCATTTAAAATTATTTTTTTGATTGAGTTACTAATTTTATTGCTCCTGAAGAATTTGTGTATCAAATTTATACTTAGTCCAAATAGAAGGTTCTCTGGTTTCCTTGAGCTCACAAAACGGTTAAAAATTCTTGAATCTTTTAATTGAATGCCTAATTCTAAATGCTCTTTTATATGGCTGTTTAAGTTTAATATATCTCTTAAAATCATATTGAAGCCTTGTCCTGCAATTGGGTGGACATTGTACGAGCTCTCGCCCAAGACCAAAACATTTTTTTTAAAAAAATTTACATTGAAACTAAATGATATAGGAAAAAAATCAAATTTTGAGATTTTTAGTTTTCTATTAGAGCCAAATATTTTTTTAAATTTATGATTTATTAAGTTTTTAATTGTTTCTAATTTTAAATTTTTACTAACACTCCAGACTAATGAAAATTGTTTTTTATTAATGGGCAGTATAGCCATTGGGCCTTCCTTTAAAAAATACTGTTTAGAGTTATTAATGTTTAGATTGTGTTCGACTATTGAGGTAAAAGCTATATCATTGGGGTGTCCGCTTATTATCCTTTTTCCAATTAAGTTTGTCACCAAAAAAGACTTTTTGCCTGTACAAAGAATTATTATATCATATTTTCTTTTTTCGTTTTTAAAGATTATTTCAGAATTTTTTTCATCTATTTTTTTTACTTCTTTATTTATTATTTTTATTTTATTTCGAGATTTAATTTTTTTAGCTATTGCTTTTATTAACTTTTTATTCTCTAAAATATATATTATATTTTTTCCATTGTTTTTAAAATTCATGAAATGATGGTATTTGTCTGACTGCTCATGATAAAGATCAATATTTGTAGAGGGCCAAAATATTTTTTGATCTTCGAGATTTAAGAAACTACACAAAGATTTATGATTGCTTGGGGATATTGCTGTAGTCCTGTTATCATTAATTCTATTGCTGGGTTCAAGCTTTGCTACTAGATCTACTTTGGCGTTTAATTTACTTAAAATTAATGCGGTTGTTAGTCCAGTTAGACCACCTCCAATGATACAAATTTTTTGCATATTTATTTATTTCTTTTAATTATCTGTGTGATGTAATTTATGTCCTCTGGTTTGGTTTCGGGTAGGACGCCATGACCTAAATTAAAAATATACGGATACCCAGAAAAAATTTTAATAAATTTTTCAACATTTTTCTTTATTTCTGTTCTGTCGGTTAAAAGGATTTTGGGGTCCATTCCGCCTTGTATCGTTATTCCTCCCGACTTATTTTTTATCCAATTAGGATCTATGTTGTAGTCTATGCTAATGCAATCGGGTTTAACTATAGAGCAAAAATTTTCATAGTTCTCTCCAATTCCTTTTGGGAAACAAATCGTGGGTACTTTTAATGATTTTGTATATTCAACTATTTTAAGTGTTGGGTCGTAACAATAAGTTGAAAGTTTGTCTTTAGGCAACAAACCAGCCCATGAATCAAATATTTGAATTATGTTTGCTCCTGCCTCAACCTGTTTTTTAATATGGAGACAAATTGTATCTACAAGTTTATTTAACAGCCTTCCTACTAAATTTTCATTCTCAATAATTCTGTTAAATTTGAATTCTTTTTTTGGGGATCGCCTATTTAACATATAAACCAACAATGTCCAAGGAGCTCCAACAAATCCTATTAGACTTTCTTCTTTAGTAATTTTTTTTACCTCGCTTATAGATTCGTAAACAGGTGAAATCTTTTTGATGAAATTATTATGGTCTTGTTTTAATATTTCTTCTATTTGAAATTTCTCAAGAACCGGTCCCAAGTTTTTCTTAAACTCAACTATTTGACCCAAACCATAAGGAACCATTAAAATATCAGAAAATATAATTGTTGCATCTAAATTAAATCTTTTTTTTGGTTGAAGAGTAATTTCTTTTACTAATTGAGGATTTAAACATAATTTTATAAAATTTTGATTTTTTTTTCTTATCTCTTTAAACTCTGGTAAATATCTACCAGCTTGTCTCATAAACCATACAGGAATGTAAGAAGAATCTTTATTTTTTATACAATTTGATAATTTATTCATTATTAATAGTATAGATTTAAAATATAATTGATGTAATAGGTCATGTTATTTGGGTAAATAGGGATTATTACTGATTTATCTACATTTTATTAAATCAAAAACGCATATTAAGTTAATTTTTTCTCTATTATACACAATGTTAATTGTAGAGTATAAAATTATAAACATAATATAAATTGTTAAAAACTAGTTAACTAACGTGAATAAAAAAATTTGATTTATGAACACCTATTAATATCTAATACCTGTACAGATATAATCCACAGATTTAATGACAAACAAATACCAAATATTTTTGATATCAGACTCAACAGGAGAAACCCTAGATAGAATATTTCTAGCCCTACAATCTCAGTTTGCAAACTTTGATTATGACAAAAAGGAATTTGTTTTTATAAGAACTAGGCAGCAAATTGATAAAGTTGTAAAAGAATGTGCAGAAAAAGAAAACCCGATAATACTTTATACAATAGTCGACGTCGATCTTGCAAAGTTTTTGTCTAAAGAAAGCGAGAAGAACAACATTCCATGCTTTGGTGTTTTAGGAAATTTAATTTTAAGTTTTTCTAAGCTTCTAAACCAAAAAGCCACTCATACTCCTAGCGCACAACACGTTCTTGATGAGGATTACTATAAAAGAATTGAAGCAATTCAATTTACTATGGCTCATGATGATGGTAAAAAAAATGAAGACATCGAAAAAGCAGACATAATTCTAATCGGCGTTAGTAGGACAGGAAAAACACCCACATCAATATACTTGGCGAATAGGGGTTTTAAAACACTTAATATACCTTTGGTTTTGGAACAGGGCATCCCAAGTATTTTAGAAAAAAAGAATAATAGTTTTTGTGTAATTGGTTTATTTGTGGAAGCAGAAAGACTGTCCGAGGTAAGAAAAACAAGGGTAAGTGTAAACGCTTCTGTTGATCTAAAAGTTTATACTGATGTGGAAAAAATAAGAGCAGAACTAGATAGCTCAAAGAAAATATTTAAAAAATTTAATTGGCCTTCAATTGATATTACAAGAAGATCGGTTGAGGAAACAGCCGCATCAATAATTAAAATTTATGAAATTAAAAAAAACAAATGAAAATTATTTTAGCGTCCCAAAGCGGTGTAAGAAAAAAAATTTTAAATAAAAACGGTATTGACTGCGAGGTTTTACCTTCAAATATAAACGAAGACGAAGTAAAAAGGTCTTTAATTTTAACAGGAGCTAATCCATTATTAATATCAAAGAATTTAGCTGAACTAAAATCAAATAAAATTAGCTCAAAAAGACCCGACCAAGTAGTTCTAGGCGCTGACAGCGTTATCGATCTTGCAGGAGAGTTAATATCAAAACCAACGTCACGAGAGGAAGCTCTTCAAATACTTCAAAAGTTAAATGGTAAAAAACATCAGCTAATAAGCTCAGTTTGTATATCCAAAAATGGATCAATGATTTGGAACCATACAGATGCCGCCACACTAACTATGAAAGAACTTAATTCAGACCAAATTAAATCGTATTTAAAAAAAGTAGATGATGTAAAATTATATGCTTATGGAGTTTATCAAATTGAAGATGGTGGAAAAAATTTGTTTTCAAAAATCGAAGGAGATGAAGATACAATTATGGGCCTTCCCGTTAAAAAAATAAGGGAGTATTTAAATAATCTGTAATGCTAATTTTGATTTGGATAGCAGTTTGTGTAATTTTTTATTTAGTCCAAAAAGTCCTTGGTAATTCTGGGCATGCATTAGAGTTATTCGCCTTATTAACTGCATTAGCTTTATTTTTCATAGATAGATTTAGTAGAAAAGCAAAAAAATGAAAAAGTATTTAGTAATAGGAAACCCAATAGAGCACTCGTTGTCTCCACTATTGCATAATTATTGGATTAAAGAAAATGGAATAAGTGCGATTTATGAAAAAAGAGAACTAAAAGCAAAAGAATTAGAAAAAACAATTTTAGAAGTTAAAGATGAAAAAATTTCAGGTATTAACGTAACAGTACCTTATAAAAAATTAGTTATAGAATTTTTAGATGAATTAACCCCAGTTGCCAATATAACTAAATCAGTAAATACTATTTATAAAAAAACTGGTAAAATAATAGGAGATAATACAGATGTAGGGGGGTTTGAAAATTCTTTAAAAAACATAAATTACAAACCAGAGGGAAAAAAAGTATTTATCCTGGGTGCTGGTGGAGTTGCGCCGTCAATCATTTTCGCTTTAGAAAAAATGGGTGTCGCAAAAATAATTTTAAGCAATAGAACAAAACAAAAAGCAGAAGACCTAAAAAAAATTTATCCCAATATAGAAGTTGTTAGCTGGGGAGACTCGGTCCAGTCCGACATAATCATAAATGCTACAAGTTTAGGTCTTAAGAATCATGATGATATTAAATTAAATTATGAAACTTTAGGTCCAAACAAATTATTTTATGATGTTATATACAATCCAATCAATACAAAATTTCTTTTAAAAGGAAAAGAACTTGGCAATAAAACTGAAAACGGTAAAGCTATGTTTGTATACCAGGCTCAGCTGTCCTTTGAGATATGGCACAAAATAAAACCAAAAATTAACAGCAAGGTTTTTGAAATATTGAATAATGGTTAAAATAGGTATTACAGGGTTAATAGCTTCTGGCAAAACAACAGCAGCAAAAATTATAGCTGGTAATAAGTATCCTATTTTTAACGCTGATTACGAGGTAAGCAAAATTTACAAAACAAGTTATTTTAGAAAAACTGTTAAAAAAAAATTAGGTATTAATAACAGTAATAATTTAAAGAAAAAGATCAAAAAAGTTATCACTAAAAAAAAAGCAAACTTAAAAACTTTAGAGAAAATTATACATCCAATTGTAAGGAAAAATTTAAAAAAATTTATCAAAAAAAACAAGAAGCAAAAGATATTGATATTTGAAATTCCACTTTTAATAGAAAGTAAACTTATGAAGAACTTTGATAAAATTATCTTCGTAAATTCCCAAAAAAAAAATAGACTTAAAAGATATTTAATGAGAGGTAAAAGTAAGGAAATTTTCAATTTTTTGAATAAAAGACAGTTGCCATCAGCCAAAAAGATAAAATTTAGCGATTATGTTATCAACAACGACAAGACCTTAAAATTCTTAAAAAAAAACATTAAAGATGTAATATCATCTTTATGAATGAAGTAATTTTAGATACTGAAACCACAGGTCTATCAATTAAAGATGACCATAGAATAATTGAAATAGCATGTATAGAAACAAAAAACTTAATACCTACAAAAAATGTTTTTTACAAGTTGTTAAATCCTGAAAGAGAAGTATCAAAAGATGCAACTGAAATACATGGATACACAAACAGTAAACTAGATAATGAGCCCAAATTTAAAGATATAGCAAAAGAATTGATTGAATTTATTTCAGGTAAAAAATTAATCATCCATAACGCACCTTTTGATATTGGTTTTTTAAATCATGAATTAAAAAAAATTAATATGAAAATTATAGACGGTAAAAAAAATATTGTAGATACACTTGAGCTTGCAAGAACCAAATATCCAGGATCCTCCAATTCGTTAGATAATTTGTGTAAAAAATTCAATATAGATTTGTCAGAGAGAACTAAACACAATGCTTTATTAGATTGTGAGCTATTAAGAAAAGTTTACATAAATCTTATTGGCGAAAAAGAACCTACTTTAGTTTTTAATGAGACAAATACTAGCGATTTTTTAAAGGACAAAAAAAATAATAAAATTCAATATTCAAAAACTATAATCAGACCATCTACGGAAGAAAACTCTAGCCATTCTATCTTCCTGAAAAATGAATTGAAAAAAAATTATTTTTGATTTTTTCTTTGTTCGTATAGTTTTAAAAAATCAATTTTTTCATTAATAGTTATTTTTTTAAAACCAGATTTCTCAAATAATGAAATAATCATTCCTCTTACAGTAGGATATACTTCAGTAGGAACTTTTATGAGAATTATTTTTTCTAACTCTTCTTTAGAAACATTATTTTCAACGGTTATTAAATTAGCAAGGTTAGAGGAGACAAAAATAATCTTATCATTATTTTTTTCTGTAGGTGATAATTTCAGGGTCACATCTACTTGTATTATTTTTTCTTTTATTTTTTCGCTTTTTATATCACAAACGAATCTATAATTTTTAATACCTTTCTCGAGAAGAAGAGCAGTTTTTGCGTCTGGTATTTCAAAGGATACATCTTTGAAGTATTGACCAATAATTTTATAGCTCATCTTTATCCTTATCTTTATTTACAATTTCCCCATCAATATAATCATTGGTTCTATTTGTGGAAATATTTTTTTTCAAAATAAAAAATTTTATAATAATTTTCCGTGTAAATGGTATCAGCAATAAAAAGCCAATTGCGTCAGTAACAAAACCCGGAATAATTAACAAAAGTGCTGCCATCGCTATGGATGCTCCACTCAAAATTTCAAACAAAGGTATTTTGTTTTTGTACAAATTATAAACGCCTGATCTAAGCGTATTTAGGCCTTCAATTTTTGCAAAATAAATTCCTACGATAGCAGTAAGGAAAATAAAGCCAAGAGTACTTAAAGCACCTATATTTTGACCAATTTTAATCATTACAAATATTTCTACAGCCGGTATTGCAATTAAAATTAACAAAAGTGTGTTCATTTGGACATTTCTAAATTATATTATTAATGTATATTTAGCAATAATGAGTAATAATTTTGGATATTTAGACATAATACTTTTGGCAATGATCGCTGGATTTATTATTTTAAGATTAAGAAATATTCTTGGCAGAAAAACAGGCCATGAAAATAAAGTTTTCACTGAATTTGCAGACAAGAAATTTGGACAATTTAAAAATATTAATGAAACGGAAGCAAAAAAGCCTCAAACAGATTTTGATTTAAATGAAAAAAAGCAATTTCTTAAAGGCGCAGAAATTGCATATGAAACTATAATTACGTCCTTCTCAAAAGGTGATAAAGAAAGTCTAAAAAAATTACTTACCGAGAAAATGCAAGCAAATTTCTCATCTGCTATAGAGGATCGTAAATCTAAAAGAATTAAATCCGAACTAACTTTCATTGGCATCAAATCTTCGGCTATAGAAAAATTTGATAAAACAACAGAAGCTCTTTTTTTTACAGTTAAATTTGTTAGCGAAATTATATCTGTAAAAAAAGATAAAGATAATAAAATTTTAGAGGGAGATCCTAACAAAATCAAAACAGTAATAGATCATTGGAAATTTACTAGAAAAATTTCCAGCTTAAATCCAAACTGGTATCTTGCTGATATTAAAAATCCTTGAAGAAAGATTCTAATCAAAGAGATTGGGAAAATTTTCTAAAAAACCCTTCGCATATATATGACAAGGAAGAGAAAAAAAGAGAGAATAAAATTAATTATTCAAGGAAAAAATTTGATCTTCATGGACATACAATCGATGAGGCTAATCAGAAAATGAATCAACTCATTTTATCGTGCTATGAAAAAGGAATTAATGAACTCCTAATTATTACTGGAAAAGGATCACATTCCAAAAAAAACAATTATGTATATACATCTGAAGAAAATTTAAAATTGCAAGCTTCAATACCAGAATTCATTAAAAATAATTCAGAGTTAAACTCAAAAATAAAAAAAATAACTCAAGCCCCACAAGATTTAGGTGGCGAAGGAGCAATAATAATCAAGCTTAAGAGATCTAAAGAATAAACTTTGATAGGTCAGTGTCTCTAACGAGATCTCCAAGATTTTTTCTTACATACTCTGCATTAATTATAATTTTCTGTCCAGATTTATCAGAAGCTGTAAAACTTATTTCATCTAATACCTTTTCGATGATAGTATGCAATCTCCTCGCTCCAATATTTTCTACAGTAGAATTAATTTCTGTTGAAAGCTTGGCCAGCATATCAATTCCATCATCAGTAAAATCTAGTTCAACATCTTCAGTTTTTAACAGTGCTTTGTATTGTTTTATTAAACTATTATCTGGCTCTTTTAGGATTCTTTTAAAATCTTCCTCATTAAGTGCCTTTAACTCTACTCGAATGGGTAAACGACCTTGTAGTTCAGGCAACAAGTCAGAGGGTTTTGCTAATTGAAAAGCTCCAGATGCAATAAATAAAACATGATCTGTTTTAACTGGTCCATATTTTGTATTTACAGTTGTTCCTTCGATCAATGGAAGCAAATCTCTTTGAACTCCTTCTCTTGATACATCGCCACCAACTCTGTCTGTTCTTCCAGAAACTTTATCTATCTCATCTAAAAATACAATACCGTTATTTTCTGTAGAGTCTTTAGCTTCCTTTATTATTTTATCTTCTTCGATCATTTTATCGGACTCTTGAGCTATTAAAATTTCATGAGACTCTTTAACACTCATTTTCTTTTTCTTGCCTTTAGGACCCATTGATTTTCCTAACATTTCTCCGATATTCACCATCCCAATATTTGCTCCGGGCATTCCAGGTATCTCAAAGCTTGGCATACCACCTTTTATCTCATTAACTTCAATTTCAATTTCATTTTTATCTAGATCACCAGAACGCAATCTTTTTCTAAAACTTTCCCTAGTCGCCATACTTGCTTTTTTCCCCACTAAAGCATCTAGAACTTTTTCTTCAGCTGCTTGTTGTGCTTTTGCATGGACCTCTTTTCTTCTCTTCTCTCTTTCCATTGCAATTGCTATCTCAATCAAATCTCTTATTATTTGTTCTACATCCCTACCAACATATCCAACCTCGGTAAATCTTGTTGCTTCAACTTTAATAAAAGGGGCTTGAGCTAATTTTGATAACCTTCTTGATATTTCTGTTTTACCAACTCCTGTTGGTCCAATCATTAAAATATTTTTAGGCAAAACTTCTTCTTTCATATCATCCGAAAGCGCTTGCCTTCTCCATCTATTTCTTAGTGCAACAGCAACAGCTTTTTTCGCTTGATTTTGACCAATAACATATCTGTCAAGCTCTGATACAATTTCTCGGGGCGACAAGGCGCTAACTTTTGTACTATTCTTTTTTCCTTGTTCTTTGACAATTTTAAGATTTGGAACTTTTTGAATCATCTTTTAAACTTTTTCTGTGGTTATATTATTGTTTGTAAATACACAAATTTCAGAAGCAACCTTTAATGCCTTTTTAGCTATTTCTTCTGCGGTCATGTTTGTTTCCATTAGTACTTTAGCGGCAGCTAAAGCATAATTTCCACCTGAACCAATACCAATTATACCATCTTCAGGCTCAAGCACATCGCCAGTCCCTGATATAATAAAACTTTTTTCCTTATCTGCTACAGCCATTAATGCTTCTAATCTTCTTAAATATTTATCTGTTCTCCAATCTTTTGCTAATTCCACAGCAGCTCTTGTTAAATTGCCCGCATGCTTTTCAAGCTTTGCTTCTAGCCTCTCGAACAAAGTTAGTGCATCCGCTGTTGATCCAGCAAATCCAGCAATCACATTTCTTTTCTCGATCTTTCTGACTTTCTTTGCTTTACTTTTCAGAACAGTATTTCCTAAACTGACTTGTCCATCACCTGCAACAATGGTTTGATTTCCCTTCCTTATAAGAACAATAGTTGTTCCATGCCAGTTTTGATTTGTATTCATATATTCTTATGTGGAGATTTAATTTAAATCTTCAAGGTTCTATGCGGCATTTATTGCCAAAATGTAAATTTAGCTATATATCATTACATAAATCTCAAATTTTATGAGTAGAAAAGCTAAAATTTTAAGAAAAACTAAAGAAACAAATATCTCTGTTGAAGTAAATTTAGACGGAAAAGGGAAATATCAAATTAAGACCAATATAGGTTTTTTAGATCATATGTTAGAGCAGCTCTCCAAGCATTCTTTAATTGATATGAAAGTAATTGCCAAAGGAGATACTCATATTGATTTGCATCACACAACTGAAGACTCAGGTATTGCTATCGGGGAAGCTTTAAAAAAAGCAGCTGGGAATCTAAAAGGCATTAAGAGGTTTTCAAGCACAATAATTCCAATGGATGAAACTCTAACAAGAGTTTCAATAGATATTTCTAATAGACCATATTTGATTTGGAAAGTGGATCTAAAAGTTGAAAAGTTGGGTGAAATGGATACAGAACTTTTTAAAGAGTGGTTCCAAGCTTTTTCTCAAGCGGCAGGAATAACTTTGCATGTTGAAAATATTTATGGTGAAAATAGTCACCACAAAATTGAGTCTTGTTTTAAAGCTTTGGCAAAATCTCTTAGAGAGGCTTTAGAAATAGATAAGAGAATTAAAAATATTCTTCCTTCTACCAAAGGCAAACTGTAAAAAATAAATGAAAATATTTCCTGCTATTGACATTAAAGGGGGAAAGTGTGTTCGTCTTCTCAAAGGAGATTTTGGAAAACTAACCCAATACAAAAAGTCACCATTTGACCAGGCGAATATTTTTTCAAATTTAGGTTTTAAAAACTTGCATTTAATAGATTTAGATGGGGCTCTAGAAGGAAAATTTATTAACAAAGAAATTATTCAAAATATAGCGAAAATAAAAAATATTAAAATTCAAGTTGGGGGTGGAGTAAGGTCTCTTGAACAAATAGATGATTTATTAAATATTGGGGCTGACAAAGTTATACTTGGCACAAAAGCTATTGAAGATATAAATTTTTTGGAGAAAGCCAGTCAAAAATTTAAAGGAAAGATTGCGCTTGCCATTGATGTTAGAAATGGTTTTATAGCTCTCTCTGGATGGAAAAAACAAACGGATATCTTGGCTTCAGAATTCATTAAGAAGGTAGATAGATTAGAAGTTTCCAGAATTATATACACTGATATAAGCAGAGATGGAACTAAGACAGGCCCAAACATTGTCGAGACTATAAAATTTTCTAGTTTAACCAAAATTCCAGTTATTGTCTCTGGAGGTGTATCTTCTCTCCAAGACGTGATAAACTTAAAGAAAAATAAATCTGAAAGAATTGAAGGAATAATAGTTGGTAAGGCAATTTATGACGAAAGTATTGACCTCAATGAACTTTCAAAAGTGAGTTAAATGTTAAAAAGAATTATACCATGTCTTGATGTAAAAAATGGAAGAGTGGTTAAAGGAATCAATTTTGTTAATTTGGTAGATGCAGGTGATCCTGCTGAACAAGCTAAATTTTATAGCGAGAACGGTGCTGATGAAATTTGTTTTTTAGATATAACTGCCTCCAATGAAAATAGGAAAATTATTTTGGATGTAGTAAAAAAAACATCCGAAAAATGTTTCGTTCCTTTGACTGTTGGTGGGGGCGTTAGGAGTCTCAATGATATCTCAAACTTATTAAGCTCTGGCGCAGACAAAGTTTCAATAAATACTGCAGCTGTTAATAATAAGACAATTGTTAAAGAAGCTGCAGAGAATTTCGGATCACAATGCACCGTTATTGCGATTGATGCTAAAAAGGTCAGCGAAAATAAATGGGAAGTGTTTACAAATGGAGGAAGAAATCCTACAGGTAAAGATGCTATTATTTATGCGAAAGAGGTAGAGGATCTTGGCGCAGGCGAAATACTTTTAACTTCAATGGATAGAGATGGAACAAAAAAAGGATATGATTTAGATTTAACCAAAAAGATATCAAGTTCAGTCAATATTCCAGTTATAGCTTCAGGCGGTGTTGGCAACCTCGACCACTTGTGTGAAGGTCTCAAAAATGGCAAAGCTAGTGCTGCATTAGCTGCATCAATATTTCATTTTGGTGAGTTTTCTATACAAGATGCAAAAAAATATTTAGACTCAAAAGGAATTCCTGTAAGAATTTAGAAATGTTTAAAACACTTGAAGAATTAATTGCTGTTATTCGTCAACGAAAAGGACTTTCGTCTGAAAATTCATACACTAGTAAATTATTAAGCAATCAAAAATTAAGCATTGAAAAAGTAAAGGAAGAAATTGCTGAACTCTTCGAGGCAATTCAGAAAAACTCAAATAAAATTCATGAGTCAGCTGATGTTCTTTATCATTTAATGGTTCTTTTAGAGGCACACAACATTAAAATTGAAGAAGTGTTAGAAGAACTTAAAAAAAGGCAAAAGAAATAAAATGACCTATGATAAAAATAATATTTTTGCAAAAATTTTAAGAGGGGAAATTCCTTGTAAAAAAATTTATGAAAATGAATTTGTTCTTTCTTTTTATGATATTAATCCACAAAAAAAAATACATGCCCTTATAATCCCAAAAAATGCATATATTGATTTAGATGATTTTATACAAAATGCTAAAGAAAAAGAAATCATTGAATTTTTTAAGGCAATAACACATGTAGCTAAACTACTTAAAGTATCAAACATACAAGGCGGTTATAGAGCTTTATCAAATATAGGAAAGAATGGAGGCCAAGAGGTGCCGCATCTTCACTTTCATATATTTGGTGGTGAAAACGTCGGCAAGATGGTCTCTAATTAATCTTTGGAATTTGAAAAATTTTTTTTCCTAATTCTTCATTTTTAACAAGGTTTATAATCTTAAAATTAGTTATATTTCTATTTAAATCAATGATTTCCCATCCAGTTAAATCTAAATTATTTTTATCAAAAAAAAATGTTATTTCACCTTTTTTTTCCATAAAATATTTTGCTTCATAAGTCTCATTTTCTAAATAAATCTTTCCTTTTAAAATCATATTCTTAAATTTTTTTTTATCTAAAATTTCTAAAAAAAAAGAATAAGAAGCAGGATAATAGTAAGTTTTGTTGTATCTTTTATGATGAATAACAAGATTATTTTTATTAATGATTAGCTCTTTTTTATTTTTATTGTCGTGATAAATGCATTTTAAAAAATGTGGTCTTTTCAAAAAACAATTGCCTTTTTCAGTTTTATCCATGGAAACTTGTATAAAATCAAATTTTAAAGTTTCGATATTATTCAAATTATTAACTATCTCAAACCCAGCATTTGCTTTTAAATAAGTAATTTTTAATGAAAAAATAAAAGTTAAAAAAAAAAAGAAGTATAAATTTTCCTTTATGCAAACTATAAAACCTCTCTTTTACCAGTATGGTTTGCTTTACTTACAATTCCATTAATCTCCATTTGATCTATTATCCTTGCAGCTCTGTTGTATCCAATTTGAAGCTTTCTTTGTAAAAAACTAGTAGATGCTTTTTTTTCAGTTTTTATTATCTTAAGAGCAGCATCGTATAATTCGTCTTGCTCTTCACTCGAAGATTCATCAGAGGTATTACTTTCTTGGAATTTAGTAATTTCTTCAATGTAATCGGGGTTTCCTTGAGATCTCAAAAAGCTTGTAATTTTTTCAAGATCTGCTTCAGAAACATATGGTCCATGAATTCTAAAAATTTTGTTAGCTGATGACATAAACAACATGTCCCCCTTTCCTAACAGCTGTTCAGCTCCTTGTTCACCTAAAATTGTTTTACTGTCAATTTTTGAACTTACTTGGAATGATATTCTTGTTGGAAAATTTGCTTTAATTGTTCCGGTGATAACATCAACACTTGGTCTTTGCGTTGCCATGATTATATGAATTCCCGCAGCTCTTGCCATAGCTGAAAGTTTTTGAACATAGCTTTCAATTTCTCTACTTGAAATTAACATTAGATCTGACATCTCATCAACAACCACAACTATATAAGGCATTTTTAATTTGTGTTTTTGATTATAACCATCAATATTTCTTACACCTTCAGAGCTCATCAATTTGTATCTGTTTTCCATTTCTTTAACTGTCCAACTTAATGCTGAAGTCGCTTTTTTAGCATCAGTTATGACTGGAGATAAAAGATGTGGAATTCCTTCATAAGAGGATAGCTCCAACATCTTTGGATCAATTAAAATTAATTTACAATTTTCAGGACTGTGCTTATAAAGAAGCGAAGTAATTATTGTATTTATACACACTGATTTTCCCGAGCCAGTAGTTCCCGCTATTAACAAGTGTGGCATTGAGGTTAAATCAGCGATTATCGGCAATCCAGAAATGTTCTTTCCTAATGCGATAGGAAGTTTTATTTCTTTTTTACTAAAAGAATCAGAGCCTACAATTTCTGACAATAAAACGTTATCTCTTTTACCATTAGGTATTTCTATACCAATAGTGTTTCTTCCTGGTATTATTGATACTCTTGTTGAAACAGAACTAGTATTTCTAGCAATGTCATCTGAAAGACTAATTATTTTAGAAACTTTAATACCAGGTGCAGGCTCGAACTCATATAAGCTTACCACAGGACCATTGCTGACTTTTTTAATTTTTCCCTTAACTCCGAAGTCTAATAAAATTTTCTCAATAAATTGCGGGTCAGGATTTTTTGATGCAGATATTTTAATATTTTGTTTTTTTTCTAATAAATTTATAGAAGGCAGAAAATATTCGTTTTTTTTATTTTCAGATTGATTTTTAAAAGAAAAAGTCTGTTGTTTTATTTCTAGACTCTCTTTTAGATCTGTTGCTGGCTCAGCATCATTAACTTCAGGATTAATTTGTTGATTCTTTTTTCTCAAAAAAACTCTTTTTAAATTTATTCCAGAACCTAAAATAAAAAAAATACACACTAAAAGAAAAATGGCTGCTTTAAAAAATTGATTTTCCAATATAGGATAGAAACCATTTATAATATTAAAACTTTTCTCACCAACAAAACCTGAATTACCATTATCAATTAACCAAAAAGAGTTATTATTAGTTAAATAAATAAAAAGGCATCCTAAATTAATATACAAAATAGTAAAAAATATTTTACTTAATAAATTTTTAATTTTTTTGTTTATTACAAGAATAACCCCCCAGGATAATATGCTTATTGCAATTAAAAACGATATTAAGCCAAAAGATTGGAGAAAAAAGTCTGCAACTATACTTAAATATTTTTGAAAAAAAGTCCCAGTTTCCTGCGCGTCTATCTTGTAGATTAAAGTGGAATTTTCAGGGGAATAACTGAACAATGAGTAGGAAAAAACAAAGAAAAGGCTTATTAATACAAGCCCAAATAGCTCAATAAATCTTTTTTTAAAAAAATTCAAAGCATTAGTGTAAATATTCTTATTTAATTTCATTTACCGAATCACCTGCTTTACTTTGTATCATTTATTAAAAATTGATAAAGTTCTAAAAAAAAATATTTAAAAATATGGAAAAAAACCACCCAAAAGTAAACTTTGGAAAAACTGGAGTGCTTCTAGTTAATTTAGGCACACCCGATTCAACAAGTTGGTTGGATATTAGAAAATATTTAAAAGAATTTTTATCTGACAGAAGAGTAATAGAGGTGAATCCAATAATTTGGCAAATCATTTTAAATATTTTTATATTAAACTTAAGACCCTCTAAAACTGCAGAGGCATATAAAAAAATTTGGATGAAAAAAGAAAATATGTCTCCACTCAGGTATTTCACGATAATGCAAAGTGAAAAAGTATCAAAAAAAATTAGCGAAGAAATGATTATTGTTGATTATGCAATGAGATATGGAAACCCAAGTATCTTTAAAAAAATGAATCATCTTCAAAAATTAGGATGTGAAAATATAATAGTTTTACCCTTGTACCCTCAGTACGCGGCAGCGACTACAGCTACAGTGTGTGATGAGATTTACAGATGTTTAATGAAAATGAGATGGCAACCAAGCCTACAAATTATTCCTCATTATGAGTCCGAGCCACTGTATATTAATGCTCTAAAAAATAGTTTAGAGAAAAAAATTTCCGAAATAAATTGGAAACCAGATTTAATAATTGCTTCTTACCATGGCATACCAAAAAAATATTTTGATAAAGGCGATCCTTATCACTGTTATTGTCACAAAACGACTAGACTGTTAAAAGAAAGTCTAAAAATTTCAATACCGATCGAAACCACTTTTCAATCTAGATTTGGTCCTCAAGAATGGCTTCAACCATATACTGATAAAACTTTAGAAAAATTGCCAAAAAATAATAAAAAGAGTGTTTTATTAATATGCCCTGGATTTTCATCTGACTGTGTAGAAACCCTGGAAGAAATAGCGATGCAAGGAAAAGAGTCTTTTATAAAAAATGGAGGACAAAATTTTGATATCGTACCATGTTTAAATGATAATGATGACCACATAGAATTAATATTTCATTTAATAAAAAAATATTTAATAAAATAAAATGAACACTTATTTACTTTTTAAGTCTCTTCACTTAATAGCAGTTATATCATGGATGGCCGGTCTTTTATATCTTCCAAGGATTTTCGTTTATCACGCTGAAACAAAAAATAATGAAGATAAAAACAGTACTTTCAAAACTATGGAAAAAAGGCTTTTTGTTTATATTATGAATCCATCAATGTTGTTATCTTGGCTTTTTGGCTTTTTGCTACTTCATTCTATTGGAATTGACTCTTTAGCAGAAACTTGGATGATTACTAAACTGATTTTGGTGATTTCACTTACATTCTATCATTTTTTTCTATTTAATTGCTTAAAAAGATTTGGTGAAAACGGAAACATACATTCACCTAAATTTTTCAGAATTATCAATGAGGTACCCACTGTTTTACTCATTGCGATTATATTTATTGTGGTTTTTAAGCCTATTTAGACTTGAAATGTTATTCTAAATCACTATATTAGTATTACTTACCTTCAAAAAACAATCATTATGAACTTACAAGAACTTAAGCAAAAATCGCCATCAGAGTTAATAACTCAAGCCGAAAAGCTCGGTGTTGAGAACCCGAGCACTTTAAGAAAACAAGAAATACTCTTTTCTATTTTAAAGAAATTAGCTGATAAAAATGAGCAAATAACAGGAGGTGGAGTTCTGGAGGTTTTGCAAGATGGTTTTGGTTTTTTGAGAGCAATTGAATCTAATTATCTTCCTGGACCAGATGATATTTATGTTAGTCCTAGTCAAATAAGGAAATTTGGTTTGAGAACTGGAGATTCCGTGGAAGGCGAGGTTAGAGCCCCAAAAGATGCAGAAAGGTATTTTGCCTTATTAAAAGTAAGCCAAATTAATTTTGAAACACCTGAAAAAGCTAGGAATAAAATAGCCTTTGATAATTTGACTCCTCTTTATCCAGACAAGCAGCTAAAAATGGAAGTTGAAAAAAATACAACTGAAAAAAGACCTGATCAAACTGCGAGATTAATTGATTTAGTGAGCCCAATTGGTAAGGGACAAAGATCGCTTATTATTTCACCGCCGAAAGCCGGTAAAACAATAATTTTACAGAATATTGCCAACTCTTTAGAAGTAAATCATCCAGAATGTTATTTAATGGTTTTGCTAATTGATGAAAGACCAGAAGAAGTTACAGATATGCAAAGAACAGTAAAAGGGGAGGTAATAAGTTCCACTTTTGATGAACCTGCTTCAAGACACGTTGCTGTTGCAGAAATGGTTATAGAAAAAGCAAAAAGATTAGTAGAGCATAAAAAAGATGTAGTTATTCTTTTAGACTCGATTACTAGACTAGGAAGGGCTTATAATGCAGTAGTCCCAAGCTCAGGAAAAGTATTAACCGGGGGTGTCGACGCAAATGCACTTCAACGACCAAAAAGATTTTTTGGAGCAGCAAGAAATGTTGAACAAGGAGGCTCTTTGACAATTATATCAACCGCTTTGGTAGATACCGGAAGTAGGATGGATGAAGTGATATTTGAAGAGTTTAAGGGAACCGGTAATTCAGAATTAATTTTAGATAGAAAAATTGCTGATAAAAGAATTTACCCTGCAATTGATATAACTCGCTCTGGTACTAGAAGAGAAGAAATGCTATTCAAAAAAGAGGATCTCACAAAAGTTAATGTTTTAAGAAGAATTATAAGCCCCATGGGAACAATGGATGGAATAGAGTTTTTAATGTCTAAACTTAAAAATACCAAGAACAATGCAGACTTCTTCATCTCAATGAACAAACCTAGTTAATCACAGCTTTTTCAAATTTTAATAATTTTTCTTTTAATTTTATCCCACCGGATGCAGAAAATCCTCCCAAATTTCCATTTGATTTAATAACTCTATGGCAAGGAATAATAAGAATATGTCTGTTTTTTCCGCAAACGTAACCAACGTATCTAGGTGAAATTTTTAATCTTTTAGCAATATCACCATAACTTTTGGTGCTTCCTTTTTTTATTTTTTTTAACTCGTTCCATATTCTTTTTTCTAAAAAACTTCCTTCAAGTTTAATCGGAACTTGTAATTTTGCAGCTTTTCCAAGGAAAAATGATCTTAAGTTTTTTTTAACTTTAATGAGATTTTTACTCAAGTACCCTTTACTTTTACACTTTTTGAATTGGATTTTAGTTATTTTACCATTGATTTCTGTTGAGGTTATCCAACCAAACTTAGTATTAAAAGAAATGGTATTTTCCATATATTCTATGTTATGAAAAAACTAAAAAAATACAAATGAATATATTTGCGTTATCCTCAGGAAAGGGACCAAGTGGTATAGCTATTGTTAGAATATCAGGACCGCAAACTCTTGATATTTGTAAATCTCTGACTGATGAAAAAAATATTAAATCTAATGAGATAAATCTGTGTAAATTTATCGATCCAAAAAATAGAAAGGTTATTGATCCCGAGGCCATACTTTTATGGTTTCCTAAACCTAATAGTTTTACGGGAGATGATTTAGCAGAGCTACATATCCATGGAAGCAATGCTGTAATAAGCTATCTTTTGAAGGTCTTGTCAGATCAGAAAAATTGTAGATTAGCTGAACCCGGTGAATTCACTAAAATTGCTTTTCAGAATAACAAGATAGATCTTGTTAAGGCAGAAAGTATCGGAGATTTGATACACGCAGAAACCGAGCTTCAAAGGGAGCAGGCAGTCAATTTAGTTCAAGGATATGCATCCAAATATTATGAAAATTTAAGAGAAAAATTAGTTAAATCATTATCGTATATAGAGGCTAAAATAGACTTTGCAGAAGATGATCTTCCTGGAAGTGTTTTAAAGGAAGTTCAGAAATCAATTAAACAAGTACACAATGATATTAAACGGATTTTAGAAGATCAAAAAGTCGGGGAAAAAATTAGAGATGGTTTTAGAATATCTATTATAGGAGATGTTAACGCTGGAAAGTCATCTTTATTAAATCTTCTTGCTAAAAGAGATGCAGCTATTGTTTCAGAGGAGGAAGGTACCACACGAGATGTGGTTGAAACCTATTTAAATATAGATGGATATCCTGTTATTTTGGCCGACACAGCAGGCATAAGAAAAGCTAAAAATAAGGTTGAAAAAGAGGGCATCAAAAGAGCTATTAAAAAAGCAAAAGAGGCCGATTTAACTTTGGTCATGATTGATGTAACAAAAAAAACAATTAACAAAGATGTTACAAAATTAATTAATAAAGATTGTATATTAGTTTTTAATAAATCCGATTTAAGCAAAAAAACTGCAAAAAATGAATTTAAGAAGAATGATCAAATTTTAATATCGGTAAAAAACAGCAAAAACATCGACAGGCTCATAAAGATAATAAAAGAGAAGTTAAGTAAAAAATTTATGAAAGCGAATAATATTCTGGTTACTAGAGAGAGGCATCGAGCAAAACTTAATGCAGCGTTAAGAGAAATAGAAAAATTTTTAAAGAAAGATCAAAAAAAAGAGATAGAGACAGCCGCAGAAGACCTTAGACTTGCCACAAGACATCTT
>MDTB01188157.1_pt1 | contig 26761 bp, 28 predicted proteins | sample 811161 | NCBI WGS metagenome assembly MDTB01 (sample SAMN05326650, study PRJNA326480) | marine metagenome | isolation source: seawater | place: Mediterranean Sea | collected 2009 | reverse complement strand
CGGAGTAGCTCAGTTGGTCAGAGCGCACGGCTCATATTCGTGATGTCGGGGGTTCAAATCCCTCCTCCGCTACCATATTTACTCTTAGTTATTATAATTGGTATTTAAATCTTATAAATATATTTAATTTAAAAAAAATTTGACAAATTATCTTAACAACGATTTGTGAATCATTTATCTTAATAAAATGAATTTTTTAAAAATATTTACCGAAGAATCTTTAAATACAATTGGGTTAATTGACCTTAAAAGTATTGAGAAATTGGTAGATGCTTTGAAAATGCTAAAAAAAAATAAAGGAAGATTATTTTTTATTGGTATTGGTGGAAGTGCAGCAAATGCGTCTCATGCAGTTAATGACTTTAGAAAATTATGTGAAATAGAATCTTATTCAATAACAGATAATGTTTCAGAATTAACTGCAAGAATAAATGATGAAGGTTGGAAAACATCATTTTCGAATTGGTTAAAAATATCAAAATTAAATAAAAAGGATGCTTTATTTATTTTTTCTGTTGGAGGTGGTAGCATATCTAAAAAAGTTAGTTTAAATATTGTTGAATCTATAAAATATGCAAAAAAAATTAATGCTAAAGTTTTTGGTGTTGTAGGTCCAAATGGAGGCTTTACTAAATTAAAAGGAGATTTAGTTATTCAAATAAATATCAAAAATAAGAATCTAATAACACCTATAGTAGAATCCGTTCAAGGTATTATATGGCATATGATTGTATCCCACCCAAAGTTGAAGGTTAACAAAACTAAATGGTAATGAGTAAGGCAGTTTTTATTGATAGAGATGGTGTAATAAGTGCTCCATTTATAAGAAATGGAAAGAGTATTAGCGCAAGAACATTCAAAGAATTTAAACTTCTTCCTAAAGTAAAAAAAGGTATTTTAGAGTTAAAAAAAAAAATTTTTTGACAATAGTAATTACAAATCAACCAGATATTTCTAAGGGTATACTTGATATCAAAGAAGTTAATAAAATGAATGACTTTTTATTAAATATTTTAGGATTAGACGATCTATTCATGTGTCCACACCAAGACTTAGATAATTGTAAATGCAGGAAGCCTAAAACTGGAATGTTAAAAATATCAATAAAAAAATATAATATTGATATATCAAAGAGCTACTTAATTGGGGATAGGAAAACAGATATTTTAATGGCAAATAAAATTAAATGTAAATCAATTTTCATAAATAGAAAATACAAAGAGGAGAGTCCATCAACTCAATCTATTACAATGCCTTCTTTTTATAAGGCTGCTCAATATATTGCTGTGTCAAAAGGTTAAAAAAAAATATTTGAATTTTCAATTTATTATAGTAAGGAATTTACATGACATATCTTCTAAGAAAATTTCCTAATACAGAAACTCCCCCAAATGTTTCAAAAGCAAAAGGATCATACGTATATTTAGAAAATGGCACTAAGTATTTAGATGCTACATCCGGATGGACTTCATACGCTACACTTGGTTATTGTAATGACAGGATAATGTCAGCAATGCAAAAACAAATGACAAAATTTACTCATATCGATTATAATATTTGGAACAATCCAATGATTGAAGAGCTTGCAGAAAGATTGCTTAATCATGCAACCAATGGTTTGGATAAAGTGTATTTTGGTGGAACAAGCGGGAGTGATGCTATTGAAGCAGCTTTAAAACTTAGTTACCAAATTCATTATGATAATGGCAAGCCTCAAAAAACTAAATACATAGCAAGAGATCAATCATTTAATGGGGCAACATTACATTCTATATCTACATCAGATTTACCTATATTAGATATTTATAATCCTTTATTACCTAAGAATGTAATAAAAGTTTCTCAACATAATCCATACACAACTTGCTCTCATGATCCGAAAAATAAATCTTCCAAAAAAAATAATTTTAGGATGGGTAAGTATGAAGATGAAACAAATGAAAATTATCTTAAAAGATGCCTAAATGAAATTGAACAGACTATAATAAAAGAGGGGCCAGAAAATATTTGTGCTTTTGTTGGCGAGACAATTTTAGGATCATTGGTTGGTGATGTCCCGGCTTTGAAAGGCTACTGGTCTGGTATTGACAATATATGTAAGCAATATGATATTCATATAATACTTGATGAAGTTTATTGCGGTATGGGAAGAAGTGGTAAAATTTTTAATTATTCTTGGGACGATTTTAGTCCTGATTTTGTTTGTGTTGGCAAAAATATGACTAGCGGGCATTCACCACTTAGTGCGATAATTACAAAATCTAAATTTGAAGATATTATAGCTAATGGATCAGGTAGAATTCAACTTGGACATACTTTTCAAGGATATTCGTTAGGTATTGCTGCTTGCCTGGAATATATGAATATAATTGATGAAAACAATCTGATGGAGAGAGTTAGAGAAAAAAGTAAATATATGATTGATAACTTAACTAAAGAGTTATCAAGCAATCCATTTTTTAAAAATATCAGAGGTCGAGGTTTTCAATTTGCTTTGGAACATAGTTGTGAAGACAATGCACTTTTTGGAATTACGTTACAAAAGAAAATGCTTGAAGAGCATAAAATAATGATTAATTCAAAATGGCATCGAACATCTTTCAATCCACCTTTTATTTTTACAGATGAACAAATTGACGAGTTATTAGATAAATTTATATTAACATTTAAAGAGTTAAGTACTAATTGGGACATTATATCAAATAACGTTGATATTTCCCAAGTTCCTAAATCAATGGGTGGAATATCTCAGAATAAGTAGCTATATATTTTTTTTTAAAAATTTTTCTAAATTTATTTTTGGCTTCCAATTCAAAGTTTTTTTAGCTAACAAATTAGACCCAATAACCTTTTTTGGCCCCCTTAAATCTTTTTTTAATATATAATTTAAACCAATAATTTTAACTATACTTAATATTGAAAACATTTTTCCTGAACAAATATTTAAAATATAGTTCTTTTTTGATTTTAACAATGTAGCTTTCATAATTGCTTCGCAAACATCTTCAATAGAAATAAAATCTCTATACTGAAGTCCATTACCGAATAAAGTCACTGTTTTATTATTTCTTTTCATATTTAAAAAATTTGCTATTATGTTCGTGTAAATATCTTTTCCAAATACTTGGCTGAACCTTAAAATTCTAAAATTAAAATTATTTATTGATAATCTTTCAATTAAATTTTCACACTCAATTTTCAACTCAGAATAAATATCAACTTTTTTTCTTTTAGATTTTTCATTTAATTTTTTTGATGTTAAATCTCCATATACTGCAAAACTTGAAGCATAAACAACTTTTTTTATTTTTAATTTTCTAATTATTTCTAAAGAATTATAAAAAATTTTCATATTCTTAATATAATATTCATATTCTTCATAATTTTTAAATTGTGTATTAAAAGATAAAAAAATGGCACAATCAAAATAGTTTATTTTGTTAATTTTAATTTCACTACCTTTCTCTAAATCATGTTTTATAAAAATATGTTTATTATTTTTTATTAATTTTTTTTTAATCAAAACATTTTTATTTACATCTAAAGAATAAATTTTATTAATTTTTCTTTTATTTAAATATAATTTTAAAAAATTTGAACCAATTGCACCGTTTGAACCTAATAATAAAATATTCATTTTCTCTCTCTCACATTTATACTAATCTCATAGTTTTTATTATCGTAAGTAAAATGTGCACCCCCTTTTTTGAAACCTGATCTTGAAAGTAATAAATTAATAAAATTAAAAGCATTATATTTTTTATTTAGATTTATTTTTGTATTTTTATCTAAGTTCTTCCTTAGATTTTGTATTGATTTATTTGATGTTTTTTTTAATTTAGTTTTATCAAATTTTAAATTTATCAAATTATTTAAATTTTTTTTATAAAAATTGATAAGTTCTTTAGTGGCTAATTTTTCTAATTCTTTACCAGTTATAAATTTCTTTGTTCTAAGTTTTTTCTGACTATATATATGGCCACAATCCACATCTTTTTCCATAAAATGTAAAGTAATTCCTTTAGGATGATTTCTAAGTATTGAATATACATAAGAATGAACACCTCTTTCATATGGTAAATATCCAGTATGTGGATTTAAAACACCAAATCGAGATAATTTAATATATTTTTCTTTGATTATGTATGGCCACCAAAAAGATAAAAATAATTCTATATTATTATCTTTTATTAATCTAATTAACTTAATATTAAATTTTGTATCTGCATAATATATATTATCAGAAATTTTCAGTCTTTTGATTTTATTTATTAAGTTTTCTGAATCTTTATTATCAATAATGATTAAAAAAACTTTTTTTTTAATTTTTTTTAAATGTTGTAGCATTTCGTAGCCAATTAAGCCACTTGTTAAAACTGCTATTTTATTTGTCATTAATATAATTAATATCTATAAATTAAATTTATTTTTATGCTATTTAAAAAATTATTTTTAAAATAATTGTTTGCATTTAAACTTAATTTTGAATAGAAAATATAAATAATGGCCAATCTAAAATATAAAAAAATTTTAAATAAATTAAATGTAGATATTTATGCTGACGGCGCCTCAATTAAATCAATCAGAAAATTAAATAAGTATAAGTTCATAAAAGGATTTACTTCTAATCCAACTTTAATGTCAAAAGAAGGAATTTCAAATTTTAAAGATTTTACATTAAAAGCTTCGAAAATCATTGGTAATAAAAGCCTTTCAGTAGAAGTGTTTGATGATAGTCTTGATGGTATGGAAAAACAAGCAAAAGAAATAGCTTCTTGGAATTCAAACTTGTATGTTAAAATTCCTATTACAAATACAAAAGGAGAGTACACTTATGATGTTGTAAAAAATCTACAATCTTTAAAAATTAAGTGCAATGTTACAGCAATATTCACAATGAAACAAATAAAACCATTTAAAAAATTTATTAATAATACACCAATTATTTTTTCAATTTTTGCTGGGAGAATTGCCGATGCTGGTTTTGATCCAAAACCAATAATATTAGAGACAAAAAAACTTTTCAAAAAAAATAGTAAAGTAAAAATTTTGTGGGCAAGCCCAAGAGAACTTTTCAATATTATTGAGGCTAATAATGTTGGATGTGATATTATTACAGTTGGGTATGATATTTTAAAAAAAATTGACTCTTTGGGAATGGACTTAAATCAATTTTCATTAAATACTGTAAAAATGTTTTATAATGATGCAAAAAAATCAAAATTAAGAATAAATTAATATGCAAAATTATAAAAAAAAAATTTTTATTACTGGAGGCTCTGGTTATTGTGGGTCTAGACTTGTCCCTCAATTACTAGACGAAGGTTACGCTGTTACAGTCTATGATAAATTATATTTTGGATCAGATTTTTTTTTAAAAAATAATAATCTAAAAATTATCAAGGGTGACATCAGAGATATTGATTTATTTAAAAAAAGTATTGATGGGCATGATATTTGTATTCATTTAGCTTGTATATCTAACGATGCAAGTTTTGAATTAGATGAAGAATTATCTACAACAATTAATTTTAATTGTTTTGAACCAATGGTTATTGCTTCAAAGAATAGTGGTGTTAAAAGATTTATATATGCTTCTTCAAGTTCTGTCTATGGCGTCTCTGATAAAAAAGATGTCACAGAAGATCATCCACTTGTTCCTTTAACTTTATATAATAAATATAAAGGTTTATGCGAGCCAATTCTATTTAATCATAGTGATAATAACTTTATTACAACTATTTTTAGGCCTGCTACTGTATGTGGTTTTGCGCCAAGATTGAGATTAGATCTATCAGTTAATATTTTAACTAATCATGCATATAATAATGGTATAATTAAAGTATTTGGTGGAGATCAACTTCGCCCTAATCTGCATATTCAAGACTATTGTGACACAGTAAAATTATTAATTAACGCTGATGAAAATACAATTCAAAAACAAATCTTTAATGTTGGGTATCAAAACATGACTATTAAGGAATTAGCTAGATTAGTTAAAAAAGTTGTAGAAAAAAAATTTCCTGAGAAAAATAAAATTAAAATTATTACAACAATAAGTGATGATAAGCGATCATATCACATAAATTCTGATAAAATATTTAAGTTATTAAATTTTAAGCCTAAACACTCGATAGAAGACGCTATAGCTGAATTATGTGATTTTTTTAAAAAAAATAATACATTTTCTAAATCTGATTATTTTGAAAATGATATTTTCTATAATGTTAAAAGAATAAAGAATTTAGAAAATTAATGAAATCAAAAAAAATTGCATTAGTTACAGGAGGAGCTGGATTTATTGGAAGTCATATGGTGGATTTATTATCAAAAAAAAATTTTGAAGTTAGAATTATTGATAACTTAATAGGAGGGCACTTAAATAATCTTAATCATCATAATAATAATAAAAACATTAAGTTTGAAAAATTAGATATTAACAAAATCTCAAAAAATAATAAAATTTTTAAAAATCTAGATTATATATTTCATTTTGCAGGTATAGGAGATATTGTTCCTTCTGTTGAAAATCCACTAAAGTATCTTGAAACTAACACTATGGGTACATTAAATGTATTAGAGGGTGCGCGTTATAATTATACTAAAAAATTTTTATACGCTGCATCATCTTCCTGTTATGGAATTGCAAAAACTCCTACTAGTGAAAATAATATAATTAATCCACAATATCCCTATGCATTAAGTAAATATATAGGAGAGCAATATGCCTTTCATTGGAATAAGATTTATAATCTTAAAACTATATCTATTAGGATATTTAATGCTTATGGAACAAGGGTGAGAACAACTGGGGCATATGGTGCAGTTTTTGGTGTTTTTTTAAAACAGAAATTATCAGGTAAACCTTATACGATTGTAGGAGATGGGAATCAATCTAGAGATTTTATATATGTTACAGATATATGCGAGGCTTTTTACAAAGCTGCAAAAAGTAAATATAAATGTGAAATATTTAATGTTGGAGAAGGTAAAGCAAAAAAAATTAATCATTTAGTAAGATTAATTGGTGATAATAAAATAGTTTATCTGCCTGAAAGACCTGGAGAGCCTAAAATAACACTTGCAAATATAAATAAAATAAAAAATTATTTGAATTGGTCTCCTAAAATTAAATTTGAAAATGGTGTTTCAAGAATGTTAGCAAATATAAACGATTGGAAAAATGCTCCTCTTTGGGATAAAAATTCAATTGATAAGGCTACTAAGACGTGGTTTAAATATTTAAAATAAGATGATTAATAAAATTGAAAGTAAAATAAAAAAAATAGATGATTTAAGTAAAATTATAAAAAAATTTAAGGGTGATACTATACTTTGTCATGGAGTATTTGATATAGTTCATCCCGGACATATAAGACATCTGAACTATGCTAAATCTAAAGCAGATATACTTATAGTTAGTTTAACTTCTGATAAGTTTATTAAAAAAGGTTATTTAAGACCTCATGTTCCTGAGTATTTAAGAGCTCAAAGCTTGGCGAATTTAGAAATTGTAGATTATGTTGTAATTGATAATAATGAAAAACCTCTATCATTATTAAAAAAAATTAAACCTACATTTTTTGCAAAAGGTTTTGAATATTCAAAAAATGGTTTACCAGCTGCTACAAAGGAAGAAATGGAAGTTGTTAAAACATTCAAGGGAAAAATGATTTTTACTCCAGGCAATATTATTTATTCTTCAACTCAATTATTAAATCTTGAAAAACCAAATTTAAAATATGAAAAATTATTAACTGTAATGAAAATAAATAAAATTAAATTTAATAAATTACAGGAAGTAATTAAAAATTTCAAAAAACAATCTTTTCATGTTCTAGGAGATACAATTGTTGATAGTATAACAGATACTATTTTGATTGGAGGGCAAACTAAAACTCCTACTTTAAGTGTTCTTTATCAAAACAGGAAGCAGTTTTTAGGAGGTGCAGCAATTGTTGCGCGACACATATCGGCATCAGGTGCAAAAGTAGAATTTACCACGGTTGTTGGCAAAGATTTATTAGGAAGGGAAACAATAAAAAAATTAAAGAAAGAAAAAATAAAAGTTAATGCAATATTTGATGAAAATAGACCAACAACTGAAAAAAATGCGATTGTCACAGACAATTATAGATTATTAAAAGTTGATACTCTAAATAATTCACCAATATCAGATAATATTATAAAAAAAATATGTACTTATTTGAAAAAATCGAAATATAAAAATTTGATATTTAGTGATTTTAGGCATGGTATTTTTAATCTAAATAGTATTGATTTTTTTAATAATATTTCTGAATATTATAGTTTTAAATCTGCCGATAGCCAAGTAGCAAGTAGATGGGGTAATATTACAGATTTCAAAAATTTTGACTTAATTACTCCAAATGAAAAAGAAGCTCGATTTTCAATAGGCGATCAAGACTCTAATGTTAGAAATTTATCGTTACAACTCTATTTAAAATCAAACTGTAAAAATATAATTTTGAAACTTGGGGAAAAAGGAATTTATTCAGTTGTACCTTCTTCTGATAGAAGAAAGTTTTATGCAATTTCTTTAGATTCTTTTGTAGAAAAAGCTATAGATCCAGTAGGGGCTGGAGACGCACTTTTAGCTTATTCATCCCTAAGTTATGCACAAACTAAATCTATTGAAATTGCCTCTATACTTGGCTCACTTGCTGCAGCAATAGAAACAGAAAGAGACGGAAATATTCCTATAAGTTCGGCAGATCTATCTAAAATGTTGAATAAAATTCAAAATGAAGCAAATTATATGAGTAAATGAATTTTTTAGTTGTAGGTCTTGGCATACAAGGAAATAAAAGATTAAAAACCTTAAATAAATATATTTACAAGACTGTTGATCCCTTTAACAAAAAGGCAAATTTCAAAACTATAACTGAAGCTGTTTCAAGGAGTAAAATAAATTTTGATAGTGCTATAATATGCACTCCAGATAATAATAAATATCAATTAATTTTAGACTGTTTAAAATATAATATGAATATTTTAGTAGAAAAACCTCTATTTTTTTTAGACAAAAAAAAATTTAAAAAAATTGAAACTCTTGCAAATAGAAAAAAATTATTAATTTACACTGCTTACAATCATAGATTTGAAAAATTTATAATTAAAAGTAAGGAGATTATAAAATCAAACATACTTGGGAAACTATATTTTTGTAATATGTTTTATGGAAATGGTACGGCCAAATTAGTAAGGAAAAGCGAATGGAAAGATTCTAAAAATGGTGTTATATTTGATCTAGGTTCTCATTTATTAGATTTAATTGATTATTTTTTTAATATTAAACCAAAAGAAATTAAAAAAAAAATTAGTTTTAGCTTTGAAAATAAAACACCTGATTATGCATTTTTAAATTATAGTAATAAAGGAATGAATATAAATTTAGAGGTGACTTATTGTATGTGGGAGAATTCTTTTAAATTTGAATTAATAGGAGAAAAAGGATCATTACAAATGTATAATTTTTGTAAATGGGGTCGAAGTGAATTAATTATTCAAAAAAGAATTTTTCCATCAGGTAAACCAATTAAAAAAAAATTTATTACAGTAGAAAAAGATAAAACTTGGAATGTTGAATTAAAATATTTTATAAATCAAATTAAGCAAAAAAAACTTACAAATCTTTCAAAAGATTATTGGATATATAATCAATTAAATAAAATAAATCATGAAAAAAGATAAAATAGGTTTTTATGGTTTAACACATTTAGGCTTGATCTATTCTATAGTATTTGCAAAAAAAAATATAAAAACTTTAGCTTTCTCAGATAATAAAAACTTAATTAATAAAATAAAAAAAAATAAAATAAATATTTCAGAACCTAATTTAGAAAAATATATTAAAAGTTACAAAAAAAAAATTAATTATACTAACAACTTTAAAGATCTAAGCGATTGTGATTTAGTTTTCTTTTCAATGGATACTCCAATTAATAAAAATAAGCCTGATTATAAAACTATCATTAAATCTCTGAACAAATTAATTAAAATTTTAAAAAATAAAAAAACTGAATTGATTATACTAAGTCAAGTTTATCCAGGTTTTACTGAACAATTTAATTGGGACAAATCTAGACTATTTTATCAAGTAGAAACTTTGATTTTTGGAGAAGCAATTAATAGAGCAGAATATCCTGAAAGAATAATAATTGGCTATAATCAAAAAAAGGATTTTCAAACAAGTAAATTAAAAAATGTATTGAAAAATTTTACAGAAAACATAATTGGTATGGATTATAAAAGTGCTGAGTTGACTAAAATAGCTATAAATTTATTTCTAATTTCAAATATAAATACAACAAATATGATATCAAATGCATGCGAAGAAATTGGAGCCAGTTGGAATTCAATTATACCTGCTTTGAAAAGTGACAAAAGAATTGGAAAATATTCATATCTCCAACCTAGTTTATCTATAGGTGGAACTAATTTAATGAGAGATCTAGTGACTTTTAAAAAATTTTTTCCTAAAGAAAATAAAAATAATCAACTTATAAACGTATGGCATAAAAATAATAGTTTACAAAAAAAATGGATTTTTAAAATTATTGATAATGTAATCAAGCAAAGAAAAATAAATAATATATTAATTTTAGGCCTAGCTTATAAAGAAAATACAAACTCAACTCAAAATTCTATTTTTCTTGAAATTATTAATAAATATAAAAATATAAAATTTCATTTATTTGATCCTATAGTTTCTAATGAAATAAATGAAAAAAATACATTTCATTTGCATTCAGAACAAAAAGTAAAAAAAATTCTAAATAAAATTGAAATTGTAATGATTTTAAACAAATCTAATCAATTTAAAAAAATCTTAACTTCAAAAATCATAAAAAATCTTGATAATAAATATATTATTGACCCATATGGTTTGTTAAAATTATTTAATAATAAAAATTACTTCATGAAAGGTAATTAGTCTCATGATTAATAATTCTAGATTTAAAAGAGTCGTGGTTTTTGGATCAAAAGGCTTTATTGCATCAAATTTAAAAACTTACTTAACAAACAAAAAATTAAAATCATTATTTATTTCAAAAAAAAGAATTAACCTGACTAAATCTAATAGTTCTGATTTAATTAAATCAATAATCAAAAAAGAAGACACAATAGTTTTTATTTCTGCAAAAGCTCCAGTAAAAAATTTGTCTATGTTTAATGAAAATATTAGTATGATTAAAAATTTTATCAATGCTTTAGAAAATATAAAATTTAAACATTTAATATATATTAGTTCTGATGCTGTTTTTTTAGATACTAAAAAAATGATTAATGAAGAAACTGTTAAAGATCCAAGTTCTTTACACGGCTTAATGCACCTAACCAGAGAAAATATATTGAAACAATATTTTAAAGATAAGTTGTGTATATTAAGACCAACTCTAATATATGGAAATACTGACACGCATAATGGTTACGGACCTAACCAATTTATTAGATTGGCAAAGAAAAATATTAATTTAAAGATTTTCGGTAAAGGTGAAGAAAAAAGAGATCACGTTTGGGTTACGGACGTAGTTGACCTTATCTATAGATGTATCAAAGCACGATTTGTAGGATCTTTAAATATTGCTAGTGGTGAATTAATATCTTTTAATAGATTAGCTAAATTTGTGATCACAAATTCAGATTCTAAGTCAAAAATTGAATATATTCCTAGAATTGGTCCTATGCCTCACTTGGGTTATAGAAGTTTCGATATATCAAAAAGCTATAAAACTTTTAAAAAATTTAAATATAAATCTATAAAAAAAATAGTATATCAAATTTATAAATATTATTAAAATGGCTGAGTACAATTTATTAAATACTATAAAGAAAACTAGAAGAAATATTTCAGAAAGAAAAAATCTTAAAACAAAAAAAATAATTGATATTTCTAGAAAATATGGACGACTTTATTTTGATGGTGATAGAAAATATGGTTATGGAGGCTACTATTATGATGGTAGATGGAAAAAAGTTGCTAAAAATATTGTAAAAAAATATAAATTAAAAAAAGGTGATAAAGTTTTAGACATAGGCTGTGCTAAAGGTTTTTTAGTCAAAGATCTGATTGATATAGGTATTGACGCTTACGGAATTGATATATCTCAGTATGCCATTAATAACTCTCTTCCTGAAACTTATGGGAGAATAACTTTATGCTCTGCAGATAATATTTTTTTTCCTGATAAAAGTTTTGATTTTGTCATGTCAATAAATACAATTCATAATTTAAATAAATCAAAATGTATAAAAGCAATAAAAGAAATTAACAGATTATCAAAAAAAAATTCTTTTATTCAAGTTGATGCTTATAAAACTGAAAAACAAAAAAAAATATTTGAAAATTGGGTAATTACTGCAAAGTATCATGATTATACAAAAAATTGGATAAAGTTGTTTAAATCATGCAACTATAAGGGAGACTGGTATTGGACAATAATATAAAATTTAGTAAAAGAAACCTAAAAAAATTTAATATAACAGATTCAAGAAAAAGATGTCTAAAATATAGAAGAAAATTATTAGATATTTCACAAACTGTCACCGCGTTACATTCCGGTGGAGCTTTATCTTCAATGGAAATTGTCGATTTTATATATTACGGTCTTATTTATAATAAAAATATACCTGATGGCAGTAGAAATACTTTTTTGATGTCTAAGGGGCATGGGTGCATGAGTCAGTATATTGTTTTAAATGAACTTGGTATATTAGATGATAAACACCTTGAGACATATTGTAAGTCGAATGGTATTCTTGGGTGTCATCCTGATTTTGGTAACCCAGGTATTGAAGCATCAACAGGATCTTTAGGACATGGTATGGGGCTTGCAACAGGGATGGCATACTTTGAAAAAATCAACAAAACAAATAATAATATTTACGTAGTATTGAGTGATGGTGAATTGCAAGAAGGCTCTACTTGGGAGGCAATGATGATGGCAGCAAACTTGCAGCTTGATAATTTAATATGTTTTCTTGATCATAATGGATCACAATCATTTGGTAATACAAAAATAACTCACCCAAAATTTTACCCAATAAACTCTAAGATAAAATCATTTAATTGGTCAGTTGGAAAAGCAAATGGTCATGATGTAAAAGCAATAAGTAATAGTCTAAATAATAGAAAAGAAAATAAACCGCATATGACAATATGTGATACTATAAAAGGTAAAGGAGTATCTTTTATGGAAAATAAACCAATATGGCATTATAGATCCCCTAATAGCGAAGAGTATAAGATTGCTATAAACGAATTAACCCAAGTGTATTCATGAGAAATAAATTTGCTGATGCTATTTTTGAAATAGGTAGTGTTAATAAAAATATCTGTGCTCTAGTTGCAGATATTTCACCAGCTGGATCTATGGAAAAATTTAGAAAAAAATACCCAGATAGATTTATTAATTGTGGCGTTGCGGAACAGAGCATGATTGGAATTTCAGCAGGTTTAGCTTTAAAAGGTATGCGCCCATTTTGTTACACAATAGCGACATTTGCATTATTCAGACCTTTTGAATTTATAAGAGTGGATCTAGGTTATCAAAATTTACCAGTTACAGTCATTGGAATGGGGGCGGGGTTAATTTATTCTACTTTAGGCGGAACACACCACTCTATGGAAGATATTGCAATTGCATCATCTATTCCAAATATGACAGTTTTAGCACCATGTGATCCAATTGAAATGAAGTTAGCAACGATATGGTGCGCAACAAAAAGTAAAGGACCAGTTTACATGAGATTAGGCAAAGTTGGTGAGCCTGAAATTACTAAAGATGCATATGATAAAAAATTTACAATTGGAAAATTGAGATATATTAAAAAAGGAGAAGATATAGCTCTTATAAGCTATGGTATAACAATTAATGTTCTAATTGAAGTGAGTAAAGAACTAAAAAATAAACAAAATATAAATTGTTCAATAATAAATATGCATACCATAAAACCTTTAGATAAAAAAGGATTAGAAAATATATTAAAAAAATATAAAAAAATTATTATTGCAGAAGAACATGTTCCTTATGGAAGCGTATCTTCAATGATAAAGTCTTATGCTTATGAAAATAAAATATTCACAGATATAAAATCAGTTACTTTAAAAGATGAGTTCATTCATTTTTATGGAAGCCATAAAGAATTATTAAATAAACATGGTCTAAGCACTACAAAGATTTTAAAAAAAATTAATGAGAAATAAAAAACTTTTAAGTAAATTATCAAACGCTTCTGCGGCTATAATTATTGATGAAAAAAAAAGATTATTACTTCAAAAAAGAGATAATAATAAAAATATTTTTTTTCCTAATCACTGGGGATGTTTTGGAGGTGCCAAAGAAAAAAATGAAAATTATATGAAATGTATTAAAAGAGAGATTCTAGAAGAAATTGGATTAAATTTAAATTCTTATATTTTTTTATTCAGCTTATCATTTAACTTAAAAAAAAAATATAATTTTAAAATTTCAAGATATTATTTTTTTATTAAAATAAATAATTTTATGAAAAAAAAAATAGTTCTTAATGAAGGTTCTGATTTTAAATTTTTTAGTTTTGAAAAATTAAATAATTTAAAACTTGCACCTTATGATTATCACGCATTGACTATATATAATTATTATTATTCAAAATGAATTTACCAGAATATATTTTAGTAAGAAATTTTCAGAAAAAAGATTTTGAGCTTTTGAAATATTGGATTAATGAATTTAATTTTTATAAAGATTTAGAGAAAAATCAAAATAAAAAAAAAATTTCAAATAAAACTTTGAATTACTTATATGAAAGTAATAAATTAAAAATAATAATAAAAGATAACATTAGAATAGGAGCTGTATTTAAAAACAAAAATCAATATTTCTATTTTTTTTCTTTTTCACCTTTTATTTTACAAAAATTGTCTTTTAAAATACTTGAGAAATTAAATTGTATACCAAAGTATGGAAGATATTCAAATATTGTTAATGTTGAAAAAAAGAATTTTAATTTACAAGATATTTATTTTAATAAAAATCTAAAAATTGAAAAAAAAAACTTTATACGGAAAGTTCTTATACTAGGTCCTACAATTAGAAATAAAAAAATAATTAGTTATTTTAAAAGTATTAATATTTTTGTTAAAAATACTGATAAACCAATTAATAGAAAAATTACAGAAATTAGTAAATTTGATTTAATTATTTCAAGTGGATATGCATTTAAAATTAATAAAAAAATTATAAACATTTTTAAAAATAGAATTATAAATTTGCATGCAACTTTTTTACCATGGGGTAAAGGTATCGGTACGACCTTTTTTTCACTATTAAGACATGAACCAACAGGTATTTCTTTGCATTTTGTTGATTCTAAATTTGATACAGGAAAAATTATTATGAGAAAAAAATTCTTTCCAAACAAATTTGATACTACAAGAACTTTTTATGAGAAACTTATCTTTAAATTAAATGAAAATTTTATAAAATTATGGCCAAATTTAAGTTATATCAATTTTAATAGTATTGAACAAAAATCTCTTAAGTCTGATCCAAAATATTTTTCCAGATTGGATTTTGAAAAAATAATTGAAAAGTTACCTAATGGTTATGATACAAAAGTTTTTGATTTAGTTAAAATTGGTTATTTAATTAAAAATAATCAAAAATTTAAAAGTAAAATTTTGTGAAAAAAATATTTTTGACGGGGTCAACAGGATTTATTGGAAGTAATATTAATTCTTATTTAATATGCAAGGGTTATAAAGTAACTTGTGTTTCTAGAAAAAAAAATAATGATAAAAATTTTATTCAATTAGATTTAACAAAAAAAATAAAATTTAAACCCAAAAAAAAATTTGATTGCATTATACACTGCGCATCCATCTCTCCAAATGATAAAAAAAATTATACATTTAAAGATTATTTTCTTAATAATGTTATATCTACAAAAAATATAATTGATTTTGCAATTAATAATAAAATTAAAAATATATTATATCTCTCAAGTATATCAGTTTTAGGAAACATTAATGATAGAATAATTTCTAACAAAACAGATATAATCAATCCAAATTATTATGGAATAACTAAATTAATTGCTGAAAATTTACTAATAGATAATGAAAAATTTAATAGTTTGGCGATAAGGTTGCCAGGAGTATTAGGTAAAAATTCTGTGCGAAATTGGCTTACTAAGACATTAAATGATTTAAAAAATAATAAAAATATTAGTATTTATAATCCCAATTCTAAATTTAATAATTGCATTCATGTTTCTGATTTATATCAATTAATAATTTCTTTTTTAATTAATAATACTAAAATTAAAGATACAATCACAATTGGAAGTAAAAAACAAATGAGAATAGTTGATGTAATTAATTTAATGAAGATAAATAGCTTGAGCAAATCTAAAATATTAATAAAAAAAAATAGTAATAGAAAAAGTTTTGTAATTTCAAATCAATATGCTACAAAAAAATATAAATACAACCCAAGTAAAACTGAAGAAATTATTTTTAGATTTACTAAAGAAAATTTATGAAGAAAGCTTTGATTATAGGAGGAGGTTTTGCTGGATGCGCTGCAGCGCATCAACTTGAACTCTTAGGAGGATACGAAACTACTTTGGTAGAGTCAGCCCCCTTTTTAGGAGCTGGAGTAAGAACGAATTGGTATGGTGGTCACCCATTTACTTTCGGCCCAAGACATTTCCTCACTCCATATAAAGATGTTTATGAATATATAAATAAAATAATTCCTCTTAGAAATTGTAATGATCATGAATTTGTAACGTATGTTGAAAGAGATGATGATTTTTATGCTTATCCAATAAATATGCAAGATGTAAAATCAATGCCTGACTATGACAAAATAAAAATTGAAATGGAAGAAGCTTCCAAAAATAAAATTAACGGTGCTGTACAAGCTCAAAATCTAGAAGAATATTGGATCAAATCAGTAGGCAAAACACTTTTTGACAAATTTATTGATAATTATAACAAAAAAATGTGGCTGGTGGATGACTGTAAAGAAATTGATACTTTCAATTGGTCTCCAAAAGGTGTTGCCATAAAAGATGGTCCAAAAGCTGCTTGGGATACAGTAATTTCAGCCTATCCCTATGCAAGCAATGGATATGATGATTATTTTGATTTTTCTACTAAAAATGCAAATGTTTTACTTTCAACTAAAATAGAAAAATTTGATATTAAAAATAAGATAGTCACCATTGATAGAAATGAATTAAAATTTGATATAATAGTTAGTACAGTTTCGCCTGATATTCTTTTTAATGAAGAAAACGGCCCTTTAAAATTTCTTGGCCGCAAAATACACAATATTGTATTTCCTTCAGAATTTGTATTACCTGAAAATGTTTATTTTTTATACTATGCTAACAAGGAAGATTTCACAAGATTGGTTGAATATAAAAAATTTACAAAACATAAATCAAAAAACTCATTGGTTGGAATGGAAATTCCTACACTAGATGGTGGAAAACATTATCCACTTCCATTTCAATCAGAACAAAAAAAAGCTCAGTCTTACTTAGACCAACTTCCTACTGGTGTATTTTCTATAGGAAGAGCAGGCACCTATCTATATGGGGTTGATATAGATGATTGTATTAAGCAATCTTTTTTAATGTCTGAAAACTTAAAACAGGGAGGCCAAGATTCCCCTGTCCCTGGTGAAGAATATCGATTTCCAGAAATGAAAAAGTGATGGATAAACTCGCTATTTTTGGGGGAAAAAAAATTAGATCTAGGCCAATGCCTCCAAGATTTGCATTTGGAAAATCAGAAGAAGAAGAAATAAGAAAAATGATAAATTTTTACAAAAGTAAAAATGAGGACCCTAAGTATTCTGGATTATGGGAAGAAAAATTTTGTAATAAATTTAATAAATTTATGGGTGGAGGCTACTCAGATGCAGTTGCAACAGGTACTGGGGCAATATACATAGCTATGAAATCATTAGAAATACCTCCAAATAGTGATGTAATAATATCTCCTGTTACATGTTCTGGAGCTTTCTCATGTATTACTGAACAAGGTCACAAACCGGTTTTAGTAGACTCAAAAAAAAATAGTTATAATACTGATTTAGAACAAATTAAAAGAAGAGTTACAAAAAATACCAGATTAATTCAGCTAACTCATGCAGCAGGCGAGCCAGTTGACATTCTTCCAATAATTAAATTTGCAAAAAAAAATAAAATTCATGTCTTGGAGGATTGTAGTCAGGCAATAGGAGCTAAAATCTATAATCAAAATGTTGGAACATTTGGTGATGTTGCTGCCTTTTCCACTATGTATAGAAAAAATTTAGCAGCTAATTCAAGTAGTGGAATTGTTTATACTAATAAAAATAAAAAATTATATAAAAAAATTCTTGCATATTCTGATAGAGGTAAGATTTTATGGAAAAAAAAATTAGATTTAAGAGATCCGAAATTTTCTTTATTTCCTGCACTTAATTGGAATACTGACGAGTTTTCATGTGCAATTGGTTTATCAAGTTTGAATAGACTAAAAATAACAAATAAAAAAAGAAATACATTCTTGTCAAATTTTGTTAAAGTATTGAAAGAAACTTCAAAAGTATGTACTCCATATAATTATCATAAAGGTTTTTCACCTTTCTATTTTCCAATATTTGTTGATCAAAAAAAAATAAAAACAAATACTGATAATTTTGCAAAAGCTATACAATCAGAAGGCATAGGTATTGGAATAAGGTATGGTTGTTTAGTTTCAACATGGCCATGGGCAAAGAAATATTTATCTGATGATTTTATTTCAAAAAATGCTTTGGAGGCAAGAAACAATTGTTTTCATTTGTATCTAAATGAAAACTATACTCATAAAGAAATTGATGATATTATTAAATCAATTTTAAAAGTAGAAGATTATTTTTTAAGATAAAAAATATAATTACTTTAAAAATTGTAACTTAACTAAAAAAAAATTTGATATATTAACTTCATGAATATAATCTTAGACAAAAAAGGTTCAAGTCAACTTCTAAAGTTTAGAGAAATATTAATAAATGAAATATCTAATAAATATCCCAAATTTGATAAAGATTTATCAAATCTACATAAATATATAAAATATAATGAAGTTAATGATTTAAGAATTAATCTATTTAAAAAAATAAATAAATCTAATTGGGAAAAAAAATTACATGAGCTCTTAGGTCCAGACTTAATTAAAATCATAGGCCCAGATATATCTATTCAGACAAAGTTAAATCTCTCAATACTGATGCCAAATGATAAAACTTCACTTCTACCAATGCATTCAGATAGTTGGTCAGCAGACACTCCATTTCAAATCAATTCATGGATTCCCTTAACTAATGCCTATGAAACAAATTCAATGTTTTTATTAAATAAAAATAAATCTTTAAAAATATTAAATAAAATATCGAAACAAATAATTGATAAAGATAAAATAATTAAGAAAATACCAATAAATAAAAATGATTTTGTTAATTTGGATTTTGGAGAAATTTTAATCTTTAACCCTACGTTGTTGCACGGAAACTTAATTAATAAAACCAATCATACGAGGGTTTCGCTTAATATTAGATTTAAGTCTTTATTTGCTCCTGAGCCTAAAAATAATCCTGATCGTCGATATGGATCATATTATAAAGATTTTTTAATAAGTGAAAATTCAAATTTTGCATTAAGAATAATTAAAGATGAATTATTAAGATGAAAAAATTGTTCTCTTATACTGTTCCAAGGCCTTTTTATAATTTTAATATACCAATTGCATTCCAAAGTACAATTATCAGAGATTATGCTAAAAAAAATGATTTTAATTTTTCCTTACCAACAACAGAATTAGTTAAAGCAAATTCTTATTTTATGCTTTCTAATATATTCAATAATGATAATTTAATAAGTGATTTTGCAGTCGTTTCTGGTTTTGTATATCCAATTGATAATATTGAGATTATAAAAAAAATATTTAAGTCATATAAATTGAAAAATAAAATTAAATTTCATTTAATTTTAGAATCTAAGGTATTACAATTTAATGAACTAATTAATTGGTGTGAAGATATAAAAATTAAAAATAACCTAATTTATAATTTTTAATATTTTTTAATGAATGAAATTAGAAAATTATTAAAAAAATTCTATACTAGTAAATTTATTGCTTCAATTATTGGCTTTCCTATTAATTGTATTCAATTTTTAATTAATAAAGAATTAGTTATAGTACCTATGACAAACCAACCAAGAATATCTTTATGGGTATCGTCAACAGAGTATCAATTAAGAAGAAAGAAAAAACTTGGAAAAAAACTTGTTATAATTTTTTTAAATCACGTTCCTTTAAAATATATTAACAAATATTTATACAATGATTTGAAAAATAAATCTTTAGTTATTAATATTGATACTTTTCTAAAAGAAATAATTTCTAGCTTCTTTATTTATTTAGTATCACGCACTAATCCAAAAAATGTGTATTTTTATGATACATACGATATATTTAATAAACTTCCTAAAAATTTTTATATAAATAATAATAGCATAAAATTAGCTAATCAATATTTAAAAAAAGCAAAAATTAATTTAATTAAGCCACTTGTTGTTTTAAATATCAGAGAGCATGAATACTTATATAAAATTAAAGTTAAAAAAAACATTTTAATTCAAGCGGATAAAAATTATTATTATAGAAATCAAAATATTTCAATTTATAACAAAACAATTGTTAACTTACTCAAAAATAATTATACTGTTATCAAAACTGGCTCAAAATATTCTCAAAAAATAAAAATAAATGATATAAATTATTTTGATTATTCTCAATCAAGCATAAAAAATGATTTAATGGATTTATATTTTTTTTATAAATCAGAATTTGCAATTATTGGTGCTTCAGGTTCATGGGCATATGCTACAATTTTTGATAAGCCGATTGTTTATACAGGTATGTATTGGCCGTTTAATATTCCTTCAAAAAAAAATGATCTATTTATTATGGGTAAATACTTTGATGAGTCTCAAAACACATATCTCAGTATAAAAGAAATACATAAAATATTTAAAAATTATAATATAAATGATATCAATAATAAATTATTAGATAAATTAAAAATTAAATTTATTAATAACTCAGATGATGAAATTATGGATGTATGTGAAGAAATGTCACTAAGAATACATAATAATTGGCAAGAAACTGAAGAGGATATTAATTATCAAAAAAATTTTAGAAAAATTTTTGGAAGCACAATAAATAAAAATAAAAAAAGTTTTCCAAATATTGGTTCTAAATTTATTAAGAAAAATAAATATTTATTGAATTAATATGGATATCAAAGCTTATAACAATTTAGAAAACATAAATAAGGGCAAATTGCCTAATAAGATCGTAGAGTGTTTTGCTCCTTATCATTTTGAAAAATCTGGCTACCCAACAAAAATTAAAAAGTTAAATGAATTATCTAAATATTTTGATGTAATGCAAGAAAATAGATATTTTCAAAATATTGAATCATTACAACATATTACAGATGAAGAATTTCAAATTTTAAAAAAAATAGCAAATAAAATTAAAAATTTTAGTAATTCTTTTAATAAATTTAGTTTAGGGAGAAATACCATAACAAGATGTTTAATTTCAAAGAGAATAATCGATAATTTTTTAAATAAAAAAAGTACTATTTTAGAAATTGGTCCTGGATCAGGTTATTTCGCATCTTTTGCCTACGAAACTAATATTAAATATTATGGAATGGAAATTACTCAAGCTTTTTATTTATATCAATCTAAGTTTTACAAGAAAGTCTATAATGAAGATTATGCAAATTTAGCAGAAACTAAAAATGAGAAAAAAATTAATCAAATTCCATGGTGGGAATGGGTTTCCAATAAAATCAAAATTAAATTTGATTTAATTGTCGCTAATCATGTTTTGTGTGAAATGAATTCTAATTCATTAATTTATACATTCAAAAAATCAATTGATCTTTTTAAAAATCCTGAAGAAAAAATTATAGTTTCAGAAGGTATAGGTTCAAGAGAATTTTCTTCACCCGAACATGTTGTTTATCTTCTTAAAAACATAGGTTGGAATTTAGTACATGCAAATGAAAATATTTATATATTTGTTCATAACTCATCAAGTAAAAAATTTATTAACAATATGAAATATAAAAGGAAATTTAATTTCCAATATTTAAGATATATTATTCGTAATTATAAAAAAAATATATTAAATTCATTTTTTTTCCTTTTAAAATTTTTAATAAAGAAAGACTCATATTATCATGAGCTAGAAAATAGAATTTTAAAAAATTACAATTTTAAAAAAATAAAAAAAAATAATGAAAATTATGTTTCAATAGAAATTTTAAATAATTTTTTTGATAATAAAAAAAATAATAATTTAACTGAAGATGAAAATTTTTTAAATTATATTAAGTTTACTCATAATTAATCTAAATTATACATATTTTTATAATCTTTCTTGAGGTTTGGATCTTGATTATCTTTTTCGAGTAAATAATTACCCATACATAAAATATCAATATCTGTTCCCATAAAACATTTAAATGCATCTGTTGGATTACAAACAATTGGCTCACCCCTTACATTAAATGAAGTATTAATTAAAATTGGACAATTTGTTAGATTTTTAAATTCCTTAATCAGATTATAGAACTTTGTATTTATTTTATTGTCTACCGTTTGTACTCGTGCTGAGTAATCTACATGAGTAACTGCTGGGATTGTTGATTTTGCAACATTTAACTTTTCTATTCCAAATAGTTTAAGTTCATCTTTAGTCATTTCTATCTGTTTATTTTTTTTTACATCAGAAACAATTAGCATGTAAGGACTCTCTTTATTTATTTCAAACCATTCATTATTATCTTCTAGTAAAACTGCAGGTGCAAACGGTCTGAAACTCTCTCTGAATTTTACCTTTAGATTGAGATTTTTTTGCATTGAAATATTCCTTGGGTCTGCAATTATTGATCTGTTGCCTAATGCTCTGGGTCCAAATTCTGCTTTTCCCTGGAACCAACCAACAACCTTTCCTTCAGATATTTTTTTTGCAACTAATTTTATTAGGTCTTCTTCGCTATATTTTAAAAATATTGCTTGATTATTTATTAAACTTTTTTCTATTTCTTCATTTTTGTATTCAGGGCCTAAATAGGATCCCGACATAGTATCTTTATTATTTATTTGCCTTACATTTTCTTTTTCATGATACCAATAACCCAACGCAGCACCTAAGGAACCACCTGCATCACCAGATGCTGGCTGTATCCAAATTTTTTCAAAAATATTTTCTTTAACTATTTTTCCATTAGCTACACAATTCAAAGCTACTCCACCAGATAGGCACAAATTTTTTAGTTTGTATTTTTCAGAAACATATCTACACATTCTTAATACAATTTCCTCAGTCACAAATTGAATTGAGCTTGCTATATTCATATGATCATCATCTAACTCTTCCATTTCAGATTTTCTGATTTTTTTTCCAAACAATTTTTCGAAATTAGAATTAATCATTGTTAATCCTGTTAAAAAATTAAAAAATTTTAAATTTAGCTTAAAGGATCCATCAATTTTTAAATCAATTAAATTATTTAAAATTAAATCTTTATAAATTGGTTTTCCATATGGGGCTAATCCCATTAATTTATATTCACCACTATTAACTTTGAAGCCTAGGTAATATGTAAAAGAAGAATACAGCAAGCCTAAAGAGTGAGGAAAATTAATTTCTTCCATAATTTTAATTTTATTTTTTTTACCAATTGAAATTGTTGAAGTGGCCCATTCACCAACACCATCTAATGTTAAAATTATAGCTTCATCAAATGGTGACGGGTAAAAAGCACTTGCTGCATGACTGAAATGATGTTCTGTAAACCTTAGTTTAGATTTATTAAATTTTTTATCAATTTTTTTTAACTCCTTAGATAAATAGTTTTTTAGAAATAATTTTTCCTTAATCCATATAGGCATTGCTAAAGCAAATGACTTAAAGCCCCAAGGAATTGTGGACAAATATGTTTCAAGAATTCTCTCGAATTTTAAAAAAGGTTTATCATAAAACACTACAGCTTCAATTTTATTAAAGTCTAATTTATATTTTTTAAAAATATACTTTAGTGATTTGCTCGGAAAACTTGGATCATGTTTAATTCTTGTTAATCTTTCCTCTTGAATAGCAAATATTATTTCACCATTATTTATGAGGCAAACTGCACTATCGTGATACAATGCAGATATACCAATTACGTAATTATTCTCCATATTAATATTGATTTTTCATATCTTGCATCTCGTACTCTCTTTTTTTCCAGTAACTTTTTTTATGAAAATTTATCTTTTTATCTATGATATCTTTTTTTAAAAGCTTTAAAATAGAACCAGTCGTAACAAATAAAAACACGTATATTAAAAACATGATTATTGGAGAGAAAATTTTTCCTAAAAATAATCCAAATTTTAACCAAATAATATTTGGATAATGAAGTAATTCTGATTTTAAAAAAGAAATTATAAATAAAAATGTTGAAAAAAATATGAAATAATATGCTTCATATTTTTGGTAAAAATAAAGATATAAAAAAATAATTAAAAATAATATGCTAAATATTATACCAAAACTTTTATTAGAACTTGTTTCTATTTTTAGTTTTGCTTGTGTGTCTATCATTATTATTAACTTGAAGTTTAAATTAATTAGAGTTAATTCATTCTTTTAATTATGTATATAAAATATTTAATTAATATCTTAAAAATTTCTCTTTATTTAATTTTTGTAGAATTTTTTTTCTTGGTAATTTTAGGTATTTTATTCACCTCTAACATTTTACTGAATCTTGAAATTAGACATAAAATTCATTTTTCAAAAAATGATTTCCCCCACCCAATTTTTGTAGATTATTCTTTCACTATTATTGAAGATTATATAACTTTTGACCCTAATACATTATGGTACTTATATGAATATAGATGGGGTGAAGAGAGAAAAATTAATAAAAAAGAGGATAATCAAAAATTTATTTATATTACTGGTGGCAGTACTGTTGAAGGAGATGGATCACCTACAGAAAGTGATAGTTTGCCGTATAAAATAAATCAAGAGCTAAGAAATAATGGATGTCTAGATGTAAAGGTATTTAATGAGGGAATTTCAGGATTTTCCATTAAGCAAGAATTTATCACAATAAGTACTAAATTATTACGTTTCCAAAAACCTGATTTAATCATATCTTTTAACGGCGTAAATGACTTTCTATCTTACACTGGTAACAGAACTAAACAAGATAATTTGTATGATATAGATTGGAATACTAAATCAATGTATTTTGCTGATGAATATACCAGTAATAATTTTTTGACTTCACATATTTATTCAATCTTAAAAAAAACAATCACTGGAAGAGCTGCTATGACTTTTTATGATTTATTTACTGATCAACATCTTGTTTTGACATTAGCTAAAGTAAATTTTGAAAAAACTTTAGACCCAAACATTTCATATGAAAGATTTTCATTTTATTCTAATTTATCTAAGATGGTATCTGAAAATAACGGTGTAGATTATGTGCATATCATTCAGCCTACTTTATTTTTTAAAAAAAAATTACATGAAAATGAAAAATTTTATATGTCCAACAATTATAATTTGAACGCCCCTGAAGTCTCGTTTAGTGATTTATTTTGGAAAAACTTTACAGAATTTTATAAATTAATTGTACAAACAAACAATACTATCAACGCTTCTGAATTATTTAAAAATTCAGATGATCATGATTTCATTGATCATGTTCATTATACCCCATTAGCAAATACGAAAATTGCTAAGTATATATCAAAAATAATATTAGAGGATTATCCTTCCATATGTTAAACTAAAATATGAGTTTTATTTTTGAACTCCTTAAATTTCTTAAAACTAGAAAAAAATTCTGGCTTTTACCTATAATTATTGTTTTGGTTTTAATTGGGGGATTAATTGTTATTACTCAGGGATCTGCTGTAGCTCCATTTATCTACACTTTGTTTTAATTAGTATTATTGACTAAACTTTTTCTTGTTTTTTTATTAAACAAATATAGAACGAGCATCCTATCGCGGGGTGGAGCAGCCCGGTAGCTCGTCAGGCTCATAACCTGAAGGTCGTAGGTTCAAATCCTACCCCCGCAACCAAATTTTTTGTTTTATAATTCTTTAAGAATATAGAATTACTTATCATCATAACTTAAATTTTTCAAAAATTAATGATTTTTTAAAAAAAAATTCTTATTATGAATGTAATATTAATTTGATAGAGCACAAATACAGCTCAAAGCTGGTTAATACTGATAAATTATTTAATAATAGTTTGTATAAAACAAATTTTTCTAAGTACGTTTATGGAGTAACAAAGCTTTATAAAAACGTTGTTATTTGAAAAAAAATGCTAAAATTCTATTAAAAATAGATATTATTAATTCAAGATTCTCAAAAAAAATTTAATAATCTATCTTTGTTATTAAATATCCCCAGAAAATATGGATTTTTTTTTATTTTTTATGATTTGACAAGGAATTTTTATACTATTATAGGCACATACTCTTTTCTTTTGAAAAGAACAATTCTCCGCAATTTTTTATAAAATTTGTTGGGTTTTGTATGCTCTTTAAAATGTTAATAAGATATTAAAGAGATACGTAGACAACAATTCGTAATTAAAATTTTACGAATG
>MDTB01150674.1_pt1 | contig 26761 bp, 20 predicted proteins | sample 811161 | NCBI WGS metagenome assembly MDTB01 (sample SAMN05326650, study PRJNA326480) | marine metagenome | isolation source: seawater | place: Mediterranean Sea | collected 2009 | reverse complement strand
GAAAGAGCAAAAAAATCAAAACTCGCTAACAAGGTTGTTTTGTGTACAACACTTTCTCATCAAGATGATGTGTTATGTGAAATAGCAAAAAACAACAACATCGAAGTGTTTAGAGGTAGCACAGAAGATAAACTGGAAAGATGGAACGGCGCATGTAAATTTCATGATGTATCTTTTTTTATAACAGCAGATGGTGATGATATTTTATGTGACTCTGATCTTATGGACTTGGGCTTGAAACAATATATTAATGACAACTCAATAGACTTTATTGAGTCAAAAGATGTTGTCGTCGGCGCGTTCACATATGGCATTAGTGCAAATGCACTAAAAAAAGTATGCGAAATAAAAAACTCAACTGATACAGAAATGATGTGGGTTTATTTTACTGATACCGGTCTTTTTAATGTTAAAAGTCTTGAAGGCGTAGATCCTTACGTATGCAGATCAGATATTAGAATGACGCTTGACTACAAAGAAGATTTAGAATTCTTTACAAACATTATTGAAAATTTTAAAGATAAAGAGTTTAATATACATGATATTGTAAGATACATTGATCTAAATCCTGAAGTGAAAAATATAAACTTTCACAGACACAAAGAATGGGCACAGAATCAAAAAAACAAAACAAACTTGGTGTTAAAATGAAAAATCCTACGAAGTACAGAGGAAATGAACTAAAGTACGTAGAGTCAGTTTTAAATTCAGAAAACTGGTCTGCAACAGCAGGTAGCTGGAATCAAGTTTTAGAAAATAAACTTGCAGAAAAATTTGGAGTGAAATATGCCGTCGCATTCAATTCAGGAACTTCAACTCTTCATGCTGCGCTCGAGGCATGTGGTGTTCAAGAAGGCGATGAAGTAATATCTCCTGCGTTAACTGTAATAATGAATACAACTGCAACAATACACGCAAATGCAATTCCTGTATATGCAGATGTAAACCCAGATACTTTTACTATAGACCCAGAAGACATTAGAAGAAAAATAACGCCAAAAACAAAAGCAATTTTTGTAGTTTCTTTATATGGACTCCCATGTGATATGGATCCAATTATGGAAATTGCAAAAGAGCACGGTATTTTTGTAATAGAAGATAATGCACAATGTTTCATGAGTAGATATAAGGGAAGATTAACAGGTACAATAGGACATGTCGCAAGCTATAGCTTTGAAAATACAAAACACATATCTTGCGGAGAAGGCGGCGCAATCATCACAAATGATGAGTATATTGCAATGATGTCTAGAAAAGTAGGTGGGCACGGTTTTAAAAACTTACAAGCAAGCGAAGGAAGAGTCAGACTTAGACAGGATATATTTCAAAATCCAAACTATAAACGACACGACGTACTAGGTTGGAATTACAGACTTTCAGAGTTTAATGCAGCGATAGCACTTGCACAATTAGAAAAATCAGATGAACTAGTTGATATGAGAATAAAATCTGCTGAACTATTTACAGAAGTAATGAAAAATTGTGATTTCTTAATACCACAAAAAACACCAGCTGGGTATGAGAATTCATATTACACACTAGGGGTTAAATATGAAGGTCTTTCTTTCATTGGTGTAACTTGGCAAGATTTTAGAAAAAAATACATAGAATTAGGAGGCGACGGAATATACGGATCATGGGCGATACCATATTTTGAGCCAGTAGTAAAAAATCTTCAGTTCGCTTACAGAAATCCAAAAATCTATAGCGACCTAAAGTTTGAAAAAGGTCTGTGTCCTAATGCAGAATTAATTCAACCAAAAATAATGCAATTTAAAACAAATTATAGAGATTTAGATTTGGCTGAACTAAAAGCATCAATTTTAGAAAAAACTATTAATTACTATAAGGGAGTTTGAAATGTATGATATTAATTTTTATATGAAGTCTTATAATCTTGTAGAAAGAATAAAAAATGGCGAAAACATCAGCAAAGAAAAGGCAATGTCTCTTTTCGAAAGTTTTAGGTCAAGAGATCCTATCATATACAACATAGAAACAACAAATGCTTGTAATATGAGATGTAAAATGTGCCCAAGAACTACAAAGATGACAAGAAAAATAACATTTTTAAAAGAGGCTTATTATGAAAAACTTATAACTCAAATTAAACCTCACGATGAAGATCTTTGGCAAGAATGGGAAGAGTTTTGTACAAAAAACTATGGAATAAGCCCAGATGGCCCTGCTAGTGAAAATCATTTTTTCTTATATATTATCCCTAAGGTCATTCAACTGCATGGATACGGTGATCCACTTCTTGACAAGAATTTAGGAAAAGTTATTGAATCGCTGACAAAATATAATTTTCAATCTTATTTTAGTTGTAATCCTGCAAATATAAATGTTAAAAAAACTGTTGATATGATGAAGAAAGGTTTGACATACTTAAAATATTCTTTTGAAAGTACTGATGATATAAAGTTCAAAGACATCAGAGGTAATGCAGCTAATTTTACAGAAGCTTTTGAAAAGACATTAGAAGTTATTAAAATAAAAGAATCACTAGGTTTGAAAACAAAAATTGTTATAACAATGATAGATGTAGGTCACGACGAAGAACAGCAAAAAGAATTCAAAAGATTGACAGAAGTTTTTAGAGATTTAGATGTTTACATTTACTTAAAAAGCGAAGATCAACAGTGGTATAGAAAAGATGAAAGCTTAAAACAGTATCTTGAAGATAGGGACAGAGATGTTCCCGAACAAGAACAAGATTTTTATGGAACTAATGCTATTCACTGGTTAGAGTATTGTAAACACCCGTGGATGTCAATGACAATAAAGTCAGATGGTGAAGTTCACATGTGCATGGAAGATTACAATAACGAAATTTTCTTAGGAGACTCTAATTCTAATTCGTTAAGTGAAATATGGAATGGGGAGATGTATCAAAAGTTTAGAGAGAATCATTTTGAACTTAACCCATGTATAAAGTGCAACAAAGAATGCGATATGCCAAAAATAGGAGAATATTTTGGAAATTGATTTTAAAAATTTAAAAGACTTATATCTTATAGGCGAAATTGGTATTAACCATAATGGAGACATGAAAATAGCAAAAAAGCTTATCGATGCTGTTAATGCATGCAAGTGGGACTGTGCAAAATTTCAAAAAAGATCGCCCGATATATGCGTCCCTGATCATCAAAAAGATATACTTAGAGAAACACCTTGGGGTACTATGAGGTATATTGATTATAAGAAAAAAATAGAATTTGAAGAAAAAGAATACAATAAAATAAATGAGTATTGTAAACAAAAACCAGTTCATTGGTCTGCATCTGTATGGGATTTTACTAGTTTAGAATTTTTATTAAATTATGATATTCCATTTATAAAAATACCTTCAGCAATGATGACAAATACTGAACTTGTTGAAGAATCTGCAAAGTCAGGAAAGCCAATCATAATGTCCACTGGTATGTCTACGCTTGAAGAAGTAGACATAGCTGTGAACAACTTAATGAAAAATACTGATAATTTTGTTATTATGCATACAAATTCAAGCTATCCTACACCTGTAGAGGAGTTAAATTTAAGATTGATACCGTACTATCAAAATAGATATAAGTGTCAAGTAGGATATTCAGGTCATGAATATGACTTAGAACCAACTGTTCTTGCAGTAGCACTTGGAGCAAAAGTAATTGAAAGACACATTACAATATCACAAGAAATGTGGGGAACTGACCAAAAATCAAGTTTAACTGTGCATGCAATGAATATGTTAAGGCGCAGAGTAAGTCAAGTTGATAAAATGTTAGGATCAGACAGTAAAGAAGTTACCAAAAGTGAAGAAGCTGTAAGAAGAAAACTAAGAGGTTCCTAAAGATAAGATGAATTCATGTTATGCATGCAATTGTGATGTTTTTTATGAAGTAGACGGAAAAGTTACTGATTTACCAAATATGAAAATTTTTAAATGTAGTAACTGTAAGTTAATTTTCTTAGAAAGTTTTGACCATATACATGATAGCTTTTACTCTAACGGTGAAATGAATATTGATAATAGAGAATCAATAGATTCTAATTGTTTAGATATAAAATTCTGGAGAGATTCTACATTTGAAGATGATTCAAGAAGATTTAATTTTTTAAAAAGTCAGTCTAGCATCAGTAAAAAGTCAATTCTTGATTTCGGCTCAGGCGCCGGCGGCTTTTTGAAGTTGTGTAGTGAAGAAGCACAATATGTCAGCGGTGTTGAACCAAATAGCAAAATATCAAGTGTATACAATCAAGATAAAATAAGACAATATTTTTCAATAGAAGAAATTGAAAACTTTAAAAAATTTGATATTATTACGGCTTTTCATGTAATAGAACATCTAAAAGATCCAATTAATTATTTAAAAAAAATTAAAAGAGTTTTAAGTAAAAATGGCAAAATTTATTTAGAATTTCCAAACGGCGATGATGCACTAATAAGCTATTATAAAAATAAAGATTTTTGTAATTTTACTTTTTGGAGTTGTCATTTGATGCTTTTTAATGAAGAAAACATAGCCCTAATTGCAAACAAAGCAGGACTCAGTGTTAAAAATAGTTGGCAAGTACAAAGATACCCAATATCTAATCATTTATATTGGCTAAATAATGGAAAGCCCGGAGGTCACAATGTTTTTAATGAATTTAGAAGTAAAGAACTAGAGGAAGCTTATTATAATGTTTTATCTAAAAACAAAATTTGTGATACAGTAATTGTTGAATTAGAGGTTTTTGATGAAAATATACGTTGATATTGATGAGACAATCTGCTATTACGAAGAAGAAAGAGATTATAATTTAGCAAAACCAAATATTGAAAGAATACGTCAGATAAATAATCTTTTTGATGAAGGCAATACTATTACATACTGGACTGCAAGAGGTTCTGTTACGGGTATTGATTGGTATAGAATTACAAAGAATCAACTCGTTAGTTGGGGTTGTAAATTTCATGAATTAAGCGTAGGAGAAAAGCCCGCATACGACTTATTAATTTGTGACAAGGCAATAAATTCAGAGGAGTATTTTAAAAAATGAAGATAGGCATAGTTGGTCAAGGATTTGTAGGGACAGCGATCAGAGAGGGTCTTAAAAACTTTTACCCTGTACTTGTATATGACATAAAAGAAAATATCTGCCCAGAAGAGATGTTAACAACTCCTCAGGGAATAATAAAAAATTGTGAAGTTATATTTCAGTGTTTACCCACACCAATGAAAAAATCAGGTGAGTGTGATTTAAGTATTGTAAGAGGTTCTCTTGAGACTCTAAATGCAATGTCCATAACACACAATAAAAACCCAGTTATTATTGTTAAATCAACAATACCTCCAGGAACTTGTGAAAAACTCAATGAAGAATTTAAAAATATTAATATTATTTTCAGTCCTGAGTTTCTTACAGAAGCAAACTCAATAGAAGATTTCAAAAACCAAACTCGCATTATTCTTGGTGGTCCCCGACCATACACAACACAAATCAAAACAGTTCTTAGAAAAGCGTTTCCGCATATTCCAATTGTCAAAACAGGATACAAGACAGCAGAAATGGTCAAATATTTTATTAATAACTTTCTTTCAGCGAAAGTGACATTCGCAAATGAGATGTATCAAATATGTAATTCTCTAGACATAGACTATGACAAAGTAACTGAGTATGCTTTGTTTGACAAGAGAATTGGTAGAAGCCACCTTGCTGTCCCCGGACCGGACGGAGACTTTGGGTATGGAGGACACTGTTTTCCAAAAGATATTGACGCAATGATATATCTAGCTAAGGAAATGTCAGTAGATTCTAGCCTATTAGAAGCTATCAAGCAAAAAAACAATAGCATTAGAAATAACAGGGATTGGGAAAAAATGAAAGGCCGCGCAGTTTCTGAAGATTAACTTTTATAAAATGATTAATTTTGTATTAAAATTAAATGGGAGATTTTTATGAAAGAATTAAATTTTGCTACAGGAAAACCTCACGTTTCTTTTTCTGAAGTTAAGCACTGGAAAGAGTGTCCGTATCGTCACAAGCTTCTTTATATCGACAAAGTCGATATGTTCCAACCTAGTCCTTACTTAGACTTTGGAACAGCAGTTCACGAAGGTTGTGAGTCATTGTTAGAAAGAAAAGAAGTTCCAAAAGAAAAGCTTTTAACTGACATTAGAGCTGCTTGGAAAAAATACGATTTTGACAATCCAGAGTGGGTTAGCAAGCAACCTGACTGGTATAAAAGATCTTATGCGCCCTTAGAAGAATGGTGTGCTTGGGCAGAAAACATGTGGGACGAAGTTGTTCCTTTCTTAGATGAGGAGTTTCCTGGTTGGACTTTGCACGCAGCTGAAGAAGAACTCTATGAACCTATCAAAGACAAAGAGCTTTCCCTGAAGGGCTTTATTGACGGTGTTATTAAGGTTCCTAAAAAGCGTGGTGAAGGATATGAATATTGGATAATAGACTGGAAGACTGCCGGCAAAGGCGGTTGGAGGAGCGATAAAAAAAGAGACTTTTTAATGCAACTTCAGCTAATACTTTACAAGTACTACTGGTCTCAAAAGCATAATGTACCTCATAATCAAGTAAGGTGTGCTTTTATAACGCTTGGCCGAGGAGCAAAAAAAGGAAAAGTTTGCCAGATTGTCAAAGTCTCAGCTGGCCCGAAAACGCTCGCAAAAGGTGTTAAAGTTCTGAACAGTATGATTTCAGGAGTAAACAGAAAACTTTTTTTAAAAAATAGAAACTCTTGCAAGTACTGCGTATATTACCAAACTGAGCATTGTATTTAATTTATTTCAAATACTTTTGTGTTATAATTTGATTTAAAGAGGCTTCTATGAAAAATAAAAAAAATAAAAAGTTTAAAGTTCTTGTTCTTTCTGATCACGCACTCTCTACAAGTGGTGTAGGTACTCAAACAAGACACTTGATACAAGGACTTTTAGAAAAAAAGCAATGGTCTTTTAGACAGTTCGGTGCAGCAATTAAGCATACAAATTACGATACAGTTGTTGTTAGCGAAGATTTTATTATCAAACCTATTGATGGTTTTGGGAATCCTGAGCTAATTAGACTCACTCTCGCAACTGAAAAACCTGATCTTTTATTCATATTTACAGATCCAAGATTTTTTACGTGGCTGTTTGAAATGGAGGATGAAGTTCATCAAATGTGCCCCATTATATGGTAGCATGTGTGGGACAATTACCCGTATCCGGATTTTAATGACGACTACTATTATGCTACTGATACCATTAATTGTCACTCTCACATGACGTATACGATGATAAAAGAAGATGAAAAACATGCTGAGAAAACATTTTTTATTCCTCATGCGATTCCTACATCTTGGTTCTCCCCAATAGATAAAAATAGTATTTTAGAGAATAAAAAAGGTTTGCTTGGGGAAGATAGAAAAGATCATTTTGTTGGAATATGGGTTAACAGAAATGCAAAGAGAAAAAGACCTAACGATGCATTACTCGCTTGGAAGCTGTTCTTAGATGATCTAGAAAGAGACCATGGACATAGAAATGCGACTCTTATCATGCATACTGAACCCACAGACCAAGAAGGTCCTGATCTTTTTTCTGTTACAAAAAAACTAGGTATACAAAACAATGTTTTTTTCTCAAGAGACAGACTAGAGTTTGACAAAATGAACATTCTTTACAATATAAGTGATGTGTGTCTTACGCTTTCTTTTGCTGAGGGTTTTGGTCTTTCAACGCTTGAGTCAATGATGACAGGGACGCCAATAGTAGCTGCAAAAACAGGCGGGCTAACAAGGCAAGTTGTAGACTTTAGAGACCAATCAGAAAACGGCGTCGCGCTACCTGTAGTACTTAAAACACTGGTCGGCTCCCAGGGGGTACCTTATATTTATGAAGATTACGTCTCAGTTGAAGATGCCGCAGCTGGCCTTAGAAAAATACATGATTTAAGTGATAACGAAAAAGAAAAACTTAGTAAGAAAGTTTTAAACTATTCTAAAGAAGCTTTTTCATACCAAAAGACAGTAGACTTATGGCACGACAGCATGATTAAAACCATAAAAGACTTTAAAAGCTACCGCTCTTGGGAAAAGATTACAATTTGAGGATTAAATGAAAAAAAATGTACTTATAAGAGCGCCCTTGCTCACAAACAGTGGCTACGGTGTCCATTCTAGACAAATATTTGAGTGGCTTGAAAAAAGAAAAGATTTTGATTTAACAGCACAATGCTTGAACTGGGGAGCTACACCTTGGTTAATCAACCCTAGCGAAGAAGATGGTTTGATCGGAAGAATAATGTCAAAATCAAAAGGCTTTGATCAAGTTTTTGACATGTCTTTTCAAGTTCAACTACCTGATGAGTGGGATACTTCTCTTGCAAGAGTTAACATTGGTGTAACAGCACTAGTAGAAACTGACAGGTGTAATTACACTTGGTATGAAAAAATACTAGAAATGGATAAAGTAATAGTACCCTCTATTTTTACAAAGAATGTTATCCTTAATTCTTTCGGAAAAAAGCTTGATAGTAAGATAATAGTCATACCCGAATGGTTTAATGAATGTCTCTCCTACAAGAAACAAAAAATCAACAGTGTTAAAGACGAAAGGTATAGATTCGACACGAAGTTTAATTTTATGACAATAGGGACACTCACGTCAGCTGAAAGCAAAAGTGACAGAAAAAACTTGGTAAATTCTATAATTTGGTTTTTAGAAACTTTTGAAGGTCAAGAAGACGTTGGCTTAATTATCAAGACTTGTATGGGTCGTGGTTCTACCACTGACAGAAACATGACTGAGTCTGGTTTGAGACAAGTTATTGATGCTTTTAGAAAATCAGAATTTCCTAAAGTTCACTTAGTCCATGGAAACATGTCAAAGCTTGAAATTGCTGCCTTGTTTAATTCAAGAGTACATGGATATATTACAGCAACTAGAGGCGAGGGTTACGGTCTGCCTCTTGTTGAGGCAGCAGCTTCTGGGATTCCTGTAATTGCAACAGACTGGTCAGGACATCTTGACTTCTTAGGAGATAGTTTTATAAAAGTAGACTACGAAATGACAGACATTCCTCCTTCAAGAGTAGAGAATAGAATTTTTATCAATGGTGCAAAATGGGCTGAACCTAAAAAAGAAAGTTTTGTTAACGGACTTTTGGATCTAAAAGAAAACTACGAAGATCATTTAAAAAATGCTAGAAAGCTAAAAAAGAGAGTTGAAAATAAATTCTCTAAAGATAGTATTTGTAAAAAATATAACAAATTTTTAAAAGAAGAGTTTAATTTATGACTTTTTTAGAAATACTTACAGTTTGCGTCTTAGTCCTAACGATTGCTCTTTCTTTTTCACTCTACAAGCTCTATAAATTCTCAATGATAATACTAAACTTAGAAGACAGTATCGAAAGTTGTTTAACTATTTTAGATGAAAGATACGATTCTATGAATGAAGTTTTAGAAATACCTATATTTTTTTGACTCTGTTGAGGTTAGAAATGTAATAGAAGACATAAAGGTTTCAAGAGACTCTTTAGTAGAAGTCGCAAATAAACTTACTGAAAATACTGGGAGTAAAATTGAAACTCAGAAAGAAGACTAGAACTAGGAAAAGAAGAAGTAAAAACCCATATTTTGGAACTGACATTCATGATGCGATTGTTGACTACCAAAATACAACGTGTGAAGAAGAACGCCACGAAATATACAAATCGCATATTAGAGGCGCTTTTGAAAAATTAGCAGAAAATTTGATATACATTTATGGGTTCAGTCGTGACAAAGATCACTTCTATGTTTTGAAGTCTGATTGTGTTTCTTTTTTGTATGAGACACTTGAAAAGTTTAATCCAAGCAAAGGTAGTAAAGCTTTTTCTTACTTTAATGTTTGCGCAAAAAATCATCTGTTAGCAGGTGCCAAAAAGACACAAAAAAGAAAGATAAGAAATATTTCAATTGATGATGTTCAAAACTTAAATTCACTTGAAAAAGAAATGATAGAATCTCATCATGTAGTACCTTCTCAAGATGAAATGTTTATAAGAGAAGAAGATAAGAAAATTTTAAAAGAAGTTCTTTTAAAAATCAAATCAAAACCTTTGAATGACAATGAAAAGTTATGCATAGAATCGGTCATTACTTTGTTTAACAACATTGAAGAATTAGACTATCTAAACAAGCGAGCTGTTTTTGTTTATTTAAGAGAAATATCAGGACTTAATCCAAAACAGTTAAGTTCTTCACTTTCTAACATAAGAAAATATTATAGGGAGATAGTTAAAACAGACGACTACTTTATTCTTTTCGGGTAAAACATGAAAAAAAAGATAAAAACAACTGAAGATAAGATAAGAGATTTTTCTGATCTGCTTGATGAACTTGAGTCTACAACAGACAAAAAGAAAATGTTGTGGAAAGACTCTTATAAAAACGCGATTGATGATAGAGAGACAGCTTCTATTCTTGTTGACGACTTACTCCTTCAAGTCCAGGGAAACTTAAATAATCACCAAACTTTTGGTATTCTCATGACGAAATATTTAGAAAGAATGTCCAAGTCAAATGATCAAATTCTTAAATTAGCAGAACTAATTGCGAAAGAAGAATCAAGTGAAAATAACATATCACCTGATGATATATTCAAGGAGATAGGTAATGGGTAAAGGTATGACTGTAAAGCAGCTATTTTCAAAAGCTGCAAGAGACAATACTGAGTCTATTGAAAAAGATGCTGATATTGCCCAAACAGCAATTGACGAATACAATCCGACAGCAAAAGTTTTTTTACTAGGAATTGTCCAAGAAGTGTTGTCAGACCCTGCAGACTATTACTCTAGAGAACTTGAAGGCATAACATTTCAGGGAAATCCTGTTACAGTTGGTGATGTTTTTTCCGGAAGAGTGACACAGAATGATGACGGTGACGTCATGTCATCTCCCTATAAAAACCCAAGAATGGCTGATTTTGCACCAGCCAATTCAATAGTAGCATTGTTAAGAGATAATGAGAAGTCCTCTTCTGCAAACAAGGGCGTAATTTGTTTGCCTTTTTTCTCTTCTCACTTAATGATGCCAGCTAAACCAGGTGAATCTGTCTGGGTTATGAAATTTTCTGCTGACGTCTATTACTGGTTTTGCAGACAGTCTTCTTTTAGACAAGTCGAAGATCTTAACTACACGCACTCTCAGAGAGAGTCAAACATTCAAAACTCTATGTTGATAGGCACAGCTGATGAAAATAACTTTGCTCACTTTCAAGGTGCTTTTTTAGGTCAAGAAGAGTCTTCTTTTGAGTCAATAATGGCATCATCCGTCGCGTACAAAGAAGAGTTTACAGGTGAAGTTGTTCCAAGAAACGGTAAAAGATGCGGAGATTTATTACTTCAGGGTTCTAATAACTCTCACATACTACTAGGCGTAGAGAAATTTGAAGAAGAAAATACCATTCCGTCATATCAAATGACAGATGCGACGTCAGATGCTGATACAATTGCTAACAGAAAACCTTTATCTCCTGCAATTGATATATGCATTTTTAGAAAGTCTAGAGAGCTTTTTGATATTCAAGACAATGTTGAGTCAAACAGCTCCGGTGAGCCAAGCGTTGAAACACTTGTAGGTGAGTCACATGCAGGACTCGGTATGGGATTAGGAGCAGTCAGAGGAGAAAGAAAAAAGGCCAACTTTGTTTATTATGAAAACGAAAAAGCAAGAGATAGACTAAGTAAAGATTCTTTTGCAGAAGAATTAAAAGATTCAGATATCTACAACTGCCTTGCTAGAATCTATATGTCAAATTGTAAAACAATAGATGATCTGCTTTTTACACCAAACATTCCAGGAGAAAGATCGTGCAGTCCTCAAGATGTTGCTGGGCTGGGAAACTATGGAACACTTACAGCAATTGGTGCAAATACACGAGTTGTTGGTGCTGAAACTTTAAAAATACAAAGTATTCTTGGGCAATCTGGGATACAAATGAACCCAGGCGGCGACGTTATTATTCACGGAAGGAGAAGTGGCGGCGCTAAAATTGTTCTTGAGGCTGAAGGTGGTATTAGAATTATTCCTGGAGGACCAGGCATTGTTAAAATAGGCGCTGAAGGAGCAAATATTGCACCTGTAGGTGGAAAACCATTCAATGCTGATGAATCACTAGCAGACGAAGCAGCAGAGTTAGTGAACGACATTAGCGAAGCATTCGGAGGATCTGCAATACTACCTACAGACTTTACAATTGAACCAATAGCCACACTAAATGGTTCTCCGCTTATCAACCCAGAAGACATAGCTTCAGGAAGAACAGCCCCAATACCGGGATTTGCAAACTATTCTGCCAAGGTTCTGCTAGCTTAGGGAGTACTCGTGGGATCAACACCTGGAAAATTAGGCGTTCTTTTCGACCCAGACGATAGAGAAAAGTCTGCTAGAGAGTTCAAGAAAAAAAGAGAAGAGATGGGCCGCCAAATAGGGTCAGGTCAAGGACCGTCTATCGCCGGCGTTGAGATTTTGCCCGCATCTATCGTTCCAATGCCAGAGCTAGCTGGTATATGCGCTGATGCAAGTGAAAAATCAGATGAGCCATCTGCTATTGATTACATGTGGCATGATGTCGCCGCAACAATAGATACAGGCTTGCCTGAAGGAACACCTTTCATGCCAATGTTTGTCTTTGATCCAACTTTCGCTATTGACTTAAGTTTTTTTGTAGATCTAATGGTTGACATAGGGATTCCTGCTCCAGATGTTCCTGATTTTGTTTTAAAAAACCTGGAAGGTATAGGCGAACCAATATCAAAGTTGGCAGCTTGTGATTTTGAAGGTTTTGCTGAAGGTATGGCTGAGCTAGATCCAAACATTAATCAGGGAAAAGCCTTAGAAAAAGCTGAAGCAATGGGGTGTCCTCCTTTTGAATTACCCGAACTGGGAATAATACCTTTTGCTCTGCCTATTTTTGAATTACCTGACTTTAGTTTGAATATCACACCAATTGAGTTAGTACTTCCTGACATCAATTTTGATTTTCCACAATTGCACATAACCATTTTGTGGTTTATTCAAGAGCTTATTAATGCCATCATGGAGCTGATATCGATGGCAATTGAGCTTGCACTTAAGATCATTGAAGGAATAATAGAATTCATTCTTTTTTGTGTTTATTTCATAATATCTATCATCATGGAAATACTCATGGCAATATTAACTGAGCTTATGAAGTTCGTCGGTTTTGTAATTGGATTAATTACACTTATCATAGAGTCTATTAAGCTAGTAATTCTCTGTATTGTAGGTTACTTAATCGGAGCTGGGATGATTGCAATGGCTGTTTTTAACTTATTGTAGACAACAATCTACAATTAACTCAACTTATTAAAATTTCAATACTAAAATAAATATTTTTATGACGAAGATACTTATAAACAGAGGAAACTATGTCGTCTTTTAACTTTAAAAGCTCAGGAAAGAAAATAACAGATAGATCTTTGTCTTCTGATCGTGTTACGAAAAAAACCCGTGATATTGGTATAAAGACCCCTTTGACCCAATTTCAGGGTCGTCAAATATGGGACATGCATGACGATCCAAGAGCACAAGTAAAAGACAACATGCGCCATATTTTACTAACCAACAGAGGGGAGAGGCTTGGCTTGTATAATTTTGGCGCAGATTTAAGTTCTTTACTTTTTGATTTTACAAGCTTCGAAAGCATCGAGGGTGAAGTAGTTACAAGAGTTCAAGATGCAGTCGAAGCTTACATGCCGGGTGTGGTCATAGATGAAATATCAGCTGTTGAGCTAGACAGAAATGAGAAAAACGAAATTAACAAAAAAGGAATGGTAAAAATCAGGCTCAGAGTTAAGTACAGCGTGCCTCAAGCTAGAGTCAATGATCAAGCAATTGAAGTAACATTACAAAACGCAGGCTAATAGGGACATTGAATGGCGAAAAATATTAAAAAACAAGTAAGTGTTAAAAAAGACATATCTTATTCTAACAGAGACTTTTCAAGTCTTAAAAACGACTTAAGAAGATTCGTAGGCACGTATTATAACGATGTAATAATGGACACGTCAGACGCCTCTTTGGCAGGTATGCTTATTGATGTAGCTGCGTATGTTGGTGATGTCACATCTTATTATTTAGACCATCAGTTTAATGAGAACTCTCTAGAAAAAGCTATGGAGACGAGAAACATAGAGCGTCTTATAAGAGAGTCTGGAGTAGAAATACCTGGAAAAGCTCCTGCAATAGGATTTCTAGACATATCTTTTGTGATACCGGCATCTGTCTCCAGAGGGGTTTATGAACCAGACCCCAATCAATTACCCGTAGTCAAAGCAAATTCAATATTTTCAGCAAGGAATGGTACAAGCTTTTACCTGCCTGACAATTTAGACTTTGGTGAACAAGACGCTGCGGGTGAACTTGTAGCAAACTTTGAAATAAATACGCAGGCTGGAGGAGTAATTGTAGATTTTAAAGTGACAAGAACAGCACTTGTGATAAGTTCAAAATTAGGTACACAAACTTTCACAATTCCAGATACGTTTCAACCCTTTAGACAAATAACTATATCTGATACTAATGTTAACGAAATAGTAAGGGTCGTCGACTCAGATGGAGACGATTATTATGAAGTATCATCACTTTCTCAGAGTACAGTATTTAAAAGAATGACAAACTCTAGGGCAGATTCTGACTTGGCAGATGAAAGAATCAACATGCTTCATGCACCAAAGCGATTTGTAAAGTCAAGAACTTTAACAACAGGGCAGTTTACTTTAACTTTTGGATCAGGCCGAGAAGATGTCTTTGATGAAGACGTAATTCCTGACCCATCTGAGCATGCAATCAAGCTTTATGGCGATAAAAAGTCCCTTGATAAAGTTACAATAGACCCTAACTCATTTTTAGGCACACAAACGCTGGGTATTAGTCCTCGCAATACAAAAATAACAGTAACTTACAGAGCAGGAGGAGGTTTATCACACAATGTAGGGATTAATCAAGTGACAACTGTCAAGACTTTGATAACTGAATTTCCGTCAGGTGTAGGTACAACTTCTGCTTCGCTTATTAGAGCTTCTGCCACATGTAACAATAGAAAATCAATTCTTGGTGGGGATGACGAACCTGATATCGAAGCACTCAGGCAGATAGCTTTATTTAATACAAATTCACAAAATAGAATTGTAAGTAGAGAAGATCTCATCGCAAGAGTTTACACGCTACCTAATAATTTCGGAAGAGTATTTAGAGCGTCAGTTAGAGACAATCCAAACAATCCTCAAGCAGCACAGCTTTTTATACTTTCTAGAAATAGTGCTAAACAACTAATAGTGTCACCTGACACGTTAAAAGAAAATCTTAGCAAGTACTTAAGTAAATTTAGAATAGTGTCAGACGCAATAGACATATTAGACGCGTCAGTTGTCAACATTGGAATAAATTACACTGTCACGATTACACAAGACTCCATTCCTGTTACGGTAATGACAGAGATAAACAAGAGACTAACTACATACTTTAACGTTGAAAATTTTCAAATTGATCAACCAATTAAAATGGGCGAAGTAGAAAATTTAATTCTGAATTCGCCTGATGTAGAAGCTATTACAAACATTCAGTTTATCAACAAGCGCGGCGCAAATGGAAACAAGGTGTACTCAAATTTTGCATACTCACCCAGTAGAAACATAGATAGAGGATATCTTTTCCCACCGACTGGAGGTATCTTTGAATTAAAATATCCAAATGACGATATTGTTGGGAGAATTTCGTAATGTATAGAATACTTTCAGCTTCAAAAGATACCTACATCACTAACAAGATTATCAATAAAACTTTTAGAGCAACAGATACCAATGTTGGTCAAGCAGGGACACTTGATCTTTTTAAGATTTATAATGAGACAAAATTGTCTGGTAGTGATAACCCACAAACAGAAAGTTCAAGACTTTTACTAAAATTCGACTTAACACCTATAGCTGACATGCAGTCCCAGGGAAAAATTGATATTAATAGTAACAACTTTGAGTGCTTAATTAAACTTCACGATATTTACGGTGGGCAAACTACTCCTGAAAACTTTCATATTATAGCTTTTCCTCTTTCTCAAAGCTTTGATGAGGGTAGTGGTATGGATGTAAGCTCTTACAGGGATGTGGGTGCAACTAATTGGTTGACAGCTTCCGTTACTGCCGGCGAAGCAAAATTATGGAATCAAGCCGGAGGCTTGGCATCAGGTTCATTAGGTGATGAAAGTATTGACGTAATAGTCAGCGGATCACTTTCAGGTCCGTCAGGAACAAGCACGGTTTCACTAGCTCCGACGCAATATTTTGAAACGGGTGAAGAAGATTTATTGATTGATGTGACAAACGTCATATCAGGAACAATAACAGATCAGATACCTGATCACGGATTTTTAATTGCTTTTTCTGGAAGTTACGAAAAAAATACCAGCACATACTTCGTAAAAAGATTTGCTTCAAGAAATTCTGCAAATACAGCAATAAGACCACAACTTATTGTTAAGTATGATGATAGTATACACGATAATCATGAAGATTTTATATTCAACGTTTCTGGTTCTCTTTATTTAAATAATTTCCATCACAGCGCAGCTGCTAATATACTGTCAGGGGAAGCTGGGACTGAATTAACGGGCAAAAACGTGATGGTTTTAAAAATTGTCACAGGAAGTTTTAAGAAAACATTTAACGTGTCGCAAGCTGTAAGAGGTATTAACACTTTGACGGGTATCTACTCTTCTTCTTTTGCAATTAGTAGTTTTTCGACAGGCGATGTAAACGGAGATAATCTTAAAAAACACATAGAGACTTCTGGGTCAATCACTTTCGATGAGGTTTGGTCCTCTTCAGATGAGACTATTACCTACTTGTCTTCTTCACTTGTCATACAACCAAACACAAGAACTGCACTAAACCACTCTCATCAAAATCTATTAGTTACAGTGACTAATCTAAGAGACTCTTACAAGACCGGTGACGTAATCAAAATAAGAGTTTTTTCAGAAAATAGAAATAGAGACATCGTGTATAGCAAACTGCCCCTTGAAAAGAAAAGTCAAGTTTACCATCAAATGTTTTACAGGGTTAGAGACTTTCAGTCGGGTGATATTGTAATTGATTTTGATACTGAGAATAGTTCCAATAGGCTTTCCACAGACTCGAAAGGAATGTATTTTGAATTCTATGTCGATTCTTTACCCAAGGGAAGAACTTACGTATTTGATTTTTTAATTAAAAAAGACGGATTTGACACAATTGTGACAGATGCAGCATCAAAATTTAGAGTTGAGTAATGTCAAAAAAAGCACTTTTCGATAGGCACGTGCCATCAAAAATTTTTAAACCTAAGTTTAGAACGGAAGACCCTACGTCAGGTTATCTTAAAAAACCTGATAATATTGCGTATGACGGAAACTTATTAAAAGATACAAATGCAGAAAGCTCAGCTTCTTTTAGGTACGGCAACAAAAAAACAATAGTATCAACTCAGCAAATAAGAACAGACTATTCTAACTTTGTTAATCATACTTTTTTCCACTCAGCTGTTGCAAACGTAAACGAAGCATTTGATAGAATTGTTAACTTCTACCCCATTGATGGAACAAATAGAGAAATTGAAGAGTTCGAAGACGGATTGACGGGTTTTGAAAAGTACATTTTTGACAATTTTCCTAAAAACGTTGGGTATCTAGTTTTTTCAGGAACACAGGTGGGTGAATCTTTTTCAAAAGGAACTCAGTTATCAGTTAATGACAGCGAAGGTTCAGAATTTGGTGCACTATCTAGTAATAGGTCAGCAAAGGCTGTGCTTGACCCTAAGACAAATCCGTTCACCATCAGTCTTTTTTGTAAAATCCCTGAAATACCAAATGATAATCAAATAATAATTCAAAAAAAGCAGAGTCTGGCAAACAACTTTACGCTAGCACTATCAGAGTCTGCTTCTTCTTCAACAGCTGATATAGTTTTTGGAATAACATCGGGTTCGAACTTCTCTTATGTAACAGGATCGATACTTAAGGGAAGTTTTGTAAACATTAATGCAGTTTATGACCCACAAGGAGACGAAAAAACAACACTAATCATCAATGAAGAAATTCATTCATCAAGCATGGCAGTCGTTTTTGACTCACTAGATTTCAGTGCAGCAGACTTTACAGTAGGGTCAGGTGAGCAAGTTAGAATTAATGATAAACTTTTTGATCAGAAGCAAACATTTTCAGGATCTATTGACGACATAAGGTTTTTTCATAAAGTCAAGAGTTTGGAAGATGTAAAAAACGAAAGGTATATTACACCCTACCCAGATGAGTTTTTGAAACTGTATTTTAAGTTTAATGAACCAAGTGGAAGCTATACTGCTAGAAACGTTGCACTTGACAGTTCTAAAAGCAATCTTCACACAAAAATTGTTAACTACTTAGACAATCACTCAAGAGTGACAGGATCTGATGCACCAGTTTTAAATGAGATACTTGATAAAAATCCTGTACTTTTTCCTGATTATGCGCCAGTTGAAGCTTTAAATACAAAACTATTGACTTCGGGTAGCGAATACGATGATGCAAACCCTAACTTAATTACAAAATTGATTCCTCCACACTATTTCTTAGAGGCTAACAATGCTGATGGTTTTACAGAGGTTTTAGGAAATCTAGGTACTGCTTTTGTGGAAGGTTCAAATAAATTTCCTGCAAAAAATACTAGTGAGCTGCAAAGTGCTACTTTGTTAGTTAAGTTTTTACTCTCTTGGGCAAAGTTTTTTGATGAAACAAAAATAATTGTTGACGCAGTTACATCAACAAACAACACATTCTATGAAGAGTTTGACACTACACCTGATGTTTTTCTTAAAAGAAGGGCAGAAGATTTAAACATCAATCTACCTAGTCTTTTTGGATCTGCAAATTTAGCGCAGACAATATCTGGAATTAATCTAACAGAAGACTATGCAAACGCAACGCTTACTTTAAATCAAATTCAAAATACAGTGTGGCGAAGAATTATCTCTGACGCTACAAATGCCAAGCTTACAAAAGGTACTTTAGAATCGATAAGGTCTGTTTTTAAGTCAGTAGGAATAGAACCCGATAATATTTTGACTTTTAGAGAGTACGGTGGAGCTCAGCTCAAGTCGCTAGAATCTTCAAGATCTCACAAAATTGATGTGATTGGTTTCATGGACTTTTCAGGATCTAAGGACGCGGACATGTCATCACTTGATCTGCGAGGATATCCTACAACTAAAGTACCAAAAATGAAGTCCGGATTTTTATCAGGCTCTAGGGTTCAGCCTGGTTTTCCAAAAATTAAAGGAACTTTTGTGGACGGCGCAAGTAATCATAGAGGTGATGGTTTGTTTACAAGCGGGTCTTTTACGTACGAAGGCCTCTACAAGTATGAACTACCACCTTCAGGATCCCAGAGTTTAATGAGAATGCACGTCACAGGAGCGTCATCTCCAAACATTAAAGAAGCAGTTGTAGTAAATCTCGTGTCAGATCCTGCTGATAATAATAAACTTAATCTTTTTATTAGAGACGACAATGAGACAACCGGTAATAGTTTAAAACATCTTTTCTTAACAGGTGTCAATATTTACGATGAGGACATGTGGCACATATCTTTCGGAAGAAAAGCCGCACATGACATAGGCGATACTTCAAGGTCTACGTTTTTCTTAAGGGCAGCAAAACAAGAAGGCGGAGAAGTTCTTGTACAGTACCAAACTTCTTCTCACTATGATGACCCAACTAACAGTGTCTTTACAAAAGCCACTAAGAACCAAAACGCCTCAGGATCTTTTCTTGTTATAGGCCGTCAAACATTTCGGAATGGAGGGGTAAACAAGTTCTTAAACGACACCTCCACGAAGGTACCTGAATTAGCAAGAAGTTCAAGTTTTGACGGTTTAGTTACAAACTGCCTTTTCTGGTCCAAGTTTATAACAGAGAAAGAGTGGCCCGAACATGTAAAAAACCTGTCTTCAGTAGGTGTCATCGATGCAAAGAAAAACTACAACTTTGAAGCAAATGCAACAGGATCTTTTGAGAGACTAGTTCTTCAAACAAACGGAAAGCAGTCAACAACATCCTCAAACGGTGCGGGAAGCTTTACACTTTTTGACTTCTCACAAAATAATCTGCACTTCTCAGGTAGTAATTTTGAGAATTCAAAGAAAATTTTTAAACCTTACAACGCACAATTTGAAGTTCTTTCACCTCTATTTGATACAAATATTGCGAAAGAAAAAGTAAGAGTAAGATCATATCAGAGTGCTGACATGCTAACAGACTCTAATTTTGCACAAATCGCACCTGTATATCAGACTGTACCTAGTGAAGAAGTAGTCGATGATAATCGATTCTCGATTGATATGAGTGTTCAAAAAGGAATGAACGATAACATAATGACTATGTTTGCAAATTTTTCAAGCATAGATGATGCACTTGGGAAGCCAAACAACTTATTTTCTGACAGCTACCCTGAGCTTGATCATTTAAGAAACATATTCTTTAATAACGTATTAGAGAAAGCTGATCTTGGAAAATTTAGAGGAATATTTAAGTGGATTGATAATGCATTTACAGACGTGCTTTTTTCAATAGTCCCCAGGTCAACTAATTTCTTAGGTATCAATTTTATTTATGAATCTCATGTTTTAGAGAGGAACAAAATGAAATATCTATACGATGAGATATATTTAAAATCACTCCCTAGAGACCCAAGTAGGGGAAATTTACTTTTAAGTCAGTTTGTGGGTAAACTAAAGAAGAACTAAAATGGCATTTTCAACAGCAACAAATACAGTATTTAGCGCAGATTTAGAGATAGATTCGATCTTTGAAGACGCAATGGGTGAAGAACTCGAACCTGTCACCATTGTCACCGGATCGAGTACATCAAAACCTCTTGCAGGCCCACTCGCCACTGTTGCTTCTCTCAGGATAGGGGAGACAGCACACAGATTGACATCAAACTTAAGGTCTACAGAAGAAACCGGTACTGGCGAGTCAACAAAGATAGGCCCAGTCACTCTTTTAGGTGAAGGGATGACAGTGGCTGAATATGACTCTCAAAGGCAGGGAAAGAACGTCAAAAATTTAGAACACTTTTCTAGAATGAATCTTCCACTCATATCTATTAACAGAGAAGGTATGACAACAAGAAAGAATCACCTTAAACACACAGCAGCATTTAACAACTACGGGATTACAAAACTTTTTAAGTCTTTTGACGAGCACGACAGGCGCCCGATACCTTTTGAAGATTTCCCAGGCCGTCTAGATCCAGTAGCCTTAGTGTCTGCAGGAAATTATGTCATGCAGTACATGATTATTACTGACCTGACAAGAGACTTAGACCAGTTTGTAAACCCAGATGATCTAAACGGCGTAATAGAAGTCTTTGAAATAAGAAATAGTTTTGCAAACACAAGTGTATCTGACATAGAACTAAATCGTATAAAAGGAAGTATGTCAAATGAAAACTTCTACGCTGTAGGTCAGGGCGCTTCACCAATTGATAACAAGTACGAAATAAAGCAGTTAAAAAATTCTTTCTTTGAAGACAGTCAGGACATCTTGTACGGAGAAACAACATTTAGTCCAAAAATGGGCTATAAAACCTCAGCTGGTGCGCTTGGTTTCGAAGGCGCTGTCGCAGACGAACAAAGAGAAAGGACACCTTTTGACGAATCTAGTAACGACGAAAAAATTAAATTTCAAACGAGAATGAGAGAATTCTTGGCAGAAAGTGGTTTTGTAGGAGCAATAGAATCAGAAAACATTATTCCTGATTTGGGAACCAGATACAGAGCAGCAAGTAGTGGTTTTATACATCATCCAAACTACGGTATAATCTCAGCAGAACGTTTTCTAAATACAGGAACAGATTCAATTGCTTTTTCAGGAATGAACAAGAACTAGAGTAAAAAATGCCAAGAGTAAAACCAAATAGTACATTAACATATTCTCTACTAAGTGAAATTACTAGCAGACTGGGAGACACTTATAACAAGCACCCACACTTGTATGCATGGTACCAGTTTGAAAATGATATATCACATTCATCTTCAAGCAAAACACTAATTGACCTATCTGGGAATGGAAGAAATCTTCTTGCAGAAGATCCAGGCTCTTCAGATGGTTACGATCACCCGCTCGCACCTACATCTGATTCTCCTGCTGGCCCAAGAGCACCGAATGGATTTGCCAAAAAAAGCGCAAGATTTAATGAAGACATACTGGAAGATCAAAGCGGAACAAATACAAATTTTTGTTGGCAAAAGTCAGGTAGTGGCAACGACAAGCCTTTTTCATTTTCAATATGGATGAAGAGGATTGGCACCGGTACAGGTTCAGTTGAATATGTTCTTGGTAAATGGAACACAGCCGATGACAACAGAGAGTGGCTATTTTATCTAAAAGATGGCAAACCAACCTTCCAGTTAGCAAATCAAGGCGACGATGGTTCTGGAAACTTCATCATGGCAAGAGTTCAGATTGACATAGGTTTAAACGGATGGAATCACTTTGTTGGAACCTATGATGGCAGTACATCCGCAACTGGTATAAGTTTATACATGAACGGAGAAAGATTATCCAATCAATACGAAGATGGGACATACAATGGTATGACCGGACCATCTGATGCAAAATTTGCAATAGGCAACAGGGATGACGAATCCCACGGATTAGATTTCGACGGAAACATTTCAGAAGTTGCAGTATGGAGTACAGAATTATCACAAGAAGACGTTCGTGCGCTTTATGAAGCAAAAAACGGTCTTGCAAAACGAATGTCTGGCTTTATCAGCCTTCCACCTCGGATAGAAATAAGAAGCAGAGACAACGCTACTGGTTCATACCCGACAATACTTAGGATGGGTGACAAAGACAGATCAGGAAAGTACAATATTAGTTTTGATGATGCAAATACAATGATCTTCGGCCACCGGGTTGAAGACAACTTTGAAGTAAACGTTAGAAATGCTGCAGGACGGAGAAGAATTAGAAGATCAGGAGACCCTTCTATTGGATTTTTAGAATTTTCTAATGAAATAAATACAAATTTTTGGACTGTACCCATAACAAGACCTCGCATGCAGCTAAGAAAAGAAAGAAGGATTGGCTCTAAGGGCAACTCAATGACTGATGGTGCGCTTGTCTTTAGCGGGCCTGGCGATTCTGATGGTCGCTGGATAAAGTCTAACCAAAGTTTTAAAAATGCAACAATTACGATGGACTTAATATTCGGCCCTAGAAACACTAGAAGGAATTTTTTAGGTGAAGGTTTAGGTCTTGTTGTAGGCGACCTTACAGAAACGCTCAAGCTACAATCTAGCGTTAACGGCTCAACTGGTTGGAAAACAGTCAGGACTTTTACCAACGATCTCAGCCAGCTTTTTTTAAGCGCATCAGAATATTCTTTTGTTGAATTTGTAAAAAAAATAAATGCACAGCAAAGAGTGAGAGCAGTTATCGAACCGCATGAGTTTGATCACGGGAACGATCCTTTTTACATAAGATTAATACAAGACACTATCGTGAATAAGCGCCCAGTTTGGGCACTTGGCAAGATAGTTATAGATAGTTTCAAAGAAGATCTCCACTATCCGCTCAAGGTTAACCCATCAACACGATTAGGTCAAAAAATAGTTTCTGGGACATTAGCAGCTCCTCACATCTTGTCAAACTTAATGAGTGGTTCAAGAAATATAATGCCTGCAAGAAGTATATCAGGCATTAGCGATTCTCACATAAAGTTCACACCGGGCGAGAGTATTAGTGCATTTGATGATGCCACAGTTAGAATCGACAACGACGAAGACTTTTTTAGACAAGGTTCACCCCCAGAAATTCTGCCAGGATTTAGTTCACCCCTTTGGTCAAAAACATCATTTGAAATTGATCTTACACCAGATCCAGAAAATTTGACAACATTTGGGATGACAGAAAAAGTAACGACCCACGGCGGCGCAGTTGCAGGTAAAGGCACTTCCAATAGAGGGTCTTTCAACGAAAAAGATAAAACAATTAAACAGCCTCTGATGGTTTACTGGAACAAAGACCTCAGGCGCTGGCAAAATATCGCGGAGGGGATTAGCGGAAATCACGGTGCATCTAATGGCACAACCGCAGATTTAGTAACAATGATTGAGAAAGGAGCCTGTGGGTTTTCTCCTGTAGGCATGTGCACAACAGGATCCAATGAGCGGATCGAGAACCAAGAAACACTCTCAACAGACGTGATTAACTCATACGTTCGTCCTACTAATGTTTTTGGATTTCCCTTCGCTGCAAAATATGCTGCTACTTCGAGTCAGTATATGACTGCTAGAGATATTGGAATTACAAAACCTTTTTTATTAGAAAAATGTTCCCTGAGTTTTGGTTCAGAATTTCGTTTTGCAAACCGCCAGTTCACTTCTGGCTCACGAGCTTACGCACTTGATGTAGCCCACCACAGAAACGACCCTTCCGGCAGATCAATTTCAAACAATCAAATCGTAGTTATTCCTACGTTTTTCATGTTGCGACAGGCAAAAGACGTTGTTAATACAACAAGCTTTCTCTATTATGAGAGTGGTAGTAGTGGTTTCGCAAGAGCTGGCATAAACTACAAGATCCCAGGAAACGCAACACTAACACCCGGCGGTAACCAAATTAGCGTTGACACCTCAAGAGACTTGATTACCTACGGGCAGATGACTTTTTTTATAGACGGAGCGAGCAACCAGGGCGCAGCCGAGGATGGAAAAGGGCTGGGGCTCACGTCTGCTAGGATTGATGAAATCTTAGAACGAGGGCTATCTAGAGACACGAACATTGATGTGTTAGATATGCACAACATCGATGCCTCGACGTGGCGCTTTGATCAAGCTGGTACACCCATACCCCACACTAGTGGAACTTTTGTCATGGACTTTCCTTCAAGAATTTCGGGTAAGATACCTTACGGGAGTATGTCTATAATTAGAACTCATTCTTCTAGTGACACCGGCGGGCTCGGGGCACTGTGGTACGGTAACTCTATCGGCGGACGTTCTCATGACACACTCGATGCTTCATCTCGAGCGATTGTCAACGGGACGCCGGCAACAAACAAGGGTGTAGACTTTTTACATTTTAACACGTCCATCAGTGATTTACCGAGTTTTGCGACCACGAACAATGCTGAAAGTATGGATCAATATTCGCCCTATCTAATACTACCGTCAGATAAGTTGATTTTTGGGTGGCAGTATCCTTTATCAAACAAGTTGTTTAGAGCGTTTCCTTGTCCTGATGATACATCGTTTAACACAATGATGTTGAGTGGGTCAGCTAGGTTGAAGCTTTACGGTTCTCAAATAAAAGATGAAAAAGAGTTTCACGAGGGTCTGAATCAAAACATCACCTCCCCCGGGGTTCACGAAGCTATCGGGTCTGAGACACTTACAGATCAATTTAGAGTGTCAAGGGCGATGGAAAATCACGGTAACTACTTAGATAGCTACATCAACACACCATCAGGTTCAGATCCAGTTGGTAGAGTAGGATCTGAAGTTCTTAGCAGGCTGACAACTCCAAAAGGAGACGATGGCGCTGCAAAAGGCCTGATATTCATCTACGAAGCTTCCTTTAGTTCTATTATGGGAAGCAAAACGGCCGGCTTTAACGACGGCGACTACATTAAGATAACTGATGCAAACGGCAAAATTGCTTACTTTTTTGGACATCGGCTTCAGCCGTCAATCCCGCAACGACACGACGGCACTGGGGCGGCAAAGGTGGACGTCGACGGCGACGGGTTAACTACCGACACCGCCTCGAACGGAGCATACGCCATCGCCGCGAGTGAGTCATGGCCATCGATTTTTACGGGCTTTGGCACCGGGCTCTCCAGCCTCTACGAGAACGCGCACGAGCAGCTCCCTAGACAATCAAATCTTTCAGGCAACAGTGCCTTCAACAGTTCTTACGTTTTGGGTCTCTCCTATGGAAGTAGTACTACGGTCAACTATCCTTTTGATAGTCACCTCCTTGCTGACTCTGATAAAATATGGAAAGGTAATGGCTCACCTATAAGTGCACCAGCGAATACTGAGTACTGGTCATTTAGATTGTTTGGTGGTGACCACACCGGAACAGGCTATTTAAGTTCAGAAAAAACCGCGACACTTCAAGCACTCAAGGGAGCGATAAACTCTTCACATCTCGGAATCACAGCCCACGATCCGTTGGCCCCCAACCCCAGCGATATATCAACTTTCATCAAGACAGTCCACGGCGGAGGTGTCGTCCACGCGCTGGCTCATGTACTTAATTTAACTTCACAAACAGTTGGGTTGAGCGGTAATGTTCCCATAGAATACTCAAGAGCAAGGGAGCACGCTTCTAGTCTTTTGCAAGACGACTACATGGCCGGCGTGCAAGACTTCACGGGCGGTGATGATCAACTTGAAGCTTCTTTGGGGAGTTTTTTAAGAGAAATACCCACAAGAGACGGCTTGCGAGTTTACGCAGATAGTCTTTTGACAACTGGGTCTTTTCAGGGTGGAAGCACCTCCGCGGATGTGCCAAATATTGGCACACTCCGCACAGAAGGTTCTGAGCTCCGACCTAAATACTACTTGAACACAAGGTCACATGGTCAGTTTGCTGACTTAATCGACCAAGCAAAAGACAGTAAATCTTTCCCTACACCATCAAAAATAACAGGTGTGGTTAGAAGAATCAGAAATGTAGCCATGGGCGCGCCCGTTAGAGGTAGG
>MDTB01081685.1_pt1 | contig 26761 bp, 21 predicted proteins | sample 811161 | NCBI WGS metagenome assembly MDTB01 (sample SAMN05326650, study PRJNA326480) | marine metagenome | isolation source: seawater | place: Mediterranean Sea | collected 2009 | reverse complement strand
GGTTGATGAAGTGGAAATGAAATATTATTTAATCTAAATGGCTCTAATCTAATTGTCGTATTATCTAAGTCAACAGGATAACCTTCAACCTGTAGCATTTGATTATCAAAACCATTTAATAATACATGGTAACCCTTACTTAAATCCCAATCTCCAATTGTATTAACATCATTTTCAGGAACGTAAAACTGTCCATCTTGATTTGCAATAAACATGACATCATGATTTGCAAATAATGATTCTACATCTGGATTTCCTGGTTGAACATTTAATGAAATGTTATTTAAGATTACACCATCCATATCTAATTGTTGTGTTACAATGTATATACAAGAATTGTCATCAACAGTTGCATACTGATTATAATTTCCAGCTTCTGGATCTGTACAACCATAAATATTAGCATCAAGCTCCATGATAGTTGAAAACTGTTCATTCCACTGTCCACCAGATTCGTAGTTAATATCATTTAAAACATACTCATAATCTTGAGATGCATCATAAATTTTAATCATGATTGGGTTATCTTCTACCCATCCTGATAACTGATAGCCGTCTGGGAAGTCACAAAAATCTAATGAACCTACGCCCACTATTTCCATCTGAGACCCATCATAAATACCAGCACCTACAAGTAGTTCGCCATACTCATCTGTACAATCGTCAGAACTTATAAGCCCATTAGTATCAAAAATACCAATCTCATCACCATCTTCAAGCCCAAGAACATTTTCAATGACTACTAAGTGATTAATACCAGTCGAATTTGGAATATCAAAGAAATTATTTGAGTCGCATGAAGTTCCATCACCACCACATACTCCGCAATCATCAAATATTGCATCACCACCACAATCACCATTACAATCTTCTTCAACAATACAATTTCCATCGCAGTCAAAATTATCTTCTGGATATTCACATGACGCGTCTGCACCAAAATTACATGCTAACTCATCATCACAATTAGTACATTCTTCTTCTAATAATAAATATGTACATTCGCCTGATGATGATTGAACTAAATTACCATCTGTATCAGATACAATGATATTATCAATACACTGCTCACCTGCAATATCATTTGTATTAACCATTAACAGTAATCCTTCACCAGCTGGTATAGTATTGCCATCAAAAGAAAAACCAATAACTGTTGATTCGCTATTAGATACTGAAAAATCTGCCTCTTCAGCAGCACCGCCATAAGTATTTTCTATTGTTAACCCTGTTAAATCGAATTGAAAACCTGCGATATCTATATTTGAATTATATAGTATTTCAACGTTAGAATCACAAAAGGCACCAAACGCTATGTTATTGCTGGGTTCAAGATCGCCTCCATCTGAATTTTGATATCCAGGAGTACCATTAATTTGAGAACTTGCTTGCCAATCTGAACCATCAGAAGAATGATCATTACCATAGGCTAAACTTGGATTAATTAATTCAATCGATGGACCTTCAGCGTCAGCTTGCGGAGGGAATTCATCATGATCATCTTGACCATCATCATATAGAACATAATCAATTACATTCTGGTGTGCGTCACGTAACCATAATTGATCCCCATCATTGTAAAGTGCTCCACCATGATGATCAATACATCCCTCATACGCATCTGCATTTCTACATAATAATGCATATTCACCAGAACCTAATACATGATGACCAAGTTCATAATGAATTTCATTTGATGCTAATGACCAACCTGTAATATCAATGTCATGATCTGTGTAATTATATAGCTCTACAAACTCATAATCAGCATCTTCATACCCTAAATCAAGCGATGGGTTATAATGAATTTCATTTATAACTACGCCTGAACTAAACCCTAAAGTTAAAAAAATAATACCTAATAAATATTTTAATCTAAACATTTCTTCTCCTGAACTTCATTTTAATATAATTTATTTATTGCCTATGGCATAATATACAAAACAATTTACACGTTTTGCACGTTTTATTTTAAATTAGTTAATAATTTAATTTGACTAATGTCACAAATCAGATTTAATAAATACTATAATTGACAAATATCACAAAATGAAAATACATCTCTTTTTATATTAAATCAGAATATAAAAAAAGGAGAAAACCATGAAATATGAAAATGTAAATACCTATAAGCTAAAAAGTAATGTTTTAAATTTTGAACCCACAGATGATGATCTTAAGCAAATCGAAAAAGAGGTAGAGATACTTTTTATAGAGGGAAAAAATGAGAATTAGAAGTGACCCAGGTAGGATTCGAACCTACGGCCAATGCCTTAAAAGGGCACTGCTCTACCAGCTGAGCTACTGGGTCAATAATAATTCTAATGATATAAATTAATCATAATTTATTTCCCCTAAATTTAAAAATTAATAAAAATAGAAAACAAACTTTATTAATAGAAATCAGTATATATTTTTTATTTCTCATTAATTAGTTATATTTTCAACCGCTTTTTTAAATTGTTTTTTGGGGGCGACACGGCTTCGACGGGTAAATTGTTGACTTATCGTTGCATGTCGAGAGACTCTAGTAATCTCGTAAATCATCTGGAGAAACTAATAAGTGCCGATTACGGTTACTCTGCTGCTGCTTAAATAAGTCAGTAGCCATCTCTCTTAGCTTTTGTGTGTAAAGCTATCTAGAGGTGTCATCTTTAACACACTCGTCTAGTTATTTTTCTACTATAATTAGATTAAATGTTTACTTCGGTAGACATGTAGAATCGTCTAAAAAAGTTTGTTTATTTATAACCTTTAGATTAAAACCTAAAATAAACTAAGCATGTAGATACTCTAAGAAAGCTTTATGCGGACGTGGGTTCGATTCCCACCGCCTCCACAACCAATTTAAAAATAAAACTAATCGTTACAAATTGATAATGATTTTAAGTCTCTCTATGTTGTAAATTCTTTCTAGCGCTTTATAAAAAATCTATTAATGAGGAATCTAAGCTATGTTTTATTTTGTCAAAACGATTATTTTAAATATTTTAGTATTTAATATTATATTTACTCAAATAAGTATTGAATCAACCCCTAAGTCACTACAGTTTGATTTGCAAAAATCAATATCTAATATATCCATGCCAGAAATAGATCAGGACGTACTATTACAGCAAGACGCTCTTGAAACAAGAAAGAATATCCCATTTAGATTTGGTGCGCCAATTGATGTAAGCCTTAATTTAGATAATTCAGGTACATGGGAAGAAACTAAATTGGGCAAAGTGTGGCGATTATCTATAACAAGTGAAAATGCTCATTCAATAAATTTATTGTATGATAGATTTATTATTCCTGATGGGGCTGAAATGTTTGTTTATGACCAAAATATGACTACCGTCCTAGGTGCATTTACAAGCAAAAATAATAAAAGTCATGAAACATTTTCTACAGCTCCTACAAAAGGGCAAAATACTGTCATTGAATATTTTGAACCTTATGATGTCGACTTTAATGGTGAAATACAAATTAGCAGAGTAGTTCATGCATATAAGGATGTATTTTATCCTGAAGAATCTAGAGATTATGGTGATTCTGGATCATGTAACAATAACGTAAATTGTCCTGAATTTATTGATTGGGAAGATGAAGTAAGATCTGTTGCTATGATATTAAGTGGTGGTGGGTTTAGGCTTTGTACTGGATCAATGGTTAATAATGTTAGACAAGATTTAACACCTTATTTTTTAACTGCTAATCATTGTCTAGGTGGAGAATCAAGTTGGATTTTTATGTTTAATTACGAAAGTGCGAGTTGTAATAATCAAAACGGTCCAACATATATGACCGTTCAAGGCTCAACATTATTAGAAAATTCTTCTAGTTCTGATTTTGCTTTATTAAGACTTGAAGAAGATATTCCTGAATCATATGAAATTCATTATGCAGGATGGGACGCCTCAGGAAGTACGCCAGCTACTCCTGTTTGCATTCATCATCCAAGTGGTGATATTAAAAAAATCTCATTTGATTATAATAACGCTTCTAATGCAGGCAATTATTGGGATATAAATAATTGGGAAGATGGAACTACAGAGCCAGGCTCATCAGGGTCTCCTCTATTTGATGGTAGCTCACACAGAATTGTAGGACAATTATATGGTGGTACAGCTTCTTGTACTTCTATTACTTATGATACTTATGGAAAAGTAAGTTCTTCATGGGGATTAGGTCTGAGAAATTATTTGGATCCTGATAATACAGGTACAACAATTTTAGATGGAATGAATGCTATTGATTTACCTGATCCTGAATTATCATATTCTGGAAATGATTTAGATTTTGAACTAAATGATAATGAAATACAAACTGAAATTGTTTCAATATCAAATATAGGAGAACCTGAATCTGAATTATATTATTCAATTAATTCATCCCCTTTTGAAGTTGCAGGAGGTGGGCCTGATGAAGGAAATTACTTTTGGACAGATTCTAATATAGATTCAAATACAAATTATCAATGGGTTGATATTGAAAATATTGGAGAGTTATACACCTTTCCAACAAATGATCAAGCTGGAAGTTGGCTACCTCTAGAATTTGATTTTCCATTTTATGCGGATGGCTTTTCAAATAATTTTTATGAACAATTATTTGTAAGTCCTAATGGTTGGGTTGGGTTTGGAGAAGATGTAAATTCATGGGAAAATACATCAATACCTACAAATCAAATTAATGGAGCTGCAATTTTTGCATTATGGGATGATTTGAATCCTGTTAATGATGATTGTAATCAATATTGCTCTGGTAATGTTTATTATCATTCTAGTCCTGAAAAATTTGTTATTTGGTTTGACCAAGTTGCACATTGGTGGACTTATTTTGAAAATGCATTTTATGACTTTCAAATTGTATTATATCCTTCAGGAAAAATTGATATTAATTATAGAAATTTAGACGGTGATTATGATGCATCTGTTGGTATCCAAAAAAATTCAACTATTGGATCTCAAGTACTGTTTGGAGCTGATGAGTTGTCTAATAATTTAAATATTTCTTTTGAGGGTGCACCAAATTGGATGAACGTTAATCCTAACGAAGGAACTTTAATAGCAGGTGAAAATCAATCGATTTCTATAACATGCAATAGTAACAATTATAACGACGGTTTATATAATGCATTCTTAAATATTACCTCAAATGGTGGTAGTATTTCAACTCCGGTACAAATGATGATAAATGGTTCTTTATTAGGGGATACAAACGGAGATACATTAATTAATGTTTTAGATGTTATTATTATGGTTAATATGATTATTGGTGACTCTGAATTTGATTTGGATACTGCTGATATGAATAATGATGGGCTAATAAATGTGTCTGATGTGGTAATTCTTATAAATATTATACTGGGATAAAATGAAAAAATACTTTTTAACTATATTAATTTTTAATTTTGTAATAGGTGCATTATTGTATCCTGAAAATGAAGCAACTCTTAATCAGATTCATGTAAGATTTGAATGGGAACAAATTCCAGGTGCCGAATTGTATATTCTATATGTTTCTGAAAATGGTAATATATATGACGATTGTATTATATGTAATAAATCTGTAGGTAAAGAATCATTAATACATTTAGAAAAAGAAAATCTTGAATGGAACAAAACATACCAATGGACAATATTAGGACAAAATTCAAATCAGGAAATGATTCCAACAGATATAAAAACATTCAATACAGCTTCACCAATTTCAAATACTACTACAGAAATTTATAATGAAAATGGACAAGAAGGTTTAACAATTTTTGGATCTTTTTTTGATTATTATTCAGCAGTTATTGATGAAAATGGAAATGAAATATGGAATTCTGCAGAAGATAATCTAATTTTTTATAACACTGATGACTATGGACGTTTTTTTGGTTCTGAATTTATTGGTAATAATGCTGAAAATAATTATCCTGGAATTAAATTTTCATTTGAAGATGGAATTGAGTGGCAGGAGCCTGGAGATAATTTTATCCATCACGATATATTTCAATTACCAAATGGTAATTATATTGGGCTCGGTACATCATATGGAGAAGGACCAATACCATTAGGTACTTGGACCCCTCTATTTCAAGGGTTAGGTTTTGAAGCAGATGGAGAAACTATAGAATTTGATTGGATGGGTGACAAAATTATCGAATGGGATGCTAACACAAAAGAAGAAGTTTGGTCATGGAATGTATTTGATCATTTTGATATGTCAGACTATGATAAGTTAGGCGGTATATGGTTTGAAGCATATAATACTAACCGATTTGATTGGACCCATGCTAATGCTATATGGTTCGACGAAGATGATAGTGCATTATATTTATCATCTAGACATTTAAATAGAATTACAAAAATTTCATATCCAAGTGGAGAAGTCATTTGGAATTTAGGGCATGAAATGGGGTCTGGTGATATTGATTGCGGGCAAGATATTGGTTTTAGTTTTCAACATAGCCTTCAAAAACTGTCAAATGGAAATATCTTAACATTTGATAATGGAAATTTGAGTGAAATTTTTTTAAATCAAGATGAAAAAACATCTCGATCTATTGAAATTGATATAACAGATACATCAGATGGTTGCGAGGCCAATCTTGCATGGGAATATGTACTTCCAGAAAATTTATATGGTTATTTGTCTGGCAATACTCAAAAGCTTGAAAATGGTAATTATTTATCAACAACTATTGGCGGTGGTGGGACTAGTATAGAGGTTGATGGCGATGGAAATCAAATTTGGGAATCAAATTATAATTTACAAATACCAGATGGATTGGTATACAGAGCAATGCGCATTCCTGGCTTATTCCCAATTGCATATAGCATAGTATTTCCACAATTTGAAACCTCTTTATCTGAAATGACTATTGAAAATAATAACTTAGAAGTATGGGTTAAAAATAATGGAGATTATAAACAAAAATTTAATTATAATTTAAATGTTGAAAATAATAGTACAGGCTATGAAGCAACTTTTATAATTACACCAGAACATCATCCAGAAGTAACTAAATCTATAACATTTAATATTATAATATCATCCGATTCAAATTTTATGTTAACAGACCATCAGGATAGTTTTACCTTGAATCCTGGTAGACAAATTATTTTATCATTTAATGATCAAGCTCTAAATAATAATCAAATTTTAAATGGTAGTTTTAATTTAGAGGCACCGTATCCTAATCCATTTAATCCAAAAGTTAATTTTAATATTGATATTTTAAATTCACAAAATATTGATATCAACATTTATGATATTAAAGGGAAACATATAGAAAATATATTTAATGGATTTCTTGGGTCAGGAAATTATAACTTTGGTTGGGATGGAAAAAATTATTCTGCTGGAATCTATATTATTAAATGTAAATCTAATAAAATATCTCAAACTCAAAAAATATTCTTAATTAAATAGGAACAACATATGATTTTTAAAAAATTAAATATCTACTTAATCGTATTATCTTTAGGAGCTATGTTTTCACAAGATTGCGAAACAGGATTTTCATATTATCCAAATATAGAAAATGATTATAATAATATTACTATTCAAGATGATGGAACATGTTTTAATGATGGAGATTTACAAGCTTTAAGTGACATCCTATCTGAAAACGATTTTGATGAATCGATGACTTCATTTAATTTAGGTACACAAACATGGAACGAAGGAAGACTACGTTTTTTAGTGGCAGGATATTATTTTAATGGTGTAGAAACACAAATCCATACAATTCCAGAAAGTATAAGTAATTTAAATGATTTAAGAAAATTATACTTAGAATGGAACAATATTGTTCAACTTCCGGATAGTTTTTCTGAATTATCCGCCTTAGTACAATTATATATATCAAATAATCAATTAACAAGTTTACCAGATAACTTTGGAAATCTAGAAAATCTATATATTCTAGATTTAGGTTATAACCAAATTGAATATCTTCCAGATTCATTTATAAATTTTAATAGTTTAGGTTATGTATGGTTATTTAATAATCAGCTATCTAGCCTGCCTAATAACTTTTGTTCTTTAGAATTGGATTGGGATGGTGATGACTACTTTGGTTATCCTTATTTTGCAATTGGTGGAAATATGCTATGTGAAAATCTACCTGAATGTGTAGAAAATAGTGATCATTTAAATACAAGCCTCGAACAATATTACTACAGTGTACAAATTACTGTAGAACAAGATTGTTCACAGTTAAATATTAATGAAGTTTTTGAACATAAATTATTTAATATAAATGAAATATATCCAAATCCATTTAATCCAGTTACAAATATAGATTTCGCACTTAATAAAAATGATAAAATTTCAATCTCAATTTTTGATATAAATGGAAAAGAAGTTGAAAAATTACTAAATAATAAATTTTTATCTGCTGGTAATTATGATATCCAATGGAACGCTTCACAAAAATCGTCAGGTATATATTTTGTTAATATTACAAATGGAATGTACTCGATAAATAAAAAAATTATTTTACAAAAATAAAACTAAAATTTTATTATAGATGAAGCAACAGAAAGTCCTGCTCCTGTTCCTATTAGTAAAACAATATTACCACGTTTTATCTTACGTTCTTTAATTGCAATTGATAAAGCTAATGGTATAGATGCTGAGACGCAATTACCATAATCAGCTATAATATTCATTACTTTATCATCTGGAAATCCACCAAATTTTGAATAAGCTTGAATTGCAGTGTTTGAGGCTTGGTGCGGAATGACAAAATCAATATCATTTATTGTTAAATTATTTGCCTTTAATGTTTTTTGAATCATAAAATAAACTTTTTTACGAGCCATTTTATATACATTAGGACCAGACATTGTAAAATAATGATCATTATCAATTGTTTTAGGATTATCTGGATGTCTATAAGTGCCACCTCCTTTAACTTGAGTAAATTCTGCACCTTCGGACCATGTTTCCATTTTATAACTCATTACTTGACTGTTTATGCTTGGTTCTAAAATAACTGCAGCAGCTGCATCTCCTAAAAGTGATGCACTTTCAGCTTCATTAAAATTTCTACCAATGGACCCTCTATCTGATGAAACAATTAAAATTTTCTTATATTGTTTTGATTCAATTAAACTAGAAGCCGTATGAAAGGCAGTTAAAAAAGATAAACATGTTGAATGAACTGAAAAAGAAGGTACCCCACTTAATCCTAATTCTTTTTGAATAAATACTGAAGTATCTGGAATAGTTTGCTTTGGTACTCCTGATGCATTAATAATTAAATCTGGATTAGAAGTATTTTTCAATGCATCTTTAGCTGCTAATGCACCCATTTTATCAACATCAATATTTGAAATTCTTCTATTTTTAACACCAGTCCTTGAGATTATCCAATCTGGACTTTTATTAATTTTTTTAGATACTTCTTCAGCAGTTTCTATTTTTTTAGGAATGTAGTGCCCGTGACTCGAAATTTTAATATTCATAGGCTAAAAATAATATTTAAGTTGAGCTCTAATGTGAGAAAAATCTTCCATTCCATTAAATGGATATAATAAACTTTCATCTATATCTTCAGTTTCTGAATAATCTGGATACTTATCTTTATTACCAATACCCTTGTAAAATAATAGCGAAATATTAACATCATCAATTATATCATAACCTATCTTAAACTGAAATAAACTACCTTGATCTGTCAAATCAATTAAACTTACAAGACTTATCTCCATCATGTCGTCATAAAAAGTTTTATCTAAATTAATAATTAATGCACTTTCAGCTAAAGTTGCCAAAGAAGAACCAAGCCCAGGATAAAAGAAGTCTTTACCATCTAAATAAATTTCAAAATTAGTAAGCTCAATATCAATAATATTTCCTGTGGTTTTTACTTTTTCATAACCAAATAATTGAGCTGTAAAATTTATCTCTAAAGGTAAGCCATACTCTAATTGTAAACAATATTGATAATATTCTCCAGAAATATCAAAATAACTTGTTGCTGCTAAATTTTCAAAATTTAAAAATTCACTAATAGGATCTCTACCTGAATATAACCTTGCTTCAATTGACTCATCTTCTGATGATGTTTTAAAATAAGCAAAATCAGCTCTAATTGTAAAATCATTAATAAATAACACATTTGATAATCCTATCATTTCAGTTTTCCTATATGAAAAGACAGTATCTGTTACTGAATTTATATCAAAGTCATCTAAAAATACATTAGCACCATATAAATTAAAATTTCTATCATACCCTGAAAAATAATAAATAGATAAATCCATATTAGAATAAGACTTTTGAATATGAATACCAACTTCAGGATTTTTATCTTGTTCTAAAAACTGATAATGCTCCACTGTAGCTGGTAATGTTATAGGAAAATTTGGATCACTTGATGGAATATTGTTTGAAATATGTGAAGGCATAACTAAAAGATGCAATTTTAAATCATTTAAATAAGTTTCTAATGAAAAGGAAAATCTTCCAATTTTTGTCTCATCTGTATCAGTAAATAAATAATAATAATCAACGGGATTTAAAAAATCAAAAGGGCTATTTGCATCTACGGAACCCCATGCATGTATTTGCTTACCAATTCGTAACTCAGATGATGTATTCATAATACTAATATATAATTCTCTAAATTCTGATTTATAAGTTACATTTTGCGTTGAAGTTAAATCATATAACATATCAGGTAATGAGCCTTTACTATTAAAAGATTTTATTTTATGTTCTACTCCCCACTTTCCTTTAATTGAAAAATTATCTTTTTTATTAATTTCAGAAATTGCAAAATCAAAGCTTAATAAACGAAATGGTAATTTTATTAATGATTGATTTGATACTTTATTAATTGCATAAATATTTGAATAACCTGAATTATCAATATTTAATCCAGATAGGATAGATATAAAAATAATTGTTACCATTAATAGAAATTTATTTATAATTATTTTCAACTGCATGCCTCAATTCGTTTATAATTTCTGTTCCACCAGTTTCCCAAGCTGTATTTAAGGAAAAATTTGGAAAATCTCCAAGTAATTCACCATTCCAACTATATGAAACTTGAGTTGAATCAGCTGTAATATAAATTAAAGCCCATTCACCTGCTGCATTAACTAGTCTAACTGCATTATTATATTCAGGTATAGTTTTATGTATTACAGCACGCCATTGATAAAAAACATTTTGACCATCTTTAAATGATTGATACTCAACAAGATAGTCTCTATCACTTAAAAATAATGGATAATCAACCCTTAAATAAACTATGTTTGTGTCAATTAGATCTGAAGCAATCATTCGACTAAAAGTACTACTATATGTTTCAAAATTACCAATATATGACTCAATTTTTTCAATAGAATAAGGAAAAATATCTGTAGTTCTACACCATGGTAAATTATCATAATTTTGATATCCAACCCATGGTCTAGATTTATTAAGAATATTCCAATTATTTAAATCTAATGGAGGAATTTTAATTTCAGAAAAAATAAGTGAAACTAAGATTATATATATAAAAAATTTAATTTTTATCATTTGCATTTAGAAAAGTATCATATATAATTTGACAATCATCCTTAATCTGTTGCTCTGTTAATCCAAATTTACTTAAATCATATTTATGTTTGCTTTTGAAATTTCTTTGTTTTTCTGCAGTAATTTTAATATCGTTTTTAAAATCTTCGGATGGTTCAATTTCTATAAAGTCTATAATATCATTCATAAGACCATCAAAATCTCCCATCATTCTGTCAAAGTGAACAATCATTACTTTATTTTTATCAATTTTACCACTAGTCCAATCTGAATGAAATCTTTTCAATAATTCTATTAATGCTCCATATAGTCTTTTAATAAATCTGTCTCTTTTTTCTTTTTCTAAAGACCAAAATCCAAATTTTTTATCTAATACACCGGTAACTAAGCTTAATCCAGAAGGAATCACACTTAGAGGGTCTCTTACCATATACAAAATTTTTGCATTTGGAAAACGATGTAAAAATTTTGGCATATTTGCACTAATAGAAAATAATTTTCCAATAATTTGATTTTGATTATTTGAAACTAAAACACGCAACCACATAGACTCAAGCCAATCAAAATCTCTACTTGAAGTGTCTCTTTTTTTAGGGTCTACCCAATCAAATAAATTATTCTTATTCCATGATAAGAGAAATCCATAAAGAAAAAATCCATCCAGATATCTAAATAAAATTGATGCATCATCGGTTTCAACTGATTGTAAGCTAGTTTTGTGTGCATCAGTTGAATGATGACGAGTAGGACTAATTTTTTCTAAAAATGGTAAGAAAGGTCTAATAATTTTTTGTAAAACAACTGTGGGATATAACATTTGCCAAAGCTGAGAACCTGTTCCAAGCTTATGAGATGTCAAGTAATGATGTAAAAATGTTGTGCCTGATCTTGGATTTCCAACAATAATTATAGGATTTTTAATTTGTCCATTTCTTATTTTAGAATAAAATATATAATCAAATATTGACCCTATGAATACTACTATTCTTAATATCAATAATAAAAACCCTGTTATAATAGGTGAAATCCATGTGCCGAATGTTTGGCCTATTATTTTATATACCGTTAATAATCTTTTAAATATTGAAATCTTAATCATGTGTTAAATTACAATTTTTTAAGATATACTAAAACTAAGTTTTTTGTAACATACTATTACACAAATTAATTGTGTGAAAATAAAGATTGAATGATAAATTAATATACATTTTATTGGGGAAAATATTTTATGAAGTTTTTATATACTATTCTATTTATTTTAACAAACACATTAATTGGACAAGAAGTTTTTGAGGGCTATACTCTTTTTACGCCACAAGCAGGTAATGGTTCGTCTGGCTCAACAAAACTTCTAAACAATGCTGAGCAAACTATTCATACTTGGACCCATAGTAGGGGACCAGCTAGTATGCCTTACTTAATTCAAGGTGATGAACCAGGATTAGAAAATACAATTTTAGTTTACCCTTATAGAGTGCCTAATCCAACTATGGATTCTGGCGGTGTTGGTGGTGGAGTACAACTTGTTGATTGGGATGGAAATGTTCTATGGGATTATGTACTGTCAAATGAACAGTATCAACACCATCATGACATTCAACCAATGCCAAATGGAAATATTTTAATGATTGCTTGGGAAGCATTCACTACAAATCAGGCATATGATATGGGTAGGACGCCTGGTTCAATTGATAACCCTTTAAATCAAATGTGGGCTACTGCAATTTTAGAAGTTGAACCCTATACAAATAATATTGTTTGGGAATGGCACATGTGGGACCATCTAGTTCAAGAACGTGGACCTGCTTATGGTGCAACTTTTGGTAATGTTGAGGACCATCCTGAATTAATGAATATTAATGAAGGTAATGTTGGAAGTGGTAATAGGCCTGGAGGTTCAAATGCAGATTGGATTCATGTAAATGCAATAGATTATAATGAAGCGTTAGACCAAATTGTATTATCTTCAAGATTTATGAGTGAAATATATATTATTGATCATAGTACTACTACTGCTGAAGCTGCTACTCATGAAGGAGGAAATTCTGGTAAAGGTGGTGATTTTCTTTATAGATGGGGCAATCCTCAAATCTATAATAGAGGTAATAATGCTACTCAAATACTAGATGATCAACATAGCGTGAACTGGATACCTGAAGGATATCCAGGTGAGGGTAATTTAATTTTATTTAATAATAGACATCAAGGAAATCAATCTGCTGGTTTAGAATTTTCAACACCATTAATGGATGACGGAAATTATATGATATCTGGTTCTGATCCTTATGGACCAGAGGATCCAACATGGCTTTATCATCCTGGACCTGGTTGGCATACTAATGTTCAAGGAGGTGCTTTTAGACTTCCAAATGGTAACACCTTATTAACTGTATGTGATGATGCAGATATTTATGAAGTCACATATGATGGTGACATTGTTTGGGAACATAATTATCCAGGTAATAATACAATGATTCCAAGAGCTCAAAAATATGCAATAGATGCTTTTGATCAAGAAGTAATCTTAGGTGATATTAACGGTGATGAAATTCTAAATGTTCTTGATGTAATTTTAATAGTTAATATGGCGCTTGGAACTAATGAAATTGATTTGAATGGTGATATGAACGATGATGGTGGAATTAACGTTTTAGATATTGTATTACTTGTAAATATAATCTTGAATTAAATTTCTTTTTTCTTTATTTTATTCCAGAGTTTATCTAAATCAGATAAGCTCTGGTTTTTTATTTCTAACTTATTTTCATCCAAATACTTTTCTAAAGTTTGAAATCTATCTTTAAATTTTATTATGGATTTATCTAAAGCTACTTCTGGATTAATAGATATATGTCTGCTTAAGTTAACCATAGAAAAAAGAACATCGCCAAATTCATCCTTAATTTCATTTTCTTTTTTAGATTTAATTGCTTCTTTCAATTCATCTAATTCTTCATATACTTTATCATATACTTGACTAAGATTATCCCAATCGAAACCAACTCCTGAAGCTTTTTCTTGAATTCTACTAGCTTTTGTGAGTGCAGGCATTGCTTTAGGTACGCCATCTAAAATACTATTACGTTTCTTTTCTTTTTTCTTTGCTAATTCCCAACTTCCTTTTGCATAAGATTGATCTTTTTTATCAGAAAAAATATGTGGATGTCTATTAATTAATTTTTCAATTATATTTGAAATAGAGTCATATATATTAAAATTATTTTTTTCACTCGCAAGCTCAGCTTGAAAAACTACATGTAATAATAAATCACCTAACTCTTCTTTTAATAATATATAATCTTTTTGCTCAATTGCTTCAATAACTTCATATGTTTCTTCTAATAAATATGGAATTAACGATTCATGTGTTTGCTCTCTATCCCATTCACACCCATCAGGAGCTCTTAATTCTTTTAAAATATTAATTAAATCTTTAAGATTTTTTTTCATTTCTTATAACTTTTATTTGCCCGATTCTATTTTTATTGATACTCATTACAGTGAAAATGTTTGAATTAAATTTAACTTCATCGTTTGTCTTGGGTATGTCTTGTAACTGATTAAGAATAAAACCTCCTAAAGTATCATAATCCCTATCATCAGGAAATAAAATATCGATTGCTTCTTGTAAATCATATATTGAAATTTTAGCATCAACCATATATGTGCCATCAGAAATTTTATTTATCAAATTTTTCTCATTATCATATGGATCACGTATTTCACCTAAAACTTCTTCAACAATATCTTCTAATGTAATTAAACCTTCAGTTCCACCCCATTCATCTACAACTATAGCTATACTAGTTTTTTTATTTTTAAAATCATTTAAAAGTTCATCAATAGGTTTATTTTCTGGCACAAAAAATGGAGGTCTTGCAATAGATAATAAATTAATGTTTGGCCTTGAACCCGTTAAATATGGTACTAAATCTTTAGCGTGCAAAATTCCAATTATATTATCCATATTATTTTTATAAATAGGTATTTTGGAAAATTGTTCTTTGCTAATTAAGTCCATGGCTTGATCTAAATTAGATGAAGATTCAATTCCAATTATATCAACTCTTGGAATTAAAATTTCACCAGCAACCTTATCGTTAAAATCGATGATTGATTGAATCATTTCAGATTCTTCTTCTTCTAATGTACCTTGTTCCTCACTCAATTCTGCTAAAATTTTTAGCTCCTCTTCAGAATCTAAAATTTTTTCATCTTTAACACCAATTAAATTGTTAAAAAAGGTAGTTATTTTGTCAAATAAAAAAATAATTGGTTTTAAAATAATAAAAATAAATTTTAATGGTATATATGCAAAACGTGCTACTTTAACAGAATTACGCATTGCAAAAACTTTAGGTACTACTTCACCAAAAATTAATAATAATAATGATAATAATATAATATCAAAAAATAACAGTAAAGCAGGAGACAAAGGAATGTCTTTAGTAAAATTATGAATGAAGTAAGCACCTAAAAATGCAATACATATATTTACAACAGTATTGCCAGATAATAAACCTATTAATAAACGTTTAGGCCTGCTTGCAAACTGTGTAATTTCATTTGGAATCTTTTTATTACCATATTTTAAATTTAAAAAAGCTGTTTCAGAGCTTGAAAAAAAAGCTGATAATATTAGTAGAAAAACAAAAAGTAATATAAAATATATATACATATTAATTAATAATGATATCTGGAAATTTTTTCATGTAATAATTTTCTAAACTAGTCATATTATTTTTTTTTATTTTATCTGAATCATCATATCCAAATAAGTGTAATACACCATGTATTATAATTCTCTTCAATTCATCATTTATATTACATTTAAATTGATTTGAATTATCAATTATTCTATCCATACTTATATATATTTCTCCATCAATGTAGCTTTTGTCATCTTCTAAATTAAAAGTTATAACATCTGTTAAATGATCTTTATTAAAATATTTTTTTTTTAGTTCATTTAGATGTAAATCTGTACTTAAAACTAAATTAATAGATTCAATATTTTGTTTTTCATTAACTGAAATATCTGAAATTATTTTTTGTATTTCTGATTTTTTAAAGTTATAGTTTTTGCTGAAATTATTAATAAGATCTAATAACATTTTATTTTAAAATTGCTTTTGATATAATTACCCTTTGAATTTCGCTTGTACCTTCGCCAATTTCTAATATCTTAGCATCTCTAAAAAAACGTTCTACATCATACTCTTTAATATAGCCGTATCCACCATGTACTTGAATAGCTTCTGTGCATACTTTCATTGCCGTTTCACTAGCAAACAATTTTGCCATTGCTGCTTCTTTAATTACTGGTTGATTATTATCTTTAAGCCAAGCAGCATGATAAACCAAATGTTTTGCAGATTCAATAGATGTTGCCATATCAGCAAGCTTAAAACTAACTCCTTGAAATTTATTTATTTGTTTACCAAAAGCCTCACGTTCTTTAGAATAATTTAATGCTAATTCGTAGGCTCCTTGAGCTGTCCCTAAAGATAATGCACCAATTGTGATTCTTCCACCGACTAAAGTATTTAAAAACTGTTTAAATCCTTTAGATGGAGATCCTAAAATATTTTCTTTTGGGATTTCCATATTTTCAAAAAAGACTGATCTAGTATCAGATCCTCTCCAACCCATCTTTTTTTCTGGAGCACCCACAGATAAACCATCAGTACCTGCCTCAACAATAAATGCACCTATACCTTTATCTTCACCTGCCTCAACTAGTTTAGCAGTAAAAATAATGATACTTGCTACCCCTGCACTTGTGCAAAATGCTTTTTGACCATTGACAATATATTTTCCATCTTTTAAAATAGCTGTAGTTTGAGTATTTCCTGCATCAGAACCAGCATTAGGTTCAGTTAATCCAAAAGAACCTATTTTTTTGCCCGATGCTAAACTAGGTAAATATTTTTGTTTTTGTTCTTCAGTTCCAAAAACTGCTATAGGAGCAGTCCCCAAACTTGTATGGGCCATCATAGTTGCTGCAGTTGATGCACAAACTTTTCCAATTTCTTCTATTGCAATCACTAATGATAGAGTATCCATATTATTACCACCATATTTAGTATCCCATGGAATGCCCATTAAACCTAGTTCTGACATTTTTTTTATTGATTCATGGGGAAATAACCCTTCGCTATCAATTTTTTGTGCAAGAGGTTTAATTTCATTTATTGCAAATTCACGTACCATCTTACGTAACATTTTATGTTCTTCATTAAAATATATCCAATTCATAAACTTTACCACTTTAGTATAGCTGAGCCCCAAGAAAATCCTGAGCCAAATGCTGCCAACACTAATGTATCTCCTTTACTTAATTTATTATTATTAATTGATTCACACAAAGCAATTGGAATTGATGCTGCAGTAGTATTGCCATAATTGTGAATGTTAGAAATCACTTGATTATCTTCTAATCCTAATTTTTTTTGTATCATACTTGAAATTCTAATATTGGCTTGATGAGGTATTAGCAAATCAATATCATCTATATTTAGATTATTATAATCTAAAGCCTCAATGATAACTTCTGGAAAACGTTTAACCGCATGCTTAAAAACTTCTCTACCATTCATTTTTAAAAAGTGTTTACCTTTATCTATTATATCTTGATTTAATTTTGGATTAGCCTTGCTTGATGGTGCTTCAACCCATAATTCTTTTAAGTATTTACCTTCTGAATGAAGATGAGTTGATAAAATACCAATATTATCTGATGTTTGACTCAATATTGTAGCTGCTGCTCCATCAGCAAAAATGACTGATGTATCTCTCCCTCGGTTTGATAAATCCATAGCAGTAGATTGCACTTCTGCAGTGACTATTAGTATGTTTTCGAAAGTTCCATTTTTAATATATTGATCTGCTATTGAAAGAGCAAAAATATATCCAGAACATGCATTTCTTATATCAAGAGCTCCAATGTTTGGAAACTTCATTTTTTCTTGTAAAATACATCCTGAACCAGGAATGTAATAATCTGGTGTGGAAGTGGCAAAAATTATAAAATCTATATCATCTACAGTTAAATTAGCATCTTTTAATGCAATTTCAACTGCAGGGATAGCTATATCAGCTGGCCCTTGACCTTCATTTACAAATCTTCGCTGTTTTATTCCAGTTCTTTCACTAATCCATTGATCTGATGTATCCATAAAATTAGTAAAATATTCATTATTTATAATTTTTTCAGGTGCGTAAAAGCCTATGCCTGAAATATATGAATTAATTTTTTCTTTCATCACTAAATATAATATCCTTTAATACTAATTGTGTTGAATATCGTCCATTCCAAAAATTTTTATCAATTGTATATGCAATATCAACATTTTTACCACTAAGCACTTTCTCATAATTCTCTAACATCCTAAACCCAATCACATCTAAATCTGAATTAACATCTTTTATTTTAAATTTTAATGTTTCTCTTTCTTTACCTAGTAATTGTGCGTCTTTAATTCCATTTATATCTTTACTAACAAAAATTGGTTTCGGATTTTTTGGTCCAAATGGTTCCAAGTAATTTAGAAAATTAATAAATCTATCATTAATATCTGATATTTTTAATTCACAATCAATAGAAATTACAGGCGTTAAATTATCTTCAATATTATCTAGTGCATGAGCATTTATTTTTTTACCAAAATCTTTTAAATAATCTTTTTTTATACTTAAACCTGCTGCCATGGGATGTCCACCATAATTATCTATGATATCAGAACATGAATTTAAAGCTTCTACAATATCATATCCAGGAATACTTCTGCATGACCCTTTATACATCCCGTTTTCTTCTGTCATAACTATTGTAGGTCTGTTATATAACTCTTTAATTCTTGATGCCACAATACCAATAATACCAAAATGCCAATTATCATTATATAAAACAATAATTTTTTGGTTATCGATATCAATATGATTATTGATTATATTAATTGCCTCATTTTCATGCTGAAGTGTTATAGCCTTTCTTTTATTATTTTCATTTTCTAAATCTAAAGAAATCTCATTAGCTAACTGTGGATTATTGGTTGTAAATAATTTTACTGCTCTTGCAGCATCTCCTAATCTCCCTGCTGCATTAATCTTTGGAATAAACCAATAAGATAATTTTCCTACAGTTAGTCCTGGATTGTTTAAATTAGAAACATTAATTAATGATTTAATTCCTTTATTGCTTCCAATTAAAACTCGCTTCATTCCTTCTGCTATAATAATTCTATTTTCATCAAGGACTGGCATTACATCTGCTGTTGTAGCAATTGCAACTAAATCTAAATATTTATATACATTATCAGGATTTAATTTTAATCTATCGTTTATAGCTAAACATAGTTTGAATGCAACACCCGCACCACATAGTCCCTTAAAAGGATAATTACAATCATTTTGGTTTGGATTTAAAATAGCATATGCATCTGGCAAGGTTTCTTTTTGCTTATGATGATCTGTAACAATAAAATCAAGGTTATTTTCATTAGCATAATTAACTTGTTCAATAGCGGTAATTCCACAGTCACAACTAATTATTAATTGAGCTCCTATTTTAATACCATAGTCTATAGCATTTTTGGAAACTCCATATCCTTCTTTTTGACGATGAGGAATATAATAATAACTATCTACACCTAAAGATTTAAAATATAAATGTAATACTGATGCTGCAGAAACGCCATCAGTATCATAATCTCCTATTATTAATATCACCTGTTTAGATTCTTTTGCTTCAATGAATCTATTTATAGCTTTATCCATATCTTTCATAAGTAATGGATTATGCAAATTATTTAAATCATGATAAAAAAAAGAGCGAGATAATTCTTTTGTATTAATTTTTTTGATAGACATGACTGTTGAAATACTTTTAGGTAATGAAAATTCATTTGATATTTTTAAAATATCGTCATCATCGAAGTTTTTATATTTCCAAATAAAATTACTCATATATTGTTTGTATTAATAATAGGTCAGTCTATAAGCCGAATTCTGTATTCATAATGAATGATGGTTATTTATCTAGGTCTAGCCTCACAGCTAAACTAACTTGCAATCTACCCGCTCTTATGTGATAGGACTACACAGAGCTACTTGATCTTGCTCAAAGTGGGGTTTACCAGCTCTATCTATTACTAAACAGACTGGTGGTCTCTTACACCACCGTTTCACCCTTACCTAAATAAATAGGCGGTTTATTTTCTGTGGCACTTTCCATCCTTTTACAAGGTCCTCCCTCAGCAAGAGGCACTTTATCCTATAGAGTTCGGACTTTCCTCTCATAATAATAATGAGCAACCATCCAACTGACCTATTAATTAATTCAGTTTTATATCTTCAGTTTTATGATACAAAAATACAGAACAAGAAGGACAAGTAATAATTTTTTTATCATATTCAATTTCAACAAGCATTTGAGCAGGTAGTTGAGTATAGCAATGGGAACAAGATTGACGAACTATTAGAGCCATTCCTTGACCATATTTATTAAATAACTTAGTATACGGTCCAAAATAATTAGAATCGACTTTTTTAGCAACACTATCTTTATTTTTCATTAATACTTGTTCTTCCTTATCAGTATGCGCCATTTCAGAAGATAAGATATCTTCATTTTTAGTTATTTCACCTGATAAATTTTCAATTGATTCCTGATTTGTTTCAATCATTGCTTCTAAATCAGTAATTTTAGTATTAGAGTCGGATATCTCTTGATTTAAATTAGTAATCAAATCTTTTAATTGATCTGTTTCTAAAATCAATGCTTCATATTCTTTTGTATTTGTTACATTAAATAACTGATCATTATATTTTTTTAATTTATCATTACTATCAGTTAATGTCGTTTGATGAGAAGTGATTTGGCCGTTCAAATTTTCTAATTCACTTTTATTTTGGGTCTGGTTGTTATTAATCTCATCCAATTCAATTTTAAGCTTATTCAGCACCTCTGGCAAATTACCTTTTAATTCTTGAATTTCTTTTAATCTTTCATTTGTCTCATGTAATTGAATTAAACTATCTAGTGCTGACATAGGCCCCCTTGAAATAAATTATGTTTATGATAAATTCGGTAAGTATAATATTTTATTAATGTGTGTAATCAATTTATGTTAATCTGTTTATTAAGAATAATTGTTAAATTATGTAAATTCTCTCTATGTTAATTTATTCACATTAAGTTGATTATTCAATATAATAATAAGGAGTTATATGATATTAGATGAAATTAACCTGCAATTAAAGCAGTCTATGAAAAATGGTGATAAAGAAAAAGTATTATCACTTAGAAATATTTTAGAAAAAATTAAAAAAGAACAAGTAGATTCAAAAAAAGATATTACAGAAAATATTATTCTAAAAATAATTGCAAAACATGCAAAACAATTGACAGAATCAATCACACAATTTGAAAAAGGAGATCGTCTAGATCTCGCAGAGAAAGAAAAAAAAGAATTATTAATCTCAAAACAGTTTTTGCCTGAACAAATGTCTGAAGAAGAAATAAAAAATATTGTTTTAAATGTGATCAAAGAACAAAATGCTAGTCAAATGTCTGATATGGGCAAAGTAATGAAAATAGTCATTGAAAAAACTTCAGGAATGGCTGATGGAAAAATAGTCAGTAATTTAGTAAGAGAAAATCTAAACTAACATGGTTGATATAGTACTAATATTATTTTTAATCTACTTTGGATATATTGGTTATCAAAAAGGGTTTGTACGTCAATTGAGCAATATGATTTCGTATATTTTTGGTCTAATCATCGCTAGGTTTATGTTTTCTTTATTTTCTGAAAGTTTATCAATATTTATTATCCAGGATAGATTAAGAGATAAAATTTCATATTTAATTTCATTTATAATTATTGTGTATATTTTCAAAATTTTAACAAAACTTATAGAAGCATTAATTAATTTAAAGTGGAAAAATAATTTATTAAGTTTTATGCTGGGTGCTATAAATGGTTTAATTATTTTATCATTAATAATTTCTATTTTCAAAGAAATTGCACCCAATTCAATAAATATAAATAATCAATCATATATTTATCAAAATATAGATGTATTGCAAAAAGAATATCTGATTCAATATAAAGAAGTTAAAAATTAATGGCTCGCATACCCGAACATATCATTGAAAATGTTAGACAAGTTGCAGATATTTATGATATTGTATCTGAACATGTAAACTTAAAAAAAAGAGGAAGAAATTTTTTTGGTTTATGTCCTTTTCATAATGAGAAAACTCCATCCTTTTCAATTAATATGGATAAACAAATATACAAATGTTTTGGATGTGGTAAAGGAGGTGGAACCATTAATTTCATAATGGATGTAGAAAAATTAGATTTTTTAGATGCTGTAAAATATTTAGGTCAAAAATATAATATACCTATTGAACTTGACCATAATTCAAAATCTAATAATGATTTATTTAATCAATTATATACTATGCACGAATTTACAAAGGATCTATATCAAAAAAATATGACTGATGAAGTTATTCAAATATTGAATAAAAGAAATATTAGCAATAGCAGTATTGATTTATTTGAAATTGGTTTAAGTACTAAAAATTATGATGAATTATTAAAAATATTTCGGGATCAAAAATATACATCTGAAGCTTTAAATAAAAGTGGACTTTTTATCAATCATGAAAAGGGCTACATGGATAGGTTTAGAAATAGAATTATGTTTCCAATATATAATAATTTTAATAAACCAATCGCTTTTGGAGGAAGAATATTTAATAACGAAACAAAAGTAGCTAAATACTTAAACTCTTCTGAAACTCCAGTTTATAATAAAAGTAGAACATTATATGGTATGCATATTACCAAAAATGAAATCATTGAAAAAAAATATGCCGTAGTTGTTGAGGGCTACATGGATTTGATTCAATTATATCAAGCAGATATTAAAAATATAGTTTCAGTCTCTGGAACTGCATTTACAAATGAACATGCTACTATGATTTCTAAATTATGTAAAACAATTTATATTGCGTATGATGGTGATTCAGCGGGAATTAATTCTGCTATAAGAGCTGGATACACTATACTGAAAAATAATCTTGAAGGAAAAATTATTAATATTCCAAGTGGTTTAGATCCTGATGATTGGATTCAAAGGGATGGGAAAATAGCATTTGAAGATGGAATAAAAAATGCTGACTCAATATTGGCCTTTCATTATAAACATAAAATAAATGATAATAGCACGGATAGAGATAAAATAGAATTTATTAATGAAGTAGTTTTAGAGCTGAGTGAATTAAATGACGATCTAACACTTGAGGTTCTGGTTAAAGAGCTATCTTTTATTACAAATTTTAAATCTGACTCGATTTTTAATTCAATACAAAAAATTAAAAAAAATAAATTAAAAAGAAAAAAATACGCAGAAAATATTGAAGTTGAAGCGCCTTCCAATGTTGAGACTATTTCATTATTAGATAAAGAACTGATTATGTTTTGTTTTACTTCTGATGTGAGTGATAGATTAATTATTAAAGAACATCTTAACACAAAGTGGCTACAATCTGAAGTTATAAAAAATATTTACGAAGAAGTTTTTATTCATTTGTCATCAGAAGAAGTAGTTAAACCTGAAATAGTTATGAATGAACTTAAAAATGAAAATGAAAGAAATTTAATGGCAGAACTTTTATTTAATAAGATTGAAGTAAAGAAAACTATGATCGTTGATTGTTTAATTAGATTAGAAAAAAATCAAATACAAAGTACATCTAATGCCCTTAGAGAAAAATTAAAAATACCTAATTTAAATGAAGCAGATCAAAATGATTTATTAAAAGAAATTAATGAAATACAAAAACAAAAAAATAATTTAAAACTTAAATATGAAAACGTATAAATTCTTTATAGTTGTATTACTTTTATTCTCTTGCGATAATCCAACTTCTTCTAATATTCCAAACGAATTACCTGATGACGATTTAATTCCGTATAATATGGATTTACGTTCTTCTAACTCTGGAGATTTTCTCAATAAAGTTAATATTGATTGGGATACTTATACAAAATCTGGGTTTATTGAATATACTGTTTCAGATGCAAACGATAATTTTTTATCAACGATAACAGATATAAATCAATCTTTATATACAGTTAATTTAAATCCAGCTGTTTTTGAAAAAATATATTTAAATATCATACTTGAATCAAATACCATTACGGACTCAATTGAAATCTTTACAAGAGACTTAAATCCAATAACTAATTTCTCTGCCCTTGCTATAGTAGATGATTGGTCAACCAGTCTTGAATGGACTCCTACTCTTGAAGCAGATTCAATTTTTTCAAATTATAAAATTTATCGGCTAAATACATTAGACTATTCACTATTTAATAACCTGAATGATTGTGATTGTGAAATAGCTGTTATAGATAATAGAGAAACTAATTCTTATATAGATGCTGGAGATTTTAATCTTGGTGAAGAGTATTTTTATCTTGTCCAAGTAAATACGATAAACGGTGATAGTAGAAGTAGTAAAATAAAAAGTAATTTATCATCTATTGAGTACTCATGTTCGCCAATGATGAATAGTCCAGAGCCAAGTGCATCTATAACTGAAAAAAATAAAATTACCTTAAATTGGAATCATAGCTTAGATGAGAATACATTTTATGAGATTCAAATATGGAGATCAGCATCTGATAATATAGATCCCTTAAATAGTCTGTTATTAACTACTATAACTGATTTTAATAAAACATATTTTTCAGATTATTATAATATTGGTGATGGCGCAGCATGGTTTTATAAAATAAAATTAATTGATGTACACGGCGATGACTATACTACAGATTTAATTATGGGAAATAGTCATCCATGAAAAAAATAAATATTATTATCTTTATTACCTTATTTTTTATATCCTGTATCGACTTAATTACAGAAGAAGAATATTACGAATCAATTTATTTAAAACAATCTGGATGGTTGGAATTTTATCAAGATAATGTAGGTGAAGATATTCAAATAGCAGATAATTTTTCATTTCAAATATGGTTTAGTGGACAAGAATTAATTGAATTTGATGCTCCATGTTTATTGACAATTGATGATGACGAATGGAGTTTAAATTTATACAGAAATCCTAATATCAATAATTTAATCAGTATCTATCTTAATCAAGAACTAAGTGGTGAAATCGAAATTGAAAATATTAATTTAGATGATGAAAGTAACTTTTATTTACTATCTGTAACTATAGATAATCAATTATTAACGATCTATTTTAATGAATCTCAAATTTATCAAAATACTATTAATAATGTAAGTACACCTAAAATAGTTGTAGGTGCAAATAGTATTGATGATTCTTTATCTAATCTTTGGTATGGTTATATTGATGAGGTAAGATTATGGAATCAATCATTACCAGATTCAATTATCAATTTTCATAATGAATATAAATATAAAGTTTCATCATCATATAATGATGAATATTTAGAAAACTTGATTGGACTGTGGGATTTTAGAGTTAATACAGAAGGTGAAAATCCATCTAATATATTTCAAGATATAAATAATTATAATACATTTTCTATCATATATAATCTTGGGGTAGCATCTAGTGAGCTATCAAAAAATGGAAGGTAACTTTGCAAAATTCAATTAGTACTTTTATTGCATTTTTTTCTTATGCTAAACCTTGGCGAGGAAAAATGATGTGGGCTAGCTTTTGTTCAATTGTTAATAAAATATTTGATATTGCGCCTGAAATATTAATAGGAATATATGTTGATTTAGTTGTCCAAAGAGAGCAAAGTTTTATTGCAAAACTTGGTTTTGAATCTATTGAATCTCAAATTACTTTACTGGCTGTGGCGACATTTTTGATTTGGGCTTTTGAATCTATATTTGAATATCTTTACTCTGTTGGATGGAAAAATATAGCACAAGGTATTGAACATCACATTAGAATTGATGCCTATTCTCACGTTCAAAATCTAGATTTAGAATGGTATGAAAAACAAAAAACAGGCAATATAACTGCCATATTAAATGATGATGTTAATCAATTAGAACGATTCTTAAATGGGGGTTTTAATGATATACTTCAAATTACAGTTTCTACAATAGCCATAGGAAGTGTATTTTTTTATATTTCTCCACTTATTGCTTTATTTGCAATTTGTCCAATACCAATCATACTATTTGTAGCATCGCTATTTCAAAAAAAATTATC
>MDTB01235624.1_pt1 | contig 26766 bp, 34 predicted proteins | sample 811161 | NCBI WGS metagenome assembly MDTB01 (sample SAMN05326650, study PRJNA326480) | marine metagenome | isolation source: seawater | place: Mediterranean Sea | collected 2009 | reverse complement strand
TTGGTCTAAAGGAGGCTAAAGACCTTGTTGAGGGAGCTCCTAAACCTTTGAAGCAAGGTGTTAAAAAAGAAGAAGCTGAAGAAATGAAAAAATCACTAGAAGCAGCTGGAGCAAAAGTTACACTTAAATAAAATCTTGTAGGCCTTCCTAAGGCCTACATATTTATTTATATATAAAGGAGAAAAAGTGAGTTTAGACCATATAAATTTAAAAAAGATAAGAAAATCTTTTGGAAAAATTCCTCTAGTTACATCTTTACCCAACTTAGTTGAGGTTCAAAAAAGGTCCTTTGATAGTTTTTTACAATTAAAAATTGACCCTGAAAAAAGAGAAAATATTGGTCTTCATTCAATTTTCAAATCTGTATTTCCTATTCATGATTACGCAGAGAGAGCTACGGTTGATTATGTAAGTTATAATCTAGGAGTACCAAAATATGACGTTGATGAATGCTCTCAAAGAGGTATGACTTATGGTACACCTCTTTTAGTAAATTTTCGACTTATAATTTGGGATATAGATGAAATTGCCGGTACAAAATCTGTAAGAGATATTAAAGAACAAGAAGTTTATATGGGAGATATCCCTTTAATGACTAAAAATGCAACTTTTGTTGTTAATGGCACAGAGAGAGTTGTCGTAAGTCAAATGCACAGATCGCCAGGAGTATTTTTTGATCATGATTATGGTAAAACACATACTAGCGGTAAGTATCTCTTTAATGCAAGAATTATTCCATATAGAGGTTCATGGTTAGATTTTGAGCATGACGCAAAAAATAACATTCATGCAAGAATTGACAGAAAAAGAAAGTTTCCAGTAACAACTTTATTTAAGTGTTTATTAAGTGAACAATCAGAAAGTTATCTAAAAGAGTGTGAGGAAAATAAAATTGAACCTGATTCAAAAAAAATTCTAGGAATGACAGGCGAAGAAATATTATCTTTATTTTATCAAAATATAAATTACAAAAAAAATGAATTTGGTTGGTCTTTTAAACAAGACCTTTATTTCCTTAAAGGTAAAATTTTAAACTTTGATTTAATTGACTCTAAAAATGGAAAAGTTATTTTAACAAAAGGAACAAAAGTTAATCAAAAAATAATTAATGATTTGAAAAAGAAAAATATATCAAACATTACTATTACTGAAGAATCATTGTTAGGGTTCTTTTTGTCATCAGACGTTATTGATGAAAAAACAGGTAAAATTTTTTTTGAAGCTGGCTATGAAATTGATGATCTATTTTTGCAATTCTTAAATGAAAACCAAATCAACAAGATTGATATATTAAAAGCAGACAATATTGAAATAGGTTCATATATTAGAAATACTTTGCAACTAGATAAAGCAAGATCAAGAGAAGAAGCACTTTTTGAAGTTTTTAAAATTTTAAGACCTGGTGAGCCACCAACAATAGAGACTGCTGAAAATTTATTTAATAACTTATTTTTTAATTCAGATCGGTACGATTTATCTTCAGTAGGAAGATTAAAAATAAGTGCTAAATTTAAAAAAAGTACTTCAATTGAACATAGAGTTCTAGATAAAAGTGATATTTTAGATGTCGTTAAACATATGCATAATCTTATTGATGGTAAAGGCGAAATAGATGATATTGATCATTTAGCTAATAGAAGAGTCAGATCAGTTGGAGAACTTTTGGAAAATCAATATCGAATAGGTTTATTAAAAATGGATAGAGCAATTAAAGAAAGACTAAGCTCGCTTGAAGTTGATAACATTATGCCTCAAGATGTTGTCAATGCAAAACCTGTCGTTGCTTCAATAAAAGAGTTTTTTGGTCTCAGTCAACTAAGTCAATTTATGGATCAAACAAATCCTTTAAGCGAGATAACGCATAAAAGAAGAGTTTCGGCTTTAGGTCCAGGGGGGTTAAACAGAGAAAGAGCAGGTTTTGAAGTTAGAGATGTGCATCAAACTCATTATGGAAGGATATGTCCTATTGAAACACCAGAAGGTGCAAATATTGGATTAATTAACAGTTTAGCTTCATATTCTAGAATTAATAAATATGGCTTCATTGAAACGCCATATAGAATTGTAAATGCTGGCAAGGTTACAAGCAAAGTTATATATTTAAGCGCTATTGATGAAGAAGATTTTGTAATTGCTCAGGCAAATGCAGAAGTTGATACGAAAGGTAAATTTGTCAATCAAATAGTAAGTTGTAGAAAAAATGGTGAATTTATTAATGTTGATGTTGAAGCAATAGATTTAATGGATGTTTCTCCTCAACAATTAGTTTCTGTTGCTTCTTCGCTTATCCCTTTTTTAGAAAATGATGATGCTAATAGAGCATTAATGGGTTCAAATATGATGAGACAGGCTGTACCTCTTATTAAGCCTAAGGCACCATTAGTTGGAACAGGAATGGAATATACAGTTGCTAATGATAGTGGTTCTACAATTGTAGCAAAAAGAGAGGGTGTTATTGATCAATTAGATGCAAATAGAATAGTAGTTAGAATTACTGATAAAAATGATAAGTCTCTTAATAAAATTGACATTTATAATTTAGCAAAATTTCAAAGATCTAATCAAAACACATGTATTACTCAAAGGCCATTAGTAAATGTTGGAGATAAGGTAGCAAAAAACCAAGTAATCGCAGATGGACCAGCTACAGAATTAGGCGAATTAGCTCTTGGAAGAAATGTTTTGGCTGCATTCATGCCATGGAATGGATACAATTTTGAGGATTCTATTTTGATTTCAGAAAAAGTAGTGCAGGATGATGTGTTTACTTCAATTCATGTTGAAGAATTTGAGGTTATGTCAAGAGATACTAAACTTGGTCCTGAAGAAATTACAAGAGATATACCTAATGCAAGTGAAGAAATGCTTGTTAATTTAGATGAAACTGGAATAGTTTATGTTGGGGCTGAGGTTAATTCAGGTGATATTTTAGTAGGAAAAGTTACACCAAAAGGTGAATCTCCAATGACTCCAGAGGAAAAATTGCTAAGAGCCATATTTGGTGAGAAAGCTGCAGATGTAAAAGATACTAGTCTTAGAGTTCCTCCTGGTGTTAAAGGAACAATTGTTGAAATAAGAGTATTTTCTAGAAGAGGTATTGAAAAAGATGAAAGAGCAATAAGTATAGAAAATTATCAAATAGAGGTAATAGCTCGTGACAGAGATGATGAATTAAAAATATTAGAAAAAAGTTTTGGAAATCATTTAAGAGAGTTATTGATTAATCAAACTTATATATCTGGAAATGATAATCTAACAAAAAACTCTCAAATTAAATTTGAACAAATTGAAAATCTATCACTCAATGATTTACTTAAAATAAATATATCCGATGAGAAAAAAAATAACCAGATCGAGTCTTTGGTAAAAAATTATGAAAATCAGCTTGGTAATATAAATCAAAAATTTGAGAATAAAATTGATAAAATTCAAAGTGGTGATGAATTATTACCTGGTGTTTTAAAACTAATTAAAGTTTTTATTTCAGTTAAACGTAAACTACAACCAGGTGATAAAATGGCTGGAAGACATGGAAATAAAGGCGTTATTTCAAAAATATGCCCTGTTGAAGATATGCCATACCTTGAAGATGGTACCCCTGTTGATATAGTTTTAAATCCGTTAGGTGTTCCAAGTAGAATGAATATTGGTCAAATTTTAGAGACACACCTAGGCTGGGCTTCCGCTTCATTAGGAAGGCAGGTTAACGAAATGATTAAAAAAATACAATCTCAAGGCCAAACTAAAGATCTAAGGAATAAACTTTTAGAAATTTACAATTTTGATAGTCACCAAAAAATTATTAAAAATATGAATGATGATGAAATTTTAGAATTGGGAAATAATTTGAAAGAAGGTATTCCTTTTGCTACTCCTGTTTTCGATGGCGCAAAAGAAAAAGATATTACAAACTTATTATCATTATCAGGTGTATCCAAATCTGGACAAGAGATTTTATATGATGGAATTACTGGTAAAAAATTTGAAAGACCTGTTACTGTAGGATACATGTACATGTTAAAACTTCATCATCTTGTTGACGAAAAAATACACGCTAGATCAATTGGTCCTTACAGTCTAGTCACTCAACAGCCACTTGGCGGAAAAGCTCAATTTGGTGGTCAACGTTTTGGTGAAATGGAAGTTTGGGCATTAGAAGCATATGGCGCTGCGTATACTCTTCAAGAAATATTAACAATTAAATCAGATGATGTTGCTGGAAGAACTAAAGTATACGAATCAATAGTAAAAGGTGATAACAATTTTGAATCAGGAACGCCTGAGTCATTTAACGTAATGGTAAAAGAGCTGAGGTCACTCGGTTTAAACTTAGATTTTAAAGAAAATCTTAAAGAAAATAATATAACCAACTTAATAGGATCAAATGAATAAAGAACTTACAAATATTTTTAACCAAAATCTTGGTGTTCAAAACTTTAATAGTCTTAAAATTTCAATAGCAAGCCCAGATGATATAAGATCTTGGTCTTTTGGAGAAATTAAAAAACCTGAGACGATTAATTATAGAACATTTAAACCTGAAAAAGATGGTTTATTCTGTTCAAGAATTTTTGGTCCTGTAAAGGACTACGAATGTCTTTGCGGTAAATACAAGAGAATGAAATTTAGGGGAATAATCTGCGAAAAATGTGGAGTTGAGGTTACACTATCTAAAGTTAGAAGAGATAGGATGGGTCACATTGAGTTAGCAGCACCAGTTTCTCATATATGGTTTATGAAATCATTGCCAAGTAGAATTGCTACTTTGCTTGATATGACTATTAAAAATCTAGAAAAGGTTCTATATTTTGAGCAATTTATAGTCGTTGAGCCTGGATTAACTGATTTGAAAAAGGGTGAGATTATATCTGAAGAACAATACATCGACTATCAAGACGAGTACGGTGAAGATTCTTTTAGCGCAGCAATCGGAGCAGAAGCTATTGAGCAAATGTTACTTAGCATTGATCTCGAAGCAGATTATAATCAACTAAAGATTGAGCTTACTGAAACAAAATCTGAACTCAAAAAAACAAAAATAACAAAAAGATTGAAACTGATTGAATCTTTTATTTCATCAAAAAACAAACCAGAATGGATGATTATGAGAGTTCTTCCAGTTATCCCACCCGAATTGAGACCGCTAGTACCCTTAGATGGAGGTAGATTTGCAACTAGTGATTTAAATGATCTTTATAGAAGGGTTATTAACAGGAACAACAGACTTAAAAGGCTAATAGACCTAAGGGCTCCAGATATAATTATTCGGAATGAAAAAAGAATGCTTCAAGAATCAGTTGACGCATTATTTGATAACGGACGAAGAGGAAGGGTAATTACTTCAACAAATAAAAGACCCTTAAAGTCTTTATCAGATATGTTAAAAGGTAAACAAGGACGATTTAGACAAAATCTTTTAGGTAAAAGAGTCGATTATTCAGGTCGATCCGTAATCGTAGTCGGTCCTAATCTTAAACTCCATCAGTGTGGATTACCAAAAAAAATGGCGCTCGAATTATTCAAACCATTTATATTTCACAAGCTCGATATATATGGATGGGCAAACACTATTAAAGCAGCAAAAAAACTTGTTGAAAAAGAAGATCCAAGAGTATGGGATATTTTAGAAGAAGTTATTCGAGAACATCCTGTTCTGCTTAATAGAGCTCCTACTTTACATAGGTTAGGAATCCAAGCCTTTGAACCAACATTAATTGAAGGTAAATCAATACAATTACACCCTCTTGTATGCACAGCTTTCAATGCAGACTTTGATGGAGATCAAATGGCCGTACACGTACCACTTAGTCTTGAAGCACAACTTGAAGCTAGAATCTTGATGATGAGCACTAATAATATTTTGTCTCCTTCAAGTGGCAAGCCTATTATAGTACCATCTCAAGATATTGTCTTAGGCATATATTATTTATCAATAATGAGGGACAAACAAGTTGGTGAAGGAAGAAATTTTCTAGATCTGAATGAAATTGAAAAAGCATTAGAAAATGGAGATATTAATCTTCATTCAAAAATATCTGCAAGAATAAAAAACTTTGATGAAATGTTTACAAAAGTAGAAACCACACCTGGTAGAATGATTCTAGGAAACATTTTGCCAAAAAATAAAAATGTAAATTTTGACATGATCAACAAAATTCTTACCAAAAAAGAAGTCAGTAATATAATTGATACAGTTTACAGATTTTGTGGGCAAAAAGAAACTGTACTATTTGCTGATCATATAATGCAAATTGGTTTTAAATATGCTGCTATTGCTGGTATCTCATTTGGTAAGGATGATTTAATAATACCTTCCGAAAAAAATACTCTGCTGAATGAGACTCAAGTCAAAGTTCAAGAATATGAGAATCAATATCAAGATGGCTTAATTACTCAAGGTGAGAAATATAATAAGGTCGTTGATGCCTGGTCTGAATGTACAAACAAAGTAGCTGATAAAATGCTAGATGTAATATCTAATCCAACAGAGGATCAACCAATTAATTCAGTTTATATGATGGCTCACTCAGGTGCAAGAGGGTCCGCAGCTCAATTAAAACAATTATCTGGAATGAGAGGTTTAATGGCTAAACCTTCAGGAGAAATAATTGAAAACCCAATCAAGTCTAATTTTAAAGAAGGTTTGTCGGTACTCGAATATTTTACATCAACCCATGGTGCACGTAAAGGTTTAGCGGATACAGCATTAAAGACAGCTAGTAGTGGATACTTAACAAGAAGACTTGTTGATGTAGCACAAGATGCAGTAATTAGAGAACTAGATTGTGGCACTAAAAATGGAGTAATGGTTGAAGAAATTATAGAATCTGGAAACATAACATCGCCTTTAACAGAGAGAATTTTAGGTAGAACACCAGTTGATGATATAATCACTGAAGATAATCAAGTAATTGTGAATTCTGGGGAAATTATTACAGAACTACATCTTGATAAAATTTCTAAATTGAATTTAAGATCATTAAAAATTAGATCAGTTTTAACTTGTGAAACTGAGGATGGTATTTGCTCAAAATGTTATGGTAGGGATCTTGCTAGGGGAACATCTGTAAATGTTGGTGAAGCAGTTGGAATCATAGCAGCTCAATCAATAGGCGAACCAGGAACTCAGCTCACTATGAGGACTTTCCATATTGGAGGTGCTGCTAGTTCATCTGTAGAGCAATCGAATGCAACTTCTCCTATCGCTGGGACAATAAAGTTGGAAAATATAAAAATTATTGAAGATCGATTTAAGAATAAAATAGTATTAAGTAGAAATGGGAAAATTAAAATTATTGATAAAACTTCAGATAAAATTTCTTCAAATGTACCTTTTGGTTCAAAATTATTTGTAAGTGATGGTGATAAAGTTGAGGCAAACCAAATACTATCAGAGTGGGATCCGTATACTCTTCCAATTATAGCCGAAAGAGATGGTTTTGCTAAATACGTCGATTTAAAACAGGGTATATCTTTTAGAGAAACAATTGATGATACAACAGGCATATCTAGTAAAATTGTTATAGATTGGAGTCAAAACCAAAAAAGTAAAAACTTTAAACCTGCTATAAATATAAGTGATAAAACTTCTGATATAACTGAAGAAGATGTTAATTTCTCAAATTATCCAATGTCAATTGATTCAATATTAAGCGTAGAAGATGGACAAGAAGTTTCTGCTGGCCAAGTTTTAGCAAGAATTCCAAAAGAATCATCAAAAACAAAAGATATTACAGGCGGACTTCCTAGAGTTGCGGAGCTCTTTGAGGCACGAAAGCCTAAAGACCCAGCAATTATGTGTGAAATTGATGGGAATATATCTTTTGGTAAAGATTATAAAAATAAAAGAAGACTTATAATTACATCTATTGATGGAGATGAAACATTTGAAATTCTGATCCCAAGATCAAAATATTTAAATGTTCAAGAGGGTGACTTTGTAAAAAGAGGAGATATTTTAGTAGAGGGTACGCCAGTACCTCATGATATATTAAGAATACTTGGTGTTGAAGAATTAGCTAGATACCTAGTAAGAGAAGTTCAGTCAGTTTATAAACTTCAAGGAGTTTATATTAATGATAAACATATTGAAACAATAGCAAGACAAATGCTCCAAAAAGTTTTAATTAAGGATCCTGGAGATTCTAATTTGATAGTTGGGGAGCAGATCCAAAAAAGAGATTTGTTAAAATTAAATAAAATACTCGAAAATGATGGGAAAAAACCTGTTAAATACGAGCCTGTCTTATTAGGAATAACTAAAGCAAGTCTGCAAACCAGCTCATTTATATCAGCTGCTTCATTCCAAGAAACTACAAAAGTTTTAACAGATGCAGCTACATTAGGAAAAGTTGATACATTAAACGGACTAAAAGAAAATGTTATAGTAGGAAGACTAATACCAGCAGGTACTGGAAAAATGACTTCTGACTATGAAAACATAGCGATCAAGAGGGATCAGGATATAATAGATAAAAATCAGACAGAAAATATAGAGAATTAGATAAATTTTATATATATCTGCTTGACTTTATCTCTATCAATTAATAAAGACCCCTACGATTTGTTAAAGGTCGTGGATTAATTTCCAAACACTTAACTAGAGGACAAAATGCCGACTATAAACCAACTTGTTAGAAAAGGTAGATCTAACGTTAAAAAAAGGAACAAAGTTCCTGCTTTAGATAAAAGTCCTCAAAAAAGAGGAGTTTGTACCAGAGTATATACTACCACTCCAAAAAAACCTAACTCTGCACTACGTAAGGTTGCAAGAGTAAAGTTAACAAACGGTCAAGAGGTTTCAGCTTATATTCCTGGTGAGGGTCATAACCTGCAAGAGCACTCAGTAGTATTAATAAGAGGTGGTCGTGTTAAAGATTTGCCAGGTGTTAGATACCACATTTTAAGAGGAACGCTTGATACACAGGGAGTATCATCAAGAAAACAAAGAAGATCTCTTTATGGAGCTAAACGTCCTAAATAATTATGTCACGTAGAAGAGCAGCAGAAAAAAGAACTATACTTCCAGACCATAAATTTAAAGATTTAGTATTAGCTAAGTTTATGAATAGAATAATGTTGGATGGAAAAAAATCAACATCTGAAAAAATAGTTTATGGGGCTTTTGATATTGTTGCTGAAAAAACAGATAAGACACCAATTGATTTTTTTCATGAAGCTTTAAATAACGTAAAACCATCCTTGGAGGTTAGATCAAGACGAGTTGGTGGAGCTACTTACCAAGTCCCAATGGAAGTTAGGCCAAAAAGAGCTCAAACCTTAGCTATGAAATGGATAGTAGACTCAGCAGTAAAAAGAAACGAAAAAACTATGAGAGAAAGAGTTGCTAATGAAATTATAGACGCATTTAATAACAAAGGAAATGCTGTAAAGAAAAGAGAAGAAACTCATAAAATGGCTGATGCGAACAGAGCTTTCTCACACTTTAGATGGTAAAAAAATATGTCTAGATCACACCCATTATCAAAATACAGAAATATAGGAATTATGGCACATATTGATGCAGGTAAAACAACCACAACAGAGAGAATTTTATATTACACAGGTAAATCTCACAAAATTGGCGAGGTGCATGACGGCGCTGCAACAATGGATTGGATGGAACAAGAACAAGAAAGAGGTATTACAATAACATCTGCGGCAACAACATGTTTTTGGAAAGATCATCGCATTAATATAATTGATACTCCAGGCCACGTTGATTTTACAATTGAGGTAGAACGATCATTAAAGGTTCTAGATGGAGCTGTTGCAGTATTTGATGGCGTTGCAGGTGTTGAACCTCAATCAGAAACTGTTTGGAGACAGGCTGATAAGTATAATGTGCCAAGAATGTGTTTTGTAAATAAATTAGATAGGACTGGCGCTGATTTTTTTATGTGTGTTGATATGATTTCAGAGAGATTAGGATCTTATCCTTTAGTTACACAATTACCTGTAGGCATTGAAAGTAATTTAAAAGGAGTTGTGGATTTAGTTTCAAATAATGCAATTATATGGCAAGATGAAAGTTTAGGTGCCAAATTTGATGTAACTGATATCCCAGAAGATCTTAAAGAACAATCAGCAGAATATAGATTAAAACTTATAGAAAAAGTAGTTGAGGAAGATGATGCAATTATGGAAAGTTATTTAGATGGTAATGAGCCCTCAGCAGATGAAATAAAATTATGTATTAGAAAAGGTACTTTAAAAGGTTCATTTGTCCCAGTTTTAACTGGATCAGCTTTTAAAAACAAAGGAGTACAACCTTTGCTAGATGCTGTTATTGATTTTATGCCCTCTCCAACAGATGTAGCAAGTGTCAAAGGAGTCGATATCAATGATGACAACATTGAATTAGTAAGAACTTGTGAAGATAGTGAACCATTTAGTGCTCTAGCTTTTAAAATTATGACCGATCCTTTTGTCGGTAGTTTAACTTTTGCTAGAATTTATTCTGGATCTATTAATACTAAAGATACAGTCTTGAATTCTAATTCAGGAAAAAAAGAAAATATTGGTAGAATGCTACTCATGCATGCAAACAATAGAGAAGAAATTAAGACAGCGAATGCTGGTGATATTGTAGCACTAGTAGGTTTAAAAGATGTAACAACTGGTGAAACACTATGTGCATCAGATAAACCTATCGTTTTAGAAAAGATGGATTTTCCTGATCCTGTTATTGAAGTTGCAGTAGAACCAAAGACTAAAGTAGATCACGAAAAAATGGGCCAAGCATTAGGTAGATTGGCGCAGGAAGATCCTAGTTTTAGAGTAACAACTGATCATGAAAGTGGACAAACTATAATTAAAGGTATGGGGGAATTGCATTTAGAGATTTTAGTTGATCGAATGAAAAGAGAATTTAAAGTGGAGGCTAACGTCGGGGCTCCTCAGGTTGCATATAGAGAAACAATCTCAAGCCCATTTGACGTAGACTATACTCATAAGAAACAATCTGGAGGCGCAGGACAGTTTGCAAGAGTTAAAATAAAGTTCGAACCTGGTGAACCTGGTAGTGGATATGAATTTATAAATCAAATTAAAGGCGGCAATATTCCCACAGAGCATATTCCTGGAGTTGAAAAAGGTTTGGTTGCTCAGCAACAAACTGGAGTTATTGCAGGCTTTCCATGTATTGATTTTAAAGCTACTTTGTATGATGGTGCATATCATGATGTTGATTCTAGCGTTCTAGCATTTGAAATTGCTGCAAGAGCTGCATTTAGAGAAGGTATTTCAAAAGCAAAACCAGTCTTGTTAGAGCCTATGATGAAAGTTGAAGTAGTAACACCTGAAGAATATATGGGCGACGTTATTGGAGATTTAAATAGTAGAAGAGGACAAGTTCAAGAGATGTCTACAAGAGGTAATGCAAATGTTATTGATGCAATGGTCCCATTAGCTAATATGTTTGGCTATGTTAATAATCTTAGATCATTATCACAAGGTAGAGCAAACTATACAATGCAATTTGATCATTATGAAGAAGTTCCCTCAAATGTGGCAGAAGAAGTAAAGGCTAAGTTAGCATAATGGAAAATCAGAATATAAGAATAAGATTAAGGGGTTTTGACAGTTCACTTTTAGATACAAGTACACTAGATATTATAAACACCGCAAAAAGAACAGGGGCAAAGGTAAAAGGACCAATACCACTGCCTACTCGTTTTGAAAGATTTACTGTTAATAAATCACCTCACATTGATAAAAAAAGTAGAGATCAACTTGAAATCAGAACACATAATCGTCTTATAGATATAATTGATCCAACACCTCAAACAGTTGACGCTTTAATGAAGTTGGATTTATCTGCTGGCGTGGAAGTAGATATAAAAATTTAAAATGTTGAGACCTGGTTTAATAGCAAAAAAAATTGGAAATAGTTCCCATTTTACAGATGACGGCAATGCTACGCCTGTAACTGTTTTAAAAATTGATGAATGTATTGTTACAGATGTCAAAACTTTTGAAAAAAATGGGTATAACGCAGTTCAGCTATCTTCAATAGATACTGGAAAAGATATTTCTAGTTTAAAAAAACCTCAAAGAAAATTGTATTCATTATTAAAAATTAGTTCAAAAAAAATATTAAAAGAATTCAGAGTTGATAATGAAAATCTTTTGGAAATTGGAACAAAGCTTAACGTTAATCATTTTAAAGTTGATCAATTTATAGATGCTAGTGGTACATCCATTGGTAAGGGATTTGCGGGAGTTATGAAAAGACATAATTTTGGAGGGCTTAGGGCATCACACGGAGTATCTATTTCACATCGTTCGCATGGATCAACAGGACAAAATCAAGATCCTGGAAGGGTTTTTAAAGGTAAAAAGATGGCGGGAAGGATGGGTAACAAAAAAGTTACAAAACAAAATCTTAAAATCATAGCTATTGATAATGATAATAATCTCTTAATTGTTAAGGGGTCAGTGCCAGGAAAAAAAAATTCAATAATTTATCTTAAAGATTCTGTGAAAAGGTCATAAATGAAGAAAAAAGTTCTTAATCTTAAAAATAAGTCAGTAGGAGATATTGATTTAGACTCCAGTATTTTTGCAGTAAAAAAACTTCCCGATCTAATCCACCAGTATGTTAGATATCAGAATGCAAAATCAAGACAGGGTTCACACACCACAAAGTCTAGATCTGAAGTTAATGGAAGAAGTAAAAAACCATTTTCTCAGAAGGGCACCGGTAATGCAAGACAAGGAAGTAATAAACCCCCAAATTTTAGAGGTGGAGCTGTAGCAATGGGTCCTGTAAATAGAGATTATTCTTTCAACTTAAATAAAAAGGAAAAAAAATTAGCACTTAAATCTGCTCTCTCAATTAAATTAAAAGAAGACAAAGTTATAATTATAGACACATTTGAAATTAAAAGTTTTAAAACCAAAGAATTATGCTTAGATCTAAATAAATTTCAATACGAAAGCGCACTTTTTATATATTCTGAAAATGGTTTAAATAAAAATTTTAAGTTAGCATCTTCAAATATTCCTAAAATATCAACTCTAAATCAAAAAGGAATCAATGTTAAAGATCTCATTACTTATGATAAAATATTTATAGAACAAAACTCAATTCAGGAACTGACGAACAGGCTTTTATGATAAAAAAAAGACACAATATATCCTTAGACAAGGCTTATGATATTATTAAAAAGCCAATAACTACTGAGAAATCTACTAACTTGCAACAGTTTAACCAATACTCCTTTGTAGTTTCTAAAAATTCTAATTCTTTTGAAATTAAAAGTGCTATTGAGCAAATTTTTAAAGTTAAAGTTAGTAAAGTTAATACGTCTATTTTGAGAGGAAAAGGTAAAACCTTTAAAGGGCAATATGGTTTTAGAAAAGATATTAAAAGAGCAATTGTTACATTAGTTGAAGGTAATACAATTGATGCATCTTTGGAGATAAAATAATGTTAACTAAATTTAAACCAATAACACCAGGACTAAGAGGTACTGTATTAGTTTCTAAAAAAAATCTGTCTAAAGAAAACCCTCATAAAAAATTAACAAAAAAATTTAAATCAACAGGTGGAAGAAATAATCAAGGTAGAATTACCTCAAGAAGAATGGGCGGTGGAGTGAAAAGAAAATACAGATTAATTGACTTTAAAAGATCAAAAACCAATGTTTTTGGTGAAGTAATTAGAAATGAATATGATCCTAACAGAACCGCATTTATATCACTAATCAAATATGAAGATGGCGAGCATAAATATATAATTTCTCCAAAAAACATTAAAGTTGGAGAAAAAATAATATCGGGAAATGATGTTGCAATTAAAAATGGAAATTGTCTACCAATCAGTAATATTCCAATTGGTACAAATATCCATAATATTGAGTTAAAACCAGGTGCAGGAGCTCAACTCGTAAGGTCGGCTGGTTCTTCAGCTCAAATTGTGTCTAAAGAGCAACCATATGTTCAAATACAATTAGTATCAGGTGAGATAAGACATATAAATAAAGAATGTAAAGCTACCATTGGTGAAGTTTCAAACCCTGACCAAAAAAATATTAAGCTAGGTAAAGCGGGAAGAAAAAGATTCCTAGGCTTCAGACCTAAAGTTAGAGGTGTAGTTATGAACCCAGTTGATCACCCTCATGGCGGAGGTGAAGGCAGAACTTCTGGAGGTAGAGATCCAGTAACACCTTGGGGAGTTTCTACAAAGGGTAAAAAAACAAGAAATAATAAAAAAACTGATGTATTTATTATTAGAAGGAAGAAAAAATAATGACTAGATCAATTTGGAAAGGGCCATTTGTTGATATTACTCTAATGAAAAAAGCTCAGAAATTATCTGAGTCTGGAAGAAAAGAGGTTTTGAAAACTTGGTCAAGAAGATCAACCATTATACCTGAGTTTGTTGGGCTTACATTTGGTGTATATAATGGTCAAAAATTTGTACCTGTTACTATTAATGAACAGATGGTTGGTCATAAATTAGGAGAATTCTCACCAACTAGATCTTTTAAAGGTCACACGGCAGCAGATAAAAAAGCGGAGCAGAAATGAGTCAATATCCTACAGCAATTGCTAAAGATAATATGGTTAGGATCAGTCCACTAAAGCTCTCTCTTTTAGTGAATAGCATTGTAAATATGAAGGTCAGTTCTGCTATTAATCAATTACAATTTTCTCAGAAAAGAATTTCAAAAACAATAATCAAAATTTTAAATGCAGCCATAGCAAATGCTGAAAATAACAAACAATTAGATATTGATAAACTTTTTGTAAAAGAAGCTTTTGTTGGGAAAAGCCTGAGAATGAAAAGATGGCGACCACGAGCAAAGGGTAGAGCTGGTTCCATCATTAAACCATTTAGTAAGGTTACAATTGTTGTTGAGGAAAGATCTGAAATTAAAAAGGAAGCAAAATAATGGGACAGAAAGTAAATCCATATGGAATTAGGCTAGGTATTAATAAAACATGGTCTTCAAGATGGTTTTCAAAGAAAGAATATACTAAATTATTGCATCAAGACTTAAAAATTAAAAACTATGTCGAAAGCAAGTTAAAAAATGCAAGTATTTCAAAAATCAATATTGAAAGAGCAGCTAAAAAACTTAGAATTTCCATATATAGTTCTCGCCCAGGAATAATAATTGGAAAAAAAGGTGCTGACATTGAAACTCTAAAAAATGATCTTTCAAAAATGTCTAACCTAGAAGTATTTCTCGATATTAAAGAAGTTAGAAAACCAGAAGTAGAGGCAAAGTTAGTTGCAGAAAATATTGCTTCACAATTAGAAAAAAGAATATCTTTTCGAAGAGCAATGAAAAAAGCTGTACAATCTGCAATGAGATTAGGTGCCAAAGGTGTAAAAGTCGTTTGTAGTGGAAGATTAGGTGGTGCAGAGATTGCTAGAACAGAGAAATATCATGAAGGAAGTGTACCATTACATACCTTAAGGGGAGATATTGATTATTCCACAGCTGAAGCTGAAACAACTTATGGAATATGTGGCATTAAAGTTTGGATTAACAAAGGTGAGATACTTTCAAAAGATCCTTATGCTAGTGAAAAAAAACAAATTGACCAAGGGAGTGTCAGATAATGAACATGTTATCTCCTAAAAAAACTAAATTCAGGAAACAATTTAAGGGCAGGATTCACGGTAATGCAAAGGGTAATTATGCACTTAATTATGGAAGTTTTGGTTTAAAAGCTATTGAACCTGAAAGAGTAACTTCCCGACAAATTGAAGCTGCAAGGAAAGCAATTACAAGATATTTAAAAAGAGCTGGTAGAATGTGGATTAGAGTTTTTCCGGATGTTCCCGTATCCAAAAAACCAGCTGAAGTCAGAATGGGAAAAGGTAAAGGATCTATCGAATACTGGGCTTGTAGAGTCAAACCTGGAAGGATTATGTTTGAAGTTGATGGAGTAGATATTAATGATGCAAGAAAAGCAATGACACTAGCAGCAGCTAAATTACCTATCAAGTGCAAATTTGTTGAAAGAAACATTTAATGAGTAAAAAGAAAATTTTAAATAATAGTAAAATGATTGAAGAGCTAAACAACTTGAAGAAACAACTTATGAATTTGAACTTTCAGAAATATTCAGGTCAATTAGAAAAGACATCTCAGATTAAAATTACAAAAAAACAGATAGCAAGATTAAAAACAAAATATTCAAGTGAAAAAGGAGAAAATAATGCCTAAAAGAATTTTGTCAGGTGTAGTCGTATCTTCTAATTCTAATAAAACAATAATTGTTAATGTAACTAGAAGAATTAAACACAAATTATATAAAAAAATTATTAGGCAGACAAAAAAATATCATGCTCATGATGAAAATAATGAATATAAGATCGGAGATAATGTAACGATTATAGAGTCAAAACCTTTTTCAAAATTAAAACGTTGGAAAGCTATATCTAATGATGGAGTAAAGTTATGATTCAGATGCAATCAAATCTTTTTGTAGCTGATAATTCCGGAGCTAGAAAAATACAATGCATAAAAGTTTTGGGAGGATCTAAGAGAAGGTCTGCATCAATCGGTGATATTATAGTTGTCTCAATTAAAGACGCAATTCCAAGAGCTAAGGTTAAAAAAGGAGATGTATATAAAGCAGTTGTAGTTAGAACATCTAAAGATTTTAAAAGATCAGATGGTACTGCCATTAGATTTGATAAAAATGCCGCAGTACTTCTTGATAAACAAGAAGAACCAATAGCAACAAGAATATTCGGACCAGTTACAAGAGAATTAAGAAGTAAAAAATTTATGAAAATAGTAAGTCTTGCACCAGAGGTACTTTGATGAATATTAAGCTAAAGTTAAAAAAAGGTGATGAAGTAATAGTATTATCAGGAAAAGATAAGGGCAAAACAGGTAAAATAGTTAGAGTGTTTCCAAAAGAAATGAAGGCTATTGTGTCTGAAATTAACAAAGTTAAAAAAAATCAAAAACCTGATAATAACCAACCAGGAGGTATTATTGAAAAAGATATGCCATTACATATTTCTAATCTTTCATTTTTTGACCCACAACTAAAAAAAGGAGTGAAGATAGGTTTTAAAATTGAAAATAATAAAAAAGTTAGGATTAATAAAAAAAATGGTAAGGAAATATAGTGGCTAGACTCTTAGAACAATACAATAATAATATTAAACAAGATTTAAAGTCTAAACTTGGTTTTAAAAATATATTTCAAGTACCTAAACTTGAAAAAATTATTTTAAACATGGGTCTCGGCGAAGCGAAAGATGATTCAAAGTTAATTGATAAGGCTATTGAAGATTTGACACTCATTTCAGGACAAAAAGCAATACGCACAAATTCTAAAAAGGCTATTTCTGGCTTTAAGATTAGAGCTGGCATGCCTTTAGGTGTAAAAGTCACTTTAAGAAACAAAATGATGTATGAGTTTCTTGATAGGTTAGTAAATATAGCCATTCCCCGAATTAGAGATTTTAGAGGATTAAATTCAAAAAGTTTTGATGGAAATGGTAATTTTTCTATGGGTATTAAGGAGCACTTAATATTTCCAGAAATAAATTTTGATAAGGTCGATAAAATAAGAGGTATGGATATTATAATTTGTACCTCAGCAAAAAAAAATAATGAGGCCCTTGAACTATTAAAAAGTTTCAATCTGCCTTTTAAAGATAATAAAATTAATTAGGAGGAAAATGGCTAAGTTAAGTTCAGTTCAAAAAAATTTATTTAGACAGAAATTAATTAATAAATATAAATCAAAAAGAAAACTTCTTAAATCTAAAATTATGGATAAAAATATAAGTCTAGAGGAAAGAATTAATTTTCAAAATAAATTGAATGATCTTCCACGTAATGGCTCAGCTATTAGACATAGGAATAGATGTGAAATAACTGGCAGACCAAGAGGAAATTACAGAAAATTTGGATTATCAAGAATTAAACTAAGAGAACTTTCAATGATTGGTGATTTGCCAGGAGTTGTTAAGTCTAGTTGGTAGGAGTAAATATGGCATTTAATGATTCACTTTCTGATATGCTTGCTAGAATAAAAAACGCTCATCAGGCAAAAAAAGTATCAACACTATGTTTAAAATCAAAATTAAACATGAATGTTTTAACAGTGCTTAAAGATGAAGGATACATAAGAGATTTCCAAAATGTTGAGGAAAGAAAGGGTGTTAACTCGATTAAAATTGACTTAAAATATTATAATGGAAGTCCCGTAATAAAGAAAATAAAGAGAATTTCAAAACCAGGAATTAGAAAATATTCTAAAATTAATGAACTTAATAAACCATACGGTGGTTTAGGTATTAGCATACTTTCAACTCCTAAAGGTGTAATGTCTGACCAACAAGCTAAAAAAAATAATGTTGGTGGCGAAGTACTATGTGAGGTTTTTTAATGTCAAGAATTGCAAAAAATCCTATAAAACTTCCTAAAGAAGTTGAATGTAATTTTAGTGAAGGAATTTTCACTGCAAAAGGAAGTCTTGGTAAAATTGAAATCAATATTAATAACAATTTTGAAATTGAAATTCATGAAGATGAAATTAAAGTTGTTCCTATAAAAGCTAACAACAAAGATCCAAACTGGGGTACTACTAGAGCTTTAATATTTAATACTATAAATGGAGTTACAACTGGTTTCACAAAAACATTAGAATTAAATGGAACTGGCTATAGAGCAAGTGTTACAGGAACAAAACTTAAACTAGAGTTAGGATATAGTCACGATATTAATTTTGATATTCCTCAAGATGTTAAAATTGAATGTCCAAAACAAAATTTAATTAAATTAACGAGTATAAATAAAGAAAGATTAGGAGCTGCTGCTGCAAAAATACGATCATATAGAAAGCCTGAACCATTTAAAGGAAAAGGTATAAAATATACAGATGAATACATTTTTAGAAAAGAAGGAAAAAAGAAATAATTATGCAAGAAAGACAACAAAGAGTTAGGCATAAAATTAAAAAGATTTCTAATAGAAATAGACTAACTGTTTTTAGATCAAATAATCATATTTATGCTCAAATAATAGATGATACAAAAGGTACTACTCTTGTAAGCTCTTCATCTATTGAGAAATCAATTAGAGAAAAAAAATTATCTAAAAAGGAAACTGCAGAACTTATTGGTAAGGATATTGCAAAAAAAATATTATCTAAAGGAATAGATAAAGTGGTGTTTGATAGAGGTAAATACAAATATCATGGTTTAATTAAAATAATAGCTGAAGCCGCAAGGGTTGAGGGATTGAGTTTTTAGAGGAAAATATGTTTGATAACGATAAAAGTGAATTAAACGAACATTTAGTTACTATAAATAGAGTTGCTAAAGTTGTTAAAGGTGGAAGAAGATTTGGTTTTGCAGCAATAATGATTGTCGGTGACAGTAAAGGTAGAGTTGGAATAGGCACTGGCAAAGCCAAGGAGGTTCCAGAAGCTGTAAGAAAAGCTACTGAAAATGCAAAAAGCAAGATGATTAGGGTACATTTGAAAGAAAACAGAACTATACACCACGACACGATAGGAAGATTTGGAGCAGGCAAAGTGATTTTGCGAACTGCCGCACCTGGAACAGGTATTATTGCAGGTGGACCTATGAGAGCTCTATTTGAATCACTAGGTATTAAAGATGTTGTAGCAAAATCAACCGGAACATCTAATCCTCATAATATGTTAAAAGCTACTCTTAATGCTTTTAAAATGTCAGAATCTCCTAAATCAGTAGCATCGAAGAGATCAAAAAAAATTAATGAAATCAATAATAATAAAAAGAATTAAATATGAAGATAAATGAATTAAAATCAAATTTAACCTCATGTAAAAAAAATAAAAGAAGAGGTAGAGGTTCAGGATCAGGACTTGGCAAAACATCTGGTAGAGGAGTTAAAGGCCAAAAGTCTAGATCGGGTGTTTCAATAAACGGATTTGAAGGTGGTCAAATGCCAATCTACAGAAGATTACCTAAAAGAGGTTTTAAAAATCCTTTTAAAACTAAAACACAAAATATTAGTTTTACAAATATCAATAATATAATTAAAAAATATAATCTAGATTCAAATAATTTAAAAGAACAAGATTTTTTTGATAAAAAAATTTACAAGAAATCTAAAGGAAATCTAAAACTCCTTAATGTAGGTAAACTTGAAAAAACAACTAATTTAGAAATTTCTTTTGCTTCAAAAAAAGCAATTGAAACTCTAGAAAAATTAGGCGGCACTATTAAGCTAACAAAAAAATAAATGGCAACAGCAGCAGACAGATTAGCAAATAATTTAAACTTCGGTGCTCTCGGTAAAGCAACTGAATTGAGACAAAGATTATTATTTACTTTAGGTGCTTTGATTGTATTTCGCTTAGGAACTTTTTTACCTATTCCTGGAATAAACCCAATTTCTCTTCAGCAATTCTTTGAACAGCAATCATCAGGAATTTTAGGTATCTTTGATACTTTTTCTGGAGGAGCGCTTGGTAGGATGGGTATATTTGCATTAGGTGTTATGCCATATATTTCTGCATCTATTATAATGACTTTAATGAGATCTGCAATTCCACATCTCAAAACTTTAAAAGAACAAGGCTCTAAAGGCACTAGACAAATACTTCAGTACACTAGATATTTAACTGTTCTTATAGCAGCAGTTCAGGGATACGGAGTATCAATTGGGTTAGAGTCTATGCAAACCACATATGGAAATATAGTATTTGATCCTGGTTTATTTTTCAGGTTAACAACTGTAATAACTCTTGTTGGAGGCACAATCTTTCTAATGTGGCTGGGTGAACAGATATCTTCAAGAGGAGTAGGTAATGGAATTTCCCTTATTATAACTGCAGGTATAGTAGCAAATTTACCAGGGGCATTTGTTAGTACTTTACAATTAGGCAGAACTGGAGAGTTAAGTATTGCTTTTATCTTAGGTATTCTTATTCTTATTCTTTTACTTATAATTTTTATCGTTTTCGTTGAAAAAGCACAAAGAAGATTACCAGTACAATATCCTAAACGACAAGTTGGTAACAAAATTTATGGAGGTCAAAGTTCACATTTACCTCTAAAAATCAACACTGCTGGAGTTATACCAGTTATTTTTGCCTCTTCAATTTTACTCTTACCCAATACTATGTCAGGATTTGGTGCAGGATCATCAAGTGATCTATTTATTCTTATATCAAGCTATTTAGGAAGAGGACAACCACTTTACTTGGCTCTTTATGCAGCGATGATAATATTTTTTGGTTTTTTTTATACATCCATTGTATTTAATCCAGATGAGCAAGCTGAAAATTTAAGAAAATATGGAGGTTTTATTCCAGGAATAAGACCTGGTGAAAATACATCAAAATATATTGAATTCGTGTTGGTAAGATTGACTACAATTGGAACTATCTATTTAACTTTTGTTGCACTATTGCCAGAATTCCTTTTATCTCAAACATCAATACCTTTTTATCTTGGAGGAACCGCATTATTGATTGTTGTTGTTGTAATGATAGATTTTATAACTCAAGTTCAGTCACATCTTTTTCAACATCAATACGAGGGATTACTTAAAAAAACGAAATTAAAAGGCAGAAGATAAATTGAAAAATATAATTTTTTTTGGCCCCCCTGGAGCAGGAAAAGGGACGCAGGCAAAAATAATTTCAGAATTTTTAAAAATACCACATCTTTCAACAGGTGATATATTAAGAAAAAAATTATTTGATAAAGATGATTTAGCAGATGAATTGAAAAATATAATGTCATCTGGTAATTTAGTTTCCGATGATATTTTAAACTCTATAGTTATATCAAGGCTTAAAAATGAAGCAAATAAAGGATTTATATTAGATGGATATCCTAGAACTTTAAAACAATCGGAATTTTTAAATAATTTTCTTTTAGAAACATCAACATCAATAAATTATATCTTCAATATACAAATAAATTTTGAAACTTTAAAAAGCAGGATATTAAAAAGATCATCAGAAGAAAATAGAGATGATGATAAAATTAATGTTATAGAAACTAGATATAATAAATACTTAAATTCTACAGAAAAAGTATCTAATAGTTATAAGGAAATATTTCCATCGATATTTTATGAAATAGATGGTTCTTTACAAATTGAACAAATTAACCAAAAAATCAAACAAATTATAAAAAAATCATGAAAAACAGCCAAATAATTAAATATCTTTTCTTGACTAAATATATAAATATCATGTATTCACACGCATTCATTTTTTTTGGATCTCAATATGGCTAGAATATCAGGCGTTAATATTCCTACTAATAAAAAAGTAAATATTGCACTCACGTATATATACGGAATTGGAAAAAAAATTGCTGAAGACATCTGTAACAATGCTTCAATTGATATTTCTAAACGTGTGAGTGAATTAAATGAAGATGAAATAAATAAAATTAGAGATTTAATAGATAATGACTATTCTGTTGAAGGAGATTTAAGAAGAAAAATTTCGTTAGATATCAAAAGACTTAACGATTTAGGATGTTATAGAGGTTTAAGGCATAGAAAAAAATTACCCGTTAGAGGTCAAAGAACCCATACAAATGCTAGAACAAGAAAAGGTAAAGCAGTTGCAATTGCTGGTAAAAAGAAAGTGACTAAAGGTTAACATGGCTGAAAAAAAGAAATCAAAAATAAAAAAAAAAATATCTTCTGGAGTAGTTCACATATTATCATCTTTTAATAATACAATAATAACTATTACAGATGACAAAGGTAATGCAATTGCTTGGTCATCTTCGGGGCATAAAGGTTTCAAAGGTTCTAGGAAGTCAACTCCTTACGCAGCGCAAATTGCTGCAGAAGATGTTGGCAATAAAGCAAAAGAATATGGTTTAAAAAACCTTAAAGTAGAAGTCTCTGGCCCAGGGTCTGGACGAGAATCTGCGCTAAGGTCATTGCAATCTATAGGTTATGTAATAACTTCAATTAAAGATGTTACACCAATACCTCATAATGGTTGTCGACCAAGAAAAAGAAGAAGAGTTTAAATAAAGGAGCATTTAAGTGTTACAAAAAAACTGGAGTGAATTAATTAAGCCCACGAAGATGGAAGTAAATGTAGAAGAGAGTAACGGAAGAATTGGTATACTCACAGCTGAACCTCTTGAAAGGGGGTTTGGTTTAACACTAGGTAACTCAATAAGAAGAATATTACTTTCTTCATTACAAGGTGCTGCAATTACATCTGTTAAAATTAAAGGAGTTGTTCATGAGTTTTCAACTATAACAGGTGTAAAGGAAGACCTAACTGACATCCTGTTAAACTTAAAATCAATAGCAGTTAAAGTTCACTCTACGGGATTAAAAAAAATGTATTTGAAGTCAACAGGTTCGGGAGAACTAAGAGCAGGTAATTTTGAGACTGATTCAGAAACTGAGATCATGAATCCAGATCAACTGATTATGACTTTAGACTCAAATGCTGATGTAGAAATTGAAGCAAATGTTGAGACAGGTAAGGGTTACGTTTCTGCAGATATAGCTGATGATGAAAATAAAGTCATTGGTGAAATAAAACTAGATGCAATGTTTAGTCCAGTTGTAAAAGCTACCTACAAAGTTGAAAATAGTAGAGTAGGTCAAGTAACAGATTTTGATAAGTTAGTTTTTGAAGTCGAAACTAATGGTGCAATTTCACCAGATGATGCGATTGCTTTAGCAGCAAGAATATTGCAAGATCAATTGCAGCCATTCATAAATTTTGATGAACCTGAGGTATTACCAGATCAATCACAAGTTGAATCACTAAATTTCAATTCTAATTTACTTAAAAAAGTTGAGGAACTAGAGTTGTCTGTGAGATCTGCAAACTGCTTAAAAAATGATAATATTATATATATCGGTGATCTTGTCCAGAAATCAGAATCAGAAATGTTAAGAACTCCAAATTTTGGTAGAAAATCTCTTAACGAAATTAAAGAAGTTCTTCAACAAATGGAGCTTAATCTTGGTATGTCAGTGCCTGATTGGCCACCAGAAAATATTGATGAATTAGCTAAAAAATATGAAGATCCTTTTAATAAGTAATAATCTAATATGAAACATAACATCAAAAATAAAAAGCTTAATAAAACCTCCACTCATAGAAAAGCAATGTTCATGAATATGTCAAATGCATTAATCAAACATGAACAAATTACTACCACTTTAGCTAAAGCAAAAGAACTAAAAAGATTTGTAGAGAAAATTATAACTTTAGGTAAAAAAGCAAATTTGGTTTCAAGAAGAAGAGCACAATCAATACTGCAAGATCAAAAAATAACTAAAAAAGTATTTGATGTTTTAGCAGAAAGATACAAAAATAGATCTGGGGGATATACTCGAATAATTAAATTAGGAAATAGATTTGGTGATAATGCCCCGACTGCAGTAGTAGAATTTGTTGATCGAGATGAAAGTGCAAAAGGATTAGATAGTGGACCTGTAATTGAAAAAAAATCTACTGAAGAAGTAGAGGAACAACCTACAGCTTAAGCATATTGTATAACTTAATATTGGTCGCCAGTGGTGGCGCATTAGGAGCAATTTTAAGATATCTTTTAACTAATATTACTAAAACATTATTTGCATCTGGCATCTATGGAACTATTTCTGCGAATATAATTGGATCTTTTTTAATCGGATATTTTATTACCTCTAATATTGGAAACAATTTATCTGAAAATTTTGTTAAGTTTTTCTTAATAATGGGCCTTTTAGGATCTTTCACAACTTTTTCTACATTTTCCTATGAAGTTTTAGATCTAATTAATTTAAAAAAATATCTTAGTTCTTTCACTTATATTTTTATTTCCATTTTTACATGTATAATATTTGCATATCTAGGCACCTTAATAAATAAGTTTTGATTTGATTAAGAATATTAAAATTGTAAATAATTTAGATCAAAGACTGGATAAATATCTTAAACAAAAATATACATCCTTAACACAAGGATTTATTGAAAAAAACATTAGAAAAAAAAATATCTTAATAAATAACTCGATTACTAAAGCAAACTATCTTGTTAAACTTAATGATAATCTTAAAATTTTAAACTATCATCAAAAGCTGTATAAAAATAAGATTATATTTAAAAAAAATATAAATATATCTAAAGAAATTTTATCTGAATTTAAAAACTCAATAATGTTTGAAAACAATGATTTTATTGTTTTAAATAAATGGTCACAAATAGCTACTCAAGGGGGAAGTAAAATAAAAACTTCAATAGATCACATAATTAGAAATATTAATGAACAATTCAGATTAGTACATAGACTTGATAAAGAAACATCAGGACTTCTTTTAATTGCAAAAAATTTTACCTATGCAAAAAAACTATCTTTTCTTTTCAAACAAAAACAAATTACTAAATTCTATATTGCATTATGTGAAGGAAGACCTAAAAATAATGATTCTCGAGTTAAATTAGAAATTAAAAATAAAAAACTTAAAATCGAAGACACATTAACTAATTACAAAGTGTTAAATAAAAACAAAAGGATTTCTTTAATATTATTTAACCCCCAAACTGGTAAAATGCATCAGCTGAGAATAGTATCTAAAAATCTTGGATGTCCTATAATTGGTGATAATAAATATAATTTATTTTCTAAATATGCAAAAGAAAACTTAATGTTACATGCATTTGCTTTAAGGTTTACAATAAATGATAAGAAATTTGAATTTATCTCGAATTTACCAGATTATTTTATTAATTTTTTAAAAAAAAATAATTTGAAAATTAATAAAGATTTAAAACATTATTTAAATAGTTCTTAATTTTTCGATAAAAATTTCTTTAAATTTATTATCAAATTCTGCTTGGTCTAATTTAACACCTAACTCTTCCATTGAAGTATTTTGATACTCTTTTAAACCACATGAGTGAATATAGTTGTAATAATTTAGATCAGGATTAATATTAAAACTTAATCCATGGTAAGTAATCCATTTTTTAATCCGTAATCCAATTGCGCCTATTTTTTTTTCTTTATCAAATGTAATATTATTACTTTTAGTTACCCAAATTCCAACCCTATCTTTAAAAGCTTGTGCTTCAATATTATAGTTAGCTAAAAAAGTGATTAAAGATTTTTCAATTATATTGATAAATTTTCGTATATCTTTATTTTTATTATTTAAATTTAACATAAAATATACAATTCTTTGCCCAGGACCATGGTATGTTGTTTTCCCCCCACGATTAGATTTTACAACGTTAATTACATTTGGATTTAATATCTCTTCTTTTGAAGCACTTGTACCTTGAGTGAATATATGATTATGATTTAAAAACCATAATAATTCTTGAGATTTATTCTTACTTATATCTTCAACTCTAGACTCCATAAACATTAAAGCTTCATCATAATTAATCTCATCATTAGATATTTTAATTTCAATCTTTTCCATCACATATTTAACTTTATTGCTAGTTAATATCCTATCTGATATTTAATTCTACTATATATGCGGCTGTGGCGGAATTGGTATACGCGCAGCGTTGAGGTCGCTGTGGGATCTATCCTGTGGAAGTTCAAGTCTTCTCAGCCGCACCAATGATATGAACGAAATTATTATAAAAAAAGATCAGGATTCTTTATCTAAATCTGTTGAACTAGTATCTGATTATTTAGAAAATTATAAATATGATAATCTTTTATCTTATTTAAAAGATATTCACAATGCAGATATTGCAGATATTCTTCAAAATTTAGACCCAGTTTTAAGATTAAGCCTTTTGAATATAATTGATAAGAATTTTGATCCTGAAATTTTAACTTAT
>MDTB01134455.1_pt1 | contig 26766 bp, 27 predicted proteins | sample 811161 | NCBI WGS metagenome assembly MDTB01 (sample SAMN05326650, study PRJNA326480) | marine metagenome | isolation source: seawater | place: Mediterranean Sea | collected 2009 | reverse complement strand
TATTGAATTAATCAGAGGGTCAATAAGTTTTTTTGAGCTATTATGAAAAGATTCTCCAGAAACCTTAATATTTAGTTCATAGTCACTTTTGGTTTTATTAAGCCTTTGTTTAATTAGTTTGATAATATCCTTTGATTTATGTTTATCACTAAATCTTACATTAAATTTAATTGTTGCTTTATCTACAACTAAATTAGTTACTTTATTTCCTACGTCGATTGATGTAATGACCAATTTAGAGGGTTGAAATAATTTAGATCCTTTATCTATAGGAAGTTTAAGTTGATCACAAATTTTTAAAAGATCATCAATAGGATTCTTACATTTTTCAGGATAAGCGACGTGGCCTTGGATACCTTTGACGATAATTTCTCCGTTAAGACTTCCTCTTCTTCCTACTTTTATCATCTCCCCAAGGTAATTAGGGTTTGTGGGTTCTCCAACTAGGCATAAGTCAATTTTATGGTTTTTTTTTTTTAACCAATTCACCATGCTTTTTGTTCCAAAGTCTGCTTCGCCTTCTTCGTCGGCTGTTAAAAGAAAAGACAAAGAACCATTAAATTTGTTGTTGCAACTTGATAAAAACTTCAAAGATGCGTACACAAAAGCAGCAATTGCTGTCTTCATATCTGACGCTCCTCTTCCATAAAGCACTCCATTTTTTATTGTTGGTTTAAATGGGTTGGTGTTCCAATCTTTTAAATTTCCCGCAGGGACGACGTCAGTATGTCCTGCAAAGCATAAGTTTGGTCCCTTTCCTCCTTTGATTTCAGCATAAAGATTTTTTATTTTTTTATTACCAAATTCAAGAAGATGACAATTAAACTTATTTTTTTTTAAAATTTTTTCTATAAATTCTAATGAGCCAGCACTATTTGGTGTAACACTTTTAAATTTTATAAGATCTGATGAAAGCTTAATTAAATTCATTAGGACCTTAACAGTTCATTAATAGAAGTTTTAGACCTTGTTTTTTCATCAACTTTTTTAACAATAACAGCACAGTAAAGATTTAAACCATGTGAAAAGTTTTCTGGTTTATTTGTAGATATTGTTCCTGGAACAACTACAGAATAAGGAGGAACTTTTCCAAAGAAAATTTCTCCTGTATCTCTGTCAATAATTTTTGTTGATGCCCCAATATAAACTCCCATTGAGATCACACTACCAGTTTCAACTATAACACCCTCTGCAATTTCAGATCTAGCACCAATAAAACAATTATCCTCAATTATAACTGGGTTTGCCTGTAGTGGCTCTAAAACTCCTCCAATCCCTGCACCGCCTGAAATATGGACATTTTTACCAATTTGTGCACAGGATCCTACAGTAGCCCAAGTATCGATCATTGTTCCAGAGTCAACATATGCACCAAGATTTATAAAACACGGCATAAGTACAACATTTTCGGCTATATGGGAAGAATATCTTACAATAGCTCCTGGGACTGATCTGAAGCTTCTTTTTGTCCATTCATCCTCAACCCATCCAGATGTTTTCAAGTTCACTTTATCAAACCATGAATATTGTCCTCTTCTTGAATTTGAAATTCCACTTGAAAATATGGAGTTATCATTAACTTTGAATGACATCAGAATTGCTTTCTTTATCCATTCGTGAGTAACCCATTCCCCGTTACTTTTTTCACATATTCTTATTATACCTCTGTCAAGTTGGTCTAAAACTATATTGATCGTTTTAGTTAAACTTTTATTACCTGAGTTAATTGATTCTTTTTCATCCCAAAACTTTTCAATTGTATTTTGAAGATTTGTTTTTTTCATATTCCTTCCTAATTATATGTTTTATTAATTGTAATTAAAGCTTCTAATATACTCTTAAATCTAAAATCAATGAATGGTTGATTAGATTTTTTCTTAAAATTATGATCCCTTATATGAACTGTTGTTATTCCATATTTATGGGCATTCTCAAGATTCTTTTCAAGGTCTTCAAAATACACGCAGGTGTGAGCCTTAATTTTATTTTTTTTTAAATAATTAATTAAAGGTTCAACTGACGGTTTAGGGATATATTTGCTTTTTGTTATGTCTAGAATATACTCAAAGAGGCTTTCAACACCAAGTGAATCGAGAACTTTTTTTGCATAATCTTGATCACCATTGGTATAAATAATTTTTCTTCCTGGCAATCGGTTAATTTCTTTAAATAGAATAGAGCATTTTTTTAATTTACTAAGATCCACGTCATGAACAAATTTTAAAAATTCATTTGGTTGTATTTGATAGTGTTTCATTAATCCAGAAAGGGTGGTCCCGTATTCTTTATAGAATTTCTTTTGAATCTTGAAAGCTTCTTTCTGAGATATATTCAATCTTGAAGATATAAACTTTTTCATTCTAAGATCAATTTGATCAAAAATCTTTGATTTTGGATCATAAATTGTATTATCTAAATCAAAAATCCAAAAATTCTTTTTCTCAAAACTGCTTTTAAGCATCTAATTAGTGATTAGTGTACCAACACCATGTTCGGTAAAAATTTCTAATAATATTGAATGTTCAAGTCTTCCGTCCAGAATGACTGCTGCTTTGACTCCATTTTTTACAGCTTCAACACAAGTCTCAACTTTTGGAATCATTCCTCCTGAGATTGTCCCATTTCTGATAAGTTTGTCAACTTCGGATACCTTAATTTGAGTCAACAAGTTACCTTTTTTATCTAATACACCCTTAACATCTGTTAAGAGAATTAGTCTTTCAGATAAAATAGAAGCAGAAATGGCTCCTGACATCGTATCAGCGTTAATATTATAGGTTTCAAATTTTTCTCCATAACCAATCGGAGATATAACTGGAATAAAATCTGTTTGAATACACCATTTTAAGAAGTCCGTGTTAATTTTGCTAGGTAGACCTACAAAACCTAAATCTAATATTTTTTCAACTTCACCGGTTGCTTTCTTTTTTCTAAATTTTTTAGTTTTAGCTAACAACGCATCTTTTCCTGAAAGACCTATTGCCATTCCACCCTCTTTATTGATCTCCATAACTATTTCTTTATTAATTGAACCAGACAAAACCATTTCAACAATATTCATAGTTTCTTTATCTGTAACTCTTAAACCATCAACAAAAGAACTTTTAACTTTTAGTCTGTCCAACATTTTTCTAATTCTTGGGCCTCCTCCATGAATCACAATAGGGTTGATGCCAACTTGTTTAAGTAAAACAATGTCCCTTGCAAAACTCGAAGAAAGTTTGTCTTCCCCCATGGCTGCGCCACCGAATTTAATTGTTATATTTTTACCGGCATACCTTTGCATAAATGGTAAAGCTTGCGACAAGATTGATGTTTGCTTAAGCCAGTCGCCACCTTTTGTTTCGGAAATTTTAATCATTGATACTTTGAGATCTGAATAAAAATTTTTTTAATAAAATTATCCCATTACTTTCCTTAATACTAGTATTAAAGATATTTTTATTAAATTCTTTTTTTATTAGGTTGAGAGATTCATTATTTTTTTTTTTAAGCTCTAAATTTTTAATTTTATCTTTTTTTGTAAAAACAAAAATAATTTCCTTTTCGCAGGTTTGCTCCAGAAGTTTTATTATTGATAAATCAATTGGTTTTAAAAGATGTCTAGAGTCAATAAGTAGAAAAATTTTTTTTAGGTTTTCTCTTTTTTGAAAATATCCCTCTAACAATAAATTTAATTTAAAGGTTTGATTCGCAGAAATTTTTGAAAAACCGTAACCTGGAAAATCAACAATTCTCAAAATATTTTTATATTGAAAAAAAACTAAAGATTTTGTTCTTCCTGGTGTTCTTGAGGTTTTTGCAATTTCTTTTTTTGTCAATGAATTTATAAGAGAAGATTTCCCAACATTTGAGCGTCCCCAAAAAATAAATTCGGGTATTTGATCTGATGGAAGCTCTTTGAATGAGTGAACTTCTTTAATAAATTTCCAATCTTCACTCACAGATTATTCCAAATCTTAGTTATTCTTTTTTTTGTTTTTTTAATAAAATATATTGTTGTCCTATTGATAGCACATTATTTATTGTCCAATATACAACCATGCCGGAGGGAAAGGTAGCTAATAAAAAAGTAAAAATAAATGGTAACATCATAAAAATCTTTGCTTGAATAGGGTCAGGTGGTGGAGGGTTTATTTTTTGCTGTAAAAACATTGTAAATCCCATTAAAAGTGGCCAGATACCGATAGTTAAAAATAATGGTGGATCCCAGGGAATTAAACCAAAAAGATTAAATAAACTTGTGGGGTCAGGAGCTGATAAATCTTTAATCCAACCAAAGAATGGGGCGTGCCTCATTTCTATTGAAACGAATAGCACCTTGTATAATGCAAAGAATATTGGAATCTGAATTAATATAGGGAGACACCCTGCTGCAGGGTTAATTTTTTTTTCTCTATAAAGAGCAAACATTTCTTGATTCATTTTTTGTCTATCATCTTTATATCTTTCTCTCACTCTTTGAATTTCTGGTGTCAAAATTCTCATTGAATTCATTGATTTAAAAGATTTATTTGCCAGAGGGAATAGAATAATTCTTATAAAAATTGTGAGAATTATAATTCCAATACCAAAGTTTTGAAATTTTGTAGACAAAAAATTAAGGGCATAAAAAAGAGGTTTGGTTAAAAAATAAAACCAACCAAAATCTACTGATAGATCAAGCTTATTAACATTTAGTTTTTCTATATAGTCGTCAATCAATGGTACTTCTTTAGCGCCTGCAAAAACATAAGATTTTGTTATTAGATTTTCATTTGGTGCAACAGACTTTACATTATCATTTATAAAATCTATTTGAATTGAATTGCGTTGATTATTTAAAGTCTTAAATCTCGCTTTAAATGATTCGTTGGTGTCTGGAAAAATTGCAACTTGCCAATAGTGATCGGTGTAGCCAATCCATCCATTTTTTGTAGATTCAACAATTTCTTTATTTTCTTGAAGCTCGTCATAGGAAACTTCTTTTAAAGTGTCGTTAAAAACTCCAAGCGGACCTTCATGAAGTATGAAAAACTTATTTTCTGGTTCATAGTTTTTTCTTCTTAAATAAGAGAAATTTGTTAATTCAACTTTTCCAGTTGTACCATTTACTACCTCGTCTGTAATTGTTATCATAAAATTTTGATCAAAAGAAATTTCTCTTATAATTTTGAGTCCTTTACTGTTAGACCATTCAAGCTTTATTTTTTCATTCTCAAAGTTTTCTTTGGAAGCTTTCCAAAGGCTATCTTTATTTGGAAGCTCTAAAGATTTGTCAGTGGAGGCCCAACCCATTCTGAGAAAGTATGGTGAATTACTGCTCTCTTTTTGAAGAACACGGACTTTTTCTTTTTTTTGAATTGTTTGGAAATAATCACTTAAAATTATATCATCAATCGTAGCTCCAAATAAGTTGATACTACCTTCAATTCTTTTTGCCTTAAACTGTATTCTTTTTTCAGAGGATAAAGTTTTGTTTGATTTTTTTACTAATGAGGTGTCAATCGAAGGTGTGTTGTTCTCTGTAATTTTTTCAGAAATATTCTCGTTTAATTCTGTTTTATCAGATATATTTTTTTTGGGAGCAAAAAAGAAGTCGAAACCAATTAGAATGACTAGTGAGAAAACGACAGCGAGTAATAAGTTTTTTTGATTATCCATTTTTAAAAATATACTAATATAAGAAACTTACCGAACTTTCAATGATTTTAGAAATTCTATTTATTTAAAATTTCCTTGAGGTCCTTTTCTATTTCAGTAAATGTATGATGTAAAATTTTTTTCTTTGGTATTATTTCAAAAGAAAAAGGTTTTTTTATATTTTTCCAATTGTTTCTTATTATTGATCTGAATATTCTTTTCAAATAATTTCTTTTTACTGCATTTCCAATTTTTTTACTCACTGTTAATCCATACTTTGTAAGATCTGAACTTTTATCAATATTGACAATTACAAATTTACCGTGAAATGTTCTACATTTATTTCGTAAATTTAGAAATTCTGACCTTTTTTTTAATCTGTTAGACTTATTAGGCAGATAGAGTTTTCCTACCTTTTTGTCTTCTTCTGATGAGTACTTTTTTTCCACCTGGTGTAGACATTCTGGATCTAAATCCATGTCTTCTTTTTCTTACTATATTACTTGGTTGATAAGTTCTTTTCATAATTAAATCCTTATATCAAATTTGTCATATTTGTAAAATAAAAATTATTTTCCTCTTACTGATCCGTCTCTTCTTGAATCTGCCACACCTGTGTAAAATTCATTTCCTCTTTTTATAATTGCAAGCCCACTTGTTAGATTCCTAATTTTTCCACTTTCCGATGAAATATTATTTAATATTTTTTTTTCAAAAAAAATTTTATCATTTATTTTTATGAAGTTAGGTCTTTCAACAATCTCTTTTATTTTATAGTTAGAAAAAAAATCTTCACTTATAACTCTAAATACATAGGAAATTATTGCTTTACCTCCAGGTGAGCCAACCGTCATATAAAAATTATCATTTTTATCGAAAATAATTAATGGCGACATAGAGCTCAATGGTTTTTTATTACCTTGCGGGATATTTTTAAGAACTTTTCCATTTATATCCGTTGCTTTAAAACGGAAATCAGTAAGTTGATTATTTAGAAAAAATCCATCAGTAAAAAGTCTTGAGCCAAATGAACTTTCAATACTTGATGTAACAGAAATAACATTTTGGTATTTATCAACTAGAGTGAAATGACTAGTTGAATTTAGAATTTCATCAAGATTTTGATTCACCGAATTAAAATTTTGTTTTTTAAATAAATTAAATTCTTTTAAAAGAAATCTAATATCTAACAACTCATCAACGTTTACGACTTCAAAGTTATCATCTCCAAGATATTTGTCTCGTAGGTAATATACAAAATTTAATATAGATAATTTAAGTCTGAAGTTTTCTTCTGGACGTACTTTTTGATTTTTATTTAATAAATTTTCATAAAGCTTTAAGGCCTGTATTACACAAATTGTTCCTGACGAAGGCAAACTAGGTCCACAAATTTTGAATTCATTTTTTAATTTATGACATAATGCATTTTTTTTATTAACTTTATAGTTGGCTAAATCATTATTTGTCATTAAGCCGGGATTCTTGGAGCTTTTTATTTTTTCAACGATATTTGAAGCTATTTGACCATAATAAAAATCCTCAATATTTTCTGATATTTTTTCCAAAGTATTTGCATAATCTATATTGAAAAACTTTTCTTTAGGATTAATAAGTATTTTCTTAAATTCTGAATGAGAATCTATTTCAAATAAGTATTTCTCTTTTTTTAAGGCACTAACAAGCCTTTTTGGTGGAATGAACCCTTCTTTAGCAAGTTTAATTACTGGTTTTAGTAAATGTTTCCACTCAATGGTTCCATAGTCTTGGTTTAGTTCATATAAAACTTTTAATGCTCCTGGCGTACCAACAGATAACCCTCCAACTACTGCGGTAAAAAATTTTTTTGGTTTTTTATTTTCATCAAGAAATAAGTTTCGATCAATATTTTTTGGTGCTGTTTCTCTTCCCTCATAACTTATAATTTTTTTTGAACTGTTGTTAAAAAAAGTTATGAATAGTCCTCCTCCTATGCCGGATGACTGAGGTTCCACTAGACCTAAAGCTAATTGTATAGAAACTGCTGCATCAAAAACAGTACCCCCATTCTCAAGAATATCAAATCCAATTTTTGTAGCGTAATCATTTGCTGTAACTACAATTATATTTGCCCCCTCATAATATTTGTTGTCACTACTGGAGTCAGTTATATAAGGTTCTGGGTCAATATAGACATCCTCTGAATACGAGTAGGATTGAGCTAAACAAAGTAAAAATACTATTAGAAAAATTTTTATTCTCTTTATAATCATAAAATATGCTATTTTAAAAAATCTAATGCTAATTGTATTAAAATAATTTGTTAATGTTTTTAAAAAAAAAAAAAATATTTGAAAAATTTAAAAAAAAAATACCAATTATTTGTATCACATCATATACGGCACCAATAGCTAAAATTGCTGATAAATATGCAGATATAATCTTAGTTGGTGACTCTGTTGGACCAGTTTTGTATGGATTCGATTCGACAAGAAAGGTAAGTATCGATTTAATTTTACAACATGCAAAAGCTGTTGTTGCACAAGCGAAAGATTCAATGGTTGTTGTGGATATGCCATATGGGACTTTTGAAAAAGATTATAAGTTAGCGTATAGGAATGCAAAAAAAATAATATTAGAAACTGGAGCAGATGCAGTAAAACTTGAGGGTGGAGAAAAATTTTTTGATACAATTACGTTTCTTGTAAAAAAAAAAATTAATGTGATGGGTCATATAGGCTTATTACCGCAACAACATAACGGTAAGTACCCAGTTTATGGAAGAAAAAAAAATGAAGAAAAAAAAATAATGGATGACCTCAATTCTCTTCAGAAAGCAGGTGTTTTCTCAGTTGTTGTCGAGTGTACGGTTGAGTCAATTGTTAAAAAGTTAATGAAGAATTCAAATATTCCTATTATTGGTATTGGAGCTACTTCAGATTGCGATGGACAAGTTCTTGTTGCTGAGGATCTTCTTGGTTTAACAGATTTTAAAGCTAAGTTTTTAAAAAAATATTCAAACCTAGATATGATTATTTCTCGAGCATTTGAAAAATTTTCATCAGATGTTGTAAAAAGGAAATATCCTCAAAAAAAAAATTATTATAAGTAAAATGATAATAGAAAATATAAAAGTTTTAGCAGAAACTTTACAAAAAATAAGGCAAAAAAAAATAATCAATTTTATACCTACAATGGGAAAACTTCATGATGGACATTTAAGTCTTATAAAAAAATCACAAAAAAGAGGTCATTTTTCGCTCGTTAGCATATATGTAAACCCTCTTCAATTTTCTGAGAAAAACGACTTTAAAAATTATCCTAGGACTTTAGAGAAGGATTTGGAATTACTGGGTAAACATAATGTTGATTTAATTTTTCTACCAAAAAAAAGATTTTCAGATACATCTTTGTCCATTGATGTAGGAAAATTAGGTAAAAAATTATGTGGCTTAGACAGACCAGGCCATTTTTCAGGTGTTGCATTGATAATTTTGAAATTTCTGAATTTAATTCAGCCTCATTTCATAACATTAGGACAAAAGGATTATCAACAGATCTTGGTAATTAAAAAATTGATCAAGGATTTTTTTTTTAAAACAAGATTAATAATTGTTCCAACACGTAGAGAAAAAAATGGTTTAGCTTTATCTTCACGCAATCAGTTAATTTGTAATAAAAAAAAACATTTAACTAAAATGATATTTGAGACTTTATGCACAATTGTATTTGACATAGAAAACTATGGATTGAAAAAAAATAAAATAAATTACTTCATTCAAAAGCTTTTGAAATTAGGTTTTGAGAAGGTAAATTATATCACAGTTCTTAAAGAAGACAGTTTATCTGAGTTGGATACTTCGCCTTCTAAGTGTAGAATATTCATCTCAATAACAATTGATGGGGTAAGGCTCATAGATAATCTTGCTATAAAAAAGAAATTAGTAAAAAAAAATGGTATAATTGAGAGTGCGTAGAGAGTTTAATTTTTAAGGTAAATATGAACTTCCTCAGCTTGAGCAGAAGTGCTATTAGAAGATGCTAATGAAACTCTCTCAGATGGAACACCCATCTCTACGACTTTATTAAAAACTTCGGATGCTCTCTGTCTTGCCTTTTCTGCAAAACTTGCTCCACCAGTAGGGCTTACGGCTACAACTTCAAAACTAGCCGAAGGCATTTGTTCAAGAGCATTAGAAATAGATTCAAATAATGCAGTGGAATAGTCAAAATTTGTATCGTCAAATTTAATGACTAAAATAGCATTGTCGTAATTGAGCGGAGCAATTTTAATTGTATCAATTGAGCCAGTTTCTTCTCCACTAGTTTCGCTTGTTGAGGATTGAAAACTCCTTGTTGGAGGAGCGGAAACTCTTCCACCAAATTTACCAACTTCTACGTCTGCTGATAATTCTTTCATATATTGTCTTTCAGCATTTAATATTTGAATTTCTCTGGAAATCTTCTCCTCTAACTCATCCATTAAACGAGAATATAAAACAGAAGTTCTCTGAACATCATCATTCAATACTTTAAGCTGGTTGTGATCCTCATCAATAGCCCCTGAAATAAAGAAACTAGAGTCAATTGCATTTTTTAGATGTGTTATAAGTGCAGCATCAGCAGTAACACGGTTATTAACAATTTGTAAATTATTTACATTGTTTTGTATATCTTCAAGCGCTCTCTGAGCATCGTTCCATTGACCAACTAATATAGGGTTTCCAGGGGTTGTGCCAATTTGTAACCTAGAACGAATAGCACTTGAGAGACCCTGATAAACTGATGTTTGTTCATCAACAAGGTCTTTAAATCTAAGAAAGTCATTGTTATGAGATGAAACTGCATTTTGTATGCTGGATAAATCAGCTCTAAACTGGTTAATTTTACCCCCAACAAATGTCCCGGTTGGTCCTGTATCATAAGCTACCTGTGGTTGGGCCACTGGAGGTTGTGCGTACTGTGAAGGAGGGATTTCCTGAGTTGCAGTCTCAGCAGATTCGATTGTAGCTGGAACATCCTCTAAAGCAGGAGGAGCGACTACCTCTTCATCTGATAAAGATGGGAAAACAACATCTTGGACTCCGGTACAGGAGTAGGTTGAAAGGATAAATAAAAAAATGAAGGGTTTGATGAGATTTTTTTTCATATATATATGTTAGTTTGATTTAATTAGTTAATATCATAATTTTGTTAACAAATACCAATAGATATATCCTATAAAAAATTTAAAATAAACAAAAAAATTTTTATTATTGATTCATGACGTTTGTATTTTTTTTTTTTTAAATTTTTTTTTACTAACTTCTTTGTATAATTTTTTTTTATTAAGCGCCCGTAGCTCAATTGGATAGAGCATCTGACTACGAATCAGAAGGTTGGGAGTTCGACTCTCTCCGGGCGCGCCAAAATCTTTTTACATACAAGCAGTTGACATTAAATAATCATTTATTACTATATATAGTGTTCTTAAAACTTTCGTAGGAAATTATTATGCAAAACTCAACTTCTCTTAAAATTCTTCCTTTGGATAAAAAAATCCAAAAGCCAAACAACAAAGATGCCGGGGAAAGTTCATTTTTAAAACCTAATTATTCTAGAGATGAAAATTTAACAGATTTTGGCAAAGCAACTCTGTTGGATAGATATTTACTTCCCGGCGAAAAATTTCAGGACATGTTTCTAAGAGTTTCAAAATGCTATTCGGATGATGACGATCATGCAAAAAGAATTTATGATTATATTTCAAAGTTGTGGTTTATGCCAGCAACACCAGTTTTATCTAATGGTGGAGCAAAAAGAGGTCTTCCAATTTCTTGTTTTTTAAATACTGTTCATGACAGCCTCGACGGAATTCTTTCTACATGGAGTGAAAATGTTTGGTTAGCTTCTAATGGAGGAGGGATTGGTACTTACTGGGGAGAAGTCAGATCAATAGGCGAAACAGTTAAAAAATCTGGACAAACATCGGGTATTATACCCTTTGTAAGAGTAATGGACTCCCTGACTCTTGCTATATCACAAGGCTCTTTACGAAGAGGTTCAGCGGCATGTTACCTTGATGTTCATCACCCTGAAATCGAGGAATTTTTGGAGATTCGCAAGCCCTCTGGAGACTTTAATAGAAAAAGTTTGAATTTACATCATGGCATAAATATTACAGATGAATTTATGGAATGTGTAAAACACAACAAGGAGTTTGCCTTGAGGAGCCCTAAAACTAATGAAACTTTAAAGAAGATTAATGCCAGAGAATTATGGCAAAAGATCTTAGAAACCAGAATGCAAACAGGAGAACCATACTTAGTCTTTATTGATACTGTGAATAAAAATATGGCTAAACATCAAAAGAAAAAAGGTATGAAGGTTAAAACTTCTAATTTGTGTAGTGAAATAATGCTTCATACTGGTCTCGACCACCACGGCAAGGAAAGAACAGCTGTATGTTGTTTGTCATCTGTAAACCTAGAGAAATGGGATGAATGGTCAAAAGATGAAAATTTCGTTCAAGATATTATGAGATTTCTAGATAATGTTTTAGAAGATTTTATTAAAAATGCTCCAGCATCAATGAAACATGCAGCGTATTCTGCAAAAATGGAAAGGTCGGTGGGACTAGGAGCAATGGGTTTTCATAGTTTTCTCCAGAAGAAAGGAATCCCCTTTGAAAGCGCATTAGCAAAAAGTTGGAATATAAAATTCTTTAAATATTTAAAGCAAGAAGCTGATAAGGCATCGGTTATATTAGCCATTGAAAAAGGTGCCTGCCCTGATGCACAAGAGATGAATGTAAAAGCAAGATTTAGTCATAAATTAGCTATAGCACCAACAGCTTCAATCAGTATTATTTGTGGTGGAACAAGCGCTTGTATTGAGCCAATACCAGCCAACATATATACTCACAAAACATTATCAGGCTCATTTACGGTAAAAAATAAATACTTAGAAAGATTGTTTGAAGATAAAAGAATTAACAATGAAATTACGTGGCAAAGTATTATAGAAAATGATGGATCCGTAGCTCATTTAAAGGAGTTGTCGTCGGAAGAAAAAGATTGCTTTAAAACAGCATTTGAAATAGATCAGAGATGGATAATAGAGATGGCGTCTGATAGAACCCCATTTATTTGCCAAAGCCAGTCAATAAATCTTTATTTGTCAGCAGATGTAGACAAATGGGATTTAATGATGCTTCATTGGAAAGCCTGGGAACTGGGGGTGAAAAGTCTTTATTATTGTAGATCCAAGTCCATCCAAAGAGCAAGTTATGCAGGTGTAGAAGGTGATAATACAAGCAATTGGCCTAAAAAAAATATCACAGAAACAAAAACTGACTATGAGGAGTGTTTGTCTTGTCAATAAGCTAGACGCAAAATATTTATGGACGGATTTAAAGAAAAATTAGAGGAAAAAGTTGGATTACTAACCTCCTCACACTCATATAAGCCTTTTAGATATCCATGGGCTTATGATTTTTGGAAACGACAGCAACAAGTTCATTGGATGCCAGAGGAAGTTCCATTAGGTGAAGATTGTAAGGACTGGGCAGTGAAATTAAATGATAATGAAAGAAATCTTTTGACTCAAATCTTTAGATTTTTTACTCAATCTGATGTTGAAGTAAATGATAATTATATGGAGAGATATTCGCAGGTCTTTAAGCCAACCGAAGTCAAGATGATGATGTCTGCCTTTTCTAATATTGAAACTGTTCACATAGCTGCATACGCACTTTTATTAGAAACTATCGGTATGCCTGATACAGAATTTTCGGCCTTTTTAAAATATAAAGAAATGGCAGATAAACATGATTATATGCAACAATTCACTGTCGATTCAAATCATGAAATAGCTAAGACAGTTGCTATGTTCGGAGGTTTTACTGAAGGTTTGCAATTATTTGCTAGTTTTGCGATGCTCCTGAATTTCCCAAGACATAATAAAATGAGGGGCATGGGTCAAATTGTGACATGGTCGGTAAGAGACGAATCTCTTCACTGTGAAGGAATGATTAGACTTTTCCACGAGTTTGCAAAAGAAACAAAATGTATGACTAAAAAGTTAAAAACTGAAATTATCGAGTGTTGCGAAAAAGTTGTAGAGTTAGAGGATAACTTTATAGACTTAGCTTTTGAACTTGGACCAGTCGAGGGAATGGAACCACGTGATATAAAAAACTATATAAGATACATTGCAGACTGGAGGTTGAAGCAATTAAAATTAGATTCGATATATGGCATTAAAAAGCATCCTCTTCCGTGGCTAACAGAAATTCTTAATGGTGTTGAACACGCCAACTTTTTTGAGGCTAGAGCAACTGAATATTCTAAAGTTGCAACAAGAGGTTTATGGGAAGGAAAAGACGGAGTCTGGGAAAACTTCGATAAAAAATTGATGAGTTTTTAAGAACAAATCTTATTAGTTTTTTTCTACATATATTGACTGTGAAGGAAATGCAAATGCGCCCCCTCTCTTCTCAACTATCTCTTTGATATCTATTGCAAGTTCGTTCTTTGCCTCTAATAGCTGATTAAAGTCATTTGTTTTGGTAAAGCACCTAACTAAAATATTAATGGAGCTATCAGAAAATTCATAAATTTTTACTATTACTGGAGTTGTTTCGTTAACACTAAAATTTTCTTTTCTACTAATAATTTTATTTTCTATATCATTACATATAGTTTTTAATTGTTTGGTAGTGCTTTTATACTCAAGACCAATAATCCAGTTTATTCTTCTGTTTGATATCTTTGTAATATTCGTTACAGCTTTCTCAGCAAACTGATTGTTTGGAATAAAACAAAGGGATTTATCAAATCTTCTTATTGCAGTGGATCTAAAACCAATTTTTTCAACGGTACCTTCTATTGTATTTTCAATAATAATTACATCACCTTTTCTAAATCTTTTTTCTATTAAAACAAGAACACCTGATATTAAATTTTTAAAAAGATCCTGAGCACCTAATGCAACAGCAACACCCAAGAGACCTAACCCTGCAATAATAGGACCTACTCTTATACCCCATAATTCAAGAACGGCACAAAAACCTAAAATAAAAACTAATATTTTTAAAAAATTGGTAATCCATTCAATTAAATCTTGAGTGAGAATTTGTTCAATCGTTTTAACTTTTGAAAATAAGGGTTTAATTATTTGGCTCAAAAGCCAAAAAGTGACAATTGTAAAAACAGAGATGTTAATCTTATAAATAAACTCAGTTATCTTATCATTTTCAGTCAGGAAAGTTGAGGCTAAAAAAATTGCAAGGCCTATTACCAGTAAATTAAGGGGTCCGTAGATATTTTTAGTAAATTCTTCATTTTTTTTATTTAACTTAAATAAGATAAAAAATTTTTTAGAGAAAAAAATAATTAAAGAGTTTTTAGCAATTAAAAAAAATAGAAATACAATTATAGAATATAAAAGATCTGAAACTTTAATTTCAAAAAAAGTATTTCTATTTAATTCTAATAAGAAATTATTTAAAGATTCAAGGGTAATCATAAAAATTCAATTTTTTTTTTAGAAAATCTAGGGATTTGTTATATTCAAATCCCATATTGACAAATTTGTTAAGTATTTTTTTAAAGTCATTTTTTTTTAAAGCATTATTAATAAACATTTTAGACCGATTAAAAAAATTTTCCATTAAATCATAATTTAGACTTTCATTTGAATACAGATTTGACATTGTTGAATCTAATATTTCTTTATTAAAAGACAGCCTTACCAATGTAATTTTTATTTTTTTTTAAGGAGTACCCCTTTTCAATTAAGGAATTGATTTTTAATTCTATAAGATTTTTTTCATTAAAGCATCCATTTTTAAAATGGTATTCTATTGTAAGAGGAATTTCAGAAACATATTTATTTTTTTCTTCTACAGAAATTTTTTTTTGAAAATAGTCTTTTGAGATTTTTCTTTTTAATATATCCTCAAATTTTTTTTTTGTAACAGAGTATCTTGTAAGATAATAGTAACTATATTTTTTTAAATATTCTGAGATCATATTTGATTAAAATATTAATTTATAACATTATTGTATGCAAAAATTTGTAAAAGTTAAACATTTTAGAGGTTTTAACTGGTATGGCTTCTACACACTTTATTTAAAGGAAGTAAAAAGATTTTTTAGTGTTTTTGCTCAGACAATCTTAGCACCAGCCATTACAACTTTATTGTTTTATATGATTTTTACAATCTCAATAGACAGGGAGTACTTAAATACAGAAAACTATTCATTTTCTGAATTTCTTGCACCAGGTCTTATTTGCATGGCAATAATGCAAAATTCATTCGCAAATACCTCTTCTTCAATTCTAATATCTAAGGTTCAAGGAAATATTGTTGACGTTCTGATGCCGCCTCTATCAGAGTATGAGCTTACTTTTTCATATTTGTTAGGTGGTGTTACAAGAGGTTTTCTTGTGGGCCTGTCAGTTTCCTTTATTATTTTCCTGTTTATTCCTATAAAGATAAGTAACATTATTATTATTTTTTATTTTGCATTTTCTTCATCATTTTTATTATCAAATCTTGGAATATTGTGTGGTATATGGTCAAAAAAATTTGATCATATGGCTTCAGTTACAAATTTTATAATTTTACCTTTAACTTTTCTTTCTGGGACATTTTATTCAGTAGAAAGGTTACCTGATTTTTGGCATTTTATTGCCCATTGGAACCCATTTTTCTATATGATTGATGGCTTCAGATCTGGATTTATTGGATACGGAGATAGTAATATTTTGGTAGGTATCATACTATTAGCTCTAATAAATGTATTTTTTTTATTTTTAACAATTTACGTATTTAAAAAAGGATTTGGTTTAAAAACCTAACTATGAGCATTTTAAAAGTTTATAACCCCTTAGATATTGAAGTTGATCACGGTGATGGTGTTTATCTGTACTCTGTAGATGGAACTAGATTTCTTGACTTTACAAGTGGGATTGGTGTTAATTGTTTGGGTCATAGCCATCCCTCATTAGTAAATGCTTTAAAAAGTCAGGGTGAAAAAATCTGGCATTGCTCAAATCTCTTTAAGGTAATGGGACAAGAAACTGTAGCTAAAAAGCTAGTTAAAAACTCGTTTGCCTCAAATGTCTTTTTTTGTAACTCAGGTTCTGAAGCAACAGAAACAAGTATCAAAGTTGCTAGAAAATTTTTTTATGAAAAAGGCTTAGTTTCTAAAAACAGAATTATCACTTTTGAAGGTGCTTTTCATGGAAGAACATTAGCATCACTTTTTGCAGCCAAAAACCCTGATCATACTGAAGGGTTTGGTCCTGAAGTTGACGGGTTTGATCAGGTTCCTTTTGGAGATCATGACGCTTTAGAGAAAGTTATTAGCAAAGATACCGCAGCAATAATGGTAGAAACTATTTTAGGAGAAGGTGGAATAAGAGTTATTCCTGAAGATTGCTTAAAAGGATTAAGAAAATTATGTGATGAAAGAGATATTTTATTAATTTTAGATGAAGTACAGTGTGGCTTGGGAAGAACTGGAAAGCTATTTGCTTTTGAATGGGCTAAAATAAAACCAGATATTGTTCCAATCGCAAAGGGAATTGGTGGTGGTTTTCCCTTGGGTGCCTGTTTAATGAATAAAAAAACTGCTAGCACTATGACCCCTGGTTCTCATGGGTCAACTTTTGGAGGCAATCCTTTAGCAATGTCGATTGCAACAGTTGTATTAGATTATGTATTAAATAAAGATTTTTTAAACAACGTAATAAAAGTTGGAAATTATTTAAAGAATAGATTAGAGGAAGAGGTTATCAAAAAATACCCAACATTAGTTTCAGGTTTAAGAGGAAAAGGATTAATGTTAGGCATTGAGTCAAAAATTAAGAATGAGATTTTAATTAAGGAGATGATCAACCACAAATTACTCACAGTTAAAGCAAGCCAAAATATCGTTAGAATTTTGCCTCCTTTGATTCTTGAGGAAAAGCATGTTGATGAAGCAATATTAAAAATAAATAAAGCTTTTAAAAACTTAAAATGAAAAAAAAAATTAGACATTTTTTGAATATAAGTAACCTTTCAACAAAAGAGATGTTGCTAATTATTAAACAGGCTCATTTTCTAAAAAAAAATTATGGAAGAAAGTTTTTAAACGAGAAAAAAATTCTTGCAATGATTTTTGAGAAACCTTCTACGAGAACGAGAGTTTCATTTGAAGTGGGAATGAAAAAGCTAAATGGAGATGTTGTTGTATTAGATCAGCACGATAGCCAATTAGGCCGTGGTGAGTCACTACAGGACACTATTAAAGTTTTAGGTAGATATACAGACATAATTCTTTACAGAGGGTCTGATGAAAAAAAATTATACGAGATCTCTGAGTTGTCTAATGTTCCTATAATTAATGGGCTTACTAATAACAGTCATCCTTGTCAAATAATAGCTGATATAATGACATTAGAAGAAAATTTTAAGGATATAAATGATTTAAAAATTTGTTGGGTAGGTGATGGAAATAATGTTTGCAACTCTTGGATTGAAGCGGTTAATCATTTTGATTTTCAATTAAATATTTCATGCCCTGTAGATTTTTTTCCATCTGAAAAGATTCTTGAAAAATCGAAATCATCTCATGTAAGATTGTTCGATGATCCTATTAAAGCAGTAAAGAACGCTGATGTTATTATTACTGATACATGGGAATCAATGGGCGTTAAGAAAGATAAACAAAAACTTAAAAACTTTCAAAAATTTAGGGTAGATAAAAAGTTAATGTCACTAACCTCTAAAGATTCATTTTTTTTACATTGTCTTCCTGCTCATAGAGGTTGTGAGGTCACTGATGAAATAATTGATGGGAAAAACTCACTCGTCTGGGATGAAGCTCAGAATAGGTTATATGCCCATCAATCAATTTTATTGTGGTGTCTTGAAAATTTCTAGTTTTATTTTTTCCACAATTCTGGGGAAAATAAAATTAATAGTGGAAAAAGCTCAAGTCTTCCAATAAGCATTCCAAATGCAAGAAAAAATTTAGAAAAACTAGACATATAGGAATAGTTTCCAGCGGGTCCAATCATTTCACTTAAACCAGGACCAACATTTGCTAAGGAAGCAGCAGAACCCGATAAGGAAGTTATTAAGTCATGACCATCAAAAGATAATAATAGAGTTAGTAAACCAAAAATAAGTAAGTAAAGAAAAAAATATCCTGTAACAGAATTTAAAATTTCCTCACTTATTTCTGATGAGTTATAAGTTGGAATGAAGATTCCCCTGGGCTGAATAATTTTTTTGATTAGGGTTATTGATGATCTGAGAAGAATTTGGATCCTAAAAACTTTCAATCCACAACTAGATGAACCTGAACATCCACCGATAAGCATTATGAACAAAAATAAAGTGGTCGTGAATGTACCCCATAAACTAAAATCGTAAGTACTAAATCCACTTCCAGTCGCAATAGAAATGACTGAAAAGGAGGCTATTCGAAGTGATTCAAGATAATCTACCTCATAGTTTTTTTGAAGCCATATCATTACAAAAAAAATGACTAGTAAATTTAGTGCCAAAAAAAACTGAACTTGTGAATTATTAAAAAAGTCACCATTACCTTTTTTCACTGACTGAAATATTAATATAAAGGGTAGAGAAGAGATTATCATAAAAATCATTACAACAATCTCTGTACTAACAGAATCAAAAAAACCAATCGACATGTTCTTTGTTGAAAAGCCACCTGTTGCAATAATAGTCATTCCATGGGCAAGACTGTCAAATATTGAGACTCCGGTAGAGTATAGAAAAAAACTACACAAAACAGTCAGGAGTAAATAAATAAAACCAATAGCTGCAGCAATTTGAGTAGTTCTTGGAAGTACTTTTTCGTTTTTAGAACTAAACTCAGTTTGGAACAATTGCATTCCACCTATTTTCAAGATGGGGAATATAGCTATTGCTATAACTATTATTCCTATGCCACCAAGCCACTGTAACATTGCTCTCCACAAAAGAATTGATTTTGCTGTATTATCTAAATCTTGAATAATAGTTGCTCCTGTTGTTGTTAGTCCGGACATGGATTCAAAAAAGGAATCAATAAATGAAAGCTTTGGGGAACCCGAATAAAAGGGTATAGCTGCGATGATCGTTAAGATTACCCATGAGATAAGTGTAAGTAAAAATGCTGATAATACTTCAACATCTTGATTTTTTTTTTTAAAAGTAAATGAAATGTTTAATCCTGTAAAAAAACAAACGATAGAAATCACAAAAAAAACAACCCAATCTGAGCCGTTTAAAAAATAGTCAAACAACCCAGGCACAAGAGAATAAATTGAAAAAAATATCAATAAATTTCCAATAACAAAAAAGGAAGATTTTAAATTATCTATCACAAGTTAGTTTAATTTTATGTTATTATTAGGAACATCAAGAGAAAAGGGCGGTATCAAAACTTCAAAAGATTTTCCCTTAAAATCCTCCATTTGATAGCTTCCGTGCATTAACCCAGAGCTTGTTTTTAATGGAGTGCCACTAGTATATTCAAATTCATGCCCAGGATGAATTACTGGTTGTTCCCCAACGACTCCTTTTCCTCTTACCTCACGAAAGCTTCCATTAGAATCAAATATTTTCCAATGTCTGCTTATTAGCTTTATTGTATCATTACTATTATTTTTAATTTTTACAGTGTAGGCCCATAAATACGAATCTTCTGCAGGATCTGAATGATCCTCAAGATATGTCGGTTCAACTAAGATTGATACTTTGTATTTTGGGTTCATTTTTCTTTAGCTTTCTTAAGTGCGTTGTCAATGTCTTCAATTATATCTGTAGAGTCTTCTAATCCAACAGATAGTCTAACCAAATTTTTCGTAATGCGTAAACTTATTTTTTCATCAGAGGATAATTTATGATGAGTAGTTGTTTCTGGATGTGTTACAAGTGTTTTAGAGTCGCCTAAATTGTTAGATATTTCAATAAGCTTTAAATTATTTAAAAAAGAAAAAGCAATTTTTTTTTCTTTTTCTTTTTGTGATTTGAGCTCGAATGAAATTATTGAGCCACCATCAAGCATTTGCCTTTTTGTTATTTGTTTTTGTTTAAAACTTGAATCGGTTGGATAGTATATCCTCTTTATTTTTAAACTTTGTTTTAAATAATTAACTATTTTCTTTGCACTTTTTGTTTGTTGTTTTACTCGTAGCTCTAAAGTTTCTATACCTTTTAATAATACCCAAGCATTAAATGGACTGAGAGATGGCCCCGTATTTCTAATGAAAGGTTTTATAAAATCTTTACAAAATTTTTTTGATGCTAAAATGGCTCCTCCTAAGACTCTCCCCTGACCATCAATATGTTTTGTTGCTGAATACATCACAATATCTGCTCCATGCTTAAGAGGTTTTTGCAGAATTGGTGTTGCAAAAACATTATCTACAACTACTAAGGCACCAGCTTGATGAGCAAGCTTTGAAACCTCTTTAATGTCAACAAGATCAAGGCATGGGTTAGAGGGTGTTTCAAAAAAAACAATATTAGTCTTTTTTTTTAAAGCTTTCTCCCATTCATTCAAATTCGTTCCATCCACAAGAACAACTTCTATTCCAAATCTTGGGAGAATTTGTGTAACAATGTGATGACAACTTCCAAAAAGTGCTCTACTTGAAACAACTCTATCGCCATTATTTAGGTATGACATAAAAATTGTAAATAGGGCTGCCATCCCGGTAGCTGTTCCCCAACATTCTTCAGCTTCTTCTAGGAGTGCCATTTTTTTTTGAAATGTTTCAACTGTTGGGTTTCCAAATCTAGAATACATAAATCTTTCTTTTTCTTCTCTGAAAGATTTTTCTGCTTCCTCAGCAGACTCATAAATAAAACCTGAGGTAAGAAAAAGTGGATCACTTGTTTCCATAAATTTGGATCTACTTGTTCCACCTTTGATTAACTTAGTTGAAAGTTTTTTTTTATTCATTTTAACTTTTAGATTAACATTTTTTAAAATGTATTTATAGTAAGTAAAATTATGAGAGCAAAGATCTTTTTAATTATCTCACTTTTTATTACCTTCTCACTCTCTTTTGTTTTGGAGTCTAGGGAGTTATCAATTCAGCAACTTGAGGAGAGAAAAAAAGCTGATGAAGAAAGAAAAAAAGCGAGAGAAAAACGTGGAAAAAAAATATTTCAAAAAGAAATTACACTCTCAACTGAGATTGCTTTTATTTCAAAAGAAAGAGAAGTTCCTCCAGTTTTATCAAACCTTGACCCAATTTTAGAAGATGAGGGTTTTTATGGAGTTAAACTGGCTATTGAAGATAATCTTACAACTGGAAGATTTTTAGGCCATGATTATAGAGCTGAGTTTCATAGAATTTTATTAAAAGAGAATTTGGAGACAGAATTTAAAAAACTTTTAAAAAAAGGGAAAAAGTTTTTTGTAGTAGATTTAAATGAAGATGAATTATTATCTCTCATGAAAATTCCAGGAATTGATGATGTTCTTATTTTTAATACAAGAGCAAAAAATGATTCTTTAAGAAATGAGAATTGTAGGAAAAACTTCTTTCACATCCCACCAAGTTATTCAATCCTCTCAGATGCACTTACTCAGTATTTAGTAAAAAAAAAATGGAAAAAATGGTTTTTAGTTACTGGGCCTGATAAAAATGATCAAATTTATTCTAATGCACTTAAAAGTTCTGCCAAGAAGTTTAACATTAAAATTAAAGAAGAAAAAATTTGGGATTTTACAGCAGACTTAAGAAGAACAGCTGGAAAAGAAGTACCAATATTCACCAAAGGTTCAAACTATGATGTTCTCGTTGTTGCTGATGAAGATGGAGAGTTTGGAGAGTATCTTGTATACAGGACATGGGATCCAAGACCTATTGTGGGTACACAAGGTCTGAAGCCAAATTCATGGCACCGTACTCACGAGCAGTGGGGGGCAACTCAGATGCAAAACAGATTCAGAAGAGAAAGTGGTAGATGGATGACCGAGGTCGATTATCATGCCTGGATAGCGGTGAGAGCTATCGGAGAAACAATTACAAGAACTCAAACTAATGATATTGAGGAGGTTCAAAAATACCTATTAGGTGAAAAATTTGGTTTGGGTGCTTACAAAGGAGTAAAAGTATCTTTTAGATCCTGGAATGGTCAATTAAGGCAGCCTGTATTATTGGCTGCCCCAAGATCAATGGTGTCTGTTTCTCCTCAGGAGGGTTATATTCACCCAATAAGTGAACTCGATACAATGGGAAAAGATCAACCCGAATCTACTTGTAAATTTTAAAAATTTTAATACATTACATTAATGATTAAATTTTTTTTAACGCTCATATTTTTTATTACAATAAGCTTTATGAATGCTCAAGCTAATCTTGCTTACATAACTAATGAAAAAGATAATACGGTAAGTGTAATCGATATTAAAAAGAAAAAAGTAATTAACACCGTAAAAGTTGGACAAAGACCTCGAGGTATAATTATGTCTAAAGATGGTAAGTTAGTCCTTATATGCGCATCAGATGACGACAGGGTTGAAGTTAGAGACGCAGAAACAATGAAATTAAAATATCATCTACCATCAGGACCAGATCCTGAACTATTCATACTATCTCCTGATAACGAAACTCTTTACATCGCCAATGAAGACGACGCGATGGTCACGGTTGTTGACATGAATGATAAAATGATAATTGATGACATCCCAGTTGGTGTAGAGCCTGAAGGAATGGGATTAACAAACAACGGAAAATTGTTAGTTAATACCTCTGAAACTACCAATATGGCTCACTTTATCAATGCAGAAACTTTAGAGATTGTAGAAAATGTTTTGGTTGATGCAAGACCTAGGGTTGCAATGTTTACGCCTGATGATAAAGAAGTATGGGTTTCTGCTGAAATTGGGGGCACAGTTAAAGTTATTAACCCAAGCTCAAAAGCAGTTACCCACACCATAGGATTTGAGATTCCTGGAGTCAATGAAGAAAGTATCCAGCCAGTTGGTGTGAGGCATACTAATGATGGTAAATATACATTTGTGGCACTTGGACCGGCTAACAGAATTGCAGTTATTGATCAGAAAACAAAAAAAGTAATTAAGTATTTACTTGTTGGTCAGAGAGTATGGCAGCTAGCATTTACTCCTGATCAAAAAACCTTGTTAAGTACAAATGGAGTAAGTAACGATGTTTCATTTATTAATGTTGATAAACTAAAGGTTGAAAAGTCTATTAAAGTTGGAAGGTTTCCTTGGGGTGTCGTCATAAGTCCAAATTAGTTTCTTCTAAGCTAAATTAAGAATAATGACTGTTGCATTAGAAATAAAAAATGTATCTCATAAATTTGGTGAATTCACTGCGCTTGATGATGTTAGTCTAAATATTAATTCTGGTGACTTCACAGTTCTTCTTGGATTAAACGGTGCTGGTAAGACCACTCTCTATTCTCTAATTACAAGACTTTACAATAATAATTCTGGATCCATTCAGATTTATGGGTCTGATGTAAGGGAAGATTCCGTAAATGCTCTCAAAAATATTGGTGTTGTTTTTCAACAGCCAACACTTGACCTTGACTTAAGTGTTAGAGAAAACCTTCAATATCATTCGTCTCTTCATGGAATTAGTTCCTTAGAGGCTAATAAAAGGATTGATAAAGAAATTGTTAGAATCAACTTAGAAGAGAAGATAAAAAATAAAATTAGATCGCTGTCAGGTGGACAGAGACGACGAGTTGAAATTGCTAGATCATTGCTTCATAAACCTAAATTACTATTATTAGATGAACCGACAGTGGGGTTAGATATAGGTTCAAGACAGATGATATTAAATCATGTTAAAACATTATGTAAAAAAAATAATCTAGCAGTTCTTTGGGCAACCCACTTAATTGACGAAATTGATAAAGGAGAGAAAGTGATTATTATAGACAAAGGAAAAGTTCTTGAGTCTGGAGATGTATCAAAAGTTGTTAAAAAAACTAAAACAAAGAATATTAGAGATGCCTTTAATAAATTAGTTGGGATTTAATAAGTATGGAATTAATAGTATATTTTAGGTGTTTTAAAGGTATTGTTTTAAGAGAAGCATTGAGATTTGTGCATCAAAAAGAACGTTTTTTCTCTGCGTTAGTTAGACCACTAGTTTGGCTTGGAATTTTTGCTGCTGGATTTAGGTCCGTGCTTGGAGTCGCTATTATTCCTCCTTATGAAACCTATATTCCCTATGAGGTTTACATAGCGCCAGGTTTGATCGCTATGATCCAATTATTTAATGGTATGCAAAGTTCATTATCTATGGTTTATGATAGAGAGATGGGAAGTATGAAAACAATGTTAGTAAGTCCCATACCACGATGGTTTTTATTAATCTCAAAATTACTCGCAGGTGTTTTTGTTTCTATTCTTCAAGTTTATGCTTTTTTAATTATTGCCTCGTTGTGGGATATAATACCTCCAATTTCTGGATATTTTACAATCCTTCCTGCCCTAATAATTTCGGGCTTGATGTTAGGATCTTTAGGAATGTTTCTCTCATCTGCTATAAAACAATTAGAAAATTTTGCAGGTGTAATGAACTTTGTCATCTTTCCAATGTTTTTTGCTTCATCAGCACTTTATCCTTTATGGAAAATAGAAGAAACAAGTGAGTGGTTGTATTACGTTTGTTTTTATAACCCTTTCACATACGCAGTAGAATCAATTAGATTTTCCCTTTATTCACAAATTAATATAGAGTACACCATTGGTATTCTTGTATTTACATTTATATTTTTATTTCTGTCAATTTTAGGATATGATCCCGCAAGAGGAAACCTTCAAAAAAAAGGAGGAAAATAAAATGACGAATTTTTTTAGATTTTTTTCAATTACACTTTTTATATCATCTTTAGTTTTGGCTAAAGGGGATCTTGCAATTCGAGCAAAAAAATTAGAACTTAAACTTGGATCAGAAACGAGTGATTATGATATGTCACAAAAAGTTTTTGAAATGGAGACTGGAAAGGCTTACAGACTTGAAATTTCTAGCATGGGTTTTAAAGAATATGAGATTGAAGCTGAAGACTTTTTTAGAAACATATGGGTAAGGTCTATCGAGATTAAGGGAATAGAGCTAGATGTGCCTGTCATAAATGAAATTGAGTTAGAAAGGGAGGGTGAGGTTGAAATTAAATTCGTTCCTATTCGTCCCGGTGACTATAAGTTTGAAATAGAGGGCTTGCAAAGTAAAGGAATGGTTGGAAAATTTATCGTTAAATAATTTAACAATTAACAAATGGAGAAGATATATGAAAATAAGTTTTTTTAAAAGTTTAGTATGCATAATATTTGTAGTGTTTTCTACATCAGTCATTGCTAATGCTCCTGAAAAACCGCCAAAAAAGTGGCCGTGCGATCAAGTTTATAACCCTAAACTAAATTTAACAGCAATTTGGCAAGGTCCTCCCATTGAGCAAGAACTTAAAGATTGGTGGAAGAATGATGATGTAATTGAATATGTAAATAAGCTTGCTGATCCTGTATTAGAGGAATCTGAAGGTATAAAACTCATTGAAGAGTTTGCCAAAAAATATTCATACTTTGGATTAATAAAGAAATCTGAACAAAAACAGAAATTAATTTTCTTATTTGCTGGTCTTTATCAAAAAGCTAAAGACAGAAGAAACAGACAGTACGTCGGGATAATAAAATTTGTTGATAGACAAGAATCAATAAGAAAAGCCATAGGATCTTCCTCAAAATTAATTAGAAAATATAGAAAGGCAAAACTAAATGAAAAAGATCCAAAGTTTGCCCAAGCATCTGCTCAGCTTAAATGGAATACCAGAGTTTTTGATCAGCGCACCAGGTTAACGGAGTATATTTGTGAAGAACCTGTATTTAATACGCAAAGGTTGGGTTATCAAGCCAGAAAAATTCTTGAATATATTCAATAATTTAGACTGGTTCTAATAAATGAATCTAATATGAATAATTGAATCAGATTATCTTAATCTTCAATGAGTATAAATGTTCCAACTCATAATTATGTGAGTTCCAAACTATAAAAGGAGTAAATTATGGCTTGGACTAAACCAATGATTTCTGAGATCTCTGTAGGTCTAGAAATCAACTCTTACGCTTGCGCTGAGAAGTAATCTTAGCTTAAGCAAAAGATAAGCCCCTTGAGTCTAATTAGCCT
>MDTB01160790.1_pt1 | contig 26769 bp, 25 predicted proteins | sample 811161 | NCBI WGS metagenome assembly MDTB01 (sample SAMN05326650, study PRJNA326480) | marine metagenome | isolation source: seawater | place: Mediterranean Sea | collected 2009 | reverse complement strand
GCTAATCCAAGAAAAAGCAATTGGATGGATGCAGGGTCGAATGGAATTTGGTCCCAGAGCATTGGGCTCAAGAAGTATCATTGCAGATCCAAGATCAAAATCTATGCAGAAGCAACTAAATCTTAAGGTTAAATACCGTGAAAGCTTCAGACCATTTGCACCAAGTATTTTATTTGAAAATGTTTCTGAATGGTTTCTTCATGATCAGGAGAGTCCTTATATGCTCTTTGTATCTGAAATTAGTGAAAAAAAACGAAAAGAAGTTACAAGAGAAGAAAATGCTCTATTTGGCATAGATAAACTTAATATACCAAGGTCAGTTGTTCCAGCAATAACACATGTCGATTATTCTGCAAGAATTCAAACAGTTCATAAAGATACTAATTCAAGATATTACGAAGTTATTAAACTTTTTTATGAACTTACAGGATGCCCAATTGTTGTTAATACATCATTCAATGTTAGAGGTGAGCCAATTGTTTGTAGTCCTGATGATGCTTTTAAATGCTTTATGGGAACCGAGTTAGATGTTTTAGCAATTGGGAACTTTATCCTATATAAATCAGACCAGGATCCAACTCTCAAATCAAATTATATTAATAAGTATGAACTTGATTAGAAATTCATTTTTTGTTCTTTTCACAACAATTTTTTCTCTTAAAGTAGCTGATATAGGCTTTAGCTTTTTTTATGTTAAAGATTATATAGTTACTTCGGTTAATAGAGGAACAGAAAGATCAATAGTATTGAGAGAATTTAATCCCAATCAATCAGCATATATTCAACCTAGTACAGATTACCTGGAGGGAGCAGATTCATTAGAGCAGAAAAATTTTTATATTAATATTGATTCAAATGGATTTATAGATAATGGAAACTCTGTCAGCGCAAGCCCTGATTTAAGGTTAATTTTTTTTGGTGGAAGTACAACAGAAAGTCTTTATGTTTCCGAACAAAATAGATTCCCAAGTATTGTTGAACGGACCTTGCGAAACGATTTGAATTTAAATGTTCAAATACATAACGCAGGTGTGTCTGGAAATAATTCCATGCACTCAAACCTGTCTTTAATAGCTAAAGGAATTCCTCTCAATCCAAACTTTGTTATTCTAATGCATAATATTAATGACTTCTCCGTTCTTGCAAAAACACAGAACTATTGGATAGCACCATCATCCAGATCTTTAATTACACAATCAAATAATTCTTCATTTAAGCCAATCTACACATTGAAAAGTATTAAAGATATCTTATTTCCTAATTTATACTCATATTTAAAACCTCGATTATTACCAGCTAAGACTTCTCAGAATGATGAATTCAGTAGTTACAGAAAAGATTTCAATGAAATAAGTTATAAAGAAATAGAATCACAGTATCGATCGTCCTTATTAACATTTATTGAAGTTTCGAGGTCATGGGCCATTACTCCGATCTTAATGACTCAATTTAATAGGGTGAATTTAGATGATCCAGTTTTCAGCGTTTTTTTTAATAAAATTACTAATATTGGAATGACGCCTGAGACCTATATAAAAACTTATAAAAAATTCAATGAAATAACCCGTCAGATTGCAAAAGAAAAAAATGTATTTTTAATTGACTTAGATAAGTTAATTCCAGCAAATTATGAATATATTTTTGATACCGTGCATTTGAATGATCAAGGAAGCATATATGCAGCTAATATTATATCTGATCATTTAAAAGAAATTATTGATCCAGGCTAAATTTATACCGACATTATCTTAATAGATGAATTATAGATCCGAAATAGATGGCTTAAGGGCATTGGCTGTTTTACCAGTTATTTTTTTTCATGCAGGCTTTATATTTTTTAATGGTGGATTTGTAGGGGTAGATATTTTCTTCGTCATAAGCGGCTATTTAATTACATCAATTATTATCACTGAGATGGAAGAAAAGAGATTTACTATATCTTCTTTTTATGAAAGACGTGCCAGAAGAATCTTACCGGCTTTGTTTTTTGTCATGTTGGCTTGCCTTCCCTTTTCATGGATATTTTTGACTCCAAGCGATCTTGAGGGGTTCGGAAAAAGTTTGATAGCTGTCTCTACCTTTACTTCAAATATTTTATTTTGGTCTGAGAGTGGATATTTTGAGGCTGCCGCTGAGCTCAAGCCTCTGATTCATACCTGGAGCTTAGCTGTTGAAGAGCAGTATTATATTATTTTTCCAATATTTATAATTATTTTCTGGAGATATGGGAGAAAGTGGATATTAATCTTGCTCTTTATTTCTTTTATATTGAGCTTAGGATTATCTCATTGGGGATCTGTGAATAAGCCTTCTGCAACATTCTTCTTGCTTCCAACAAGGGGTTGGGAGCTTTTAGTTGGCGTATTCACAGCATTCTATCTAAAAAAATTCGATTATTTTAAATCAGAATCACTTAATCAATTACTTAGTATATTCGGATTTGCGATGGTTGGATATGCTATATTTTTTTATACCGAAAAAATTCCTTTTCCCAGTCTTTATACCCTCATTCCAACTATAGGAACCGGTCTTTTAATTTTATCTGCAACACCAAAAACAATTGTAGGAAAGCTTTTAAGTCTCAGACCAATTGTTAGCCTTGGTCTTATTTCATATAGTGCTTACTTATGGCATCAGCCTATTCTTTCATTTGCTCGTCATGCACTTCCAGGAAATCTTTCTAATTTTTTGCTTTATATTCTTTGTGCTGCCGCTTTGGGGATGGCATATTTCAGCTGGCATTTCGTTGAAAAACCCTTTCGAAATAGAAAAAATTTCTCACAAAAGTCTATTTTCATCTTTTCTTTTATGGGAATAATATTTTTTAGTCTGATTGGTTATAACCTTTACAAAAATGATGGTTATATCTCTAGACTCAATGACAATGAAAAAATGATATATGATTTCATTGATTATGAAACTAATGCACTATATCGAGAGGGCGTTTGTTTTTTAAAACCTGAACAAGATTCATCTCAATATTCAAATCAATGTTTTGAGGGAGAGTATCTAATATGGGGAGATTCTCATGGAGCTGCATTATCATATGGTTTAAGAGCGCAAGGAAATTTTTCTCAACTTACAAGTTTTGCGTGTCCGCCAATCTTGCATATTGATTTTGTAGGCAGGCCAAACTGTCGAGAAAATAATAAATTTATTATTGAGAAGATTAAGAGTGGAGAATTTACAAAAGTTTTTATTCACACTAACTGGATTGGTTACAGCATAGAGGAAATTTCTAAATTTAAAAATACTTTAACTGAATTGAATTCAATTAATAATGATATTGATATATTTATATTAGGAGGAGTGCCTCAATGGCAACCAAGTCTTCCAAGATATTTGGTAAGCAGTAAAGTTTTGTTAAGCAACATTGAGAAAGATTTGTATGTTCTTAATTCTCAATTTAAAAAAGTAAAAAATAGAGATTATTTTATTAAAAATTTAATAATTAATAATTTTGCAAATAAAATTAAATTTGAGTTTATATCAATAATGGATGAATTATGTGAAGAGGAAAAATGTATTGCTGTAAAGGCAGATGGCATGATGCAGCCCTATGTTTGGGATTATGGGCATTTGACGGAATCTGGAACCAATGCGCTTGCTGAAATTTTAGTTGAAAAAATAAACTTAGAAGATTAGTTTTTTTTAAGAATCATATTGACACCAGAACACTTCTTACTTCTATCAAAAACTTTCTGAATGTCATCAATATGTTCTCCTATAAAATTGTGGATTATGTTATTTTTTTGATTTGATTTACCCTTCACAAGAACATGAAGGTGCCTAAATAAATCTACTACGTCAGTTCCAAACCACCATTCTCCTGCTTTAGTTAAGTTAAATTTTCTACACAAAAAATCTATTGATTCTTTCGTATACAGATGAGTATGGCCAGCATTAAGTTGTCTTGGAAAAACATCATCATGCATGCTCTCCTGAATAGCCGCAAAGCTAAATAATGGTACTTGAAGATACAAATAGTCTGCTTTGGAATTTTGAAAAGCTTGTAATGCACCTATTGGATCCATAAGATGCTCTAAAACACCAACCAAAGAAAGTACCTTTGTATTAGTCTCTTGAATGAGTTGATTGATTAAGTCTAAATTTTTGTAAAAAATTTTATTTTCATTCAGCTTGGTTGAGCCTAAGCTAATTAATTCTTTATTTACATCGTAACCGGTAGCCATAATATTCTCATTCTCGCAGGCTTTTACGAAATGACCACCACCGCATCCAATATCTGTAACAGAGAATTCTAATTCCTGATAATGATCTAAAACCTCCTTTAAAAATTGTGCTTTAGGAGTATAAATATCATGCACTCGATCATCATAATTATTTAGGTAGTTTTTTGAGTAATCTTCACCATCGGAGTCAGCATATAGAAACTCAGCAAATTCCTTTGTATCATCATGCCTCCCATTAAAGTGATTACAATGTTTGCATAAAGAAAAGGGAACACCATGAATTACAAGATCTACCTCACCTAATTCTTGTCCGCATGTTTTGCAGTTATTTCGAGGGGGTTGTTTTTTATAAAAATCATTTACTTTACGTACATGATTTAAATGCCTCAGATTTTCCTCAAAAAAAGAACTTTTGTTTTTTATAACTGCTATGGAAGCTTTGGAAAATTTAACTATTGGAGCTTTATTCATCTTGAAATTTATTGATAATTAGTAATTATTATCGATTAATAGCCAAATAAAGCAATCACTTGCACCAAAGTTTAAAATAAAGAAAATTAAGTAAATTAAGATTGCATTGAAGAAATTAATCGACTAATTTTTTCCACGAGTTCTCAGCTTGACTAGAGGAACCCTTTTTAGTAACTTAATTTTTTAATACATAACGTTACAAGCATATCTAATGCATGATTCAAGATTAGAATTACCGTCAAATAAAAAATTTGGAATATTTTTTACTATTGTATTTTTATGCTTAAGCATTTACTTTTTTCCTAGCGACTTAAGTATTTATTTATTTTTTATCTCAGGCATTCTTTTAATAGTTTCTATCTTAAAAGCAGAGATGTTGATACCTTTTAATAAAGTGTGGATGTACATTGGATTTTCATTAGGAAGAATAATCAGTCCCATAGTGCTTGGCCTTATATTCTTTGGTTTATTTACTCCAATTAGTTTGATAACTAGATTGTTTGGCAGAGATGAACTTTCTATTCAAATGAAGAAAAAAAATTCATACTGGAAAAAAAGAGATTCTGATTTTGCTGAATCTAATTCATTTAAATTTCAGTTTTAACTTCAGAAAAATTATGATTTTTTTAAAAGAATTATTAACCTTTCTTCGAATCAAGAAAAAGCTTTGGTTATCACCACTTATATTTGTAATGTTAATTCTTGGAGGGCTTCTCATTATCGCTCAAGGCTCTGTGATAGCTCCATTTATATACACGCTATTTTAGAATCTGCAATATTTTTAAATTTATCTGTAATATATATAAGCAACCTACGATTCTTTTAATCCTTGGCTGTGTTGCCCTTAAATACAATGAATAAGTTGCTATACATACTTAAAATTTTATCAGTTCAGATCCTTATTGGATTAATACTTTTTGAATCTGCATCCTATGTACTTACAAAAAATGAGTTATTTTTAGTGAATACAACTCCAAAAATTTATAGCAAAAATGCGAAGTATCCTGACATCTTAAAGGGCAGAAGTGAAAAAGAGGCTTTTGGAGCTTGGCACATAAAAAATTCAACCTTTCGTCAGGCTGATTCGTGCTTTGATATATTGATGAGCTTTAATGAAATTGGAGCAAGGGATTCATCTTTTAACGCTATTGAAAAAAATTCAATAATGCTCTTAGGGGATTCCTTTGCAGAAGGATTTGGTGTTTCTTATTCAGATACATCTCAGTATATTCTTGAAAAAAAATTGGGTAGACAGATTTTAAACTTAGGTACCGCTGGCAGTTTTGGCCCTTTACAAGAGCTTATTTTATACAAAGAATTTAAAAATAGCCTTGATCATAGTGGATTAATTATCTACATACTCCCTGCAAATGATTTTGAGGAAAATGATAAAGAAATTTGGACTAGCATTGATCGAACTAGATATAGACCATATTTTAGTGATGGCGATGATATTTTAAAACCTTTTTATTTTGAAGAGGCAATAAAAAGGGAGACATTTGATGATCCTAAAGGCTTAAAAAGTTTTTTTAAAGACCATTTTTGGCTTAGCAATGCTATTAGATCTTCTTTAATTTTGATGGGTGGTCATGTAGCTAATGATCCTGAGGATCCAAAAAGTTTTTATTATGAAGCATCAGAAAAGCAGCAGATACAATTAACTACCGCATATAAAAGGATTGTGAAATTAGCAAAAAATAAGGATGTACTTTTCGTAATTATCCCAAGTAAAAATGATATTTTAAAATATTATGATAAAACTGATAGTAGTATTTATAAAAAACAATACTGGTATACAGAACTTAATAAGTTAGCATTACTAAAGAATCAAAGAATTGACGTGTTAGATTTATTAGATCATTTACCAATGAAAACAGAAAGCTTATTTTTATCTTGTGATAGTCACTGGAGTATAGAGGGGAACAATTGGGCGGCAAAAAAAATTCATGAACATATTGTTAGTAAAAAACTATTTAAATTAAACTAAATGCTTAGATTCTTGAGATTCTTATATAGGTCATAGCTTTCTTGATCTAAATCTTTATCAATTTCTTCAGATATTTTTATTTTTGATTCAATGAATTCAAATTTTATGTCTTGATCCAATTCAATTATTTTAGAAAGTTTCTTTGAACATTCCTTATCTTCACAAAGGGATTCATAACAAATTAAATGCATATTCGTGTTCTCTTCTGCTAGTTTCAGAGTATGTTTATAAGTAATTTTCCATTGTTCTAACCAATGATTAAGACTATTTGGATTTTTAAATACAATATTTTTTAAATTGATCATCTGATAACTAAGTCCAAATTCTGTATGTCCAATTAAATCCATATAATCCTTTATAAAAGGATCATTTTGAGCTTTCACCGAGAAGTATTGGTGCTGTTTATAAAGTGAAAATGCTTGTTGGATAGGATCTCTAAATGGAATAATGATTTTTGAATGAGGAAAGATTTTTCCTATTATTGGAAGCCTTTTAATATTTTGATTATTTTTACTGAGGTATCTTTTTTTTTTGCATTTATATAAAATCTTTTCAACATATACTTTAAATTTTTCATAAGATTCTTCATTTTGATCTGAAAAAGTTTTCCAAAAAACTTCCTCAAATGCCTCGGGCGAGTTGGTAGAAATTTTTATTCCATCTTTATGAGCTCTCTCTTTTAGTTTAGGGTTTTTTTCTGATGTATTGATAAAAGACCATAAATTTGGTGCCAAAACAAATGGCATATCCGCATATGACAATGAAGCAAACTCTTGTGATTGATAAATTGAATTAAGTATCACTGTTGTTCCTGAGCGAGCTAAGCCAGAAACAAATACATGTTTATCCTCAAATGCTTTTTTTTCATATATCAAAGACTCGATATCAAACGTCGCCTCTCTCATTAGCTGGTTAGAAAGTGCCAGCTTGTGGAGCTTTTGTTGCAGCCAACTATAGCTGTTCATTGATTTATAAAGACCTCTTTAAATTTTGAATATAAAACAAAAAATATTATAGATTCTGTAATTCCTAAAAACGAGAATAAAAAAATACCAAAACCTTCAAATAGAAAAATAAATATAAAAAAACTTATTATAATTATGAGAAGGACACTTATATTTTTAAGGGAATATGTCATTAATAAATAAGCATAACGAGGGATGATTTTTTCCTTCCAATGGTCACTTATTGCAGAACTTTTTAAGACTTTAAAAACTTTTTTAGATATTTCTATGCTTTCATAAATTAAATTCAGGAAATTTAATTTTTTAATAACCTCTAATGAAAAAATACATAAAAAAAATAAGACCAAATGATTCATTTATCTTTTTTTGAACCCATTCTTTTTTTTAAAGCTCGTTTTATTGGATAGTACAAAATCGCCCAAAATCCTAATAATACTGCAAGAAAAAAACCAGAAATTGCTGCAATCATACCGCCACCCATACCTGGGCCAATGTAGGCATACACATTTAATGAGTAGCAAGTAATGAGAATTAAGAGAAGGCTTCTTTTCATAGTTAAAACTAAATTTAAAAATTACATTATAGATAGTATTTGTTTAATTTATAAAATTTAATTTAAGAACTACTTTGAATTTTCAATTTTATCTTTTCACCATTGATATAACTAAAATTTTTTGAGCGTCGTATAATATCTAATATGCAAACTTACAGAAATTTTTTTACTAAATGTAAGCTTTGCTTTTTAAATAATAGTCATAGAAAAATCCTGATTTCAAATGTATATTTTTGGCTATTCTCCAAAATGAAAAAAATTTTTCTAATTGAAGAAAGTGCAATCGATAAGCCTACGAATTTTTTTAAAAAAATATTTACCAAGAAATTCTACCTCCATGCATATCAAGCGTCTTTTTCGAGATTAAAATTATATGATGCATATAAATATAGGATCTTAAGTATTAACTTAATTTTAAAGCACGGTTCTGTATCTCAAAGAGCAGCTGCTCTAAATTATTTAAATATTTATAAAAATTTTGATTTAATCGACCGTTTGGATATAAGTACAAAAACAAAAAAATATCTCATGGACTCTCTTAAGTCTCATGAGAGCTCAAAATTAGTTGATTTGCAACCTATTTGTAGTGCAAATAATGAAATAGCATTAATCGGACCAAAGTTCGATTTTAATGAAGGAAGCATAGGAACTTATCAATATATCATTGCGACTAAGCCTCCTCCAGACGAAATATTAACATCAAATAATTCAAAATTTATTATCTTTCCAGGTCCAATATGGTCAAGAACCAATACTTCGAAAATCGAAATGTATAAAAAAAAATTTAATAATATTCAATTTACTTATTTTTGGAATATTGAAAATGGTCGTTTAATGAGATATTTAAACGAAGAGTATCATTTCCCCTTTGGAGCATGGCTTATGAATTTACAAAGATTACTTATTTTTTCTAGATTTTCCTTTCCAAACTCTAAAATCTATGTAGATGGCTTTGATTTTTTTCTCTCTAAAAATACTTGGAGTAGTTGGTATCAAAAAAATCTTGTTACTTCAGTAAGCTCTAATCCGCTATGGTCGATGATGCGTCATGATTACTTAGCCTCTTTAATTTTTTCAAAAGACTTTTTTCAACAAAATACAAATTTTTATGGGCCCTCAGTTGAAATTATTAGAGAGGATATTCAAAATATCTTAACAACTTTAATAGACACGCATAAAGTAAGTAAATTTTGAAATTGATCTAAATAGTATGAATATTGGATTTATAATTATCAAATGTTCAAAAAAATAGAGGCTTGGATCTTATATCTTACCATTCTAGTGGGAATATTATTTTCTATATTTTTTGGTGTCTTAGTAAGGCAAGAGCTGGAAGGGACAATTAAACTGGGCCTAGTCTCAAAAATTGCTCTATTTTTAGCTGAAATTCCAAAGAATACAAAACAGCTTTTTTTAAATCCATCAGAATTAAATTTTTTAGGTTCAAATGATATTTCTGGTTTTGATGGAATGCCAAATAAAGAAGAAAAATATTTTCTTTTATCTAGATTTGATGGTTTTAGTCAAGAGGGTATTGTTGAACTTATAGACTTAAGAACTTTTGAAATTCTTCATACTTGGAACCCAGATTTTGATAAATTTAACAATAGTTCAGACCTGAATGGAAAATATCATCTAAAAAACTTGCACAGAGATTTTCATAATGGAAGAGCAAGACTTTTTCATCCAATTTTATTGGATTATGGTGAACTTGCCTTCACTTTTCCTTTTAGAAAAATAGATGCATGTTCAAACCTAGTTTATCAGAATGATAGCCAAATATTTCATCATTCCATTGAACAAGATTTTGAAGGAAATTTTTGGCTGCCTTCAAAAATCTATCCCAGTAAGTTTAGTGAAATAGTTGGTCTAACCCATTCTCAAGACGGCGGATATCATGATGATGCCATATCACTCCTCTCATCAGATGGTAAATTGATGTATCAAAAATCTGTTACTGAGATATTTATTGAAAATAATATGGAGCATCTAATTTTTGCAAATGCATCTGACAAGTTTAAGAATAATCCTCTACATTTAAATGATATTCAACCTGTAAATATTGATGGTAAATATTTTAAGAAGGGCGATATATTTTTTTCGTTGCGACATCAATCAATGGTTATCCTTTATAGACCATCTGAAAATAAAATACTTTGGAAATCTTCTGGCAGATTCTTCTTTCAACATGATGTGGATGTTTTAAGTAATAGTAAAATTGCAATATTTAATAATAATGTAAAAAACTTTTATTTTGGTCCGACAGTTCATGGAAATAATGAAGTTTTAATATATGATTTTGAGAATGACTTGTATGAATCATACTTACCCCAGTCAATGGAAAAAGAAAAAATCAGAACATTAACTGGCGGACTTCAAGAAATATTAAAAAATAAAGATTTATTTATTGAGGAATCTGATTTTGGTAGATTTATATATTTTAATTCTGATGGGACTTTGAGATGGCAATATGTGAATCGATGGGAAGATAAAGTTTATAGAGTAGCGTGGTCAAGAGTTTTAGAGAGTAAGGAGGACATAGAAAGGATTAATAATTTCTTAAGTTCCAAATCAGATTGCAGTTGAATTTTTAATGCTTAATATAAAAAATCCATCCATTTTCATTGTATAAATTTTTATACCCAACTGGAGCGGGCTCCCCTTTATTCAAAATAACCCAATCGTAGTTTTCTTGAATATTTCCACTATAAAATTTTGGAACGTAATGCACCTTCATATCTCGATAATTATTTTTAGATTTTTCATATAGTAAAAAGGTATTCATATGATCCACTGACGAGAGTATAGAAATCTGATCTTTAGAGATTATTTCACTATATTTTACAGCATAGGGATCATTCAAAACCATGCTCTGAGGAAAATCAATAGTTTTTAATAAAATTACAATTTGTAAACTTAATGCTATAAAAATAGGATTTACATACTGAAAAAACTTCGTATCTCTGAAGAAATAAATATAAGAACTTAAGATAAATATCGAATACCAAAAAATAAAAATTCTTGGCGGGGGCTGAACTCCTTGAAAGCTAATTAATAGGATTGGAGTAAAAAAGATAATCAAAATTATCTGATCAAATTTTGATTTGTATCTTGAAAGACATTTTGTTCCAATTAGTAAAATATTTATTAAAAATAACACAGCAATAATTCTTGAATTAAAAATCTGAGAAAATGTTTCAAAAATAAATTTTGGAAGTTTGTTTAAGAGCTGTATTCTATTTTGGGATTCTACATACTCGTTATTCACTAACGCATCAAGCCCAGAAAAAATTATTATTGGCGAGTAAAAAGTTAATGCCATTAAAGTTGTAATGATCAGTGACTTTAAAATAATCTGGATTGTATTTTTTTTTATCAAAAAAAAGATCAATACAAGATGAATAAAAAATGCGTATATATATGTTGGAATTGTGAAAATGCCAATTGCAGAAAGAAAAGAAAATATTCCAATTTTAAGGTCATTTTTTTTATTAATACTTTGTAGACTTAAAATATATGTCGATATAAAAAATAATAAAGTGATGAGTGAGTATCCTCTTCCAAGAAAACCATAATACATTGTGAAAGGCATTACTATGGACAAAGAGCAAATTAAAATTGAAAGATCTGTTGAGATAAAAATATTAAGTATTCTAAAAATAAAAAATGCAGATAGAACAAATGATATTATTGATAATAATCTCATTAAAAATACTGGATCAAATGAAAATATAGAAGTGATGAGCGTGCTAATTAATGAGAAAAAAACATGATTATTTGGAACTGGGTAATACGTAATACTGACTAATGGACCTCTGGATATAAATAATGAATAGCTCAAAGCTTCGTCGTAGGTTACCGTAAAGGTATAAGCAAGAAATAATAAGGCTGTTGTTGGGATAATTATAATTAATCCAGCTTTGCTTTTAAAAGCAGTTAAAACTACATCATTAAGTATTTGTAAAAACCATTTCAATTCATCAAAAATGAAATGACTAATTTTCTTGAATTTAGAGATCAAAGTGATTGAGCAAAGAAAGACAACGAAATTGATTGCCAATACCTTTGACGGAGTTACTAGGCTTTCAATCTTGCTAGATTGATCATTAAGTGTAAAAAAATTTATAAAAGCACTTTCAAATTGACTCTCAAATAAGAAAAATCCTATTGTAAATAAAACACTAGAAACAGCAGTTGATATAATCAGAAGTAGTATTAGTTTGTATACAAATCTATCGATCATAAGTAATTAAATATTACAGAACTTAATTAAGCTAAAGAATAAAAAGTTATAAAATAAAAGTAAATTTTTTTTTTATCATGTTGGTTCAATTTATAATTTTATGATCCTTTATAATAACACTGGTAAAATGATGCTACCCAACTTAATATTAAAAGGAATATATGAAGGTTTCTGAGGCAATTCAATCTAGGACATCTGTAAGAGATTTTTTAAATACTCCTGTTGATGATGTATTGCTAAAATCAATTTTAGAGAAAGCATCTCGGTCTCCCTCAGGAGGGAACATCCAACCCTGGAAAATATTTGTTATTAATAATCAAGCAATGAAAGACTTTTTGATTTTTGAGGCTAATTGGAGCGGTAAACAGATTCAAGATTATGAAATCTATCCCCCAAAACTCAAAGAACCTTATCGAACCAATAGATATGAGCTTGGTGAGCAAATGTATTCTCTTCTTGGGATTTCGAAAGATGACAAGGATGGAAGATTGCAACAAGTTATGAAGAACTTTAAGTTTTTCGGAGCGCCAGCAGGATTGTTTTGTTATGTAGATAGGCAAATGGGCCCTCCACAATGGTCTGATTTAGGAATGTTTCTTCAAAGCTTTATGTTGTTGGCTAAAGAAGCCGGATTAGATACTTGCGCACAAGAATCGTGGTCGATTCGAAGTACTAGTGTAAGTTCATTCATTGGAGTGGAGGATGAACTAATGTTGTTTTGTGGAATGGCAATAGGATATAAAAATCCTAATGCAGAAGTAAATAAACTGTTCAGTAAAAGACAACCTATAGGTGAGTGGGCAACTTTTGTAACCAATGAAAAAAATTTACAATAAAAGTAAGTTTAAATCTCGACGAGAGTTTGCAATAAATACTTTTGCGATTTCTTTGATTTTTTCTAGCATCCCATTATTTTTTATATCGTTGAATAATAGAAATACTTCTTTGCATTTGTCTTCAAAAGTCATAGAAAGAAATGGATGGATGTTACTTAAAAATGACATAGATTCGTGATAGTAGATCTTAACAAATCAAATATAAGCACTATTACAAATATTGATTATTGCATTATTGGCTCTGGGCCTGCAGGTATATCTCTTGCCTTAGATTTAGAAAATAGCAAAAAGAAAATTCTTTTATTAGAGGCTGGTGATATTAATTGGAGCAAAGAATCATCTGATTGTTACAAAGGAAATAATACTGGAGATCAATACTTCGAATTAGATCATACAAGACAACGATTTTTTGGAGGCACAAGTAATCATTGGACTGGCTGGTGCAGAAGTCTTGACGAAAGTGATTTTAATTCAGCACAAATCTCAGGTGTAGAATGGCCGATTAGAAAGTATGACCTTGATCCGTATTTAAAAAAATCTTGTGAAATGTTGGAAGTTGGATCTGATTATTCAAACAATACTATTTCAAGAAAATTCGGAGTTGTATCTCAAAAATTTGAGTTTTCACCTCCAGTAAGATTTAGTTATAAATACAAAGATAAAATAGTAAAGTCCAAATCAATCAAGTTGGTTGTAAATGCAAATTTAACCGATTTTATCTATACCAACCAAAAAGTTCATGAAGCCATTGTAGATTCTTATGTTGGAAATAAATGTTCAATTTCAGCGAAGACATTCATTTTAGCTACAGGTGGAATTGAAAATTCCAGATTACTATTATGGTTTAATAAAAAAAATAAAACTAAATTAATAGACAAGAGATCACCGCTCGGAAAATACTGGATGGAGCATCCACATTTTTATTTAGGGAAGGCATTTTTAGATAGGAGATGGGAAGATACTTATTTGGGTCTAAATAAAGAAACTAGAAACCAACTAGGAATTTTAAATGCAGGAATAAGAATAGAGGGTCTTGGAGATAAGGGATCTATGGCTTTAATAAAAGATTTAATGTGTGTTGCTCCCGAATTGGGGAAAAAGATTGGCGATATGTTTGAAAAGAATCTGGTGTGCGCTGCAAATATAAGAGGTGCCTGGGAACAAGAACCAAATGCTCAAAGCTTGATTAAAATTTCAGATATAGATTTTGATAATTTTGGAATTCCTAGACCTATACTTAATTGGAAAAAAACTAACTTTGACATACGTACTATCAAACGAACTCTTAATCAGATTAATAATTGGATTTTAGAGGCTAATAAGGGGAGGTTTAAATATGATGATTGGGTTTTAAATACGTCATATTTTCCAAAAAGCCAAGAAACTGGAGGCCATCATCATATGGGCGGCACTAGAATGGGCTCCAGTGTGTTAAATGCTGTTGTTGATGCAAATCTTAAAGTATTCAACAAACAAAATCTTTATGTTCTAGGATCCTCTGTTTTTCCTACAGGAGGCCATGCAAATCCTACACTGACTATTTTGCAATTAAGCTTGAGGCTTGCATCCCATTTAAAAAATGCATCTAATTAAAAATTTTTATGAAATTTTCTCAAATAATAAAATTAGTTAGACCACATCACTGGCTTAAAAATTTTCTAATTTTTGTGCCTTTAATTACAGCACACAGATTTCAAGTTGATATTTTTCTTGATGGGCTGATTGCCTTCTTTTTGTTTTCATTTACTGCTTCTTGCGGGTATGTTCTCAATGATATTATTGATAAAGAGTTTGATAAGAATCACCCATTTAAGAAAAATCGTCCTATTGCATCTGGTGAGATATCATTAAATCAAGCAATAGTAATTATGAGCATATTTTTTATAATCTCATTTGTGTATGCTTTTCAATTTAACATAGATTTTTTGTTAAGCCTCTTAATTTATTTTTTTGTCTCATCGGCATATTCTTTATATTTTAAAAAGATCGTTTTGTTAGATATTATAATTTTAGCTACTCTTTATAGTTTTAGAATAGTTTCTGGATCAATTGCTCTTGAAATTCCACTAAGTTTCTGGCTAATTATTTTCTCAATGTTCTTCTTTCTTTCTTTGGGGTGCATCAAAAGGTTAAGTGAGATAGTTTCTTTTGAAGATTTTCCAGAGAAGAAGTTGCATGGAAGAGGCTATCTTATTTCAGATAAGGATCTAATCACTCAAATTTCATTGATATCAGGATTTATTTCTGCATTAGTTATCTTGCTTTATATACGCTCTGATGAAATTAAAATTCTGTATGTAAATATTCATTACCTGTATTTCATTAGCATGATAATTATTTATTGGATCTCTCGAATTAATCTCAAGGCAATTAGAGGAGAAGTTCATTTTGATCCTTTATTATTTGCCATACAGGACAAGGTGAGTATAGCTTGCTTATTTTTGATGCTATGCCTTATTTTATTAGCAGCCTACTCTTTTTAAAAATGTTCATAGCTCATTTAAACTTAATTGCAGATATATTCGATACGAAATTTAGTAAATTTTACATGCCTTTGATAGGCTTATTTTTGCTATTGCTGACTTTAAATTCAATTTATTATACTCAATTTTTTGTTTATTCTTTTAATGAGTGGCTAGTTGCTGATTGGCTAATAAACTATTCTGGAGGCCTTGTTCGAAGGGGTTTGTCAGGGGAATTAATTTTTATACTCAGTAATTTCTTAAATATTTCTGTACTAGATTTCCTCTTTTTCTTTCTTTCATTTCTTCAGGTACTTTTTTTTATTTGCATCTTTTATCTGCTCATAAAAAAAAATATTAATTTTTGGCTGTTCTTAATTTTTGCTTCCCCTAGCTTTTTATCATTTTATCTTTTTGATCCTTCTATTATTGCTAGAAAAGAAATTTTAATTTATTTATCTTATTTTGGCTGGTTGATGGTGCTGAGAAAAAAATCAAGAGTGGATCTAAAGCTATCAATTTTTTTTTCAATTTTAGCTATTTTTATTACAATGCTCCACGAAATATTTCTTTTCTACAGCGTTATTTTTTATCTTGTTACCATAATTTTATTTGATAAGCAGCCATTTAGTATAAATCCCTCTATATTAGTACCCTTATCATCTTTTATTACTGTTATATCGCTTATGTCGGTGCCAACTAATTTCAATAGTTATGAGATTTGTAAAAAAATTATTGATTATGATGTTGATCCAAGTGTTTGCATAGGAGGAATTCTTAGCTGGCCAGCGGGAGGTGTCATAGAGGGTTTTTTTCATAATTTTAGTATTTATAATTATTGGACACCATTTGGTTTTTTTATACTTTTAATTTTGCCTCTCATTCCATTCTTTCTTTTCAGCCTTTCAAATAATATTCTTACAAACAGATCTTTCTATCAAAAAATATTTTTTATTATTACTCAGTTCTTATTTATTTTGCCTTTATTTTTAGTGGCGACTGACTGGGGTAGGTGGGTTAATATTCAATCTATTCTTTTAGGATTAACAATTCTTTTCTTTTTGCAAAAAAAATCAAAAATAGAGCAAAGGTATACAGAATTTACTTTTAACGAAAAACTTATTGGATATGGAGTACCCCTTTCTCTTCTAGCATTTATGAGTTCATGGAATTTAAAACACTGTTGCAGAGATGGCAATTTTCTCTTTGAGTTTAATGGTCTTTTTGGTTCTTTAATAAGTATAATTTCATGAAGGTCCATTCATTTTTAGTAATTTTTTTTTCATTAATCTTATTTATAGTTTCTTCTGTATCGTCTGGTTATTTTAATTCAAAACTAAATTGGGATGAAGTTGATTATATTAATGCTACAAATATGGGTGTCTTGACAAATGCGCTTGATGGAAATGATCCTAGCTTCCTAGAGTTCGCTAAATTTGGGGCTGCAAAATATTTTAATGACTACGAACTAATGGATAGTTTGATAGAAAATATGATCCCGGAAGAGGAGCAATTATTCATGATGCGTCATTTTCATCCACCTTTACCTATTTATTATTGGAGTTTTTTTACCTCCGATAACTACAGTGGATCTGATCTCAAAATAAGATCAAGTTCAGTAGTTTTTTTTCTTATCTTTATAGTTTCTTTCCTTTTTCTTGGGAACAGATCTGCTAAAAACTATTTGCCTTTGTCTCCTTTGCAAGCATTACTGCCAATAAGTTTTTTTACATCATCAATATTTTTTTGGAGTAACTGGTCTTTAAATTTTCATATATTTCATGCATTAGCTTGCTTATACTTTTCATATTCTTTACAGAGATTTACAGAAAAAAGTTGTAGGAAAAATGAATGGATTCTTGCTCTAGCATTATCTATATTATTTCTTACTTTGGAAACAGCCATTTTTGTGGCATTGATTGGCCTCATTATTTTATGTTTTTTTAAAGGATTTAGCTTTACTGTGACAGGCAGTTTTTACAGATTACTCTTAAAAGCATTTACATTATTTATTGCTTTATGGCCAGGAGCTTTATTCTCTGGGGGACCTTTAAAATCATGGTTAATGTATGCATATAGAATTTTTGCAAACTCGAGTGAGGAATATGCAACTGTAAAAATTTTGCAAAATTTCAATGATATATTTTCTTCTAATCCAGTTCTTTTTATTATCTCAATTATTAGTCTTCTGCTTATAATACATAACAAAAAAATAAGTCTTAAGAGATGCTTTTATATCCCTTTATTTTTAGGAATTAGCTATGCTATTTTTCTGGCACCTTTTGCATTAAATTTTACCTATTTTATTCCGGCTATAAGTTTAATTATTTTTGCAATATATTCTGGTCTTAGGAGCTCAAATGTATAGAAGATATTCATTGACACTATTAGCTATATTCACTTTTGTTTCGGTTAAACTCTATCTTTATTCTCCTATTGAACTTGAAAAAAATGAAAATGATAATATTGATTTGCTTAGAATTTTTTTAGAAGATCATAACTATACTTCGAAAAAAATTTTGGCGAATGGTGCTCATATTATTAAATATTATCTTGAGAGCGATCAGGTTGATAATCTAAGCAGTTTAAATCAAAACAAACCTGAGTTCTATCAAAGACAAAACTATAAATATGTAAATATTGAAGAAGTTTTAAGACAAAGATTTTATGAAATAATTATTATTAGTAGTAATTCAGATTTCAATGAGCTCTCTTTTAAAAAATTAATCAATTTTGGTTATAAAGAGTATAAAATAGACGGCTTCAATGTCTATATTAATCAATCTACTCTAAATTAATAATATGCAAAAGATTTTGGTAACTGGAGGAGCGGGATTTCTGGGATCTCATCTTTGCGATGAGCTATTAAAAAATCAAAATAATTACGTAATTTGTTTAGACAATCTATATACGGGCTCAGTAAATAATATTAATCATCTTAAATCAAATAAAAACTTTGAATTTATAAATCATGATATTACTTGCCCAATAGATATCTTTGCAGATCAAATCTATAATCTAGCCTGCCCTGCATCCCCTATTCATTATCAGCATAATCCTGTAAAAACAATTAAGACTAGTGTTCTGGGCTCAATAAATGTCCTTAATCTAGCAAAAAAAAATAACTCAAGACTTTTACAAGCCTCAACCTCTGAAATATATGGCGATCCAATCGAGCATCCTCAAAAAGAATCATATTGGGGAAATGTAAATCCAATTGGAGTAAGGAGTTGCTATGATGAGGGTAAAAGATGTGCAGAAACTTTATGTGTTGATTATGAAAGGCAGTATGGTATCGATGCTAGAATTGTCAGAATCTTTAATACATATGGTCCCAGGATGAATAAAAATGATGGAAGGGTAGTAAGTAATTTTATTGTTCAGGCAATTACTGGTGAAGATCTAACGATTTTTGGAGATGGAAGTCAAACCAGAAGCTTTTGCTACTTTACTGATCTAATAGATGGATTTATCAAGATGATGAATGCATCAAAACCAGATACCCCAATTAATTTAGGAAATCCAAGAGAGTTTACAATATTACAGTTAGCTGAATTGGTTGTGCAAAAAGTCAATTCTGGAAGTAAGATTTGTTTTTCTGATTTACCCAGTGATGATCCAAAGCAAAGAAAGCCAGATATCTCAATTGCAAAAAATCTATTATCATGGACTCCAGCTATTGAAATAGAAGAGGGCTTGGATTCAACTATAAACTACTTTAAAAATATATTATGAAGCTTTCTATAATTATCCCCTGCTTTAATGAAGCTAGCTCATTATTGCAACTATTAAAAAAAGTACATGAATCTCCATATGAAAATAAAGAAATTGTTCTGGTTGATGATTTTTCTTCAGACGGAACTAGAGAATTGCTTGAAAATAATATTGAATACTCCTCTTTAATTAATCAAATTTTATTTCATGATGTAAATATGGGAAAAGGCGCTGCGTTAAAAACAGGAATAGCTGCAGCAACAGGAGATATTATAATCATTCAAGATGCCGACCTTGAATATGATCCTGCAGAGTATCCAAGGTTAATTGATCCAATAATTAATGATAAAGCTGATGTTGTATACGGATCAAGATTTTCAGGTGGAGATACTAAAAGAGTATTATATTTTTGGCATAGAGTTGGCAATGGTTTTCTTACTTTGCTATCAAATATGATGACTAATATAAATCTTACAGATATGGAAACTTGTTATAAAGCTTTTCGATCAGAGGTAATTAAGAGCATAGATATCAAAGAAAATAGGTTTGGTTTTGAGCCAGAAATTACAGCAAAGATTGCTAGAAAAAATATAAGAATATTTGAAGTAGGCATTTCCTATTATGGACGGACCTATGATGAAGGAAAAAAAATAGGATGGAAAGATGGTTTTAGAGCAATTTATTGCATTATAAAATATCGCTTTATTGACTAAGTTTTTTTAAATATAAAAAACATTCTTGAAGAATAGTTCCAAGCAAATGTTAGTATTGTTGCAATAATCTTTGCAATCATAATATTAATTAACAAAAGCTCTGATATTAATTTTAAAAATAATAAATTTAAAAAAAGACCTATTCCGCTCACAAAAATTACAAGTGAGATCTCGTTCCTTTTGTTAAACTTAGCACCAGAAGTAAAAATTGTTTTAATGCCAATAGAGTAATTTACTAAAGTCGCAATAGTGAATGATATTATTGCAGCTGTGATATATGAGAACTCAAATATATAAATCAAGCAAGCAAATAGAGTCCAATCAACTAATGCAGCACTACCTCCTACAAACAAATATCCAACTATTGGCTTAAGAACATCACTTATTTTTGTTGGAATAAATTTTTCAAAAATCATGATCTATTATACCCTTGAGATGAGCATGATATGATGTCATTGCAGTTTGCGGTTATATGATTCTTTATAAAATTAAAATCAATTCAATGCATAATCAATGAAAATTAGCATTATACTCCTAGCATTTCAAGAAACTGATGCCTTAATCAAAGATCAACTTACTGCATTAAATAAACAAACAGTGGTTCCAGATGAGGTTATCTTAGTTGATGCTTCAATTAATAAAAATTTTGAGTTTATATTTAACTCTTTTTCATCATCATTTAAAAAAAAATATATTTCGTCTCCTGGATCATTTCCTGGTAATAGTAGAAATCTTGGAGTCTCTAAAACCTCAAACGATATTCTAGGTTTTATAGATATGAAAACAATACCTGTTGAAAAGTGGATTGAAACTTCAATTTCTTCAATGAATTTTTATAATAGTGACTATATTTTTGGATCCACTGCTTTTGAAGCAGATTCTTCATTTCAAAAAGTGTATAAATTTTGTACATATGGAAATTCTTCTCATGAAACTCTTCCTGGCACATTAATCAAAAAATCATTTTTTAAAAAAATTGGTTATTTTCTTCCATTTGCAAGAGCAGCGGAAGATATCGAATGGAGAAATAGAGTTAAATCAGTAACAAAGGTCATATTGCCAAATGAACATTTACTCGTTTATAGAGAATTACCAAAAAATTACCTCGAATTATTTGTAAAATATGTAAGAAATTCATTTTACGGAGCAATATTAGATGTCCTGAAAAATATTAAAGAAGCGTATTTGAGCTTATTTGTTATTTTAATTTTTCTATTAATACCCAGGTGGAATTATCTACTGTCCGATTGGGATTTAAGCCCATTTTATATAGATGATATTACAAAAAAGATTTATTTCTCCTTGCTCCTTCTTTTTATTGGCTACTATTCTTTAAATAAAATTTTTTTAAAGCAAAAACAATCTAACCTCTTAACAGTTCTAAAATATTTGTCCTATATTATAGTCTTCTATAGTATCTTTAGATGGAATGAATTATTGGGAGAGCTGTCCCTATCAATTTCTTTATATGTTCCGCACATCACAAAATCTTTTCTGGCAACTGTCTTGCTTGGATCGATAATAAACAGAGGAATTGTGATTCCTCTTAAGAATCAAGTTAGTCCTTCTGAGCTTTTTCCATTTTATTGGTTAAGAGTAGGTTGTCTTGGATGTATACTAGATATTCTTAAAGCTCCAATATATATCTTTGGGTCATTCTTCGCATTAATAAAGAGATGAAAAATCTAACAAAAAAATTCATTAATTTTATTTTCTTCATTCTTCCCAGCACAAAATTATTTGATAAATTTATAGGCTACATTAATTTCTACAGAGGCCACTTTAGATTTCCAACACAAAAACCTCTTCTAAATGATGTTTTTTTTCATATCAAAACAAGTAATGAAATAACTAATCCGCTAAGAGTTTTTACATCAGATAAACATTTAGTAAAAATATTCATTAAAGCTACAGTTGGCGATAAATATAATGTTCCTACAATCAAAATTTTAAACTCAGAAGACGAAATAAAAAGATTTAATTTTCCTAAATCATGTTGTATAAAGCCTACTCATGCATCTGGTAAATATATTATTAGAACAGATAATGAGTCATTAGACTTGAATGAAATTATCAACTGGTTGGGCATTGACTATCATCGTGAAAGCAGGGAAAGGAATTACAAAGACCTTTTTCCAAGAATTATTGTAGAGCCCTTAATATATAATTCTGTTAATATTCAGGATTATAAGATCTTTTGTTGCAACGGAGATCCAAAGTTCATACAGGTTGATTCTGATAGATCTAATAATCATACAAGATGTTTTTATGATCTTAATTGGAAAAAATTAAATTTTTCAATTGCTTATCCGATTACTGCAGAAAATATTGCTAAGCCATTATGCTTGAATGAGATGATTGAAATTTCAAAGAAGATCGCAACCTTTTTTAACTATGTAAGGGTGGACTTTTATACCGATGGTGTTACTTTCGTTATAGGGGAAATTACTCATTGCCCTGAATCTTCAAATGGAAGATTTATCCCAAAAGATAGCGAGATAATGGCTTCTAAAATTTTTTTTTCTTAACTATTTAATTTAATAAATTATTAATTTCTTTTAAATATTCAGACCGTGACACTTTAGCCGTGAAGTTATTTTCTTTTGGATTAAAAAAATTACTTTTTTTCTTACTCAATGAAGCAATTATGCTTCTTTTCAGACTATTTTTGTCACCTACGGGAAACAAAATTCCATATTTTCCGTTTTCTAATATTTCTCTGGGTCCGTGATTACAATCTGAAGAAATAACATTACATCCCATGGCTAGAGCCTCAATTAGAGTTGCAGGCAAACCTTCAAAGAAGGAGTTAAGAATATAAGTATGAGAATGTGCTAAATATGAAAGATAGTTTTTTCTAAAACCTATTATTTGAATTTTTCCATTAAGCCCACGTTTATTAATTAAGCTATTGAGATTATTTTTCAAATCTCCTTCCCCGATTATCAAAAGTTTAAGACTTAATTTATATTCAATTTCTGCGAAAGCATCTATTATTTCCTCAAAACCTTTTTCTGGAGCAAGTCTACCAATTGAAATTAAAATTTTATGAGACGGATTTTTCTCTAAAAACCATTCGTGATTTGGCGGCATTAAATCATTTTTTATATGCCTTTCATCAATAACAGGGTTGTAAATAGTTTTTATTTTTTTACTATCTAAATTTAGCGATTCAATCAAGTCATTTTCTACTCCTTTCGATACAGATATGATTCTGTCTGCATATCTAAATAAATATTTAGATAGGTAATGAAGTAGAAAAGAGTCAAATCTTTTAGGCAAACTCTTTATAACTTCTGAGAATGTTGAGCGAGCTCCAATCATTAATTTAGGTTTTGATTTTGAAATCATTCTTGCAATAATGGCAGCATTTCCAAGCATATACATTGGCGTAATGAATACAGCAGGCTGATTCTTTTCAAAGTATTTTTTTAAATCCCATATAATAGGAATAATTCTTACTGAGTTTAATTTCACAAAATGTACATCTTTATGAAAGTCTTTCTTAAGTGGCCCAATGTTTTCACAATAAACTAATTCGATATCTTGCATTTCTGAAATTAAAATATTGCATAGATTTTTATAGGAAACTTCTATTCCCCCAATTTTAAAATTGGGTATAAAAAATGATATTTTTCGATTAGTTGATTTACTTCCTGTCATGAATGTAGTAACTGTAAATATTTTTTAACAATTCTTTCTATAAGAAATTTTTTTTCAACTAATTTTCTTGAATTAAGACCGAAGTCCATTAGTTCACTTTTTTTCTTAAATACTTTTTCTATTGCTTTGATTAAAGATTTCGAGCTTCGTGCTTTTACTACAAAACCATTAATTGGATTATTCATAAGTGATTTGCAGCCTGGCACATTTGACAATATTAATGGCATTCCAGTTGCTGCAGCCTCAATCGCAACTAGCGGCAAGCCTTCTCTGTAGGATGGTAAGACAAAAACATCATGCTCACTTAGAGCTTCAGGCATTTCAGAGTGAGCAATCTCTCCCAAAAAATTTAATTTTGGATGGGAGGATATAAAATTATATTCTTGTTTTGAGATCGATAAGCGATCATCTGAATTATATTTACCAGCAATAGAAAACAAGCAATTGTAGCCTTTTTGTTCAATTTCTATAGCAGCTTTTACATATTCATTTATTCCTTTTTCACCCTGAAGGTTTGCGGCAAATAGGAATTTTATTTCCCTATTATTATTTTTATCAAATCTTTCGCTATACATAAACTTTTTGGCGTCAATACCGTTTCCTTCAATTACTTCTGAATGAATCAAGTTAAAATATTTTGTTAAATCATTTTGATCATCGAAATTTTGAAAAATAAATTTATGTTTTGAGGTTAAAAAGTATCGGTAGCATATTTTATGAAATTTTCTTAAAAACTTTCTTTTTATTTTCTTAGACTCTAAAAAACTACCTATACCCGTAACTAATAAAAAGATTTTTCTGGGGTTTATACTCTTTGAAATCAAGCTACCAATTAAACAATTTTCTAGTGATACATAGAATATAAAATCAGGGTTGCTAGTGATAATTTTTTTCCTTAATTCTATTAAAAATTTAAAAAATTTTATTGGATTATATGATGATTGTCGTTTATTAAGATTTTTAAATTTTATATTGTGACAAGAGGCTATTCCCTCAGAATCGAAAATATTCTCTCTAAGATCAGTAATAATTTCAATGTTGTAATATTTTGATAGCTCTAAAATTAAGCTATGTCTATGTGATTTAAAAAAAGAATATTCATTAATTATAAAAAGGATTTTACTTTTCATGAATCATTTTGCATATGTCTTTGGTGCCAACATATAAATTGAACTAATGAAAATAATTTTTCGCCATTATATGCACCTTTTTTCTGATCACTTAGCATTTTTAAAGCGAATTTTTTATTAATTTTAATTTCATCAAAGCTCAATATTTTCTCAGCAAAAAAATCATGCCATTTACCCGATTTCAAGAGTTGATTTATAGGTATAGAAAATCCCTGCTTCCTTTTATGATCAAAACTTGGTGGTAATAGTTTTTGAGCAAGCATTTTTAGAAGAATTTTCTTATTATTTCCCCTTACTTTAAAGTTTGATGGTACTTCTGTATACGCAAATTCTATAATTCTTTTGTCTAAAAAGGGCGATCTAACCTCTAGAGAATTTGCCATACTAGATCTATCAACTTTTACCAATATATCCTCAGATAAATAATTTTGAAAATCATCTCTAGTAATCCTTGCGATAAAATCAGAAGCGGGGATATTTTTAAAATCTTTGTTATATCGAATTTCTTCAATTAAATCTGCATTCTTAATCAAACATTGTCTCTCATGATAATTAAACATTAACGAAGATGAAAATAAAAGATTGCTAATATCTTCACCAAGAAGCTCAATTGTCTTGCGACCTTTAATATTTTGCGGCAAAAAAGTTAGCAATTTTTTTGTAAGGTTATTTCTCAATCGGTAAGGTATAAATTTTGTTAAATTCTGTAATGAAGATAGTTTTGAATAGTGGTTGTATCCTCCAAAAAGTTCATCTGCACCATCACCACCAATGGCAACTTTACAAAAATTACTCATTTCTTTACATAATAAATATGTTGGAAGGATAGAAGAGTCTGTCATAGGCTCATCGAAAAAATAAGATAAGCTATCCATTAGTTCTGGTTCAATGGATCCCGCATCCAATTCATGATGATTTGTCTGAAAAGTCTTTGATATAAGTCGAGCATGTTTTTGTTCATTATGCTCATTATTATCTGGAAATATTACAGTATAGGTGTCGATATTTCTTTGAAATCTGGATGCAATGGCAACCATTAAGCTTGAATCCACTCCACCGCTAAGCATCATACCTAAGGGCGCATCAGATATTAGTTGCTGTTTAACTGAAGACTCAAGCAAATTTTCAAGTTTATTTTTTAATGTATCTGACATTAAATACTTAGATGATTTACTTACCTTAGGTTTCAAGTTACTTAATTCCCAAAATTTTTTTCTTTTTATTTCACCTGTATTTGTATCGAAAGTTAAATATTCTCCTGCAATTAACTTATTAATATCACAGAATATTGTTTTATTTCTCTCAATGTACCCATTTCCTAAATAGTGATTAAATGAACTGATATCCATTTTTTTAATATTAGGTACAGATTCAACTATTGCCTTAAGTTCACTCGAATAGGAAATAGAGTGGTCATTTGTATAGAAGAAAAGAGGTTTTTCACCTGCAATATCTCTTGCTAAGATGAGCTTATGGTTAATTTGATCATATAGACCAAATCCAAACATACCTTGAATTTTTGTTAAAAAATTTTCTCCCCATTCAATATATGAATTGAGTAAAACTTCACTATCAGAAGTTGATCTAAAATTATAACCAAGTCTTAATAATTCTTTCTTTAAATTTTGATGATTATAAATCTCCCCATTAAATACTAATGAATATTTTTTGCAGGAACTTATCATTGGTTGATTACCAGATTCTGACAAATCCATAACTGAGAGCCTTGTAAAACCCATAAAATTTTGACTTACATTATCTATCCAGTAATTAGAGTGATCGGGCCCCCTATGATCAAGGAGATTAATATTTTTTTTAAATTTAGAGAAATCTAAATCT
>MDTB01113394.1_pt1 | contig 26772 bp, 21 predicted proteins | sample 811161 | NCBI WGS metagenome assembly MDTB01 (sample SAMN05326650, study PRJNA326480) | marine metagenome | isolation source: seawater | place: Mediterranean Sea | collected 2009 | reverse complement strand
TAAATATTGAAGAGTCAAAAATTTTAAAAAAAATCATAAAACTTAAAAATAATAATAATAAGTTTGTTAAGAAGTAACTTGAATAAACAATCTTAGGACTAAATTCCTCTAGAATATTAATACTAATACCATCTTTACTTATAAATTTAGTTTTTTTGGGATAGTTTTTATTTTCAATAAAACTATTTAAAAATTTTGACAAATAATAAGTAAAATAAATCATTCCGGGTCGTGACTGTCTAACTGAATTTTCTTCAATAATTCTAGACGGATTATTAGTATTTAATATCCAATCTGCAGAATCACAATTCATACTATGACCAAATATAGAATTTACTTCAAAATTTCTAACACAGAACTCTTCTTGTTTATCGTTTGGAACTCTCGGACCAATAAACAAAGCAACTATATATATGAAGCAAAAGACCCAAAAAAGTAAAATTGGTAAAATTTTGTTATAATTTACGCAATTCATCTTAGTAATCTAAAGTATGTACATAATAATATCTATTTTTGATTTTTATTATATAATTTCTTTTATTAGATTCACTTCATTCATTATTAAATAATAAGTTTATGGAAAAAATTTTATCTCTTCACATTGGTCATGATGCAAGTGCAATGTATGTTGACCATAAGTCTTTAATTTCTATTTCTGAGGAACGTGTATCAAGAATTAAAAATTATTTTGGTTTTCCTAGAAAAGCAATAGAGAGAATTTTTTCAGAAAAGAGGGTTAATTGGAATCAAATAGACAAGTTAATTATAACAACTAAATCAATAAAAAAATCGACAAACTATAAAAACTATTTTTTTTTTAATTATAAATCATTCGATTTTGCTAACGAAGTTCCACTAATTGTTAGATTTTATTCTTTATTTAAAAAAAATAAGACTTTTCACAAATATTTACTTGAATATCTATCTCAAAATAAATTTAGGGGTAAAATAATCTATTATGACCATCATCTCTGTCATATCGCGTCATCCTTAGCAACATACCCAATTAATAATTCATATCTTTTGTCAATTGATGGAGGAGGTGATGGGATCAATTGGAGTCTTTACTCATTTAAAAATAAAAATCTAAAACTATTAGAAAACAGTCAAACGTTTTATGGACTAAATAAAAATATTGTCCATGACTCTCCAGCAGATATTTATTCGAATACTACTAAATTCTTAAATTTTAAAAGACTTAAAGATGAAGGAAAAATAATGGGAATGTCCTCAAATGGAAAAAAAATATATTTAGAATATTTTAAGTCTTTATTAGTATTTAATAATGGAAGATTTTTTTCAAAGTTTGGACCTCAAAAGCGAAATTTACTTCAAAAATTAAAAAACTATTTTAGTTTTTTCATATACGGTAAGTGTTACGACACAATTCAGGTAAATCATATGAAAAAGTATTTTATTAACAAAAATTATCATAAAGAAGATATTGCTGCATCTCTTCAGGAGTCGTGTAATTTTACAATTAATAAATTTTTAAATTATTTATCAAAAAAGTATAGATTTTGTAATGAAAATTTATTGGTTTCTGGAGGTTTCTTTTCAAACGTTTTGATAAATCAATCAATTAAAAAAAGATCGGATATAAAAAATATTTATGTGACACCAAATATGGGAGATGGTGGGTTGGTATTAGGAGGTATTTTTCTTAGTTCGCCGGATAAGTATAAAAAAAAATATTTTAGTAAAATCAGTAAAAATGTTTTTTTAGGAACTGATACAAAAATTAATTTGACAGAAAATGATCTTAAGAAATTCAAATTAATTAAATTAAATAATAATGATTTATATAAATTTGTTTCTCAATCTTTAATCAAAAATAAAATTGTTGGGGTAATTAACGGAAAGATGGAATTTGGACCTAGAGCCCTGGGTAATAGATCAATTTTAGCTAACCCTAAGACAATGAATATTACAAATATTTTAAATAAGAGATTAAATCGATCTGATTTTATGCCATTTGCCCCTATTTTTTTAAAAAAAGATGCTAAAAAGGTTCTTCATGACTACAAGAGTACAGATTATACATCTAAATTTATGACAATTACTTATAATGTTAAACAAGAATTTAAAAAGAAATTAACTAATATAATTCATCATGATAATACTTTAAGAGCTCAAATTATTGATAAAGAAAATAATACCCTTTGTTATGGTATCTTGTCACAATTCTCAAAAGATTCGAATATTCCTTGTCTAATAAATACAAGTTTTAATGTTCATGAAGAACCAATTATAATGGATTTTAAAGATGGAATAAAAGCATTGGATATGGATGTAATAGATATTATAGTTTCAGATAAAACAATCATCACCAAAAAATGCCCAAGCTAATAATTTTAAATCAAAGAATTAAAGATTGGGAAGTGAAGGGTGAAATTCAAGAAAACTATTTTAACCCTGAATACAAATTTGAAAAGATTATTATAATATCCTTAGTACATTCTGAAAGCCCGTCTAATTCGTCTTTAAAAAAACTATGTGGCTCTGAGAAATTTCAATATTTTAACATTAATAGTTTTTTATTGAGAAGTAACTTTTTTAAATATATTTTACCAAATTCTTTATATAAATTTCTAATATTTAGAGAACTAAATAGTTTAGATCTCTCCAAAGTTAAAACAATTCACTCGATTGGAGATGGTTTTCCTGGTTTAATTGCCGGTATTATATCTAAGAAACTAGCATGCAGATTAATAATAAGTGTACACTCTTATGTTAATCTTAGTATTTTTCTTAAATACCTCTCTTTTAAAGAAAAAGTTTTTTATTTATTAAATCTCAGATTTAAAGAGAAATCCCATAAATTAGCTGATCAAATAAAAATTGTATATAAAATAATCGAAGAAAATATTAATTCAAAATACACAAACAAAATAAAAATTAGTTACAATAATATTAAAATAAAAAATAACCACAGAAAAAAACAAGACCTTTATAAAACTCATTTAAATTTAGTTTTTGTGGGAAGGTTAATTAAAGGTAAATCTCTAACTAATATTATTTTATCAATAAAAGATTTAAATAATGTTATTTTAACTATATTTGGTGATGGTCCTGAAAGACAAAAAATTGAACTAATGATACAAAAGTATAAATTAGAAAAAAGAATTATTTTGGAAGGGTATAGGGATAATGAATATATTATCAATAAATTGAAAAGTTTTGATGCATTTATTGCTTATCATAAATATTATGAATTTCCGAAAACAATAATCGAAGCGCTTTTAGTTGGTATTCCAATAATTCTAAATTCTTCTCCCTCAAAAGATATTTTTGAGTATAAAAATTTAAATATTTTGTGGACAAATGATGACAGCAACTCATACAAAAAAACTATAAATAATTTAATTGATAAAAAGTATGATTTAAATTTAATACGAAATAAAAATAATTCTGAAGTCAAAAAGATTCTAAGAAAGGTCAAAGATGACTAATATCACTTTTGTTTTTGGAACAAGGCCTGAGTTTATTAAGTTAATTAAATTAAGCCAATTAATTCAAAGAAATCCAAAATTCTCTTTGACTATAGTTTCATCTGGACAACAAGAATTTTTTTTGCAGAAATTTAAAACCTCAAAAATCTCTAATATCAATCTCAATCTAGGAAAATTTAAAAACGTCCATAATTTTATCTCTATTTTCCTAGAAAAATTTCAAAAATCTATAAAGAATAAAAATGTCGATTATCTATTAGTCCAAGGGGATACCTCAACAGCCTACGCAACTAGTTTATTTGGATTTCTTGAAAAGATACCAATTATTCATTTAGAAGCGGGTTTAAGAACATTTGACCATTATAGTCCTTTTCCAGAGGAATACTTTAGACAATGCATAAGTAAAGTAGCAAATATTCATTTAGCTCAAACAGAATCTGCAAAGTTAAATTTAATAAATGAAGGAATTAAAAAAAATAAAATACATGTTATTGGTAATCCGGGTATAGATTATTTGGTTGAAAAAATTAATTCAAAAAACTTTTCATATAAATTTAAAGAAAATACTATTCTTATTACTATGCATAGGAGAGAAGCATTAGATGGAACACTAGAAACATTTATAAAAAATCTCAGTAAATTCATGATCAAAAATCGTGAATTTATCGTTTATTGGCCAAGGCATACGAATCCAAATATTCTAAAACAAATAAAAACATCTCTGAAAAAAATTGACAAATCAAGAATAAATTTCCTTAAACCTCTCAACTATTCGGACTTTTTAGAATATTTAAAAAAAGTTGAATTTGTTATAACTGATTCAGGGGGAATTCAAGAAGAGGCTGCTTATTTAGGAAAACCTCTTTTAATTGCAAGAGACGTGACAGAAAGACAGGATATAATTGAATTAAAACTAGGTAAATTAATTAAAGCAGATGGAAGAAAATTATCTGAAACTATTAACTTTTTTAAAAATAATAAAATAAGTCAAAAAAATAAATATTTATGGAAAAAATCTCAAGGTGAAGGTAAGTCAGCTATTAAAATAAATAATTTATTGACTAAACTTCTTAATTAATAAATTTATTAAGAAGTAAAAAGATAAAATAAAGACAAGTTTTATAAAATGAGATATTTGTTCAAAATTTTCATACATACTTAAATTTTTCAATAGTAGTAATATTAAAATACATAAAAAGAAATTTGCAAATTTAAAATATTCGCTTTTATCAAAAATATTACTCTTAAAACCAATCTTCTTGGCATAAATCATTAATGAAAATGAATAACCAATTTTTGTTACCAATAATGAAATTAAAGCTCCATTTAGCTTAAAAATAGGTATCAACAAAATATATAAAATAAAACTTAATATTCCCCAAAAAATTGAATTTGCTAGAACAAACTTATTTTTTTTATTTATATAACAGAAAAATTCCCAACCAGTTGATATTTGATGACTAAAAACACTTAGAAAAAAAATTAAATAAATTGAATAAGTTATTTTAAATTCAGAATTTAAAATAATTGTTTGGATTAATGGAGAAAGAATTATTAATATTAGGCTTAAGATAATTGCATAATCATTAAATATATTATATTTTTCTTTAATTATTTCGTAAATCCTATCCTGGTTATCTTGTTCTTTGTATTTGGTTAATTTAGGTAGTAGGTCCCACCAAAAAATAGAGCCCAGAGAAATAATTCCTGAAGCAATCATACCTGATGTTGAATATAGTCCTAAATAAACTGAAGGTAGATAAAAACTTAGAATGATTTTATCACTAAAATTAACTAGCCACTCCGAAATACCTAAAAAAATAAAGATAATACCAGGATATAAATATTTTTTTATAATTTGTTTTTCAAAACTGAAATATTTGAATTTAATTATCATGCTATTTAATAAATAAATAACAACACCAAGTAACCCAACGATTTTGTTTAAGATAATCAATGAAAGAATTTTAGTGATACTTAGATTATCAAATATTCCTAATAAACTTATTATTAATATAAAAAAACAAGAATCTAGAATTTGAAAGAATGAATAAATATTTGACTTAAATTTACTTCGAAGAAATTCAAAAAAAATGAGTTGAATTGTTATAAGGTAAGATATTACGAAAACGTAATAGGCATAATAATAGTTTTCGGTTGATAATAGATTAAAGAAACAAAAACCAATTAATAGAAGAATAAAAAAAACTGTAACTAAAAATAAAGAGTTAAATACATTTAAACTATTAACTCTTACATCTTTCACAGAGGCTAATTTTTTTATAATGGTGAAGTTCAACCCCAATAAAAATATAGGAAGCAAGCCATTAATAATAGAATGAAGAACTATATAAGTTCCGTATTCGTTAATCCCAATTTTGTAGGTAATAATTGGAACAAGAAGGAAGTTTACTAATTTTACTGTGAGTTCCGAAATAAATCTTAGTTTTATTTTATTTGATAAATTTAGAAATATCATCTTTTTATTAATCGCTTTATATCTCTAAATATATTTAAAAGGATATATCGGTATTTATTTTGTACTTTTTCCCCTCTAAATAAAGGATATTGTTGTCCATCAAAGCTTTTTTTAAAATGATTAAGATTCAGATTCTCTTTGTTACTGTAATCAAAGAAACCTTCACCAAATTCTATAAATTTAATTTTTTTGCTAATAAAGTATTTTATTGATTCGCACATACAGAAATAATTTGAAGATCTTGAAATACCTAAGTCACTCGAAGCATTACTCCAATATATTACTTTATTCTTATAAAGACCGAATAATGAAAAACTTAAAATTTCATTATTCTCTTTGACGTAAAATATCTTTTTATTATTAATAGGAAATTTAAGAAAAATATATTCATAATAACTCTTCGATTGAGGATTAATATTTTTTCTTTTAGTAGTTTCTAGATGGAATTCATAATATTTATCCGAAAGTTCCTTCGCATTAGATGAGTTAACCTGATGGAATGATAAAACAGCTTTGTTTTTCTTTATTGTTTGCTTAGTTTTGCTGTCAAACGACTGAAATACCTTTTCGAAAGTCTCATTTTCTAGAGATTTAATCCATGTAAATGAAGATTTATCATTATTAATAAGTTGTCCGAGGGGGTTTGGTATTACTTTTTGTCTTTCAATAATAGACGAACTTAATGTTGATAGTAATATTTCACATTTATATACCTTATAGTTATTGAGTAGTAATGAAATATATTCATTAATAAAACGGATTAATTTTTTATGCTTTGTTTTGTTTAAATTATTTTCACAAGCTGCACCACCCAATGAATCAAGTGTAGAGTAATCGATAATTTTACTTCTTTTTACAAAAAAAATGGGGAAAATAGCAATAATTTTATTCTTATTTGATTTATCTACAACATAAAAACTTAAGTTATTATGATTATGCCATAATGATTTTGATGTTATACTCTCGTGTGTGTGCCAGAGCCAAGCTTCATCAGATCTTAAACAAAAATTATTCCACAAATCCTTATCACATTTGTAAAATTCTCTAATTTCAAAATAAGTGTTTTTCATTAAATCTATTAATTTTATTTGCAAAAACGCCTAGTATAACAAAAAAAAGAAAAGTGGTTGGATGGAATCTAAATAAACTTGTATCAAAAAATTGAGTAAAATAAATCGAAATTAATAATACTAAAGCATGTTTGTTATCTACATCATCAAAAAAATATTTTTTGGTATTAATAATTGGATAAGAAATAATCATTGTATAACACAAGAGTCCAAAAACACCTGTTTCGATAAAAACTGTTAATGGAATAGAAGATAAACTAATATCATCAGCATTTCTATGCTCTGTAAGCTGATTATGAAAAGAATAAATTAATGACTCACTTGATATCCCAAAACCTAATCCACTGAAGTAATTATCAAAGTTTTTTTGCGTTAATTCGTATAGCTCAAATCTATCAAATAGACTACCCACAAAATTTAATGAACCTGAATCAATAATAAAACTTAAATAATCTAAGTTTATAATTAAAAAAAAAGATGCAGTTGATATTAGAGTCACTAAACTCAAAAGGTATTTTCTATTTATTATAAAATAGAGGAATGGAATTAGAATAAAAAAAACAAGAAAGTTAATTCTTGAAAATGTCCAAAAAAAAGAAAACAAAAGTAGAAAAAAAATAATTCTTGAACTTAAATTGTACTTTATCTTATCAATTTGAAGCATAAAGATAATTGCAAAAAGAATTAATTGTGAAAATCCAATGACATTAGAAAATAGACTTGATGGTCTGAAAAAAAAATTATTACCACCAAAAAGATCCTCTCTGGTGTAATAAATTTGACCAAACCGAGAAAAATTATTTGTTACAGTATGTGATTTTAAGAGTTTAAGATTCTGATTACTCGTGCATTCTTGAAAATTGGAAATAAATGGATTTTCTTGAACATAATAACAACTTTTGGAAAATACTAAGAAATTAAAGTCAAATATATAAATTACTAATGCATAAATACATAGACAAAGTACAAATAAAATAAATGTAGATTTTAGTTTATTAAATACAGAGTCAATATTTTGATAATTAGCATAAGCATGAGCTATAACTATAGATGGAATAAAAATTATTAAAAACCTTTTAATGGAAGTTAACTGCAACTCACTTGAAGAAACGTTTAACGAAGAATAGAGACTAATTATTGTAAATAAATAAAAGGGTAACAAAGCATTATTTAAAATAAATAATCTTTTATTTAAAAATGGTAAACAAAGAGTTAATAAAAAAATTACAACTGTTAAATCAGAAAGTTGAAATATCTCACCATTAAAATAAATTCTTAAAAAGATTAAAAAAAGTAAAACAGGAAAAATCGATAAATATCGTTCGTAAAAAAAATTATAGCTTTTTAAAATCATTATTTACTGTATTTTCAATCGTTTTTAAAAGCTTTAAAGCTATTTTTTGGGAAGAAAAACTTTCTATAAGATTATAGTTTGGTTTGAATTTATTTATTCTTTTTAACATTATCGATAATTTTTTATATATCTCAACAGGATCATTTGTACAACTCATTCCATTATTTTTTAAGATAATATTTTTATTATATGTCAAGGATTTTCCTATATGTAGTATCGGACGATATGATTGTATATAATCAACTAACTTACTCTGAAAAAATAAATTTCCATAATCTTCATCTATATCTATCAATATTAAAATTGATGTTTCGCATAGTTTTTTTAAATAACTTGAATAATTTAAATAACCTAAAAACTTAATACTTGAAAACTTTTTTATTAAATATTCATAATTTACAAAAAAATCATCATCAACATAAAATTCAGCTTTAATATTTTTGTTGTTTTGAACTAGGTTTGAAATTGCAATAAGCGAATTTTTAACTTTTCTTCCGGCATAAATTTTACCAAAGAATCTAATTGTATAATTTTTAGTAACATTTTTTTTCAATTTAAATCTTTGGGAAATAGAGTGGGGGACTATGATGCTATTTTTTCTAATATCTTTATTTTCTTGTTTATTGAAATAGTCTTTTAATTCATTTAGGGGAAACATATTTATATCAGTCTGAGAAAATATTTTTTTTTGAAAAAAAAGGCTTAATTTTTCAAGAATAAATATTTTTTTTTGCACAGGATTATTAAACCAGGGATCTGAAAAATGAGCAAACCATGGGATTTTCAATTTTTTTTTTAAAAATAATCCTAATAAATGACTTGAATGAAACTGAGATCTAGTCATAAAAAAATCATATTTTTTTGTATTTATTTGTAATAACTTTTTTTTGAAAAATGGATAATAAAAAATAAATCTATCTGGTCTAATAGGTAATCTTTTTATAGATAATAATCTTTTTACATAAAAAGGTATTTTAATATCTATTTCGTTAATATTAGTTTTTAAAAGGTTTTGATAAATATATTTTGATCTTTCTATTCTAGGTTTTATAATTGTCAAATTACAGTGTTTAGATAGTGCATTAACTAACTTATAGGTTACAAATGACTCTGGAGACTCATAAGGTGGATAGCAGTATGTTATAATTAATCCATTTAATTTTTTTTTCATAGTTGTAAATTTATGTCTTCAATTATTTTTTGGTGTTTTGCTAGATCTGAAAATCTATGAAAAAGCATTTTGTTATTTATAATATCACATGGATCAAAATAAATATTGAAAAAGAGTTTATAATTATCCAATAGTTCTTTGATTTTTTTTAACTCATTATTTAAGTCATTGAAATTTAATTTAGAATGAAAAATACTCCAACTGTCAATTATTTGTAAGGGATTACTCAAGTAAGATGAAGAAGTTAATTCATAAATATCATTTTTAGTAAATATTGGATCTTCTAATATCGAGTAAATAGGCGTTGTCGAACTTGAAAATTTATAACCAAGCCTTCCAATTACTTCATAAATGTATTTCATGTCTCCATACTCAGCATATTCACCAAAATGAGGGGTTCTAAAAATTATTGCTTCTTGATTGCAAATGGACCTAATTGTTTGATGTCCTAATACAATGTCTTTTTTAATTTGACGTTTATTAAGGTTTAAATAAGAAAATAGTGAATAATTTTTTTTTTTTTTTTTAGAATACTCAGTATGAACTTTAAAACCATGATTTATAAATGAGATTTTACTACAAACTTTTTTTAACTTATTTTTATTTTTTTTAATTAACTCACCAGGTATTGCGTAATATGGTTTGATTTTTAACCTTAAAAGCTTTGTTGTAAGTAACTCGATTTGATTTATATCTCTTTGTGTTTCAAAATCAAAGCTCAAGAAAAATATAGAGTTGTTTAATTTGTTATTTCCCCATTTAATATGCCTTTTAAAATAATAATTCTTAAAAATTTTTAAAAAAAATTTGAAAAAGTTTTTTTGTATATTAAATTTCATTTGATCGGAAAATTTTTGTTACAATACCATAGTATATGGAAAATAAAATCACATTTAAAGATATAGTTAACTATTCAAGCAACATATTTAATGGAAGATTTATTCCATTTCTAAAAAGTGAAATAAATGAGTCTGATATTAAAAAATTGTTTAGAAAAATGAAAGAAGGAAAAGTTACAAATGACTACAATGATCAGTTATATAATTTTTTGAAAAAATATTATAATTATAAAAGAGATGTTTTTCTAACAAATTCAGGTAGAGATGCTTTATACTACTTGCTGCTAAATTTAAATTTTAATAAAAAAGAAATAATTATTCCTTCATATTCTTGCTTGGGATTAATAGAGCCAATTTTACAGCTTAACTTTAAACCACATTTTATTGATATAGATAAATCTCTAAACCCTTCTTTAGAAAGCCTAAAAAAGGCAATAAACGTCAACACAGCTGCAGTTATAATTCCTCATCTCGGCGGAACTTTTGCAAAAGATACATTAAAAATTATTAGTTTATGTAAAAAAAAGAAAATCGTAGTAATAGAGGACTGTTGTCAATCATTTGGCTTAAAAATAAATAGTAAACAAGTTGGTACTTTTGCCGACTTCTCTTTTTTTAGTTCAGGAGTTGGTAAGCCAGTATTCACACCATTGGGGGGGTGGGTTTTAACCAAAAAAGGTTGTTTTAAAAAGTTTATACAACCAACTTGTAAGATTCAGTCAACTATTGATGATGAATATAAGAATTATAAAAAATTTGTAAAAAGATACTCCGATAATCCATTTCAAGTTTTTATAAACAGAGCTACTGATAAGATTAATTCTTATTTTGATGGTTCAAAACGAAGTTTGTCCATGAAAGAACAAAAAGAACCTAGACATATATTTAATAATTTAAATGCTTTTATAATTTTGGATCAATTAAAACGTATAGAGCAAAAGTTAATAAAAAGAAAAAAAATTGCATATAAATGGAATCAAAAACTTAGAAATAATAAAAAAGTACAAGTTATTGCTTCAACTAATTCAATTTATAATAAATTTTATGTGTGTAGTGAAAAAAATGAAAAGAAAAGATTTTTATTAAGAGGTTTGGAAGTTGAAAATGGTTATACTCCTTTACATTTACGATATGATTTTGATAAGTTTAAATCAGTAGATTTAAAGATAACAAATAAATTATGGAAAAAAATATATTCTTTACCAGTAAGACCCTCATTAGATCTAAAAAGTATTTAACATAATATATATTATACGACTTAAATAGTGCCTAGAACAATATTTGAAGCTGAAAGAGTGTCATTATCAAAATTTTCTAGTTCTGCAATAAAAGTTAACTCACTATTCCCAACACCATATCCCTGAGAAGTATCATCCCATAACCATATTGCTGAATCTGTTCCATTACCTACAATAAAAATATGCTCAGTTCCATTTCCTGATGTTGCTTTTGTATACCGAATACTTGATACAACATCAGATTTAAAACTTTTCGTTAAATAGGAGCTCGTATCTTCTGTAAAATTAAAAATATATGGTAATTCATTACTATTAGATGAAGAATTATAAGTTAATCTCGATGAACTACTATGCTCATAAAAATGCGATCTAGTTACTGAATATTGGGTTGTAGGTATATCAAAAGTTAAATTAAATCTTAATTCATCATTTATAGAAAAATCTTTGATTGTATCTCCAAAAGAACTGGCTCCATTCAAATAAAAAATATCATTTCCCAACCCACCCGATAATTCGTTAGTGCCACTGTTTCCAATAATTACATTATTAAGTTCGTTCCCTGTAGCATTAATATTTGATGATCCTGTGAGCGTTAAATTTTCAATATCATTTGAAAGTGTGTATGTTACAGATGATTCTATTGTATCTGTTCCCTCTCCTATATTTTCATTAACAACATCATTAATATTATCAATTATGTATTTATCATTACCAAGACCTCCATTCAATGTATCTATTCCAGCACCACCATCTAGAGTATCATCTCCTTCTAATCCATGAATTGTATCATTATCATTTGTTCCAATTAAATTATCATTAGATGAAGTTCCTATAATGCCAGTCAGAATTGGGTCTGAAGAATCCAATTGTTGATTATTACTTTTAAAATCGTCATAAAGAGATGGATCATCAAAAAAAAAAGTACCCTCAGGTTGATTTTCTGTAGAGCTTAAGAAATCTATTGATCCAAATATTTCAGGCATTGTACTCACAAACCCCAAAGGACCTTGTGCCATTGTATCCAAAGATATTGGTCCAAATACTGATCTCATTCCAAATATAGGCCCCATAACAGGACCTTGACCAGCGTTCATAAATCCAGGTGCTAAAGGTGAACCTGATGCTGGACCATCTAGACTTGGTGTAAAAGATGGAGTAAAAGGTGACCCTGCTAATGGATCTGTTCTAGATCCCAGTGCCCCAGTAATTATATCTCCTAATGGTTGACCATCTAGTCCTCCTAAAGGTTCATCTTCTATTGTAGGGCCTCCTTCAGCTACAGGACCATCAAAACCAGCTATTACAGCTGCTTCAGCCATAGCTTGTTCAGGCGATGCTCCAGCGGCTAACGCAGTATCAAAAGATTCTCTTGCAGCTTGTTGATCACCTTCAGGTGGTCCTTCTTCAAGTGCTGGGCCTCCTTCTTCAGGTGGTGAAGTTTCTTCTTCGGCTAAGACATCTTCACCCGCCAGCAAACTTTCTTCAGCTTCTAACAACTCCTCTTCTATTAATGCTTCTTCACCTTCTTCACCTTCTTCAGAAACTTCTTCTGCTAAAGCTTCATCAGATTGTTCTTCACTAGACTCATCTAGTGCTTCTTCTTGTTGCTCTTCTTGTTCAGATTGTTCTTCACTAGACTCATCTAGTGCTTCTTCTTGTTGCTCTTCTCTTAAGGATGGTTGCTCGCGAGGCGTTGGTGCAACTAAGGGTGTCGGAGGTAAAACATTTAGAGCTGTTCCATAATTAGCTTGAATCTGAGTTGCACTAAGAATAACAGGTGGTGGTGGTGGTACAGTGAAACTAACAACATTAGTGGTTGCACCAACTTGACCCAACACCTGAGTACCTGCTGCATTTGTCAATGATATTTGACCTACTCCACCATCAGCATCCTGAAGTAAGGTAAATGAATTTTCATTTCCTTCTACGGCAGCTTTTCCCGCTACTGTTGTTCCTCTTATGCCACATGTCACAACAGGTGTCTTGAGTTTCATTGAATCCGGTCCTATTTTTGCTATTTCTCCACTTGTAAAACTAAAAACACCCTCCAACATACTTAAATTCATGCTACCTATCCCATTAGAGGAATCATAGATAAGTTCGTCTAAAACCATTTTCCCACCTTCAGATAATGATAAAGTAGTTTTATCAACAAAGATAAGACCAATAGCACCAGAACTTGAGACTTCGATAGTATCACCTTCAAATACAGGATCACCGTTAGATAATACAAAATCATTACCATCAAGTCTTTTTGCCCTTGCTGTTCCAGTGATACTAGAAACTTCCCCTATCGATAATTCATTATTACTTGAAGCTTGAGCATACTGACCTTCGGTCATTGAGCCAGCTAAAATATCAACGAGTCTGCCATCAAATATTAATCCATTTTCTGTTTGAATAGAAGGTAGAACATGATTAGTAAAATAATCTTGAAATATATATTCCTCACCTTTTTTAGATTTTGCAATTAGATCTGCTTGTATTCTTGATAAATCCGCCGTTGCAAACCAAGATGGAACGCCCTCAATATCTAAACCATTATTTAAGATTACTTCTTTAAATACAATAAATTGTTTACTTAAAGTCTCAATTGGTTGTTTTGTTATAGCCATTTAGAATCTTATTTATCGACTACAGATATTATAATGTCAAGCCATAAGAATTAGTGAATGCTTAACAAAAGGTATGATCAGATTATCCCGACCCTAAAAATAGCATTGCCCCACCATATATAAAACCAGTTAATAAAAAAATTACAAATGTATAACCCATAATCTGTCTCATATGAAGGCCGGCTATAGCTAGAAGCGGTATAGTCCAAAATGGTTGTATCATATTTGTCCACTGATCTCCGTAAGCAACCCCAAGAACCACTACATAAGGTTCTACATCTAAGTTTTTAGCAGCTTCGATCATAACTGGTCCTTGAACTGCCCACTGACCCCCACCGGAAGGAATAAACATATTTACTAGCCCACCTGATAAAAAAGAGTAAAAGCCCAGTGTTTCAGATGATGCAACTTGTGATATATTAGCTGCTACTACATTAATTAATCCTGTGTCTGCCATCATTCCCATTATACCTGCATAAAATGGGTATTGAAGTATTATTGGTCCAACGGTGATCGCTGCATTATTAACTAGTTTTACATAATGTATTGGTGAATTAGACAAAATAAGCCCTAATCCAAGAAAAGTCCAACTTACTAGATTTAAATCTAAAGAAAATCCTTTTTTATAGAAAATATATAGTATGAAAAATAACAAACAAAAACCTACAAAAAAACTAAATAGTCTATTATTTTCAATTGCTTGTGCAAAGGTTATATCTTTTTGGTTTAGATTATCAGAGTTATTGTTTTTGTCACCAAAACGGAATATATTAGAGTCAATTTCTTTGATTTCTGAATCATTTGTTGGCCTCATTAATGGATTAACGACAGTTATTACAAATAAAGTAAACAATGCCAGAAACATATTAAAACTAGTAAAAATTGTTTCTGTAACTGGAATCACACCAATTTTTTCAACCAACGAATGTCCTTCAGAGGAAACAAATAAGGCTGCTGAAGATGAATACCCCATATGCCAAATAACGTATCCAGAATATGCTGATGCCACTAAAAGAGGGTAATGAATTCTTATTCTTTTTTTCGCACAACCGATAGCAACAAATTTTGATACAATACCGCCAACAATTAATCCAAATGACCAAGCAAATAAACTTGCAACACCTGAAATAAATGTAACTAATGCATAAGCTTGCACCGTAGAATTAGGATAAGAACCTATTTTGGATAAAATATTCTCTACAGGGTCGGTATGTGCTAATGCATGGGCCGCAATCATTATAATCGTGATTTGGGCCGTAAATGTAAATAGTTTGGGCAAACCATTCCCCCATGCTTCTAGAGTTTCAATTGCTGTTGCGTCTGTACTAACGAGAGCCAAAACAAAAGTTAATACAGACAAAACAATTACAAAAATAAAAGCATCTGGGTAGAACCTTTCAACTAGTTTAACGAACGGTTTTGATAAACTATTGAAAATTCCTAGCTTTTTTGAAGACATCTTTTCTTACTTTATTTTTAACGCAATAACCTTTCCCTCGGCCATAATTGGGATTATTATTAAGTTTTTATCTAGAATTACTTCATGATCAGCAGCACCCTTACCAACTTCAGCTAAAACTTTAAATTTACCATTCTTTTTAACTTTATAAAGTTTTGCACCAGTCCAATCAGTTACAAAGTAAGCACCCTTTCCGTCAGATTCAATACCATCCAAATTTCCGATTGGTTTTTTTCCTAAATCCTTAATTTGTTTGGTGTGAATATTTATACTTTTTAAATTTCCTTTAAGTTCAGGTGTTCCCCAACCTTCCATTAAGGCTCCCCAGCTTCCTACAATTAAATTACCTTCATCATCATCTATGTGAATGCCATTTGGAGCTAAACCAGGACTGTAAAACCATGCAGGTAGTTGTCCAAATTGATTTAGTCTATAGATTGTATCGTTGTAGGTATCTCCGACATATACGTTACCATATTTGTCAGCGGCAACATCATTCATACAAACTGAACCATACCCCTTGTATTTGTTTGTAATTTTAGCATTAGCTATATCCACTTCTACAAGCTCATCAATATCTGCAATATAAAGCTTGTCTTTGCTTATTGTTAAACCCTTGGGTGCATTTAATTTATCTATCCATTTTTTTTCGATGATAGTACCATCTAATCCAATTTTAGATATGTAACCAGTTCCATCTTTATTAAATGGATGGTCAGTTATATTAGATACATAAAGAACATCATTAGTTTGATCATAAATTACTGACTCAGGAAGTTCAAATATTTTTTCTGTTTCCCAAACTGTTTCTACGTGTCCGTCAGAAAGAGCTATTTTGTTCGATAAACTCAAACTGAAAAATGCAATTAAAATTAATATTTTTTTCATATTTTCTCCTTTTATTGTTTTAAGTTATTAGGCATTGATAAATCTATCTCATTCGATGAACTTGAAGGTTCAGGCCATCTCTGAGTTACTGTTTTTCTTTGAGTGTAAAATCTTACGCCATCAGGACCGTATATATTCAAATCTCCAAATAGAGAATTTTTCCACCCTCCAAAACTATGAAAAGATGAAGGAACAGGAAGTGGTATATTAACTCCAACCATACCGATTTCTACATTCTGAGAAAACTTTCTTGCATGTTGACCATTAGTAGTAAAAACACAACATCCATTTCCAAATTCATTCATATTTATTATTTCTATTGCTTCTGAAATTTCATTAACCTCCATAATCTGTAAAACTGGGCCAAATATCTCATTTTTGTATGATATCATATCAGATTTTACATTATCGATAAGAGTTGGTCCTATAAAATATCCACCATTATTCGAATTTTTACCTTTAACTAATTCTCTTCCATCCATTAATATATTACTTCCCTCTTCCTCGGCCATTTTTATATAATTTGTTACAGACTCGAGATGTTCTTTTGATATTAAAGGACCAAAGCTATTAGAATTTAGATCATCAAAACCAAACTTTAAATTAGATACTTTCTTTTGTAAACTTTCTAAAAATTTTTCCCTAACTTCAGAATGAACAACAGCAACCGATAGAGCCATACATCGTTGACCTGAGGAACCAAATGCAGCTGATATTAATTGATTTGTTGTATATTCAATATCAGCGTCAGGTAAAATTAAAGCATGATTTTTGGCTCCACCAAGTGCTTGGCATCTTTTTCCAGCAGCAGCAGCAGATTCATAAATACTTTTTGCGACCGGAGTTGAACCAACAAAGCTAACAGCTTCAATTCTTTTATCTTTGATTAATTTGTTAGCGACATCTTTATCTCCGTTTAATAAATTGATTAAGCCTTTTGGTGCTTTAGTTTCATTAAATAATTCAACTAAAAACATAGAACCAAGTGGGTCTTTTTCCGAGGGCTTTAGTATAAAAGAGTTTCCAGTAGCAATGGCCAACGGAAACATCCATAAAGGAATCATAGCTGGAAAGTTGAAGGGTGTAATACCCAAAATAATTCCTAGCGGAGAAAACTCACTCCAAGAATCAACTGAGGTACTAACATTATTATTAAATTCACCTTTTAAAATCTCGCCAATACCGCAAGCATATTCAACATTTTCTATCCCCCTTCTAATCTCGCCTATAGCATCATCATAAACTTTTCCAAGATCTTCACCGATAATTTTTGCTAATTTATCAATATTCTTTTCCAATAAAATTTTATATTCAAATATAATCGAAGCTCTTTTTGCTATTGAATAACTTTTCCATTCCTCAAAAGCTTCTTTAGAGCTCATTATTGCTTTTTCAATTGTTTCTTCAGAGGCATTGGATATTGTAGCGATGGCATTACCATTGGAAGGATTGAAAATTTCATAGGACTTTTGGTTGTCATTTACAATATTACCATCAATTATGTGTCCTAAGTTCTTCATGATTATTTATAACCTTTGTTAAATTTTATTTTTGTAAAGATAAGTTTTTATAAAAAATTTAAATCTTAATAACATTAAATAAATTGCATTACAAAAACAAATATTGAATTATTAAAATGCATAAAAGCATTTTATTTTTAAAATATATGTATAGACTTATTTTATGTTTAACTGGGATGACTTAAACTCTTTTCTGACTGTTTCTAGATGTTACAAATTAAACTTAGCTTCTAAAAAATTAAAAGTTGAACCAACTACTATTGCTCGAAGAATTTCTAGACTAGAAAAAAGTTTAAACTCTGATTTATTTAATAAATCTCCCAAAGGCTATATTCTCACTGAAAAAGGTACAGAATTAATTAGATACGCTGAAAAAATTGAAAACGAAGTGTTTGGAATAAGCGATCATTTTTTAAAATCTAGTCCAAACATTAAAGGCAAAGTAAGATTAAGTGTTGGTGAAGGTCTTGGTGTTGAAGTTATAAGTAAAAATTTAAATCTTTTTTATAAAAAATTTCCTGAAATTGAAATTGAATTACTTGCAGATACAAAATCTAGAAGTTTATCTAATCGTGAAGCTGATATATTGATATCATTATCTAGACCTAAAAAAGGAAGATTATTCTCTTGGAAATTATGTGATTATTATGTCAAACTTTATGGCTCCAAAAAATATGAAAAAAATCTTGAGAAAATTAATCATTTTAAAGATCTTTCCAATCATAATTTTGTAAGTTATGTTGACGAATTAATTGAATTTCGAGAGTTAAATTATCTTAAAGAAATAAGTAAAAACCTAAATGTTGTTTTTTCTAGTAATAGTCTAAGATCTCAACTGCAAGCGGTTAAAAATGGAGTCGGATTGGGTTTATTACATTCCTTTATAGCAAAGAATGAAAGCAATCTTGTACCCATATTGCCTAATTTAATAAATATAAAAAGGGAATATTGGATAGTTGTTCATGAAAATTTATATTACCTCCAAAGAATAAAAGCTGTTACAACCTTTTTAACCGAAACTCTTAAATTAGAAAAAAATATCTTTAAATAATCTAAACTATTAATTTCAAACCATCATAAGCAGCTTGACAGTTATCAGGCAATAATGAATTAATGTGATCGTAATCAACTTCATAGTTCATATGAGTCAAAACTGTTTTTTTTGGTCGAATGATTTCTATCCATTTCATTACTTTCTCAAAATGTGCGTGTGATTTATGTGGCTTAAACCTTAAGCAGTCAACTATCCATAAATCTAAATTTTTGAGTTTATTAAAAATATTATCGCTAATATTAAATACATCTGATGAGTAAGCAAAATTTTCTATTCTGAATCCTGTAGACTCTCCAAAACCGTGATCTAGTTGAAAACTTTGTATTTCTAAATTTTTAATTCTAAATAACCCGTCTATCGGTTTGGGAATCAAACAGGGTTTATAATAAAATCCTTTTGATTTTGGAGAAAGCTTTTCAAATACATAAGAAAATCTTTCTTTTATTTCTTTTATATTTTCTTTTGTAGCATACATATCTAAATCTTTATTCATTATTACGTTTAAAAATCTAAAATCATCAATTCCATTAATATGGTCTGCATGGCAATGAGTTATTAAAACAGCATCAAGATTGGTGACATTAGCATTTAAAAGTTGTTGCCTTAAATCTGGTGTGGCGTCAATAAGTAAAGAAAGATCTTTAGATTTGATTAATATGGATGATCTTAATCGTTTATTTTTAGAATTTTTTGGATTGCAATTTCCCCAGTTGTTACCTATTGCAGGAACACCAGAAGAACTTCCACAACCTAATATTGTTATTTCAAGCTTCATTATTTTTTGCTTTGGAGAAAAGGTTGAAAAAATTGTTTGTTGTAACTTCAGCAACTTTATCAGTATTAAGATTTTTTATTTCAGCTATTTTTTCTAGGGTAAACTTTGTAAAAGCTGGTTCATTTCTTTTTCCTCTTTTAGGAACCGGCGCAAGGTAAGGGGAATCAGTTTCAACTAAAATTCTATCCAGAGGAACATAATTGACGATTTCTCTAAGTTCATCTGATTTTCCAAACGTTATTATACCAGAAAAAGATATATAAAATCCATTATCTAAAGCACATGTTGCTAGTGATTTACCTGAAGAAAAACAGTGAATAAGACCTGTTGTATTGTATTTTTTTACAAAATTCTTTATAAAAAATATTGTATCTTGGTCTGCGTCCCTAGTGTGAACTACTGTTGGGAGTTTTGTTTTTCCTGACACCTCCATGTGACTTTCAAAAAAGACCATTTGATTTTTTTTATTTTGAAGGTTTCTAAAGTAATCTAATCCTGTTTCCCCTAATCCAACAACTTTATTTTTTGATAGATTTTGCTCTAAATTATTTTTTAATTTATCAATTTCTTTAATATCTATTTTTTGGGGAACATTATTTGGGTGTACACCTGTGGTACACCAAATATTATCATATTTTTTTACAATCTTAAAAATTTCCTTGAATTTTTCGAGATTAACGGAAATACTTAACATGTATTCGACATTCTCAGTTTTAGCATTTAGAATTATATCATTAAGATCTTTACTAAAATCATCAAAGTCTAAATGGCAGTGTGAATCAACTATCTTATTTTTCATACCTTGGGAAAAGAGCTTTAGGTTCATTTAGAATATGATCACTAATTATTGCATATTCAAAACTTAAATTATCAAAATTTCTTAAATTTTCTTTAATATTTAACATATCTAGTATTTTTTTTGATGCAATAGGAATAAAAGGCTGGAGTATAATTCCGACTATTCTAAAGCATTCAATGAGAATTGACAAATCTCTCCCAGCTTTTTTGGGGTTATTTTTAAAACTGTTCCAAGGCTGGCTTTCGTCCATAAATTTATTTAGCTCATCGACATATAAAAATATTTCTTCAAGACATTTACTTATCTGAAAATCTATCATTTTTTCTTTTATGATTAATATTAAATTATAACCTTTATTAATTATATTATTTTTGTCACTGTCCTCTAATATCGAAAATGGGACAGTATTAACAAAGTTTTTGTTTATGAACTTAATTACTCTTTGTATTAAGTTTCCTAAATTATTCGATAAGTCTGAATTGATTCTATTAATTAATGAAATTTCTGAGAAATCTCCATCATTGCCAAGTGGCACTTCTCTTAAAAGGAAATACCTAAATTGATCTAAACCAAATTTTTCTATCATATCATTTGGATCAATAGCATTACCCAAAGATTTAGATATTTTTTTCCCTTCATTAGTCCACCAACCATGGGCAAATATAGTTTTAGGTAAAGGGTGTTTTATTGCCATTAGCATTGCAGGCCAATAAACTGCATGAAACTTTAATATATCTTTTCCAATTATGTGAGTACAGTTTTTCCACGATTCCATTTCATTTTCATTTATTTTGGGATAACCAATGGAAGTTAGATAATTTGTTAAAGCATCAATCCATACATACATAATATGATTTGAGTTAGGAACTCTTATACCCCAATCAAAACTTGTTCTAGACACTGATAAGTCCTTTAGTCCAGATTTTACAAAACTTTTCACTTCATTCATTCTAGAACTTGGTTTAATGAAGTTGGGGTTTTCTTCATATAAATCTAATAATTTGTCTTGCCAATCTGAAAGTCTAAAAAAAAAGCTTTCTTCTTCAACCCAATCAACATGACTACCGTCAAGTGTTTTAAATACATCTCCAACTCTTATAAGTTCTTTTTCCTGATAAAATGATTCATCCTTTACAGAGTACCAACCACTATATTTACTCTCATAAATTTGATTGTTTTCACAAAGTTTATTCCAAAAATATGATGCAGAAATTTTATGACGTTCTTCCGTTGTTCGAATAAAGTCTGTATTAATAATTCCTAAATTATCGGCAAGTGCTTTAAAATTCTTAGAAACCTGATCCACAAAATCTTTTGGCTCTTTCCCATTTTCTTTAGATGCTTTTTCAACTTTAAGACCATGCTCATCTGTTCCAGTTGTGAAAAGCACCTTCTTTCCGTTTAATTCTTCAAATCTAGCTATAGTGTCACATATAATCGAAGTATAAGCATGTCCTATATGTGGCAAATCATTAACATAAAAGATTGGGGTAGTTATATATGTTCTATTCATAATTTAAAGTTTTAAAAAATTCTGAAAGCAAATAATGCAATTCCTTCTTTTTATCAATGTTTAAGTTTTGCTTTGTAAAAAGTTCAATATTTGAAAAAAAAATAAGAATTTTTCTTAAAAAAAGTTTGTTATCATGATATTTAACATACCTTTTTTTCTGAATTAAGAATAAATAATTAATTATTATAGAAAAATATTTTTCATAATTTTTATTAACTTGCTCATAAAAAGCTTCAAATTCAGAATGTTTCATTTTTCTATCTAAAGTATGTTTTTTAAAAAACTCTCTCACAACTTTACCTTCTTCGCTTATAAAATGATAAAGTTTTTCTATGCTACCGTTTATAAAATAATAATTTTCTTCTAAATTATAACCTTCATAGTTGATATTATTATTATCACAAAATAATGTTATTTGTTTTTTATTTAATGGCTTGAACTCAAGTTTTATACATCTAGATAAAATTGTTTTGGGGATTTTATTGATATTATGACAAATTAATATTATTACAGTATTTGATGGTGGTTCCTCAATTGTTTTTAAAAGTGCATTGTAGGAGTTAAAGTTTAAATAATCTGAGTTATCAATGACTATAAAACACTTCTGATTTTCATTAGCATTTGTTAAATTAATTTGATTTATTAAATTTCTTACATCATCAATTGATGCAAGGTTTTCTTGGGAGTTAATTTCAAAAAAATTTTGCGCAGAACCAATCTTTTTTTTATTTACATTATTTATAAAATTTATTGCAGTTGTATACTTTCCAATACCCTTTATTCCGTTAAAAATCCAAGCATGCGGAAATTTTTTTTCGTAGTTTCTATGTAAGATCTTTAATTGATCTTGATGCCCAACAACAGTTTTCTCTATAATCATTTCTAAATTATGTAAGGAAGTTTTTTCTTATAGTATAGTTTTGAGTTCAAATAATTAATAATTTGAGTATGAATATCCTTTTTCGAACATAATCCATCAATTTTAAAAATATTTTTATTTTTATTACTTAATCTTAAAAATTTTTGTCTTATTTCTTTGTGAAATAATAAATCTTTTTTCTCAAACCTAGTTTCTACTTTTTTAATTTTCAAGCTCCTTCTTATTCCCTCCTCTGGAGGTAAATCAATAAGTATTGTCAAATCAGGCATTAAATTATAAGCAAAATATTTATGAATAAATTTAATTTTTTTTTCTAAATTTTTAATACCATCCTGATAACAATAAGTTGAATGAATATATCTATCGCAAATTACAGTTTTGTTTTTTAAAGCAGGAACTACTTTTTCTTTTAAGTGTTGAAATCTAGATGCATAAATCAATAAAAATTCAGTTTCAACAGATATGTTATCTTCTCTATTATTTACCAAAAGTTTTCTAATTTTTTCTGAAAAAAAAGTTCCACCTGGCTCTCTAGTCAGCAAGTTATCTTCTTTAATTTTCAACAATGACTTAGATAATAGTTTTGATTGAGTTGTTTTTCCTGTTCCTTCGCCACCTTCAAAAGTAATGAATTTTTTCATTGGGGCTTAAAAATACTATCACCAAGCAACAAATACTTTAAATTATAGTAAACCTTTGAGAAAAAGGACATTTTCTTTACTTCATTTTTTGAGTAGAGTTTAAATTTCTTTAAAATTTCATTATTTTTTTTCTTAACAATTAATTCAGCTACTTCTTGGTCCTTTTCTATTGGCGCAATAAGTGGTTTGTAATGTTTTATTGTATAAATAAGATCTCTTTTAATTTTATTTGGAACTGTTATGCTGATCTTATTTTTGGGATAAACTTTTACTTGCTTTTTTTGTCCTCCCCAAACTTGTAAATTCGAAACTATCTGATTAACATCGAATAAATTAATATTTTTATATTGATTTAAACCAATTTTTACTAACTTTTCAGATTCTTTAGTTCTATCTTTGTTTCTCTTTAAACCATTCAAAATTATAATTAATCTACGATTGTTTCTTTCTACTGAAGCCACGAGTCCATATCCACCTAAAGATGTGTGCCCTGTTTTGAGACCATCTGCATTTATGTCATTGAATAATAATGGATTCCTATTTAACTGTTTTATGCCCGCATATGTAAATTCTTTTTCCGCATAGTAATGATAAAATTCTGGAAAGTCTTCTATTGTTCTGATTGTTAATGTTAGAAGGTCTTTAATAGTAGTTAAATGTTCAGGGTCTGGCCAACCTGTAGAATTAGTAAAGTTAGAATTAATTAAACCAATTTCTTTAGCTAATAAATTTAATTCCTCCGCAAACAATTCCTCACTACCTGCTATTCCTTCAGCAATAGCTATGCAAGCATCATTTCCTGATTGCACAATTATACCCCTTATTAAATCTTCAAGTGTAACCATACTATTAACGTTAAGAAACATTTTTGAGCCACCCTTTTTCCATGCCTTTTTACTAACTTTAAATTTATCTGATAATTTTATTTCACCGTCTTTTATTTTTTGAAAAACATAGTAAATGGTCATAATCTTACTCATTGAGCTTGGTGACATAAGTTCGTCTGCATTCTTCTCGAAAATAATACTATTAGTTTCGTAGTCATAAAGTATAGCTTGTTTAGCTCTTGTCTCTAAAGACTTAGATTTACTTTCAAATGAGATAAAGAGAAAAAGAATTAATAAAACTTTCATTTTTAATTTACTATTAAATGACTTGTTGTATAACCAAGGTTATATAGTTTATCTTTAATTTTTTCTGCTAAGCCTATACCTTCTATCGGACCTACTCTTACTCTGTAGATATACTTATTATCAATAAATATTCTTTCAATATAAGCTTTAAAATCTGAAAGTTTTTGAGTTAAGGATTTTGCATTTCTGTGATCTGTAAACGCGCCAACTTGAATAGCCAAAGATTTGTCTTTTAAAATGGAATTTTTTTCCACCATATCATCTTTTATTTCAAACTTTTTTGTTACTTCATCAGCTGACATAACAACTTCAGGAGCTTGTTTTAAATTGGTTTTTTTTATTTCTTTAATCTCAGCTGATTGGACTTTCATTGTTTTTCCTTCAGAATTTATCAAAGCATGTTCACGAGATTCGTTTTCTAAAATTTCAACTTTTACTTTTGCTATTCCAGTATTTATAAAATTAAGTTCTTCTGCTGCTTTTTTTGAGAGATCGATTATTCTATTACCAGCGAAAGGTCCTCTATCATTAATTCTAACTTTTTCCAAAACTCTACCATTCTCAAGATTCGTAACTCTAACAATTGATGGCATTGGTAATGTTCTGTGAGCAGCAGAAATTTTGTTTTGATCGAATATTTCACCATTAGCAGTTTTTTTTCCATGAAAGCCCGGACCATACCATGATGCAATACCAGTTTCTTCATAATTATAGTCAACAGCCGGATAATACCACTTACCATTAATTTTATATGGATTTCCGACCTTGTATTTAGGATTGTCACCCCAACTACCAATTCTTTTGGCCGAATTAACTAGAAAAGTAGTTTCTGAGCATCCTGTGAATAAGTTTAAAGCCATTAAAAAAACTAAAATTTTAAAAAAAAAGGATGTTTTACTTAATCTCATCAGAAAATAAAAATATAGTTAAAGCGAAATAATTAGATCTATTCCAATCCAATATAACATCAAAGTTCTTTGTGACAAGATAACATTGATTATTATTATTTGAATCTGGTATTATTAATTTTAAATTATTTTTACCATAATTTTTATTCAGTTTAATTCCATTTCTTTGCCAAAATTTTATATCTTTATATTTTTTTTTTTTTGCCAAAAGTCTTAAATCGTCAGTTAATTCAATTTTTACTTTTTCTCCCCATTGCATAGAATTATTCCATCCAACATTCATTAAATAATTTGCTCCGGATGCCAATGCATCAGTTTTATTGAATAAATTAATTTTTGAATCTCCATCAAAATCAACTGCGTACTTTAAAAATGTGCTGGGCATAAATTGTGTTTGACCAAATGCTCCTGCCCATGAACCTTTAAAAGAATCCCTTTCAAAGTGTCCTTCCTGAAGTATTTTGAGTGCATTCTCAAGTTCTTTAGAAAAAAATTCCTTTCTCCTTCCATCATATGCCAATGAAGCTAAAGATCTCAGAATATCTAAATTACCAATATATTTGCCAAATGACGTTTCAACTCCCCATAAAGCAACTAAAATCTTAGAGTTCACTCCAAATTCATTTTCAATTTTTTGAAGAAGTTTTTTTTGTTTAGAATATTGTAAATTTAAATTATTTATACTCTTATCATTAACTATATTTTTAAAATATTTGTCAAATGTGAGCCTGAATTCTGGTTGTTTTCTATCAAGTTCAATTACCTTTGAGTTAAATTTGATTTTATTAAGGTAATTGATTGTAGTTTGACTAAAATTTTTTTTTTTTAGACTTTCCTTTGTACTATATATCCATTGTTCCCAAGAAATTTTTTTTTCTATTACAACATCTAGATTTGGAGAGTCACTACTTTTTGCATATAAAATATCTGTAAAGAATATAATTGAAACAAGAATAAAATAATAATTTATTTTTAAAAATTTAT
>MDTB01195133.1_pt1 | contig 26775 bp, 25 predicted proteins | sample 811161 | NCBI WGS metagenome assembly MDTB01 (sample SAMN05326650, study PRJNA326480) | marine metagenome | isolation source: seawater | place: Mediterranean Sea | collected 2009 | reverse complement strand
CACCCTTTCAACAAAAACATTAGGTATGTTTAGGCATCTAGATACCTCATAACCAACAATAATGCCACCTAAGGCAGGTGAGGCGATCATATCGATATTTTTATACTTTTTTTCTATTTTCTCGGTTAAAGACTTGCATAAAATTTCAAGCTTTTTTGGATACATCGTTAACTTAGAGCATTGCAAATACTCAGCACTATGAAGCCCAGAAGATAAAATAAAATGTCCTTTCATAAGAGCATCCGTCTCTCTTAAAATTTTAATTATATCAGTTTCCGAGATCATTAATCTTTCTATTTCTTATTATTTTAAAATTAATTGATTTAGTTTTTAAATCAGAAATTAAATTAGTAAAATCTTTTAAATTTTTTATTTCGACATCAAAAATAAAGCTCAAGTAATCCTCTTTTTTATCTACTAATTCTAAATTATAAATATTACAATTATGTTTACCAATCAGGGTCGCAATTTCCCCTAGAGTTCCAGCCTTATGGCTTAGTAAAAGCCAAATACTTGATTTATGAATTTTTTTATCCCTATTAGCTGGCAATTTATCTTGCCAGTATCTTCTAATCGCAGCTCTAGCTTTTCCTGTTTTTGCATACGATAACCAATGATAAGAAGGTGATATTTTTTTTGATCGAATTATTTCTACACTATCTCCATTCATTAAATGTGTTTCCAGAGGCGAGTCCTTTCCATTAATTCTGCATCCAATACAACTGTCTCCTATTTCAGTGTGTACTGCGTAAGCAAAATCAATAGGCGATGCTTGTTTCGGCAATCTTATGACCGCTCCTTTAGGTGTAAAACAAAAAACCTGGTCATCGTATAGCTGTAATTTAGTATATTCGTAATAATGTTCTGGATTTTCTCCTGACTCAAGAAGTTCTACTAAGTCGCTAAGCCAAGCAAAATTAGTTTTCGTATTTACTTTTTCATTAGTTTTGTAAACCCAATGGGCAGCTATACCTCTTGCGGCAAAATCATGCATTAGACTTGTTCGTATCTGTATCTCAATTTTTTGGTTCTTTGGTCCAATCACAGTAGTATGTAGTGATTGATAACTATTTGATTTAGGTGTTGATATATAATCCTTAAACCTTCCTGGTACAGCCCTCCACTCTTGATGGAAAATTCCTAATGATTTATAGCAATCATCAATATTTTCTGCAATTATTCTGAATCCAATTAAATCTGTAATTTTTTCTAAAGAAATTCTTTTTTCATTTATTTTTCTCCAAATTGAAAAAGGTGTCTTTTCTCTTCCAGTAACTTTTGCCTTTATGTTTGATTTAGATAATAAAATTTCTATTTCAGAGGAAATCTCTTTAAATGTTTTAAGAGTATTAGGGTTAATTTCCTTAATTCTATTAACAATCATATTTCTAGCTTCTTCATTTAAAATTTTAAAAGACAAATCCTCAAGTTCATCTCTAACTCTTAATATTCCCATCCTTTGCGCCAGCGGTGCATAAATTTCCATAGTTTCTTTAGCAATTCTCTTCCTTTTTTCTAAGTCATTAATAGACTCAATTGTTCGCATGTTATGAAGTCTATCTGCTAGTTTTACTAATAAAACTCTTATATCTTTTGATGTAGCTAAAATTAGTTTCCTAAAATTTTCAGCAATCGTTAAAGATTTGTTTTGCATTTCTAGTTTAGATATCTTTGTAACTCCATCAACAAGTTCTGCTATTTCCTCGCCAAATCTATTTTTTACATCTTCAAAAGTTGTTTCTGTATCTTCGATTGTGTCATGCAAAAGTGCTGTTGTAATTGTTGGACCATCTAGCTTCAGTTCTGCCAAAATATTAGCTACTGCTATGGGGTGACTAATATAAGGATCTCCAGAATATCTCTTTTGTTTAATATGAGCATCATGCGCGAACTTGTAGGCTGTTTTAAGTTTATTTATATCAACAAAATTATTGTAAGATTTGATTTTATCTATTAGCTGATTTTCGTTGAGCATTAATTGATTTATATCAAATTTTTCAAAGTTTTCTAATATTATCTAACTTAGATTTTTCAAGTTCACTTTTTATTTGTGAAATGGAGTAATTAGTTTGTGGATCAATCCAATTTGGAGCAATTTCCTCTAATGGTAAAATAACAAATTCTCTGTTTTTATAATGTTTGTGAGGAATAACCAATTTTTTATTATTTTTTTTTATACTTAATACTTGATTATTGAAAGATATAATATCTATATCAAGAGTTCTAGGGTCATATTTTATATTCCTAATTCTACCAGCTTTTTTTTCAATTTTTAATAAAACTTGAAGTAATTTAAATTCGTCTAAAATTGTCTCAACTATAGCAACAGTATTAATAAATTTTGGATTATTTTTGTTAGGATATGAGTTCGTTTCATAAAATGCAGATTTCTTAATGACTCTAACTTTATTTTTTTTTAGCTCTCTATATGCAAATTCTATATTTTGCTTTCTATTTCCTATATTAGATTTTAAGTTTGAGCCAAATGAAAGTATTATCAATTTATTTAATTTTTCCTAAATATTCTAGATTTCTCTCTATTCCAGTCTCTAGTTTTTTTTGTATGTCTTTTATCATGCTGTTTTTTTCCTTTGCCAACAGCAATTTGTACCTTTGCTACACCTTTTTTGTTAAAATAAATTTTAGTAGGTACAACTGCAAAACCTTCTCTATTAATATTTCCAATAAGTTTAGAAATTTCCTTTTTTTTTAAAAGAAGTTTTCTCGATCTTCTTGGCTCATGGTTATTATAGCTACTTTCTTTGTATGTGGGGATATATGAATTATATAAAAATATCTCACCCTTACTATCTAACGCGTAAGACTCGGATATATTACCTTTGCCTGATCTTAATGATTTAACTTCAGGACCTAAGAGTTCTATGCCAGCTTCATAAATATTTTGAAAAAAATAATTAAATGAAGCCTTTCTATTCTGACAAACAATGTTTGAAATTTTTTTTTCATTCTTGCTCATTACAGTAATGAGAGTTGTTTTAAAACATTCTTAATTTTTTCTTTAGATTTAGAGTTTGCCACTACCAAGGGCAGACGAACATCTTCCTTCATTCTTCCTAATAAATTAAGAGAGTATTTTGTTGGAACCGGGTTACTTTCTATAAAAAGTACATCATGCAATGGTAACAATTTATCAAATAGTAATTTAGCTTTCTCAAAATTTTTACCGTTACACAAGCTATGAAATTCTGAACACATATCTGGCACTACATTTGCAGAAACCGATATGCATCCAGATCCGCCTCTTTTATTAAATTCGTAAGTATTTTCATCATTACCAGATAACATTAAAAATTCGTCACCCATCTTTGATTTTTGTTTAGTAACACGATCTAAATCACCTGTAGCATCTTTAACGCCGATTATATTTTTTAATTCAAAACACCTTGCCATCGTATCTACGTTCATATCTACAACAGATCTTCCTGGTATATTATAAATTATAATTGGTATTCCGCAGTTATCGTTTATTTTTTTATAATGTTGATAAAGACCTTCTTGGGTTGGCTTATTATAATATGGTGTCACCACTAACACAGCATCAACTTTGGATTTTTCTGCATGTTTTGTAAGTGAAACAGCTTCTTCGGTTGAATTCGATCCAGTACCTGCAATAACAGGAACTCTCCCATTTGAAACTTTTACAGATTTTTCAATTAATTGTTGATGTTCATCATGAGATAATGTTGGCGACTCACCGGTTGTACCGCAAGGAACTATTCCGTTTGAACCAGCGTTTATTTGAAATTCAATATGCTTTTCAAAGGCTCCAATATCTAAATTTCCATTATTAAATGGGGAAACTAGTGCTGTAATTGAACCTTTAAACATAATATTTTAATACTTAACTTTATCATCATTTAATTTATAAGAAATTAAATATATATGAAAAAAATACTAGTTTTTCTATGTTTTTTATTAATACTCTTACACTCAGATATTATACATTCAAAAGTTATACCACCTAAACCTAAGTCAAATGAATATATAGACAAAAGTAATCAAAATACAAAAAAAAGCAAGGTAGATACAAACAAGGATTTTAACACAAAGATAAAAAAACTTAATAAAGAATTTGTTAAAGAGAAGTCCAAAAAAGAAGTCAATAAAGATAAATTTAAAAAGGAAAACAAAGTAAAAACAGAAAAAAAAATCAAAGAAAAAAAAATAACAAAAGAGAGACAAGATTTAATTATTTCAAAAACCAATAATTTATTTCCTGAAAAAAAACCTGATGACCTTGGTCTGTTGTCAAAAAAATCAGTAATTCTATCTGAAAAGGATTTTTTGATTGCGCAAAGAATCTTTAACAATATTAAAAGAAAGAGATGGGATACAGCTAACAAATTAGTGAAAAAATCTAAAAGTAAAGAATTAAAATTACTGGTCCAATGGATGTATTTAAAAGAAAGAGTAAATAAAGCAAGTTTTTACGATTATGTGAATTTCATCAATTTTAACAAAGAGTGGCCAAGAATTAATCGACTAAGATATTTAGCTGAACACAAGATCGACTTTAAAAAGGTAAAATCTAATGATGTTATTGATTTTTTTAAAAACAAAGAACCGTTTAGTGGTTTTGGAAAACTCAAATTAGGGGAGGCCTATCTTATTAAAGGAGAAAAATCTAAAGGAGAAAAATTAATTATTGAAGGTTTCAAAACGGCAAAATTAAATAGAGACGATTTGAGGTACCTTAATAAAAAGTATAAGTATATATTGAATTCAAAAAATTACATAGATAGAGCACAATATTTAGCGTGGGGGCAAGATTATTGGGAATTAAAAAGAACTATTCGGTATTTACCTGCTGGTTATAAAGAGCTCTATTTTGCAAGATTTGCATTGATGACAAGATCATATGGCGTTGATGCTGCGATAGCTAAAGTCCCTCAAAAGTTTATAAATGATATTGGACTAAAATACGATAGAGCTAAATGGAGACGTAAAAGAGGGCGGCATCTGTCTGCTTTGGACATTATAAATACGCTACCAAAGAATACAAATGAACTAGTCAAACCAGATTTATGGTTTAAAGAAAAGTTTATAATCGCAAGAAGAATGATTAATAAAAAACAATTTGAAGATGCATATCAATTATTTATAAATCATGGAGTTGAAGATAGCTCATTATTAGCTGAAGCTGAGTGGCATGCCGGCTGGTTATCACTAAGATTTTTAAACGATCCAAACGCATCTGTTAAACACTTCAAAACTATGTTTGACAATGTTAATTATCCTATTAGCAAGTCTAGAGCGGCTTATTGGCTAGGTAATTCATACGAAACATTAGGGACTAAAGAAAAAGCAAGATCTTGGTATAGTAAGGCTTCAAAATTTAATACTACGTTTTATGGTCAACTAGCTGCAACAAAGCTAAATAAAAAAAATTTTAAAGTTAAAAATGACTTTCAACTAGATGTAGAGGAATATAAAAAATTTAAAAAAACAAAACTTGCTAGAGTGGCTATCTTATTAGAAGAGTTAGATCGTAGTGAGTATTCAAAAGATATACTAAGATTTTTAGGTGGAGAAGAAAAATCAACAAAAGAAAAAGCTTTAGCTGGCAGACTTTCACAAGAGCTTCAAAGATTAGACTTTGCAATACAAATTGCAAAAGAGTCATCTTATAAAAACATAAATTTAATTGATCTTAATTATCCTACTATCGAGATACCAAAAAAAGTAAAAAATTTAAAAATTCTTGATGATCCATTCATTCTAGCATTAATTAGACAAGAGAGTGAGTTTGACTCAAAAGCAAATAGTTTTGCAGGAGCAAAAGGGCTAATGCAAATAATGCCTGCAACCGGAAAGTTATTAAGTAAAAAAGTAGGTCTTGGTTATAGTAGAGCAAAATTAACAGAAAATGACTTTTATAACCTTCAACTCGGATCTTTTTATATTACAAATTTATACAATGAATTCAATGGATCTATTTACATGGCTTTAGCAGCTTATAATGCTGGACCTCATCGCGTTACAAGATGGATAAGAAGATTTGGCGATCCTAGGACAAACAAAATCGATCCGATAGATTGGATTGAGCTTATACCTTTTTCAGAAACTAGAAACTATGTGCAAAGAGTTATTGAAAATATTCAGGTTTATAAATTTGTTTTAGAAAAAAAAGATGTATCAAACAATATAGATCAGCTACTTTTTAATTAAAGTCGCTTTATAGGAAAAGGATATAACAGCAAAAAAAACTAAATAGTTCATGTATGTTATATAAAAAGACCCCAAATCAAATAATGGTTTTAAAAAACTAGACATTCCTGCAAAAGATTTAAGAATAGATATTTGTAAAAATAAATATATGTAAGAAGGTAATAAGAATACTATTGTAATAATGGATATCAATATAAACATTTGACTACCAATGTCATTTATTTCAGTTAATTTTAATTTATAATTTGCTTGAGTTGCAATTTTTGGCAAAATAAAAATTAATTTTAGCGCAAAAATCGTTGTAAATATCCATAATATTATAAATAACGCGGATGTATTTTGATTGATATTTAAATTATCCTTTAAAACAAAAAATATAATTATTGGAGATAATGCTATTAAAGTTATCAATATAAATCCTGCAAGATATTTAATATTTTTTTTTGAAAAAAATTCTTTTAAAAAATTAAATTTTTTATTGGATAATATTTCTTCGTGGACACAGACGCCAATAGCACTTGTAATTAATGTTATTAGTATAGAAAATATAATGATTGTGAATTTAGTAGCTATCTCATTACTAATTAAATAATCCAATAAATTAAAAGTAATTGTTAAAATTAAAACAGGTGGAAAACCTTCTCTAATCCTTTTGCTGAAGTTAGAAAAAGCATACTTAAATGATTGGCTTAAAATATTACCTATATTCATAATTATGGTGGACAGGGAGGGATTCGAACCCTCGGTACGGTTTTACCCGTACGGTCATTTAGCAAACGACTGGTTTAAACCACTCACCCACCTGTCCTTCTAAAATAGATTTACACAAAGCTATATGTATTTTCAAATTTAAAAACACACTAAATGATCAATATATATTGGCTGTTTTATACCAAATTTTTCATTTTCTTGATGCAAATGTTCATGATGGGAGTGAACAAACACCGGAAGCATCAAATTTGAATGAGTTTTTAAAATGTAAATAAAACTAGATCCTCTAAATTTTTTATCCACCACATCAAACTTGAGCTTACTTTTATCGTCATGCTCTAAATCTTCGGGTTGTATTAAAAGATCCACTTGGTCTCTACCCTTAAAATCTATATTTGAGAAATTGCCTTTTATTTCTCCTAGATCTTCATTATATAAAGTATCGTTAGATTTGATTTTTGCAGGTATTAAAACACCTCTATTAAAAAATTCTACAACCATTTTATTTTTTGGTAAATGATGAAGATTATAGGGGCTATCAAATTGCACAATTCGTTTGTTAAGTAATACGCCGCAATAATCACCAAGATAAAAGGCTTCAAATTTATCATGTGTCACAATTATTGTAGTTAAACCTGATTTTTTTAAAACTTGCTTTAAATTATCTTGAATTTTATTTTTAAGATATTGATCAATATTTGCTAATGGTTCATCAAGCAATAATAAATCTGGATTGTGAATTATTGATCTAACTAAACTTACTCTTTGAGCTTGTCCTGCACTTATTTCATGTGGATATTTATTTTTTAGTTCTTTAATAAAAAATAAATCCAATAAATCATCTACTGAATATCCAAGAGGACCGTTTTTATTTTTTGAACAAAATAAAGATCTTTTGACCCCAAATTTAATATTCTCTTCAACATTGTAATGGGGAAATAGAGAATTATCTTGGAAACTTAAAGAAATGTTTCTGTCTTCTGGCTCTATGAACTCATTATTACTTGTTAAAGTCTTATTTTTTAAAGTTATTTTACCATTACATGGTTTTATCAAACCAGCAATTGATCTTAATATTGTAGTCTTACCGATTCCAGAGGGTCCCAGGAGACAAACTATCTCCCCCTTTTTGTTTATATTAAAATTTACATCATTTAAGATATGTTCACTATTGACCGAATAATCTAAATTTTTAATTTCAAGATAGTTTTTCATTAAACTTAGAAACCTTTTAAAATAAATTTTCTTGAAAGTAATATAAAAATTGAAGAAAATAAAATTAAAAATAGACTTGGAGATGCCGCATATTCTAGCATATCTTGTGAGGCAAAAACATAAGCTTTTGTTGCGAATGTATCAAAATTATAGGGTCTAAGAATAAAGGTTATAGGTAGCTCTTTTAATATATCGATTGATACCATCATACCTATTATAACGAGGTTTTGTTTTAAAAACGGAAGATGAACTTTTATAAATGTACCAAATTTTGTATATCCCATTAAATAACTAACATCATCTATAGATTTATTTAATTTTTCGTATCCGGATTTGATTCCGTTTATTGCTAAAGCATAGAACCTGATGCAATATGCTGTCACCATTCCAAAAACAGTACCTATAATAATTATTTTAAAAAAAGAATTTCCGAAAAAATTACTTAAAAGTGATGCAAAAGTTAATATAGTAACTGACAAGATAATACCCGGAATCGCATATCCACTTATAGAAAAATTTGTAACAGTAGATAGTAATTTGCTATTAGTAACTCTCATTCCATAATTAGTTAAGAAAGATAAAAATATTAATATAGAGGTGGTTATTATTACTAGAAAAGAAGTATTAAAACTTAATGTCAATATTTCGTTTAAATTAAAAGACGCTGGAAATTTTAAAACCCAAAATAACATTTGAGAAACTGGAAATACGAATGACAAAAAAAATATAATAAAACAAAAAAAGGATGCAATAAAAGCCTGTTTACCCTTAAGTGTGGTTTTTTCTACTGTTTTATATCCTTTATTGGGTATATTGTATTGTGATCTACTCCTTGAAAATTTTTCAATACTAAAAAAAATGAATACAAATAAAATTAAGAAAAATGATAGTTGATAAGCAGTATTTAGATCATCATAAAATATCCAACTATCATATATAGCAGTCGTCAAAGTTTGCACATTGAAAAAACTTACAGTACCAAAATCCGATATTGTCTCCATTGCAACCAAAGAAAGGCCAGCGATTATTCCTGGTCTTGCAGCTGGTATTAATATCCTAGAAAAAATTTGATATTTGTTAAAACCCATATTTCTACCTGCATCTATTTGGTTTTGTGATTGGTAAATAAAACAAACTCTTGTTATCAAATAAACATAAACAAAAAGTGAGAAAGATATTGATATGATACTACCAAACATACTATCTACTCTTGGCATATATTTATTGTAGTCTGCCTCACCAAATAAAAATGATAATAACGAATACAAATTTCCAAAATATTCAAAAAATGCCGTTAACGAGTAAGCGTAAATGTATCCTGGTACGGCAAAAGAAAGTATTATTGCCCATGTAATAAACTTTGATCCTGGAAATATATAAAAAGAAACAAGGTAAGCAATACCGACACCGAAAACAAATGAAAATAAAATAACACCAATAAAAAGTATTACTGTATTGATTATATATGTGTATAAATAAGTTTCAGTTAATAATTTGTAATATCCGCTTAATTCAGTAAAAAAACTAGAGAAGATTATTAATATCGGTACGCAAATTAATGATGATATTAATAATGAACTAAATAGCCAAAAGTTTATCTTTATTTTTGAAAAGTAATTTTGATAAAATTGCATTTCTTTTTTCAATTCTTAAAATATAGCACTCGATTTTTTTTCTATTCTGATTTAAGTATAGTAGATCTAAATAGCCGAGGCCTTTCAAATTTACTACCCGGTTATTAACTATATTATAAGTGAAGCTATGACTATTGTAATCTAGTACTCTTTTCATCAGATTTAATTGATAATTTCTGTTTTTTTGAAGCACATGTGCAAAATTTCTATTCTTTGCTATATTTTTGTTTATGAGCCCAAGAGTGAAGCCCACTAGTAATTTTTATAATTGTGCTTAAAAAAAATTCTCTCATTTTTTTAAATTAGGAGAGACCTATAAACCAATAAGTTATCGAGAGGAGAACTTGAAAGTAAATAGGTCTCACCTAATCTCATATTTTATTTCCAACCTGCTTTTTTCATCAGAGCAAGGGCTTTCTTCTGATTTTTATAGTAAGAGGAAACTTTAGTTTTTGTATCCTGTTTAAATGAAGTGCCAAACTGACCAATTAGTTTGTTCGGCTTGACTCCACTAATCATTGGATACTCATATGTATTATTAACAATGTGTTGTTGAGCTTCTTTTGTTAATAAAAACTCTAAGAATTTAATAGCATTAGCTTTATTTGGAGAATATTTTGTAACTCCACCACCACTGATGTTCATATGTGTACCTCTATTATCTTGATTAGGAAATACAGGCTTAACTTTTTTTGCAGCAGCTTGTTGTTCAGGACCTTTTTTGCCAGACAACATTAGGGCAATATAATATGAATTTGCTACTGCTAATTTAGCTTTACCAGCTGCAACAGCCATTATTTGTGCTCTATCATTACCTTTAGGATCTCTTGCCATATTATTAACTATCCCTTTGGCCCAGTTACTTGTTTTACCTGAACCATTATTAGCAATCAGAGATGCAACTAAGGATTTGTTATAAGTATTACTTGACGCTCTTATAACTACAGAGTTTTTGTATTTGGGGTTCGATAAATCCTCGTAATTTAATGATTTTGCTTCTGGTGCAGATATTAATTTAGGGTTGTAATATATAATTCTTGCCCTTTTTGCTACTCCATACCAGTGCGATGTTCTAAAATTAGCGGGAATTTTAGAATTTAAAGTTTTTGAATTAATTCTTTGAAAAATTCCTTTAGCTTTTGCAGAACCTAAAGCCCCTGCATCAACAGTTATATATACATCAGCTTTTGATGACTTCCCTTCTGATAAAAGTCTCTTTTCCAGTGCTTTTGCTTTACCACTTACAACATTAACTTTTATTCCGGTTTTGGCGGTAAATTTTTTGTAAAGTTCTACATCTGAGTCATAGTGTCTTGATGTGAACAAATTAACCTCCTTAGCTATTGAATAAGACGATCCAATAATCATAAAGATGCTAACTAGTTTTATTATTTTTTTCATAAATCTCCTTTTACGTGTTTGTATTGATAATGATTATCAATGTCAAAAATATTGAGAATGCTTCTCAATATATTCTTTTCCAGGACTTATCTTTTAAAAAACGTCGATTTTGCTCAAATTTTTTTCTACTCTTGATTGAAATCTTGTTTACTCTTTTCCTCCACAATCTAAATGAGCTAGCTTTTAAATTTTTTCTCATAATTTTAATAACTTCATGCTCTGTTGTGCCAGTTTTTTCCCTTATTTCTTCAAAAGTTATACGATCAGCCCACGCTGCCCATATGATCCAATCAATAGAAAGTTTGTTTTTTGGCTCTGGATTTTTGACTTTAGTTGTAGGCCTTATATTTTTTTTACCCATTAAGAGTTTTTAGATAATTAATCATTGTATTGGAATCACTGACATCAAATTTTCCGTTCTCATCTTTAAATAATTTTAAAATATTCATATCATCAACATACATGGAGTACCTTAAAGATCTGATGCCCATACCGGCTTCAGATCTATTGGTAAGCATATTCATAGCTTTAGTAAATTCTCCATTACCGTCTGGAATGAATTTTACTTTCTTAATTTGAAAGTTTTCTTTCCACACATTTTGAACAAAGGGATCGTTCATACTTAAACAATAAATCTCATCTACTCCATATTGTAAAATCTCATCATATCTTTGTTCATAGCTTGGCAAATGATAATCAGAACATGTGGGTGTAAAAGCACCAGGTAAAGCAAAAAAAACAATTTTTTTATTTTTGAAAAAAAATTCTGAATTCTTTTTTATATATTTGCCATCTTCTCTTAAAATAAAGTTTACATTAGGAATGATTTTCATGATTTTTTTCCCTCAAATGAATTTCACGCATTTTAAATCTCTTTTTTTGATTAGTAGTTAAAAAATCGTGACATTTATTGCAAGAAACTCCATATTCGTATTTATGACTTTTCTTTCCTTGCTGATCAACTGGCATTCTACAACCAAAACAAACTTCGTAAGTACCCTTCTCCATAGAAGAATTAACACTTACCCTTTTATCAAAAACAAAACACTCCCCTTTCCATTTGCTTTTATCGATGCCAGTATTGCTTAAATAATTTAATATTCCTCCCTCTAATTGAAAAACATTTTTAAAACCTTTATTAAACAAATAGTCGGAAGCTTTTTCGCATCTAACCCCGCCTGTACAAAATATTGCTAATTTTTTTTTAATATTGGATTTAATTAAATTATCAAAAAAAATTTTAAACTCCCTGAAGTTTTTAACATTAGGATCTAGTGCGCCTACAAAGGTACCCATTTCATATTCAAATGGCTTTCTTATATCAATTGTCAAAACATCTGGATCAGAAATAAAATTGTTCCAAAGTTGGGGCTTTATATAATTTCCTTTTCTCTCCCATATTTTTTTTTCAATAGGAACAACTTCTTTTTTTAATTTAACTTTGGGTTTTATGAATGGATCCGTATTAGAGTGTGAGTAATTTTTTACATCAAAATTATTGAAACATAGTAATTGAGAAATAAATACTTCAAATGATTTAACGCTGTTTACTAGACCACTTATCGTACCATTTATACCTTCTTCAGATATAACAACAGTTCCTTTGAGTTTAAGATCTATAAGGTTTTTTTTAATTTGAAATTTTTTATTATCTAAATCAATAAGATTTATAAATTTATAAAAGCTTAAGATTTTATAATTTTTTTGCATATAGCTAATCCATCTCCTATGGAAACTATTTCGGCTTTTATTCTTTTGTCTTTTTTAATGTACTCGTTAAATTTTCTAATTTCAATTGTTACTCTATCATTATTCGATTTTTGAGCAACCAGACCTTTCCATAAAACATTATCAAATACTAGTACCCCGTTTTTTTTCAATAATGGCAGGGATTTTTCAAAATAATTTATGTAATTTTTTTTATCAGCATCAATAAATATAAGATCATATTTTTCATCTATATTATTTAATATATTCATGGCATCGCCATTAATTATTTTGATTTTATGAGATATATTGGCTTCTGACCAAAATTTTTCTGCTACTTTTAAAGATGACTTATCTTTCTCTATGCATGTTATTTTAGCATCATTTGGACTATTAATAGCAAAACTTAAAGCGCTATATCCATACAGTGTTCCTATCTCTAGAATATTTTTACATTTATTATTATTTAGTATGGAGCAAATATAATGAGCCTGATCTGGTGTTATCTGCATATGAAAAGCATGATAGAAATTATTTTTAACATACTCTCTAAGTTTTTTTTGTATATTCGTCTCAAAAAATGTATTCATAAATTATTTTAACATTTTTTTTAGTATATCATTTATAAGATTTGGATTGCCTTTTCCTTCAGTCTCTTTCATAGCTTGGCCTACAAAAAAACCAAAAAGTTTCTCTTTTCCAGATTTATACTGTTTTACTTTGTCACCATTATTTTCTAAAATTTTTGAAATAATCTTTTCTAATTCCTTTGGATCAGACTGCTGTTTTAATCCTCTGTCTAAAACAATTTTTTCTGGATCCCCATCTTTTTTAACCATCTCTTCGAACACTGTTTTAGCAATTTTACCAGAGATAGTTTTGTCTTTTATTAAATTAATTAATTTGGCCAAATTAATCGATGACACAGGACTATCAGTTATAGTTTTGTTCTGTTTATTTAAGACTGCAAATAATTCTACTGTCAACCAATTGCTTGCAAGTTTATAATCGGAATTTTTTGCGACATCCTCATAATAAGCTGAAGTTTCTTTGTCAGAAATTATAACACCTGCCTCGTATGAAGATAATTTAAATTCATTTATTAATCTTTGTTTTTTTTGATCTGGTAATTCTGGTAATTTTTTTTTAATATTTTCAATAAAGTCACTATCTAATTTTAATGGCAATAAATCTGGGTCAGGAAAATACCTATAGTCGTGTGCATCTTCTTTGGAGCGCATTGATCTTGTTTCTTGTTTCTTATTATCAAATAATCTTGTCTCCTGATTGACTGCCTTACCATCCTCAATCAGTTCAATTTGTCTATATGCTTCAAAATCAATAGCTTGTTGAATAAATTTAATAGAATTCATATTTTTAATTTCACACCTTGTGCCAAAATCTTTTGAACCTTTCTTTCTCACAGAAACATTTACATCCGCTCTTAGCGAACCCTCCTCCATATTTCCATCACACGTATTAAGATATCTCATTATCGATCTTAATTTTTTTATGTAAACACTAACTTCTTCAGGAGAACTTAAGTCTGGTTTACTAACAATTTCCATTAAAGCTATGCCTGATCTATTTAAGTCTACGAATGAATTATTTGGATCTTGATCATGTAAACTTTTACCAGCATCTTGCTCCAAATGGAGTCTTTCAATACCAATTTCTTTCGTACCATATGGCATATCTAGAATTACTTTTCCTTCTCCAACTATTGGGTTTTTATATTGAGATATCTGGTAGCCCTGAGGTAAATCTGCATAAAAGTAATTTTTTCTGTCAAAAATTGAGAAGTTATTTATTTTAGCATTTAATCCTAACCCTGTTTTGATTGCCTGTTCAACACAAAATTTATTTATAACCGGTAACATACCTGGCATAGCAGCATCTACCAAGCTAACTTGCGAATTTGGTTCTTGACCAAATTTAGTAGCTGAGGGTGAAAATAACTTAGCCTCTGAAAGAATCTGCGCATGAACCTCCAGTCCAATTACAACTTCGTACTCCCCCTTTTTGCCTTTTAAATAATAATTAAATTTATTATTCATTAATCCACCAGTCCTCTACGCTTGCTTTAAATTTTATTTCATCTTCCAAAGCATAAGAAATATCAAGAATTTTTTGTTCATCAAAATGCCTTCCTATTACTTGTAGTCCTAATGGAAGGTTATTTTGATCATAACCTGCTGGAATGGATATTCCGGGTAGACCAGCTAAATTGGCTGGTACAGTAAATACATCGTTTAAATACATTGAAATAGGATCACTAGTTTTTTCTCCAATTGCAAAAGCAGATGACGGTGCTGTTGGTGTTAATATTGCATCTACTTCTTTGTAAACATCATCAAAATCTTTTTTAATCATACTCCTTACTTTTTGTGCTTTTAGATAATAGGCATCATAATATCCAGATGACAAAACATAAGTACCTATAAGTATTCGTCTTTTAACTTCACGACCAAAACCTTCACCCCTTGTATTTTCGTACATTTCTATCAAATCATTTCCCTTTGATCTAAAACCATATCTTACCCCATCATACCTTGCTAAGTTAGATGATGCTTCTGCAGGCGCAATTATATAATAAGTAGGAAGAGCATACTTTGTATGTGGAAGAGAAACATTTATTATCTCACATCCCAATGATTTACATATTTCTATACCTTTATCCCAAAGTTTTTGAATCTCTTTAGACATACCCTCTACAACGTATTCTTTTGGAATACCAATTTTTGTTCCTTTAATATTTTTTGACAAATTATTTAAAAAGTTTTCACTATTTTTTTTTGATGATGTTGAATCTTTTTGATCATAGCCAGATATAACTTCTAACATTAATGAAGCATCTTTTACGTCCTTTGTCATTGGACCGGCTTGATCCAATGATGATGCAAAAGCAACTATTCCCCATCTAGAACATCTTCCATATGTAGGTTTCAATCCAACTATACCAGTGAATGATGCAGGTTGTCTTATAGAACCACCTGTATCTGTTCCAACTGTAGATACTGTTAAATTGGCAGAGACAGCTGATGAACATCCTCCAGACGAGCCTCCTGGAACTAAATCATTTTTATTTCTGTATGGATTAATTACATTTCCGTAAAAACTAGTTTCATTAGAGGATCCCATCGCAAATTCATCACAGTTTAATTTTCCAAGAAGTATCGCATCTTGGTCCCAAAGTTTCGATGTGACTGTAGACTCATATTGTGGCTTAAAACCTTTTAATATTTTGCTCGATGCCGTAGTTTGTAAATTTTTTGTACAGAATAAATCTTTAACAGCTATAGGGGCTCCAAATAATTTTTTATTTTTGTCTGATTTGTTATCTAAGCTTTTTGCTTTATTAATTGCTTGATCAAAATCTTTTTCAATATAGCAATTTAATTTTGCTGATTTATTTATTCTTTTAATATAAGCGCTAGTTACTTCTTCGCATGATATAGATTTATTTTTAATTTTAGTAACCGTATCAACAAGTGAAAGTTTAGTAATATCATTCATTATTCTATAACCTTTGGTACAACATAGTAATTTTCGTTATCTTCAGGAGAATTTTTTAAAATATCGTCTTTAACATTCATTTTTTTAACCTCGTCATCTCTCAAAGTAGCTTTTTCATTTACTACTGATGATAATGGTTCGACGTTGTCAATATTAAGTTCATTTAATTGGTCAACAAATTTAATAATTGAATTCAAATCTTTAATCATTTCCTCTTCAAATTTAGAATTTGTTGAAATTCTTGATAACTTTGAAATTTTTTTTACTGTATTTTTTGTAATTGCCATTAGACTTAACGAAATTTTAGTTTAAAATATCATTTAGATGGAAACAATCAACATAATAGAGAATAAAGACTTTTCTGAAATTGTAGGAAAAAATTGTCGATTATTAGGTATTGACCCTGGGAAAAAAAATATAGGTATTGCTATAAGTGATCCAGGACAAAAAATAGCGACACCACACAAGACTGTTATTTTAAAAAAGTTTAAGAAATTTGTACAAGAATTAAATTCAATTATAATTGAATATCAAATTAAAGGAATAGTGATCGGCAATCCAATAAATATGGACGGATCTAGTGGACCGAGATCTCAATCAGCTAAGGATTTTGCTAAAAATATATCTCAAATAACAAAATTACCTTTAACGCTATGGGACGAAAGATTGTCAAGCGAAGGGGCATTTAAAATGATGTCCAATTTAGATGTAAATACTACAAAAAAACTTGAAAAACTTGATGAAAATGCAGCTGGCTTTATTTTGCAAGGCTTTTTAGATTATTTAAATAAATAACTTGCTAAAATTGTAAAATCAGCCTATTACCCTGGTTTTAATGGCTGTATTAAAAAAAAAACAAGCTGTTAAAAAAACACCTCCACACCTTTTAGGTATACAAGATCTATCAATTCCTACAATTCAAAAAATATTAGATTCAAGTTTAGAGTTTGTTGAATTAAATAGACAGTCCGAAAAAAAACTTAAGTTATTGAATGGAAAAACACAAATAAATCTTTTTTTTGAAAGTTCGACACGTACATTGAGTTCTTTTGAACTTGCTGGAAAAAGATTAGGTGCAGACGTCATGAACATGAATGTTTCAAATTCAGCCATTAAAAAAGGTGAAACTCTTATAGATACTGCAATGACACTTAATGCTATGCATCCTGATATTTTAGTGATCAGACATCAGGATTCTGGAGCAGCTAACCTATTGTCTCAAAAAGTCAATTGCTCTGTGATAAATGCAGGCGATGGGAGAAGAGAACATCCTACACAAGCCTTATTAGATGCAATGACAATCAAAATGAAAAAAGGGAAAATTGAAGGATTGATTGTAGCGATTTGCGGAGACATAATGCATTCGCGTGTTGCAAGATCAAATATATATTTGTTGAATATGCTTGGAGCTGAAGTTCGAGTAATCGGTCCATCGACATTAATGCCGAGTAATATAGAAAAGCTTGGAGTAAAATCTTTTACAAACATGGAAGAGGGTCTACAAAATGCTGATATAATTATGATGCTAAGAATGCAAACAGAAAGAATGGATGGATCTTACGTTCCATCTACTAGAGAATATTATGAATTCTTTGCACTTGATTATAAAAAAATAAAAAAAGCAAAAGCAGATGCATTAATTATGCATCCCGGGCCAATGAATAGAGGAATAGAAATTGATACAAATTTAGCTGATGATATTAATAGAAGTATTATTATCGAACAAGTTGAGATGGGAGTAGCGGTAAGAATGGCATGTTTAAAACTTTTATTACTTGAAAAATGAAAAAAAAAGCTATTGTTAATGTAAGAATAATTGATCCGAAAAATAATATTGATCAACTTGGTGGAATTTTAATTAATGAACTGGGGCAAATCGAAAAGTCTGGGCCAGAGATTACAGAAGAAAATGTTGGAGATATTCAGATATTTAATTGTCAAAATAAAATTGCTATACCTGGTCTGATTGACTCAAGAGTATTTGTTGGAGAGCCTGGATTTGAATACAAAGAAAATTATAGAACTTTAAGCGAAGCAGCTCTCTCAGGAGGCGTCACTTCAGTGGTAACAATGCCTAATACAGACCCAGTTATTGATAACGTATCTACACTCGATTTTATTAAAAGAAGAGCAAGAGATAAATCGATAATTAAAATATATCCCCTTGCAGCATTGACTAAAAACATCAAAGGTGAGGAAATGTGCGAATTTGGATTATTAAATTTAAGAGGAGCATTTGGGTTTACTGATGGATTGCGTTGTGTTCAAAATAATAGAGTAATGGATCATATTTTTAATTACGCGAAAAATAAAGAATCTCTTATAGTTCAATTCATCCAAGATAACGAATTGTCTAAAAATGGAGTAATTAATGAGGGATTAGTTTCTACAAGGCTAGGGTTAAAAGGAATACCGAGCGTAGCTGAACAAATAATTTTAGACCGCGATTTAAGGTTGTTAAGCGAGTATAAATCTAAATACCACGCATCTCTAATTTCAACGAAAAAATCATTGTCTATTGTAGACTATTGGAAAAAAAGAGGTCTTCAATTCACGACATCGGTTTCAATAAATAATTTATCATTAAATGAAAATGATATTGGAGAATTTAGAACTTTTTTAAAATTATCACCTCCATTAAGAAGTGAAGAGGATCGATTGGCTTTAATTGAAGGATTAAATAATTCACTTATTGACGTTATAGTATCTGATCATAAACCCGAAGATGAGGAGTCTAAAAGATTAACTTTTCAGCAAGCTGCATCAGGTGCTTCTGGTATTGAAACACTATTATCATTAGCTTTAGAACTATATCATAATAAATCTTGCAGCTTAATGACTATAATTAGGTCTTTAACATCAAATCCAGCAAAATTATTTGATATTAATGCAGGTAGCTTAGAAAAAAACTATCCAGCAGATATTGCAATACTAGATTTGGATAAGCCCTGGGTTATAAAAAAAGATAATATAAGATCCAAATCAAAGAATACTGCTATAGAAAATAAGAAACTACAGGGTAAAGTAGAAAAAACGTTTCTAAACGGCAATCTAGTGTTTGATAACAAATGAATTATTTAATAGTTTCAATATTATCTTATATTATTGGTAGTATTCCTTTTGGATTATTAGTTACAAAATTTTTTAAACTTGGTGATATCAGAAAGATTGGGTCTGGAAATATTGGTGCAACTAATGTTTTAAGGACTGGGAATAAACTGGCGGCAGCTATTACTCTTTTTTTTGACATTTTTAAAGGATCATTAGCATTAATACTAACAAAATATTTCTTTAGTGATTTAATGTTTTTATCTTTTATATTTGTTTACCTGGGGCACATATTTCCAATTTGGCTTAAATTCAAAGGTGGCAAAGGTGTAGCAACTTTTATAGGCGGTTTATTAATTATTAATCTTAAAATCTGTATTTTATTTTTATTTACTTGGCTGATAATAGCAAAATTATTTAAAATCTCCTCTTTGTCTGCTTTAATATCATTCCTAATAATCTTTATTTATTCCGCAATTTTTGAAGGAAGAGATTTTATAATTTTGATGTCATTTTTTTTAATTATTAATTTTTTTACACATCGTCAAAACATCTTGAGATTAGTCAAAGGTGAGGAAACAAAAATAAAAAGTTGATCGTTTTCTTGGTTTTTTGTTTATTTTTGCAAATCTAATTTGACAAAATTCCTTTTTTTTGCAAGTTAATTTTCAATGAATTTGTTAATTGTAGAAAGTCCTGCAAAAGCTAAAACCATTAATAAATACCTTGGCTCAGACTATATAGTTTTAGCTAGCTATGGTCATGTTAGAGATCTTCCTTCAAAAAATGGATCTGTCGATACTGAGAATAACTTTAATATGACATGGGAAATAGATTCTAGCTCAAAAAAATATATAAAGGAAATTACTGATGCTGCGAAAAAAGCGGACAAAATTATTTTAGCAACTGATCCTGATCGAGAGGGAGAAGCAATTGCTTGGCATGTGAAACATATATTAGAACAAAAAGATTTAACTAAAGACAAAAAAGTTGAGCGAGTTGTTTTTAATGAGATAACAAAAAAAGCTGTAACAAATGGAATCAATAATCCTAGAGATATAAATATTGACCTTGTAAACGCATACCTGGCAAGAAGAGCTTTAGATTATTTAGTTGGATTTAACATTTCACCCATTTTGTGGACCAAGTTACCTGGTTCTAAATCTGCAGGAAGGGTCCAATCAGTTGCACTAAAAATTATTTCTGAGAGAGAGCATGAAGTTGAATTATTTAAACCTGAGGAATATTGGACTATTAAATGTATATTTCAAAATAATGAAAATGAAAAAATAAATGCAAAATTAAATCTATTAAATAATCAAAAAATTGAAAAATTTTCTTTTAAGAATAAAAGCGAGAGTGATAAAGCAAAATCTAATTTAGAAAATTTAAATTTTTCTATAAAAAGCATTGAGAGCAAACCCTATAGAAGAAATCCTTATGCACCCTTTCGAACATCCACAATGCAGCAGGACGCTTCTAGAAAATTAGGCTTTAGTGCTTCAAGGACAATGCAAGTTGCTCAAAGATTGTACCAAGGAATTGACATTGATGGTGAAACTGTTGGACTAATTACATACATGAGAACTGATGGCATAGAAATATCAAATGAAGCAATTGAAGATTGTAGAAACTATATAAAATCAAATATTGGTGACAAATATTTACCGAAAGAAATAAGAAGTTATTCTGGTAAAAAAGCAAAAAACGCTCAGGAAGCTCATGAAGCTGTTAGACCAACTGACATAAAAAGAACGCCTAACGACTTAAGGTCTATACTAGATAGAGACCAAATGAAATTGTATGAACTCATATGGAATAGAACAGTTGCATCTCAAATGCAAAGCGCTGAGTTTGAACGTACAGTTGTTGATATAGCCGACGAGTCAAAAAAAAACATCTTTAGAGCAAATGGCTCTGTTGAAAAATTTGATGGATTTTTAAAAGTTTATAAAGAAATCAAAGATGACGATAGCAAAGAGAATAATGATGAAGAAAATAAATTGCCAAAATTATTATCTAATGAAAATTTAAAGATAAATGAAATAATTAATGAACAACATTTTACCCAACCACCACCTCGATATTCTGAAGCAAGTCTAGTTAAAAAATTAGAAGAATTAGGAATAGGTAGACCTTCTACCTATGCAAGTATCATATCAGTCCTATCAACTAGGAATTATGTAGAACTTACTAATAAAAAATTTATACCAACCGACAGGGGGAAATTAATAACAGCATTTTTAGATAAATTATTTAATAAATATGTTGATTATAATTTTACTGCAGGATTAGAAGATAGTCTTGATGATATTACATCAGGAAAAATACAATGGGTTGATGTTTTGACAAAGTTTTGGAATGACTTCAACAACAATGTAAGTGAAGTAAAAGAATTAAGAACAAGAGAAATCCTGGATATGATGAATGACTCCCTTGGAGATATTATTTTCGATAAAAAAGATAATGGCCAACAAAATAGAGTGTGTACTTGTGGTGATGGAGAACTTAGTTTAAAAATTGGAAGATTCGGAGCCTTTATTGGTTGTTCAAAATATCCAGATTGTAAATTTACTAGACCATTATCAAGAATTAAAGCAGCGGAACAACAATTCCTGTCAGAGCCAAAAGAAATAGGATTGAATGATGAAGGAGAAAAAATAATCTTAAAAAATGGAAGATTTGGTCCTTATCTTCAGTCTGGAGAAAATGAAAAAAAAACCCAAAAATGTTTCTATACCCAAGGGTATTGAGCTGGAACAAATTGATTTAGATAAAGCAAAATTTTTGTGCTCACTTCCTAAAACTCTTGGAAAATATCCTGAGAATGATGATGATATTTTGCTTTATAATGGCAGATATGGACCCTACTTAAAATGTGGAAAAAAATCTGCATCTTTAGAGGTTCCATCTGATATATTTAGCATTGGATTAAACAAAGCAATAACACTAATTGCAGAATCTAAACCTGGAAGAAGATCATCAAATGAAATAAAAAATTTAGGTGAGCCCCCTATTGACAAAAAACCCGTAAAAGTAATGAAAGGTCAATTTGGACCATATATTAAATATAAATCTATAAATGCAACAATTCCCGATGATAAAGATCCAGAAAGTATAATTATTGAAGAAGCATTGGATTTAATAGAAAAAAGATTAGCGTATGATGCAAATAAAAAAGGTGGAAAAAGAAAGAAAAAATAAAAGTGTCCAATATAAATGAAAAATTAAAAAAATTAAAAATTGAGATACCAAATCCACCTGCGCCAGTTGGTAATTATGTTGCATACAATATAATGGGTAAGATTATTTATATTTCGGGTCAGTTACCAATTGATAGTAATGGTAAATTAATTAAAGGAACAATTAATAATGATTTAGATTTAAATAAAGGATACGAGGCTGCAAAACTTTGTATGCTAAATGCAATAGGTCATCTTCAAAAGGCAACAGGGGATTTAAATAAAGTAAAAAAATGCATAAAAATAATTGGATATATTAATTCAAATGAGAAATTTGAAAAGCATCCGATGGTTTTAAATACTGCTTCGGACCTGCTTGTAAATATCTTTGGAGAAAAAGGCAAGCATACACGTGCCGTAATCGGGGTTAAGTCTCTTCCTCTAGGTGCAATGATTGAAATTGAGAGTTTGTTTGAAATTAATTAGCTTTTAATCGAACCTTTGAATTAACTTTAATCTCAAATTTATCTCCACTTGTTTGAACGGTTACGAAGCCACCGTTTTTTAGTCTTCCATGGATTATTTCATCTGCAAGAGGTTTTTTTATTTCATTTGTAATTATTCTTCCAATTGGTCTTGCTCCCATAGTATCAGAGTAGCCTTTTTTGCTAATTAAATCATATGCAGGCTCTGTTAATTGAATTGTTATATCACGAGGATTAAGTTGTGTTTCTAGTTGCATAATAAATTTGTTTGTTATTTGGTTGATAATATTCTTTTCAAGTTTATTAAAATTAATTATTGCATCTAATCTATTTCTAAACTCGGGACTAAATAATTTATTTATTGAATTTATGTCAACTATACCTGTCTTCTTCGTATCAAATCCAATTTCATTTTTTTCTAAATCGGAAGCGCCAGCGTTTGTTGTAAGTATGAGAATAATATTTCTAAAGTCTATATTTTTTCCATTTTGGTCTTTCATTTTTCCGTAATCCATAATTTGAAGCAATAAATTAAATATATCGGGATGAGCTTTTTCAATTTCGTCTAATAATAATACTGAGTGAGGATTCTTTTCAACCGATTCCGATAATAATCCGCCTTGTTCAAAACCTACGTACCCTGGTGGTGCTCCGATTAATTTTGATATGGTGTGTTTTTCGGAAAACTCCGACATGTCGAATCTAATTAACTCAACACCAAGAATTATAGATAATTGTTTTGCTAATTCTGTTTTTCCTACGCCAGTTGGACCACTAAATAGATAATTTCCTATAGTTTTACTACTTTCTCTTAAGCCTGATCGAGAAAGTTTAATAGCACCAGATAACGACTCAATTGCATGATCCTGACCATATATTAATCTTTTTAAATTTTTAGGTAGTTCTTTATAATACTCCTGATCTTGTAATGTAATAGTTTTTTTAGGGATTTTTGTGATTTTGGCTACTGTTCCTTCAACATCCAGTTCATCTAATATTTGTTTTTTTTTTATTTAATTGTTTTAGAGATTCAAATGCTCCTAACTCGTCTATTATATCAATTGCTTTATCAGGTAATTTTTTATCACCAATATATTTTGACGATAAATCAACAGCTGCTTTGATCGCTTTGTCTGAGTATTTAACTTTATGAAAATCTTCATATTTTTTTCTAAGACCAAATAAAATTTGATAAGTTTCTTCGACTGAGGGTTCATTGACATCTATTTTTTGAAATCTTCTTTGAAGTGCTCGGTCTTTTTCAAAATAATTCCTGTATTCCACAAAAGTCGTTGATCCTATACATTTAATCTTTCCTGATTGTAGTGCAGGCTTAAGCATATTAGCTGCATCCATTGAATTTCCGGAGGTGGAACCAGCACCAATTAAATTGTGTATTTCATCAACAAATAATATGTTTTTCTCATTTTTTTCTGCTTCAATCATTATGAGTTTTAATCTCTCTTCAAAATCACCTCGATATCTTGTACCAGCAATTAATAAACCCATATCTAATGAAAAAATTTTACATTCGTTAAGAATTTCAGGGACCTCTTTTTTATAAATTTTATTAGCCAAGCCTTCAACAATCGCGGTTTTGCCAACGCCTGGGTCACCTACAAGGAGAGGATTATTTTTAGTCCTTCTACATAATATTTCAGTTAACCTGTTAATTTCTTCATCTCTTCCAATTAACTTATCAATTTTTTCTTGGGATGCTTTTTGTATTAAGTCTACACAATAAGTATCTAATGTAGTTTTTTCAGACTTTTTCTTAGTTTCAGTGCTAGTATCTAAATTATCAGTATAACTAAAATTTTCTATTTTCGTAATGCCGTGAGAAATAAAATTTACAACATCGTACCTGGTCACTTCTTGTTCTTGTAAAAAATATGTTGCATGACTTTCTCTCTCTGCAAACAACGAAACTAAAATATTTGCACCTGTTACTTCATTTTTTCCGGATGATTGGACATGAACAATAGATCTCTGTATTACTCTTTGAAAACCTGCAGTGGGTTGAGGATCGTTCTTGTTTTCAGAATTTACAATATTATCTAATTCGTTATCAATATAAAATTCTAAATTTTCCTTTAATAAATTTGTGTCTACACTACATGCCTTCATTACATTTTGGGAATCCTCCTCATCTATAAGACAAAATAACAAATGCTCTAACGTCACGTACTGATGATTTTTTTCAGATGCCAAAGTAAAAGCACTTGAAATAGCTTTTTCCAATGATTTTGTAAAATTAGCCATTATATTTTTTTAGATATACACTTTAATGGGTATGAATTATCTCTAGAATATTTATTAACTGCATTACGTTTTGTTATACCAATATCTAATGAATAAATACCACATAAAGCCTTGCCATAAGTATGAACTTTTATCATTAATTTTTCAGCTTCATGGTTATGCTTATTAAAGTACATTATTAAAATTTTAACAACAAAATCCATGCTTGTAAAATCATCATTCAACAAATAAAGGGCAATTTTTTTTGGTGCATTAATTTTTTTTTTTCTAATATTTTTAGGTAATTTCAACAAATTATTCATAATTTGGCCTACCAATGGAATAATACCTTATTTTTTTATTTGAAATATTTTTAATTTTATATAAGTTTCTAAGGTCAAAAATCTTAGTCCCTTTTTTAATATTAAAATTACTGAAGTTTATAGATCTAAATTCATCCCACTCTGTATGTATAACAATCATATCATTGTTTTCTAAAATTTGTTTTATAGTACTTACAAATTTAATTTTACTTGATTTGATTTCGTATTTTTTCCCTGTGGGTTCATAATAAGATAGCGATGCACCTTTTTTTAATAATTTTGGGTAAATTTTCAAAAATTGACTATCTCTCATATCATCGGTATTTGCTTTAAATGTTACACCTAAAAAACCAATTCTTTTTCTTTTTACTGAACCTAATATTTTTATAATTTTATTTGTAATTAATTTTTTTCTATTTTCATTACTTTTAATTACAGTTTTTATAATTGATAAATCGACTGAAAATTTATTTGCAGTTTTAACAATAGCTCTTGTGTCTTTTGGAAAACATGATCCGCCAAAAGCAGGTCCGGCTCTAAGAAATCTCGATCCAATTCTTTGATCAGTTCCTATGCCAATAGCTATATCTTCGACATTTGTATTTGTTGATTCACAAAGATTAGCAATTTCATTAATAAAGGTAATTTTGGTTGCCAAAAAAGCATTAGATGCATACTTTATTAATTCAGAACTTCTTCTGCTTACCGTCAAAAACTTTGCCCCTTTATTTATTATTGGCAAATATAACTTTTCTAAAATAGGTTTTGTTTTTTTTAAATTATTTGATCCTATAACAATTCTATCAGGATATTTAAAATCTCTAATTGCCTCGCCCTCTCTTAAAAACTCAGGGTTAGAAATAATATCAAACTTTTTTTTTTTATTTTTTCTTAAAATAATTTTTTCTACTTCATCTCCTGTACCAATAGGTACAGTAGATTTATTTACAATAATTTTATAATTATTTATATTTTTTGAAATATCTTTTGCAACTTTATAAACGTTTTTTAGGTCTGCTGAAATACCGTCCCTAGCAGTTGGTGTACCTACAGCGATAAAAATTATTTTTGATAATTTAATCGCTTCAGATATATTGCTTGTAAATTTAATTCTTTTAGATTT
>MDTB01014379.1_pt1 | contig 26776 bp, 31 predicted proteins | sample 811161 | NCBI WGS metagenome assembly MDTB01 (sample SAMN05326650, study PRJNA326480) | marine metagenome | isolation source: seawater | place: Mediterranean Sea | collected 2009 | reverse complement strand
TGCTGTTTAAAATTCCATTTTCAATTAAACTTGATAAAACTTTAAATAATTTTTCAGAATTTTTCATAATTCATCTTATTTGATAGAAAACTTAATTTCAAATATGTTATAAGAAAACATGTACATTCATAATTTAGACCCAGTTTTATTTAATTTTGGGTTTTTAACTATAAGATGGTACTCTTTAGCTTATATTTTTGGAATATTAATCGGCTGGTGGCTTGCTAAAAAAATTATCTCCTCAAAATTTAATAAATCTGACCTGAAATTTGACATCAAAGAATTTGATAATCTTATTACTTATTTAATCATTTCTATAATAATAGGTGGAAGGTTGGGATATGTTTTATTTTACAATTTAAATTATTATTTATCTAGTCCTGCAGATGCTTTTAAAATCTGGCAAGGAGGGATGTCTTTTCACGGTGCTCTAGCAGGCGTAGTTTTAGGAACTTATTTATTTGCCAAAAAAAAAGATATTAAACTTTTTTTATTACTAGACGTAATAGCCTGCGTAGCTCCTATTGGAATCTTCCTAGGTCGAATAGCAAATTTTATAAATGGAGAATTAATAGGTAAGCCAACAAATATATTTATTGGAGTTATTTTTCCCAAGATTGATAATATAGTCAGACATCCGTCACAATTATATGAGGCATTCTTAGAGGGATTGCTTTTGTTTATAATTATGATTGTGATGTTGTTAAAGAAAAACTATAAAATAGGAACTTGTTCTTACATGTTTTTGATATTCTATGGTAGTTTTAGAATATTTTCTGAATTCTTTAGAGAGCCTGATGTACAAATTGGATATTTATTTAATTTTATAAGTATGGGAACAGCACTAAGCACTTTAATGATTTTAGCTGGTATAATGATATCTATTAATAAAAGATGATAACTAGTCAAAATTTTTTCAATAGCGGTAAAGCACTTCCAGTGGACAAGTTTTTAGAGAATGTTCTATTTGACAAAAAAAAAGGATATTACTCTTCAAGAATACCATTTGGTCATAAGGGTGATTTTATAACTGCTCCAGGTATATCTAATTTATTTTCAGAAATAATAGGAATTTGGCTTGTATCATCTTGGTTCACACTTGGTAAACCTAAAAAAATTAATATTGTTGAACTTGGTCCGGGTGACGGTTCTTTAATGAAAACTTTAGTTAAAACTATTGAAAGATTTCCTGATTTTAAAAAAGCAGTAAATATATATCTATACGAAAAGAGTATTTTTTTAAAAAAGTTACAACAGAAGAAAATAGATGACTCAAAAATTAAATGGGTCAAAAGTTTTAATCATATCAATGGTGGGCCAGTAATTTTCTTTGGTAATGAATTTTTTGACTCAATACCTATAAAACAATTTACAAATAAAGAAGGTACATTATTGGAAAAATACTATTATTTAACTCAAGATAGGATTAAAGAAACTTTTAAAAAAGCCTCAATTAAAGACACGCAGGAAATAAAAAAATTTAAAGCTTTTAAAAATTTAAAATTTATTGAATACCCGAAATTAGGAATAAAAGAATTAGATAAGATAACGGGTAGGATATTGAAACTAGGTGGTGGTCTTTTACTTATAGATTATGGATATCTTGTCTCAAATAATAAAAATACTTTACAATCTGTCATTAAGCATAAAAAAAATAATCTATTTAGAAATTTAGGAAAAGCAGACATCACTTATTTAGTTAACTTTGATTTTTTAAGAGAATATTTTACTAGAAATAACTTAAAGATAAAAAAAGTGGTCACTCAAAAGTTTTTTTTAGAAAAAATGGGGATTCTAGAGAGAGCAAATAATATTAGCAAAAAAATGACCTTTAAGGATCAATCTAATTTATACCTAAGGCTAAAAAGATTATTAGATCAAAAATTAATGGGTAAATTATTCAAAGTTATTTTTGCTTACAAACATAAAGACAATAAATTTTTAGGATTTGAATAATGTTTTATTCTAAAAAATTGAAAAAATTTAAAAATATAGATCATTGTTTTTTTTCTAGAAAAGGTGGTGTTTCTAAAGGAATTTATCAAAGCCTTAACTGTGGAAGGGGATCAAAAGATAGTAAAGAAAGTGTAAATAAAAATTTAGCATTTGTATCTAAAAAAATGAAGTTAGATAGAAAAAAACTAATACTTATGCATCAAACACATAGTAATAAAGTAGAAGTTGTAAACCATGTTAAAAAAAAATTTAAAAATATTAAATCTGACGCCGTCATTACAAAATTAAAAGGATTTGGTTTAGGAGTTTTTACAGCTGATTGTGTTCCTATTTTTCTTTATGATAAAAGAAATCAAATTATTGGTGCTATACATGCAGGATGGAAAGGCTCATTAATGGGCATCATAGAAAATACAGTCAAGAAATTCAAAAAAATAAATACTAATAATAAGATTTTAGCAACTATAGGACCTTGTATAGGAAAAAAAAATTATGAGGTTGATTTAAATTTTTACAAAAAATTTTTAAAAAAATCAAAAAAAAATTTTGTCTATTTTAGTTATAAGAATAAAGATAAAAAATTTTTTGATCTTAGAAAATACGTAAATGATAGATTAATTAAGTTAAATGTAGAAGTTGACCATGTAAATAAAGATACTTTTAAAGATAAAAGTAATTTTTTTAGTTATAGAAGGTCAAAAAAATTCAAAGAAAATGATTATGGTAGATGCATATCGATTATAAGTCTGTCAAAGTTTAGACAAGATTAATCATTATAATTAAAATTGTTAAAGCTCTTTAACGTAAATCTTAAACAACTTTAAAGTAAACAAATGCTTGTAATTGGATTTGGTTTGAAAAGAATTAAAAAAAATTGTATAAAAGATTATATTTCATGAAGATATTATCTGGAACCAGCAATCTTAAATTAAGTAAGGATATCTCAAAAAAATTAAAATTAAAATTGGTTAATACCAATATTAGAAGATTTGCTGATGGAGAAATTTATATTGAGATAAATGAAAACATCAGAGGAAATAGTGTTTTTGTAGTTCAGTCAACTTCGAACCCAGCTAATGACAATTTAATGGAACTTCTATTAGTAATAGACGCTTTAAAAAGATCATCAGCTAAAAATATTACAGCAGTAATTCCTTACTTCGGATATGCAAGACAAGATAGAAAAGTTGCACCAAGAACTTCTATTTCTGCAAAAGTAGTTGCAAACTTAATTACTAATGCAGGAGCTAGTAGAGTATTAACAGTAGATTTACATGCAGGACAAATTCAAGGATTTTTTGACATGCCAGTAGATAATTTATTTACAACTCCACTATTTGCAAAATATATTAGAAGAAAACTAAATAATAGAAAATTAATTTGTGTTTCACCTGATGTAGGTGGAGTACAAAGAACAAGAGGCTTAGCTACAAGAATAAAGGCTGACCTTGCAATTATCGATAAAAGAAGACCAAAGCCTGGAAAATCTCAGGTGATGAATATTATAGGAGATGTAAAAAATAAAACATGTATTATAGTTGATGATATAATTGATAGTGGAGGAACTATAGTTAACGCAGTAGATGCACTTAAGAAAAGTGGTGCCAATGAGGTTTACGTGTTTATCACCCATGCAGTTTTAAGTGGAGATGCTGTAAAAAAGATTAAAAGTTCAAAAATTAAAAAACTTATAATAACTGATACTATTGATAATTCTCACAAAATTAAAAATAACAATAAAATTGAGGTCTTATCCATATCCTCATTAATGTCTGAGGCAATTAAAAGGATAGCTAATTCAAATTCTGTTTCAGATTTATTCAATTAATACTTGTTTTATTAAATAAGTTGAGTTATATAACTTTTCCATAAAATTAAATGAGTAACTTAAAAGCAATTAAAAGAGAGAACACTTCTTCTGGATCAACAAATAAGTTGAGAGCTGATGGTTTTATTCCAGCTATTTTGTATGGAGGGAAAAATCCAAATCAAAAAATTTCAATTGAAAAAAAAGCCATAAGAGACATTATCAATTCAGACAATTTTTTATCTAAAGTTCTAGAACTAGATATTGATGGTACAAAGGAAAAAGTTTTGCCTAGAGACGTAGCTTATCATGTTATTTCGGAGGAGCCTATCCATATTGACTTTATGAGAGTTGTTTCGGGTAAGAAAATAATTTTGGAAATTCCAGTTAAATTTATAAATCATCCTGACTCACCTGGTTTAAAAAAAGGTGGGGTTCTTAATATCGTCAGAAGAGCTGTTGAGTTAAAATGTCCAGCAGAAAATATTCCAAGTGATATAACAATTGATTTAAAAGGGACCGATATTGGAACTAGTTTAAAAATTTCTTCCGTTCAATTACCTGATAACGTATTTCCAACTATTACAGACAGAGATTTTGTTATTGCAACTGTAGCGGCACCAACAATAATTAAAGAACCTGAAAAACCTGCGGCAGAAACTGTTGAAGGAGCTGAAGGGGAAACTCCAGCAGAAGGAACCGAAGCAGTTGCTAAAGATGGTGATCCAGCTAAAAAGGATGAAAAAGGAAAAGATACTGCCTCTGCAGATAAAAAACCTGATGATAAAAAATCAGCAGAAAAAAAACCTCCTGAAAAGAAATAATTGATATGCTTTTACTCGTCGGATTAGGAAATCCTGGCTCTAATTACACTAACACAAGACATAACATTGGTTTTAAAATAATTGATGCAATTAATTTACATTTTAAATTATCAAAACAAAAACCTAAATTTAAAGGTTTGCTTACAACTGGAAATATAGAGTCTAAAAAAATATATGCTATTAAGCCTCTTACTTTTATGAATAATTCAGGAACAGCAATTAAAGAATTAATAGACTATTTCAAAATAGATGCAAAAGATGTTTTCGTTTTTCATGATGACATGGATATCGATTTTGGAAAAATTAAAGCAAAATTTGGTGGTTCAAGCGCAGGACACAATGGGATTGATTCAATAGATAAGTTTATCGGCAAAGATTATTCCAGAGTTAGAGTGGGCATCGGTCATCCTAAACAAAAAAAGAAAGTCAACAACCACGTCTTAGAGGACTTTAAAGAAGATGAGGAGGAAAAAATTAAGGAGATCACAGAAAATATAGTTAAATTAATTCCCACTTTAATAGACAAAAAAATTGATCTTTTTTCAAGTAAAGTGAATCAAAACCTTAATGGGATTTAAATGTGGGATAGTAGGTCTTCCAAACGTAGGGAAGTCTACACTATTCAATGCATTAACCGCATCAAAGAATGCTGAAGCAGCAAACTTTCCTTTTTGCACAATTGATCCAAATATTGGTATTGTTGACGTAGTTGATAAAAGATTAGATCAATTGTCTAAGCTCTCTAAGTCAAAAAAAAAAAAATTTATACAAACATTACTTTTGTAGATATAGCCGGATTGGTAAAAGGAGCATCTAAAGGAGAAGGTTTAGGAAATAAATTTCTTTCACATGTAAGAGAAGTAGATGCAATTATACATTTAGTAAGATGCTTTGACTCTGAAAAAATAACTCACGTAAATTCTAAGATAAATCCTATAGATGATTTGGAGACCATTAAAACTGAAATTATTCTATCAGATATTGATTTAATACAAAAAAAACTCGAGAAAGGTAAGAAAAAATCTTTAAGAGAAAAAGAAATAAAAATTTTAGAGAATAAACTAGATGTTTTAAGTAATGAGGGAGATAGTAAAATTGAGAATGAAGATGAAAAAAAATTTTTGTCAGAATTAGGCTTATTAAGTGTCAAACCTAAAATCATAGTTTGTAATGTCGATGAAGCAAATTTAGTAGAGGGAAATGAATATACAAAATTAATAAAGTCAAAAAATATCGATGAGAAAATTTTAATAATTTGTGCAGATATTGAAGATCAAATAATGGGATTGGATAAAGGTGAAAGAGAAATATTTATGAAAGAAATTGGACTAGATAAAACTGGTCTGAATCAATTAATAAAAAAAGGATACGATCTATTAAACTTGGATACCTTTTTTACATCTGGGCCAGAAGAGAGCAGAGCTTGGACAATTAAAAAGAATACACTAGCTCCGAAAGCAGCTGGTGTAATACATACTGATTTCGAGAAGAATTTTATTAGAGCTGAAGCGGTTTCCTGTGATGATTTTATTAAATTTGGTAGTGCAGAAAAATGTAAGGAAAATGGTAAATTAAGAATTGAAGGTAAAGATTACGTTGTAAAAGACGGAGATGTTTTATACTTCAGAGTCAATCCTTGACCAAATTTTTTTCATACTTAAATATACCAAAATTGTTAGAAGGATAAGATAGATAATTACTTTTACCCCAGTTCTGTGCCTTTCCTCTAATTCTGGCTCTGCTGACCAGGATAAGAATGTAGTAACATCTTTTGCCATTTGATCTACTGTAGCTTCTGTTCCATCTGAATACTCAACAATACCTTCTGATAACGGTGCTGACATTTTAATCTTATTTCCAATCATATATTTATTGTAATAAACTCCATCGTCTAGAGTCATTCCATCAGGTGGGTCATCATAACCAACTAATACTGAATAAACATAATTTGATCCATCTGGCCTTGCTTTAACCAATACAGACATATCAGGTGGATAAGCTCCCCCATTTGCAGCTATTGAGGCGTTCATGTTGGGATACGGACTTTTGAATTTATCTGAAGGTCTTCCAGGTCTCGTGAACATCTCGCCTTGGCTATCCGGTCCATCTTCTATCTCAATGCTGGCAGCAATGGCTTTTACTTCAGTCTCAGAAAATTCGGGTCCACCTGGCTCTCCTAAATTTCTATAACTTAAATATTGCATAGAATGGCAAGACGAACATACTTCTTTGTAAACTTGAAATCCTCTTTGTAAAGATGCTCTGTCAAACTTTCCAGTAAGACCTTTAAAACTCCAGTCAACTTTAATTGGTTTATTTTGTTCGACGCTATAAGTGTAATTAGGAAATAAAATTATTAAGATAAAAAATATTATTTTCGTAATTTTAAAATTTTGCATTATCTTTCTTTGCAAGAGATGGTTCAGCTCCCCCTGTAAGTACTGGATCAGAAATACTCATAGGGACTGGATCAGTTTTTTCCAGTAGTCCTACCACTGGCAGTACAACTATAAAATGTAAGAAGTAATAAATTGTTCCAACTCTAGCTAGAACTAAATAAATTCCCTCTGCAGGCATTGCTCCCATATATCCAAGCATTAAAACGTCTAATACAAATATCCAATAAAATTGTCTGTAAATAGGTCTAAAAACTGCTGATCTTACTTTGGAAGTATCTAACCAAGGTAGTACGAAAAGAATAAATATTGCTCCAAACATTAATATTACTCCACCTAGCTTATCTGGAACTGATCTTAAAATTGCATAAAAAGGTAGTAAGTACCATTCAGGAACTATGTGCGCAGGTGTTACTAAAGGATTAGCAGGTATATAATTATCCGAATGACCTAATACATTTGGAGAAAAAAATACAAAGCCAGCAAAAATGATCATGAACATCAACAATGCAAAGGCATCTTTAATCGTGATGTAAGGATGAAAAGGAACCGTATCTTTTGAAGGCTTTTTAATATCAATTCCAACTGGGTTGTTATTTCCAGGCACATGTAATGCCCAAATGTGTAAAACTACTAATCCCAATATTAAAAATGGAATTAAATAATGTAAACTAAAAAATCTATTAAGCGTTGGATTATCAACTGAATATGCTCCCCATAACCAAGTAGTGATACTATCGCCAACCAAAGGAATGGCGCTAAATAAATTTGTAATTACTGTTGCTCCCCAAAAACTCATTTGACCCCATGGCAAAACATAACCCATAAATGCAGCAGCCATCATTAAAAGATAAATTAATAACCCGATTATCCAAATTACTTCTCTTGGAGACTTATAAGATCCATAGAATAAAGAACGAAAAATATGAATATAAACCGCCAGAAAAAACATTGAGGCTCCATTGCTATGAATGTATCTTATTAACCATCCATAATTCACATCTCTCATAATATGTTCAACGCTGGCAAATGCTAAATCAGCATGAGCAACGTAATGCATCGCTAAAACTATTCCCGTAATTATTTGGGTCAGTAGACAAAAAGTTAAAATACCACCAAAGGTCCACCAATAATTCAAATTTTTAGGAGTAGGATAATCAGTTAAATGAGCACCCAAAGTAAGTAACGGTAAACGATCGTTAAACCATTTTCCTGCTTTTGATTTAGGGATATATTCTTGATCGCTCATAATTTTAACCTATCTTAATTGTATTGCTATCTACAAATTCAAATTTTGGTATTTCCATATTTTTTGGTGCAGGACCTTTTCTAATTCTGCCAGAAACATCATAATGTGAACCATGGCATGGACAAAACCAACCTTTATAATCTCCTTTATTTTTTAATGGCACACAACCTAAGTGGGTACAAACACCTAACATTACAAGCCATTCATCTTTACCTTGTTTTACTCTTTCCTCGTCTTTTTGGGGATCTGGCAAATCGTCCAAATTTACTGCTCTGGCTTCTGCTATTTCCTCTGGAGTTCTTCTTTTTAAAAAAACCGGTTTACCTCTCCAAAGGACAGTAATTTCCTTTCCTGGCTCTATGTTGCTTATATCTACTTCTGTAGTTGCTAATGCTTTCTGAGCTTTATCAGGGTTCATCTGATCTATTAAAGGCCAAACAACAGCTCCCAGACCCACAGCACCCACTGTATAGCTGGCGGTAAATAGAAAATCCCTACGATTTACTTTTTTTTCTTGTTCACTCATTATTGTAAGTGTTTATAATGTTTAAATTTAAATAAAACTAAATTTTAGTATTTTCTAGGGTCAGAATGACACATAAATTAAGAAAATTAAGCCGAAATGATGCACATAGCTCTATATAAACCAGACATACCTCAAAATACGGCTGCTATCGTAAGATTGAGCTCATGTTTTGACCTTAAATTGCATATTATTGAACCATGTGGTTTTGATTTAAGCGATGTAAGATTTAAAAGAGTGGTAATGGATTATATTGGGTTTAGCAAAGTTTTTAGATATGAAGATTTTGAAAAATTTAAAAAAAAAAATTTAAAATCAAGAATTATATTAATGACCACAAAAGCTAAAAATTCCTACCATCAATTTAAGTTCAAAAAAAATGATATATTATTATTTGGAAGAGAAAGCGCTGGTGTACCAAAAAACTTGCATTTAGAAATTAAAAATAAACTGAAAATTCCTATTAATAAAAAAACTAGATCTCTCAATATTGCAATGGCAGTTGCAATTGTAGTCTCTGAAGCATTAAGACAAAATAATTTATTAAAATAATGATAAACCAAAATTCAAGAAAAAATATAGCAGATAATTGGTTTTCCTACCTACAAGCTCAAATATGTAGAGAGTTTGAATTTTTAGAAAATAATAAAGTCAAATTTTCTCGTAGAAATTGGAAAAAAAAAAAAATTAAAGAAGGTGGTGGAACATCATATCTTCTATCTGGTGGTAAAATTTTCGATAAGGTAGGAGTTAATAAATCTACAGTTTCAGGAAAATTCCCTAAACAATTTCGGTCTAAAATATATGGGGCAGGCAAAAGTGGAAAATATTGGGCATCTGGAATTTCAGTAGTTGCACATATGAAAAATCCAAAATTACCAGCCATACATTTTAATACAAGATACATAGTTACAACAAAAGAGTGGTTTGGTGGAGGGATAGATGTCACTCCAAGTTTTAGAGATTTAATTGAAAAAAAAATACTTCACAATAATTTAAAAAAAATCTGTAAACAAAATAAAAAAAATTATATTAAATATAAGAATTGGTGTGACAAATATTTTTATTTACCCCATAGAGATGAGCCTAGAGGTATCGGAGGAATATTTTTTGACTATGAAACAGGTGACTGGATTAAGAACTTTAAATTTGTAAGAGAGCTCGGTTTAAAATTCATAGATATTTCAAAAAAAATAATTGATAGAAAGAAAAAAACCAGCTGGACAAAAAAGGATAAAGAAAAGCAATTATTAAAAAGAGGTAGATATGTTGAGTTTAACCTTTTATATGATAGAGGTACAAAATTTGGTTTGAATTCAGGGGGAAATATAGACTCAATTTTAATGTCTTTGCCGCCTGAGGCTAAATGGAAATAACTATGGAAAAAGAACCAATTACAGTTAGCGGACTTAAAAATTTAAAAACTGAACTTGATAATTTAAAAAATATTGAAAGACCAAAAGTGGTTGAAGCAATCGCTGAGGCTAGATCTCATGGAGACTTAAAAGAAAACGCAGAGTACCATGCTGCAAAAGAGCAACAGGCATTAATTGAAAGTCGAGTAATTGCGATTAATGACTTGATAGCAAGAGCTAATGTTATTGATGTGACTAAGATTGAAAACGATGGAAAAGTAATTTTTGGATCTACAGTAAAAGTTCAGGACATGGAGTCTGATAACAAGATTTCGTACAGATTAGTTGGTCAAGATGAGGCAGATATTAAAAAAAAATTCATTTTTTTCAAAAGTCCAATAGGTAAAGCTTTAATTGGAAAAAACATAGGTGATTTAGTAAGTGTAAATACTCCATCTGGTGAAAGAAATTTTGAAATATTAGATGTTGAATATATTTAATTTAAATTTCTTTTGATTATCTCTTTAATCCTCTTGTCTGAAATTTGAAAATTATTTTCAAGCCACTCATTTTCTATAATTTTTAAAACTTTTCCTAAAACTAAACCTTCTTTTATTCCATTTTGCATTAAATATTCTCCGTTGAATGGAAATTTATGATTCTTAGAATTTGATATATTTACAGAAATTTTTTGAAAATTTTGTGCAATATATTTTTTATCACTTAGAAAATTTAGAATATTTAATACTTCTAAATGGTCTTTTCCATATAGATAAATATTTTTTTCCAAATTTGTGTTAAAATAGTTTTTATCGTTTTTTAGTAATTTAAAATTTCTTGCTAATAAATTTAAGTTTTCCTTAATATCATTCGGTATTTTATATTTATGAAAAAAATACTCGTGACTTTCTTTTTCATCAATCAATAGGATTGCTAATAAATTCTTAATATCTAACTTAACATATTTTTTAATTTCGCTTAATCTTTGCAGTCTGTCGAGATGCATTAACTCAGGAAATATAATCGAAAAAATTAGTTTTTTATCTTGATATTTCAGAATATTTTCAAAATTATTTAAATTAAGAATTTTAAACAATTCATTTAAAATTCTTTCTTTTGAAATTTTTTTTATTCCATTTAAATTTATTTTTAAAGCATCTATAGTCGTAACATCAGCGGCGCTATCATATTCAATTGAAAATCTTAAAAATCGTATAATTCTTAAATAATCTTCCTCAATCCTTTTTTGTGGATCGCCTATGAATTTAACATTTTTATTTTTTAAATCTATTAATCCCATTTGAGGATCGAAAATTTTTCCGTGTTTATCTAAATAAATCGCGTTTATAGTAAAATCTCTTCTTTCAGAATCTAGCTTCCAGTCATCTATATACTCGACTTTAGCGTGCCTACCATCTGTCTCTACATCTTTTCTTAAAGTAGTTAATTCAAGTTTAAGTTTTTCTGATATTAAAGTTATAGTTCCGTGTTTAATGCCAGTTTCGATAATTTTATAATTAGTGTTTTGAAATTTTTCTTTAATTTCTTCAGATGTTAAAATTGTTGCAATGTCAATGTCGTCAATAGTTTTTCCATTTAAGTGTTTTCTTACACATCCACCCACAAATCTTGCTACTACAGTTTCTTTAGAAAAACCTTTTTGTAATTTTTCAAAAACAACTTTAAGATCTTTATCTTTGTAAAAAGGAAATAATTTTCTTTTTAAATCATTTATAAATTTAAAACTTAAATTCAACATATGCTATTGGCTGGGGCACTAGGATTCGAACCTAGGATGGCGGTATCAAAAACCGCTGCCTTACCGCTTGGCTATGCCCCAATATTATGATTTTGATATATCATAAAAAAGTCAATTTAAATAGTTTTTGCAAAAGTTGTCCAGAAAGATGGGTGCTTAGACTTTATTTTATTTAGCGCAGCTATTACACTTTTTTTGCTTTGGAAGACACCGTAGCAAACTGACCCAGACCCTGTCATTCTTGAAAAATAGCAACCTTTATGTTGTCTTATTTCAAGAAGTAAATCTCTGATAATTGAATGTTCTTTTTCAACAATTAATTGTAAGTCATTTTTACTTTTGGTCAAAAAATTAATATAATTTTTTTTACTTTTTCTTATTATATAATTTAATTTAATTTTAGGTGAAAAATTTTTTACTTTCGAGTAAACATGTTTAGTTGAACATTTAATATTAGGATAAACCAATAAAAAAAATAGTTTATGAGTTTTGCTGTAAATTTTAATTTTATCAAGGCTTTCAAGGAACCCTTGCTTGTGAAGAAATAGCAAGCAGTCAGAACCGATATATTTTTTCATCTTATCAATTGTCTTTTTATTAATCTTATTATTCAGCAAATATTTAGCTAAATAAACAGCATTACCAGTTCCCCCACCTAAGCCAGCATAAATTGGTATTTTTTTTTTTATACTAACCGAATAAAAATTTAAAATTAATTTTTCTTTTCTTAAAAATTTTAGAGTTTTTATGATTGTATTGTCATTTTTATCGATATTTTTTGTATATTTTCCAAAGAATTTAACTTCATCTTTAAGTTTTTTGCTCTTTTTTATTTTTATTTCATCGAAGATATCTATTAAACAAAAATGTGACTGTAAATCATGTAAACCGTTCTTTAATCTTTTGTTTATATTTAATGATAAATTTATTTTTGAAAAGGATCTAAAATTCATAAGACTTTAAAGGCCTAGAATTAACTTTTTACGCACATTTTTTTTAAGATCATCTTCTGTTTCTTCCAGACTTAAAACATAATTCCAATAATATCTAGCTTGAATTTTATTTCCATATTTCCATAAAACATCTCCAAAGTGATCATTTACTATTGGATCTGAAGGCATTAATTGAACTGCTTGTTGTAGATAATTTTTTGACTCTTTATACTTTTTTAACTTGAATAGTGCCCACCCTAAAGAGTCGATTATATAAGGATCATTTGATTTTAAATTATTTGCTTTCTCCAGCATATCTAAAGATTTTACAATTTTTATACCTTTTTCAATGTAAGAGTAAGCAAGATAATTTATCACATAGGCCTGATCAGGGTTAGCTTTTAAAGAAGCTAACAAATCTTTTTCTGCTAAATTCCATTTACCTATTCTTTCATAAACGACCCCTCTCCCATCCATACTCTTAGCATATAGAGGATGGGTCTCATTAATTGATTCAATTATTTTTGTATAATATTTTATTGCTATTTCATATTTTTTGTTTCTTTTTAAGAATTCAGCAAAGTCAAATGTATCATGTAAATTTTTGTGTGTTAACTTCATAAAGCTTTCAGACATTAACTCTATTGCTTCTTCTTTTTTATTTTCTTTAAGAAGAATATTTGAGTTTTGTTTTGCTGCGTACCATAAATAAGCAGAGCCTTTTTTTTTTATTTGGTTATAAATTTTTTTCGACATTTCAAAATCTTCTATTTTATAAAAGTTTTCTGCTAACAAGGTATTGAACGACTGAAAATCATTATTAAGATACTTTGCTAAATTTAAATAAAAATTTGAAAATGAAAACATAGATTGAGCTGAAAAGGCATTTGCAGTTATGTAAAGAATCTCGGCAATTACATGTGATTGATTTTTACAACTAAAGCTGGGCTTAAAGCTCTCTTTTTTACTAAGATCTATTTTATACTGATTTAATAATAAATTTCTTGGAAAAATCTTAGTTGAGGAATTTAAAACGTTTTGAGCTTCCTCTATTTTGCCAGAGTCGAATAAAAATGAAGCATAGAAATAATTGTATCGAGAAAAATCAATTTTTTTGTCATTTATAAGTTTTTTGAAAAAAAAATCTGTATCCTTGTGATCAAAATAACAGTGTAAAAAAACGTTTTGTATCCTTTTTAAATTATCAAACGCTGGCTCAGAAGACGAAATTCTTTTTTTTGCAAGATTGAAATTAATGTTATTAAAACTTGCCCAGTTCAATAATGACTCTGTAATAAATGAATTAAATAAAATTTCCTTTTTTTCTTTTTTTATTTTAAGAAAATATTCCTGAGCTAAATTATATTTTTTATTTTTAAAATAATAAATGCCTATTATTAAATCACTTTCAAAAGTATTTAGTTTCTTTTTTTCTAACTTTTTTGAGAAAAAGAATGCTTCATTTATTTTTCCTAAATTTATTAAAGTAAAGAGATATTTCTTTGAAAAGTTAAAGTGATCTTTTTCTAAATTGTTTAATTTATTAAAATATTTATACGACTCACCATATTGATTACTATTTAAGGATAATATCCCAGAAAAATAATTGGAAATATTTTTTCCCTTTATCAAATTATCAGGATTTTTTGCTTCTATTGTGGAAAAAAAAATGATGACAAATGCTACTTGTAATGTAAGTTTAAGGATGGTTTCTAATTTTCTCATAAATGACAGTTTTTAAAAAAATTAACACAAAAACAATTAAATTAATTAAGTTTTATAAATTTATTAATTATAATTTAATTTACAATAATAAAGCAATAAATAGATATAAAAATGATAATTTTGAGATAACTTTTGAGAAAGCAAAAAAACTTGAAAAGCTTAGAAATTCTATTTCTGATATAAAAAATTGTGAATTGAAAAAAAATGCCTCAAAAATAGTTTTTTCTGATGGCAACCCTAAAGCGAACATAATGTTGATAGGTGAAGGACCAGGGGCTAATGAAGATCAAGAGGGAATTCCTTTCGTTGGTAGAGCTGGGGCTCTGTTAGATAAAATGTTAGCGGCAATTAATTTAGATAGAAAAAGAGTATATATATCAAATATTGTAAATTATAGGCCCCCTGATAATAGAAAGCCGACTGATGAGGAAATAAAAAGGTACTTACCATTTATCACCGAACACATAGAAATCATAAATCCAAAAATATTAGTTTTACTTGGAAGCACTGCAATGAATGCGCTTATTGGAAATAAAGATGTTATTTCTCAAGTAAGAGGAAAGTGGATTGAGAAGAAATTTGGAGATTGCAAAACCTCAATTATTGTTACTTTTCACCCAGCATTTTTAATGAGACAACCAGCTCAAAAAAAAATTTCTTGGATTGATCTTCAAATGATAAGAGATAAAAAAATCAAACTTAAAATTTAATTGAAAAAAAAACAAATCACTGCAGGTGTTGATGAGGTTGGAAGAGGTTGTCTTGCAGGGCCTGTAGTTTCTGCAGCAGTCATTTTAAAGAAAAGTATCAATCTTAAACTTTTAAAAGACTCTAAAAAAATTCCGTTTAAAAAAAGATTAGAAATCTCAGAGCATATAAAATTAAATTCATATTATGCTATTGGAATTGCTTCAGTGGGAGAGATTTTAAGTCTCAATATTTTAAGGGCATCTTTATTGTCTATGAAGAGAGCAATAGATAGATTGTCAAAAAAGCCGGAGTTTGTTCTAATTGACGGTAATTTTGCACCTGATGGTATAAAAAAATTTAAAACAATTATAAATGGAGATGAAAAAATTAAAGTAATTAGCGCTGCTTCAATTATTGCAAAAGTTTATAGAGATAATTTAATGATAAAATTATCGAAAAAATTTTCAAATTATGCTTGGCATAGAAATTTTGGATATGGAACTAAAGCTCACTTAGAGGGGTTAAAAAAGTTTGGTGTCACAGCTCATCATCGAGAGAACTTCAAGCCCGTACACAAGATATTGTCCAGATAAGAATCTCCGACACAAGAAAAAGCTCTTTTCTTCTAAAATGGTTTGACCATTGATTCAATTTGAAGTTGAATAAAATTAATGACAATTTATTCAAACAAAATTTTCAAAGGTAATTGCCTAAAAGAGTTAAAAAAAATTCCTGACAAAACTTTTGACTTAGTATTTGCAGACCCGCCTTACAATATGCAAATAGGAGAGAAGTTAACTCGACCTGATGCAAGTAAAGTGAATGGAGTCAGTGATAAATGGGATCAGTTTGATAGTTTCAAACACTATGATGAGTTTTGCAAAAACTGGTTGACTGAATGTAAAAGAATCTTAAAAGATAATGGAAGTATTTGGGTAATTGGGTCTTATCATAATATTTTTAGATTAGGGTATCATTTACAAAATTTAGGTTACTGGTTACTTAACGATGTTATTTGGAGAAAAAATAATCCGATGCCTAATTTTAGAGGTACAAGGTTTACAAATGCTCATGAAACTCTAATCTGGGCTTCAAAAAATAAAAAATCAAAATATACTTTTAATTATCAATCCCTAAAATGTCTGAATGATGATATACAAATGAGATCAGATTGGACACTGCCAATTTGTAATGGGAAAGAAAGATTAAAAAAAAATGGGAAAAAAGTTCATTCAACTCAGAAGCCTGAGGCGTTACTTCATAGAATTATATTAGCAACTACAAATAAAGGAGACTCAATTTTTGATCCTTTTTTAGGTACTGGAACTACTGCTGTAGTGTCTAAAAAGTTGGGTAGAAAATACTGTGGAATAGAAAAAAATAAAAAATACTTTGATGTGGCTGCAGAAAGAATAAATAAAACAATGAAGATTGAAGATAATTACCTTGATACAATTGAAAATAATAAATCAAAGCCTAGAATACCTTTTGGATCTCTCGTCGAAATGGGAATAATTCAACCAGGAACATCTTTAATGGACCCAAAAAAAAAGATTAATGCAAAGATAATGGTAGATGGAAGTATTAAATATAAAGAGTCTGAGGGTTCAATTCATAAAATTGCTGCAAAAATTATGGGAACTGAGAGTTGTAATGGTTGGACCTACTGGCATTACAATTTAAACGGATCAACAGTGGTAATTGATAGCCTTAGACAAAAATTTATTTCCGGAAAACAATCCTAGTTTTTATAAATTACGCCTAAATAAGAACTAACAAAACTTTTTCTTTTTATTAAAAATTTCATAAAAAAGTTCCTTATTGTTTGCAAAATCAAACTTGATAAATGAAATAAAAAAAAATTAAAATTAGATCTTTTTTTTACTATTTTTGCCTTCTTCAATCTTTCCTCGAAATAACTGTTTTGACTATCAAATTTTTCTTGCTTAAGTAAATTGAATAATTCGTAGGCGCTTTCAATTGATTGGCTAGCACCTTGGGCTAGAGTTGGTAAAAATCCGTTAAATGCATCACCTATATAAAAAACCTTATTGTTAGAAGAGGGAAGAATTTTTGATGTAGAATATAGTGGCCAAGATTTTAAATCGCCATCAAGAATCGTCTTTAAACTATGATTTTGGTCAATTACTTTTTTAATAAGAGATTTAATATTATTTGGATCATATTTCTTACCTCTAACTATACAAACAAAATTAAACTCATTATTTTTATTAATTGGATAAATCACTAAATGACAATTTTTTCCCATCATTAGGCTTATTCTTTCTTTATCAATATTTAAATTTGATTTTAATTTCAGTATTTTTCTTAAAGCAATTGCTTTTTTAAATTTTGGTTCATTTTTCCTCTTCTCAAAAAAGGACCTTGTGCTAGAAAACATTCCGTCAGCACCAATAATTATATCAACAAGATCATTAGTGTTATCATCAAATTTAATAAGCACTTTATCTTTTACCTCAGAAACCTCTTTTATTTTTTTTCCAAATCTAATGTGTTGAGTATAGATATCATCTTTTAAAAATTCGATTAAAGTCGATCTTTGCATAGTTGTATATTTATTTTTTTCTGTATTAAACTGGGTTAAATCTAAATCACATATTTTTATTTCATTTTGAATATTGTAAAAATCAACTCCTTTTGGATGATAAATTTTTTCATTTTCTATTTTTTGGAAACCTATTTGGTTTAAAATTCTTATTCCATTGGTTGATAGTTGAATGCCATAACCTTCTTCGAGAGTTAAACTTTCATTTTTTTCATACAACATAAATTCATATTGAGAAAATTTTTTAATTAAATTTGCAAGCGTAAGTCCTGCTATTCCGGCACCAATAATAGCCAATTTTTTTTTCATTAGTATAAAGTTAAGACTTGTTTAAATATTTTCTTTGTAAAACTTGGAATAAATTCTTTATTGCTATTCAATGAGTACCAATTATGTGAACTAGGTATTCTATCTGAAAATTTATAATATAGATTAATATTTAATTTTAAATTTGATATAGAATTTTTATAATTTTTTAAAAAAATCCAGTTAATAATTTTAGAACTACTATTACACTCTTTTATTGTTGGTAAATTAAAATTTTTTAAAAAACTAATTCGATTTTTTTTTGTCAAAGCTATTTGTTGTTTTTTATTGATAAAACAAAAAATATTATAATTTTTATTTTTAATCATTTTATTATTAAAATTTTTAATTTTATTGCTAGATTTAAAATACTTGCAAGTTTTATTCAAACAACAAGTAATACAATTTGGGTCTTTTGGTTTGCATATCAGAGCACCAAATTCCATTAAAGCTTCTACAAAATCTGCATTTCGATTTGTATTAAAAAGTTCTTTTTTATTTTTTTCAATTAATTTTTCAAAATTCATTTTTGTTACCTCTTTATTCAAATATCTTGAAAAAACTCTTTTAACATTTCCATCTACAGCAATAGTAGGCATATCATAAATTAAACCTAGTAGTGCGTTTCCTGTGTAATCTCCTATGCCTGGTAACTTTTTAATTTCCTCTAAAGTTTTTGGAAGTTTTAATTGGTATTTGTTCACCAGCAATTTAGAACATGCTAAAAGGCTTCTAGCTCTCCGATAATACCCCAAGCCTTCCCACATCTTCAAAATTTCCTTATCATTACTTTTTGATAAAGCTTCTAAGGTTTTATATTTTTTCGTAAAATTTTTAAAATAAGGAATAACAGTTTTTACTTGAGTTTGTTGTAACATAAATTCACTTAAAAGCCTGTAATAAAGCTTTTTATTAGATTTTTTGCTAACACGCCAAGGCAAGTTGCGTTTATTATTATCATACCAACGTATAATTTTATTTGATAAATTAATATTTAAATGCATTACAAAGAGAATAATAAATATAAGATTAGTACACAAGGGTTGCGGCCATTTTCTAGTTCCATTCCTAAAACCTTAAAAAAATATTTAAAAAAAGGAGGCTATAATTATTCAAACATTGTTGATAACTGGACAAAAATGGTAAATAAAAAAATATCAGATTCTTGTTACCCCATTACTATAAAAATAGGAAAAGAAATGAAAAACGGCACCCTGGTATTAAATGTTGCCCACGGTAAAGAGCTGGAAATTGAATATAAGAAAAAAGAGATTATCGATAAAATAAATAATTTTTTTGGTTACAATTGTATTAGTCAGATAAATTTAAAAATTATGGAAGAGAAAATTAAACTCAAAAAAAATAGGCTCAACCAAATTAAAAATCATTCCAGAATAAACAAAAAAATAGAAGGTGTTCAAAACCCTGAATTAAAAGACTCTTTAAGTAACTTTTTGAAAGCATTCAATGAAAAAAATAAATAAATTTTTTTACTTAATAATAATCTTTATCCTATTGATTTTACCAGTAAGTGCTAAAAATATTTTACAAATAGGAGAAGTAAACGCAAAAGTAACGGTTAAAGTATTTTCTTCTTTAACTTGTCCGCATTGTGCAAATTTTCATTTAAAAATTTTTGAAAATTTAAAAAAAGAATATATCGATAAAAACTTAGTAAAATTTGAACACCATAGTTTTCCCTTAGATTTAGCAGCACTTAATGCAGAATTAATTGTTAGATGTCATAATGACTCAAGTAAAAGTTTTCAATTATTAGGTGAAATATATAAAAAACAAAATAATTGGGCAATAGGATCTGATATAAATGTAATTAACGAATCTATAAAAAATATTGGGTTAAATTCTGGTTTAAGTAATAACATTATGGAAAATTGTCTAAAAGATGAAAAACTTCAACAACAAATTCTTAATGAAAGAATTGATGCACAAAAAAATTATCAAATAAAATCTACACCAACAATTTATATAAATAAAAAAAAATATGACGGCAATCACGAGTACAAACAACTTAAGGAAGCAATAGAAAAAATTTTATAGATGCAATTTAAAAAATTAGAAATAAATGGTTTCAAATCTTTTTCAGAAAAAACAACTTTTTTAATTCAAGATGGTTTAACAGGTATAGTTGGTCCAAATGGTTGTGGGAAATCAAATATAGTTGAGTCTTTAAGGTGGTGTATGGGTGAAAGCTCAGCAAAAAGCATGCGCGGATCAGGTATGGAAGATGTAATCTTTTCCGGAACATCAAATAGACCATCAAAAAATATATCCGAGGTTGCTTTGTTGCTCGATAACAAAAACAAAGACGGCCCTTCTCAGTATAAAGAATTTGAAGAAATCGGAATTAAAAGAAAAATCGAAAAAGATAAAGGCTCTAAATATTACATTAATGATAAAGAAGTTAGAGCTAGAGATGTTCAGACTTTTTTTGCAGATTTATCAACCGGAGCTCATTCGCCTTCTTTAATAAGTCAAGGACGAATAGGTCAACTTGTAACAGCTAAACCAATAGAGAGAAGATCAATTCTTGAAGAGGCTGCAGGTATCTCAGGTATACATGCAAGAAGACAAGAAGCAGAAACAAGGCTTAATGCTGCAGAAAATAATCTCAAAAGAGCTGATGAACTAAAAAGACAGCAACAAAAACAATTAGATAATTTAAAAAAACAAGCAGAAGAGGCTACTAAATATAAAGAAATATCGAGGGAGATTAAAGAGATAGAAGCAGGTCTATACTACTTAAAAATAAAAGAGATTGAAAAAGATAAAAAAAAAATACAAGAAAAACTTAGCGAGGTTGAGGATGAAATTAGTGCAATAAATATAGACCTAAATCATAACAATACATTGTTAGAAGAAGAAAATTTAAAATTATCTCCTTTAAGGGATAAAAAAATGGAGGGTGCAGCAAAGTTACAAAAGATAAATTTAGATATGTCTAGCTTAGAAGAAGAGGAGCTTAGGGTAAAATCTTTACAGGTTAAACTTGAAAAATCGATTAAAACGATTGAGTCTGATCAAGAGCGTGAGAGAAGCATATCTTTAGATGCATCTCTTAATGAAAAACGAATATTAAAAGAGAAAGAAGAGCTATTAAATACTGAAAATAAATTAATCGAAGTAGAGACAACTTCATCACGAGAATTAAGTACTTCTAAATTAAACTTAAACAAACTTCAATCTCAACTAGATGAAATATTAAATAAAATTGAAAACTTTATCGATCAAGAAAAAAAACTAACGAAGGAAATTTTTTACGAGTTAAAAGAAATAGTAAAAAAAATTACTTCGTCACAAGAAGAATATGCTGAAAAATATGGAAAAAATAAATCAATCCAAAGTGACTCCATTAAACGTAAAGAAAGAATAAAGAATATTGATATAGAGCTTGAAAATTGGAACAGTTTAAAAACTAATTCAGAAAAAATGATATCAAAACTTGGAGAAAGAAGATCTAAAATTAAGATAGAATTAGATGAAAATCAAAAAAATCCCGAACGAATAGCTACATCTAAAGGACAAAATTTACAAAATTTAGAAAATACTAAAAAAAGAAATGAAGAAGTTGAGTCGGAATTAACTAAAGCAGAAAAAAAATATAATTTGATTACTCAAAATTTGAAAGAGATACAATTAAAACTATCTAATCTTAAAGAAAATAAAGCTAGGAATGAAGCTACTATAGAGGGGATAGAAAGTAGAAAAAAAGATTTATTATATTCTGTCAAAAATGAATTAAGAATTGAAAATGAAGCTTCACTTTTATCTCTGTCAGATTTAAGAGACTTAATGGAAGAAAATTTACCAAGTATAGACGAGCAGTCACAAAAAGTTGAAAAAATTAAGAAAAAGAGAGACTCTCTTGGCTCAGTCAATCTTCGTGCAGATGAAGAAACAAAAAAATACGAAGAAGAAATTAAAAAGATGGAAGATGATAGAGCAGATCTATATTCAGCAATTATTAAGCTTAAAACTAGTATCGATGAGTTGAATCAAAAAGGCAGAGAAAGACTTTTAGAGGCATTTACAAAAGTAAATAGAAAATTTAATGAAGTTTACACAAAGTTATTTAGTGGAGGAACTGCAAAAATTGAATTGGTTGACTCGGATGATCCTTTGGAAGCAGGTTTGGAAATGTTTGTTTCGCCCCCAGGGAAAAGACTACAATCAATAACTCTCCTATCTGGAGGTGAGCAAGCTCTTACAGCTTTATCTTTGGTCTTTGCAGTATTTTTAGTAAATCCCTCTCCTATTTGCGTTCTTGATGAAGTTGACGCTCCCCTAGATGATGCAAATGTAACAAGATTTTGTGGGCTTCTTGATGAGCTCACAAAAATTACAAAAACTAGATTTATAATTATTACCCATCATGCTTTGACGATGTCTCGGATGCATAGATTATATGGTGTTACTATGGCCGAAAAAGGGGTCAGTCAATTAGTTGCGGTCGATTTACAAAAGGCAGAGGGACTCGTGGCTTGATAATGAAAAAGCCAAATGATTTTAAAACTCGCCTTAAAATTGCAAAATCCAAGTTAAAGAATAACGACGAGACGAATGATGATAAAAGAGGCTCATTTATGGGCAATGCTTTCAAATTAGGTACTGAGCTAGTAGCTGCTGTGGCAGTAGGGACAATAATTGGGTTTATTTTAGATAGCTGGTTTGATACTAAACCATGGTTAATAATTATTTTCTTTTTTTTAGGAGCGGCAGCAGGCATGTTAAATGTGATAAGAACAGCAAATAAAATGCAGGGAGAGGAATAAGAGGTTTATATGGCTAGCAATCCAATGCAACAATTTACAGTCCATAAAATCGGGCCTGAGATAAATATTGCTGGGGTAGACTTATCTTTCACAAATGCAAGTTTATTTATGGTCATTAGTGCCTTTTTAGTTATTTCATTTTTATTTCTAGGATCCAAAGAAAAAAAAATAATTCCTGACAAAGTCCAACTAGTTGCAGAAATGTTTTACACCTTTGTAGCTAAAATGATAAGTGATACAGCTGGATCAAAAGCAAAACCCTATTTTCCATTTATATTCAGTTTATTTATGTTTGTTTTATTGTGTAATATGGTTGGCATGCTTCCATACTCATTTACAGTGACTAGTCATATTATAGTTACACTTATCATGGCTTTATTTGTTTTTATAGCAGTAACAATAATTGGGTTTATAAAGCATGGGTTTAAATATTTAAGTATTTTTGTGCCAAGCGGAGTTCCTACTGTCTTACTTCCGTTAATAACTGTTATAGAAATAATTTCTTATTTAAGCAGGCCAGTAAGTTTATCTGTTAGATTATTTGCAAATATGATGGCTGGTCACACTATGTTAAAAGTTTTTGGAGGGTTTGTAGTAAGTTTAGGAGTATTAGGCGGGTGGTTACCGCTTAGTTTTTCAGTGGCATTGACAGGTTTGGAAATTTTAGTAGCATTTTTGCAAGCGTATGTTTTTGCAATATTAACCTGCATCTATTTAAATGATGCATTAAATTTACACCATTAACTAATAAAGGAGGAAAAATGGAGTTAGAAGCAGCAAAAATGATTGGAGCGGGACTCGCTGCAATCGCATTAGCAGGAGCAGGAGTAGGTATCGGAATAATTTTCGGTAATTATTTATCTGGGGCAATGAGAAATCCGTCTGCAGCGCAAAAACAATTCCCTAATTTACTTTTGGGTTTTGCTTTAGCTGAAGCAACAGGATTATTTGGTCTAGTAGTAGCTTTAATTATTTTATTTGCATTTTAGTTAAGGTAAAAATGAAAAAGTTCTTAAGTTTATCAATTTTACTAATAGCTATAAATACTGATTTGTTTGCAGCTGAGGCTGGTATGCCTCAGCTGGATCCAAAATATTGGGCCTCTCAAGCCTTCTGGTTAATTTTAGTTTTTACAATTCTTTATCTTTCTATATCAAAGTTTTTTTTACCTAAAATTAAAGATAATCTTGATAATAGAGATAACAAAATTAAAGAAGACTTAGACAGCGCAAATAAATTTAAAGAAGAGTCTGAAATAAAATTTAAGGAATATCTAGCCATCTTAGAAAACGCAAAAAAAGAGGTAGCAAAAATACATCTAGACTCTAAAAATATCTTAATTAAAGATATTCAAACAAAAAAAGAATCTATGGAAAAAGAAATTGAAAGTGAATTAACTAAAGCACAAAAAGAAATTACTGAGCTTAAAAAAAATTCCATATCCTCTATCCAAAATATTTCAAAAGAAACTGCCTCGAACATTATTGAAAATATTTCAGGTGATATATTAAATGAAAGCAGCATAAAGGCTGTAGTTGAAGATGTATCAAAAAAAAATATCAGTAAATATTTATGACTTTAGATTCAACATTTTGGGTAACAGTTTCTTTTTTTATTTTTATTGGAATTTTAATTTATTTTAAAATACCGCAAAAAATAAAAAAAACTTTAGAAGAAAATATTTCTAATATAAAAAATCAAATAAATGAGGCAGAAAAACTTAAGGAAGATGCAAAAAATATTTTAATAGAGAATGAGAAAAAAATTAGTAATTCTAAAAACGAAGTAAAAACTTTGATAAATAAAGCGAATGAAGACGCTGAGAAAAATGTTATTAGAACTAATGAAGAATTTCATAATTTAATGGAAAACAGGAAAAAAAGCGCTGAGGAAAGAATTAGGCAGCTTAAAATTCAAGCTATAAAAGATATTAAAAACGCTTCAGTGAAAATAGCTATAGAGTCTGTTGAAAAACTGATAAAAAATTCACTAGATAAAAGCAAATTAGATAAAATTTATACTACCAGCATCGAGGAAACAAAATTAGCACTTAAGAATAAATCCAGTTAATATAGGCCATAAACAAATATGGCAAAAAAAATAATAGTAATAGGCTCTGGGTTTGGTGGTTTAGCCGCATCATTAAGATTGAAGGCTAAAGGATATGAAGTAACGTTAGTTGAAAAGCATTCTGATTTAGGAGGCAGGGCCAGAGTTTTTAAAAAGGGGGACTTTATTTATGATGGAGGACCCACAGTCATCACTGCGCCTTATCTTTTTGAAGAATTATTTAGTTTATTCAATAAAAAAATTTCAGATTACGTTGATATAGTTCCTTTAGATCTATGGTACCGCTTTGTATTTAATGATGGACAAACTTTTGACTACTCCGGGAATGAAAAATCAATGGAAAGAGAAATTAAAAATTTTTCAGTTAAAGATTATAACGGATATAATAATTTAGTTAACTTCACAGAAAAAATTTTTAATAAAGGTTTTACCGATTTGTCTGACAAACCATTCAATAATCTTAGCTTTATGCTTAAACAGGTGCCATCTTTATTGAAGTTGAAAAGCTATAAATCAGTTTATCAATTAGTTTCAAACTATATATCAAATGATAAACTAAGAAGAGTTTTTAGTATGCATCCACTTTTAGTGGGCGGCAACCCTTTTACTACAACATCAATTTACACTTTAATCTTATTTTTAGAAAAAAAATGGGGTATCCACTACGCAATGGGAGGTACAGGTAGTGTGGTTAAAGCATTAGAGCAGTTAATGAAAGAAGAAAATATTAAGATTATTAAAAATGCCGAAGTAACAGAAATTATTTCAAAAGATAATAAAGTCGAAGGAGTTAAGATAAATAATTCAAAAATTATTAATTGTAACTATATTGTTTCTAATTCTGATCCACCAAATGTATACAAAAATTTGATTAAGTCTAAAAATGATTACGACTTTTTGTTTAAACAAAAAATGAAAAGGATGGATTATTCTATGGGATTATTTGTCTATTATTTTGGTTCAAAAAAGCAATTTAAAAATGTAGCTCACCACACTATTTATTTTGGAAATTCGTATGAAAAGCATTTAAATAAAATTTTTGAGGAAAAAATATTGTCTGAGGATATTAGTTACTATTTACACAGACCATCTGCAACAGATCCTAATATGGCTCCAGAAGGCCAGGATGCTTTTTATGTTCTAGTCCCTGTGCCAAATAATTTGTCAAATATAAATTGGTCTACCGAAGGTGAAAAGTTTAAAAATTTAATTTTAGATAAAATGAACAATTCTGTATTACCTGGAATAAAAGAAAACGTAGTTTCTGACTTTTATTTGACGCCTGATTACTTTGAGAGAGAATTATCTACATTACATGGATCTGGATTCTCAATACAACCAAAGTTTTCACAATCAGCATATTTTAGATTTCATAATCAGTCAGAGGTATTTAAAAATTTGTACTTTGTTGGTGCAGGAACACATCCGGGCGCAGGAATGCCAGGAGTCTTATCCTCTGCTAAAGTGTTGGATAGATTATTTAAATGAGTAACTTATTAAAACAACACGCTAGATCTTTTTACTGGGCAAGTTTTTTTTTATCTAAAAAGACATTTGATAAATGTTCTGCTTTATATAATTTTTGCAGAACTTTAGACGATATAGTGGATGATAAAAACAAATTAGAAATTAGAAAAAAAAATTTCATAAAATTTAAAAAAAATTTCTTAGATAAAGATCTCAATAATCCAATAGTAAAAGAAATGTGGTCAATAATAGAAAGTGAAAATATTTCTGAAAAAGTTGTAAACGATTTATTCCATGGAGTAGAAACAGACTTAGAGGAAAAAGTTCAAATTAATTCAAAAAAAGATTTATTAGTTTATTC
>MDTB01103690.1_pt1 | contig 26778 bp, 8 predicted proteins | sample 811161 | NCBI WGS metagenome assembly MDTB01 (sample SAMN05326650, study PRJNA326480) | marine metagenome | isolation source: seawater | place: Mediterranean Sea | collected 2009 | reverse complement strand
TAAATTTGTCTTCCATTTAATTCAACACCACCAGGTAATTTAACTCCTTGGAATTTCATTAAATTCTGACCCCATTGTCTTTTAATGAGAGCAGGTATATATTTTTTTAAAAATGAATCATTCCAAACTCTAGTATAGTCGTTTGGATTTAAAAGTCTATAGCAATCCATAACAATAAAATCACCCACCTCAAGACTTGCCCAATCAATATCCAAATATAATCTATCTTGTCTTTGATTAAATCTTATTTGTTTTTGTGTCGTTAATGCAAATTCAATATCTTCTAGAAATGTCTTAGTCATTGCATAAGTAAGAATCTCCATAGATCCCCAATAATACATATCATTTAAGAACATCTGATACTTAACACTAAACATATTATTGGTAACAGAGTTAGTACCATCAAAATGCATTATCTTATTTACACCAATAACTTCTGGTGGAACTTGTAAATAATTACTATTCTCATGCCAATCAAAAGAAGTAGATACTCCTGCAATTGTAGCATCAGCAGTAGTAGTTACTATTCCTGCACTATTAGTTGAACTTGATGATGTACTTGCCCTTCCTCTATCAATATCTTGTTGGGTTACTGCATACTTCATATACATTTGAGTAACACCATCATAGTGCCTCTCATTCCAATACTGAAGTCCATCATCAATTAAATCATCAACTTGCTCATCGGCAACATTAACTTCCAAGACAGGAGCACCCAGCTGCCTTAGACAGTATTCTTTAAATGTTGATCTACTGCTTGGTTGTGACATTTACCCTACTATCCCTTGTAATATTTAGGGTGCTGATGATATACCAGAATAAACTAGAATATTACCATTAACAATATTATATATTGTTGCACCAGAACTCACCAAAACATTGTATACATACCGACCTTGTGTTATATTATTAGTATCAGTGGATCCCAGAGATATATTAAATACTCCTCCAGCAGCACTCGTAAAACCTACGGTAAATGTTGTGGTGACTCCTAGTGTTGCACCCACAGCGACGCTCTTAGACATTTGAGCAGAACCAGTCCACCCAGTAGTTGTGGCAATACCAACAGCATTTGATCCAGAAAAATCAAAAGCAGCATTGGATGTATCAGTTACATTATATGTTGCACTAAAATTAGAACCACCATAAATGGTCAAATTAGCTGCATATGGAACTCCAGCATCTGGATCAAATGTTAGATTCTTACTTGCCATTTACTAGTTCCTTTAGTAGAGATTTGATTTCCGACATTTCACCTTTTAAACTATCAAGATCATCTTTCATAGTGTCAAGATCTTCACTTCTTGTTTTTTTTATGCCACGTCGAGTAACATATTTATTGTAATCCATAGAATTTACATTAACGATTGATCCATTTAGAGGATCTCTTGCAAGATCCTTATGACCTTCTAAATTATATAATTCATCAGACATGTTATGCTAATGCCATCACTCTAAGTTCTTTCATTCTTGGAACATAAACCTGATTGGTAGAAGTCAATACGATTTTAATTCTATAATTTCTATATTGGGGTAGATCATCCGTACTAAATCCATATTCCCTGTATTGCAATTCTGAAGGAACATATCCATATCTATTGGATTTATCAACTCTAACATCTTCTTGACCATTATTATCTTTTGGATTGATAACAGCAGCTGTACTAGGATCTAGATTTTTATATCCAGGGAAAGGTGTAAAGATAGGATCAAGTCCTTGATCATTACTAATATAATAGAATGCTCTAATATCAGCATATTCATTAATATAAGCATTTACCATTATCTTAAGTGATGTAGCAACATTTTGTAGTTGTATTTCTTTAGAGATATACTGACATGCTGTTGGATCTCCATTAATTGTAGCAGTTCTCTTATCAGTTGCATAATTAGTAATTTCCTTATTAATTCTATTTGATGTGCAAATAACACTAGTTCTTTGAGCATCAATCATTGGACTCAACATACTATTGGTTGTATTTAAGAATAATCTTAAATTCATTGATTTATTTCCTGGAACATTATTTAATCTCGCATTTTCATTAACTTGAGATCCAATTAATCTAGGAGTATCCATATAGTTACTATCATTTAAAGCAACTGGTTCATATCCATTATCAATCCAAGGAATTTCTGATCCACTCATACTTTGAGCAGTAGTAGTTCTCATTTCACCAGTAACAGTAGTTCCACGAACTGTTAAATTCTGAACCATAGGAGTAATAGTCTCAAAAGGTATATTCTGAGTTGCACGTATGTTTTTTCCACCAGTTGATTTAGTAGAACTCAAGTAACGTTTACCCCAACCACTTGTACCATCTCTAAGAGTACCATTGGTGGTCATATCTACTTTAAGATTGTAATAATCAAATCCTATTGGATCAGTTACATCTGCATCAGCTAGTGAATGTTCTTTATTAATTCTTTGTAAACTAACTCCAGAATTTTCATATTTGTAAACTGAAGCTCCTTGAACGAACTCCTGAAGAACTCCCTTAATAGCTCTTGTAGAAATACCAATAGATCCACCATTAACACTTGTGTAAGATATCACTTCACCCATATCAGGAGAACCTATTCTTAGATATCCAAAATTAGTTGTACCAATACCAACACCCTCAAAAGTCTCAAACATACTTCCATCCTCTACTTCTACAGTACTCTCGCTAACTCTAGTTAAATCAACACTTAATCTTGTAGGTCTTATATCAGAATCAACACCTTCAATACTAACGGTGTTTGGTGTAAAATACATTCCATGATTCTTATGATCAACTTTAATGTGTAAACCATCAGTTACTTCTGTGACAGAAGAAACTTGGACATCACCACCATATCCTGCATTTAATTCATTTATATTTCCTGCTGCATTAGTCAACATCACAGTTTTAGCTGCACCGACACTAAACGCACCCTGAATATCATTTACAACTAGTTCACTGGTCATACCAATAGACACAATCGTTAATCTTGCATCTCTACCAACAGAATTGACACCAAGAGTTGTAAATCCAACAACATCACCTACAACATATCCACTTCCACCAGATGTAATAGTTGCAGTTCCAACTACACCATCCTTAATATAAACAGATGCAGTTGCGCCCCTTCCAGAACCAACTATAGTGACCATATTCACGCCTGTAACAGTCCTAGAACCGTCTGCAGGAGTATATCCGATACCTGTATTAGAAACAGTTAAAGTTCCATCTGCAGCACCAGCAACACCTACAAGATGTCCACTAGCAATCTCAGATCCACTAGCATCTTGAGAAATCTTACGTCCAAGTAATAAAGAAGTGTCTGCTACGGTAGTACCGAGACCCACTCTAACTTCTCTTGATGTTACGTTCAGAGAATCTCTCATTAATATAGGATCTTGACCATTTCCTATACCTAGTCTTGGATTATATAATTCTACAGATCCAGATTCTAAGAAATCTGCTCTATAAAGAGTAAACTTAAGATCCTCCCACTGACTTGGTTCCCATGTAGAAGCATTTTGTGACTTAAACAATGAACCAAGATATGGTTGGTTAGAAATAAATGATTGAGTTAATATATCAGTCTCACCAACTCTAGAAATATAAACACTATATTTTGTTGAGTTAGATGCCAATGCCATAGTATATTCTTTATTTCCTTCCAAGAAAACTGGTGCTTTAAATTTAATATTTGTAGCAATAGATCCGTCTGCAGAAGTAGTAATTTGATTTGGTTTAACTACAATTTCTGAGAAAGGAAGAATATGTGAAGTTGGAACACCATTTTCCATTGTTCTCAATTGGAATACCATTGGAACATCATGATCATCTTTTGACTGGAAGAATATATCACAACTAGTTGCAAATATACCACTAGCATCATTAACTAAGAATGACTGTGCAAGAGGGTCATACCAACCAATAATTGCATCTTTTTCTACTTGTGTACTTACTACTTCAGAATTTGTAATTTGTAATCCAGTAGTTTTCTCAATATATTCAGACTTAAACTCTTGTTTATGTTCAATTCTAGCATTTCTTACAGAAATAATCTGTTCCTGAACATTCTCAATAGTTCCTGATGCAGTATAAGGTTCATCTGCAATAGTAGATGCTAAGTTTTGATTATTTTCTGCATCATTTACGAGAGTAAAGACTTTAGTTCCACACTCCCATTTTGGAAGAGATTTATTTTTAGTATAATCAGGAATATACAGAGATCCTTGACAATCTGCTGATATATCAGTAATTAATCTTTTATCAGTAACAGTTGCTACTGCTCCAGAACTTTCACCATAGAATTTCATTCCTTTTGCAGGATAACCATAAAATTGTGATTGAGATATATCAGCTAAACTATAAAGATCCAAATTCAATACAGTAGAAGTAGAAGCATATCCATTTGGCATAGGATTATTATCATATGGATTAGTTGCATAAGTTTCAGTTGGTGAATTAAAAGGACCTTCTTTATGGTTTATAACAGCAACCCTTGCACGGAATATTTCATTTTTTCGATCAACGTGCCACATTGATCCAAAAATAGTCTCACCAACTTGGAAAGTTCCACTAGTCATACTAACTTCTACCAATTTAGCACAACAATACTTAGTTACATCTACCCCATCCAAGAAAGCGTAAAGTCTAGTCTTTGGCTTCATTCTTTGAGCACTAAATCTAATATTTCTAGATCTCATAAAGGAAGCAAGATCTCTACTTACGACTCTATCTCCAACATTAATAGTATCAATTTGTTCAGTAACAGTAGTTCTCTGACCATGAGCAGATTTTATACCAAAAGCCATTTCTTCTTGAGTAGTATGTCTTGTGGTTTCAGTAGTTAGATCTCCATAAACTTTTACATTATTACCCCAAGGACCTTGACCATTTGTAAAGTTCATACCATTCCACTGTCCATTAAGCATACCAGTTGTCTCTGAGGTCTCGGTAGTCTTAACTACTTCCATTTTAGTACCCATCCAATTCTCTTCCCATGCATCCCAAATAGTTGGACCCATACCAGTTTGAGGATCAACATCAAATTGCTCCTCTGCTCTCTTCATAGTTTCTGAAAAATTACCTTCTTGTTCAGTAATTTTAGGTTCTAATCTAACCTGATCCATCCAAGTATCAGTTGCTGGTGTAAGTTCTATTGTTCCCTGCCAGAAACTAATAAGGAATGGAGTTACACTTTCAGATCTAGTAGCAAATGCTTGATTGATATACTCAACTTCAGTATAATCCAACATACAAATATCAGCTTCTTTTCTGACATTATTTCCTTCAATTGTTATACTATCTAAATCTTGAGTATTCTGAATATTGTTAGTTACTGGACCAAAGATCAAATCAACAGAAGTTGTATAATGCTGTGGACGCATTTCCTTTCTTTCTCTATCAATACTATTCTTAATACCACCAGCAACATACTCTTGTGACATGAAAGTTGTAAAGTTATCTACAAATAATCCAGATTTAAACCTATTAAGTCCCTCTGCATCTGGAACGAACATATTAGCAGTATTAACTTCCAACATAGAAAGAGTAGTATAATATTCAAGACTCTTAATTCTATCCTCCAACTTCTTGATATCCTTCATTCGGAATCTCTTATGAGTATTGAAGTTAATGGTAGCTTGATCAATATTAAAGAGATAAGGAGGCAATGTAACTTTACATATCTCTAAAGCATCATCTACAGGTTCAGGTGATTGTGGTTTTTCAGCAGGATCACCATATTTTACAATAAATTCTCCCAGCTTATTGATGAATATTCTATCAATTCTTCCAAGATAATATGAATAATTTATCTGCAATGCTTCATCAGCCGCTAAAATATTTGGCACATTTTGACCATCTACTTTAAAGTTCCTTCCAAAGAATTCCAATGGAGATCTAGCAGCTTCAGAAACACTATAATTCTGAACTCTAGGTCTAATATCAAGTATATCAGATGCACGATGACCATTAACAACAGGTATTTCCTTATAATTATATGAATCATAAGAATCGACAGTTATAATATCGCCACCATCAGTTGATTCAAAATATGCACTTTGGAAATATACTTTTAATCTTCTATCAGGTACTTCTGTAGTATTCTTTCTTATAATTTTTGCATAATCGTAGAAAGTGTTTTCTTGACCCAATGCCATATCAAAGGAATCGGTTACATCAAAACTGGGTTCATTTAAAGTAAGAGTAACTGCCTCTACTTGAGATTCTGAAGCAATAATTACTTCACCCTCTACAAAATCAATTCCATTTTTCTCAATATAACCAATCTTAAGATCAGTTATTTTTTCTGTGATTATTGCAACAGCACCACTAGTTTGACCTGTTATTTTTTCACCGATTATCATTTCTGCGGTTGTAGTCGATAAACTCCTAATTGCCGTTAAAATTGCTGTGGGACATCCTGCATCATTAGTATCAGAAGATTCATATATTCCATGAATTTTAATAACATCAGGATAATTTAAAGATATCTCTTCATCCTGAACTTTAGTACCAAATGGATAATTTCCAAATGTCAACCCATCATTAGCAGTCGTTGTACCAATACCAGAAGCACCGTTGCTGGATTTATCAACAACAATAGAATTAACTCTATTAATTATCTTTTTCTTTGCTACTGGTTTTGTCTTTTTAAGTGTAGCAACTAATTGAGCACCTGAATTATTACTACCCAAATCAAAGAATTGTAATAAAGTTCCACCACCAGTAAGACTCATTTTATCTGATGTTAGAACTTCAGTAGTTCCATCAGATCTTATTAAAGTATATCTCTCATCATCAAACGGCATAAATGTTTCATTTAAACCAGATTGAACCTGTGCTGTAAATTGATTATTAGTAATATCAACTTCATAAGTTTTCCTAATAACAATAAAGGAATCAGTTAAATCTACCGTTGCGTTATGCATTTTAGGCAATACGGTAAATAAATTATTATCATCCCGTTGTGCTATTGATCCACCAACTATTTTTACGTTACTTATATCCAATTGTGCTGATGGTAATCCACCATTACATACACCTGTTACATTCTGAATTTCTTCTACAGTAATATGAGAAGAACCTACACTCACTATTCTATTTCTAGTAGGTAACTCAGGAAATTGTGATGAAGTATACTCTATTAAAGAATCTTTTCTTATTAAAGTATTTGATGGGAATATATTACTAGGACTTATTATAGTACTAATACCAGAAGCACCTGATTTTGGACTAAGAGTACCAATACCAATATTTAATAAAGTTGTTGGAACTACGTCTGCACTAAAAGTATTAATTCCAGCAACTCCATTATTTGTTGAATATACAGATTCTACATCATTTAAACTATATGAAGTTACAGCAACAGCAATTCTATTAATTTCTTTATCAGTATCAAATCTTAAACTCTCATTATTGATAAAGGTTCCAGATACTTCATAACATGTCATTGCTGTTCCAGCAGATACAGCACTTCTAAGGAAAGCTGATGCTCCACTATTTTGTCCTGTAACACGAGTAGGAACAGTAAGAGTAGTTGCAGTGTTAAGTGCTATTTCAGTTGTAGTTTGAACATCATAAAGACCAAGATCCCATTGATTTAATGCACCATTACTTAAATTATAAGATCCTGATTCCAATCTCATATCATATATTCTTGCTACACCAACTTCTTTTCCTGGAAGAGTATTTTTATCAGATCCAAGTCTTTCATCCCTCAAACTAACATAGTAAGTATTTCCTACTCCTATTGTAGGAGATCTAAAGGTATTATTTACAACTAAAGTTGGACCAGTATGATATTCTATCTGCTGATTGTTTATTGATTTAGTTGTACGTGGTTTATTACAATCTAAGAAAGAAGAATTAATAGTTTCTATCTCATAACCACGAACAAAAGCTTTACCTGGAGAAACTTGATATAAAGCTAATCCTTCTGATGGTGTAGATCCAGCTGCAGTAATTTGATTAATATTATATACACCTCTACTACCCATTCCATCATTTAAGGAATTTTTTAAAGCAATAGTAAATGGTCTTACATAATAATCTCCTGATTCTGCATATGTTCTTCTAGCAAGAATCTCAAGGAAATTAGAACTATAATCATCTGCAGGTTTCTGTACAGAAGTGAGATTACCATTCTTTACTTGTGCAAGCTCAACAAAATATCCTCCACCTTGTGATGGGGCATTTACAATAGTTGTTACATTTTGAGTTACATTAGTAACATTAGTAGTTTCCTGAACAATATTTACATTTACATTAGTAACATTAGTTACTTCAGTAACATTAGTAACATTATTAACGTTAGTAATATTAGTAACGTCACCCTGAACGGCAACAGGAGATGTTGTATCAGCATCTACAGTAGGAGGTAATACAGGACTTGGTGTAGGTGTAGGAGCTCCTCCTCCATCATCTACATAATCACCTAAACGTTTCTTAAATAGTCCAGCAGTAATCTTTAATCTATCTGCACCTGGAGCAGCATAATTATTAAATCCCTGTGAATTATCATTTAAAGATGGATCTACATCAGCATTGATTATTTCTTCTGTAACAAATAATCCAACTCTATAATTAGACTTATTGGTATATTGATCTAATACAATTGTTTCTCTTTGTACTGATACAAATTGCCCATGAAAGAAATAAACACCGTCTTCGATTTGGAATGATGATCCAACTATTGAAGCATTAGCAGGGAATGTTGTAGCAAAAGAAGTACCTGCTTCTATTGTAGTATTTCCTAATAACCCTGAAAGAATAGTAACATCAGAAAATATCTCTTCACCATCTAAAAACTCTTTAGTAACATTATTACTACTATTAGATCCAACATACTGAATATAAAGAGTAAGTTGTCCTCTTTCAGATTCTGATGGTAATAATACTCTATCAACAACTGCTGTTACTCCAGACTGAACGCCAGTAATTGTTGCACCAACTACTTGATCAATATATGCCTCAACAGGAACTCCTTGATAATTATTATTAAGCTGAACACCGTAATATAATTGATTATATCCAATATTTCCTGGAATTACTTTTGCACCTTCTTTAAAAAAGTGTTTACCAAACTTTTCAATCTGATTCTGTAGAATAGATTGTAAAGTAGTTAATTCTCTCGCTTGTACTGGGTATCCAGGTTTAAACAGGACTTTTGCAAAATCGTCATCTGCCTGAAAGTCGTCAAAATATGGCGATACGTTAAGATTTGTTGATACTGGCATAGTCCTTTAAAATTGCAAAACGACTTTAATGTCTTCTTTTTGGTTCACAGACCTGATAATTGCAGGTCTATTATCAACATATATTATACTTCCTGAATACTTTTTAACTTCAGGACCAGATAAACCGTTGGTAAAATCTTGACCAAGGTAATATGTTTTACTATTTATTGATGTAGAGATACCAGAAAATGCGGTAGCAATTGCCAAATTAGAACCAGTTGATGGTACAATAGTTAAATTACCATCTCCAGTTGGGGCATTAGTAAAACCATTTAAATTAAATCCCCATGTTGGGTTAGTTTGTGCAGTTCCAACAGTATTAAATCCTGCAAGAGTTCTATCTCGCCAATACTTTAATACCCCAGTAACAGGATCATAATTTACAACTCTTCCAACTGCAGTAGTACCAGTAGCAATAGTTTGCTCAAAATAAGAATCAGCAGTGAATGTTGCTGTACTATAACCAGTTCCCGTCAATCTAATAGCACCTAAAACACTTGCTTTATCAACAGTTAAAAGTGCTTGTCCAGTTGATAATGGATTCTCACAAATACCAACTCTAGCAACTTGGTTTCCTGTTATAAAATCGGGATTTTCTACATCATTTTCAATTCTAGAATACATCATAACATTCATGGCACCCAATTCCTGATAGATATCAGAACCATGTCCTCCTTGAGGAGGTACAATCACATCAAATTTTGGTATACTAGTTCCTGTAGGAACTCCACCCGCAATTAAGTCTACATTACCGTATGTATATCCAGAACCTTGACTAGAAACAGTTACTGTATCAACTTGTTGGTCTGCATCGACAATTATAGTACATTCAGCACCATCACCATCACCCCTAATAGGAACCTTTGTATAAGTTCTATTTGCGGTTCCAATACCAATACCACGATCAGTAACAGTTACAATTTTAATGGATCCATCTACTGCATTATTTCTTATAGGAGCATTAAGTGCGCTAGTATTCCATTCTACAGGAACAGGAATAAAATCAGTAGATTGGAATTTAATAATATCAGTAGGTTTAATAGTAAAAAGATATTTCCAAATATACCCATCACCACTACTTCCAGCAGCTCTTGGTTCTAAATCAGTAAATAACGGTTGATCTAATGAAGGTCTACCATTTGGATTATCAGGATTTGTACCATTCTGAAGACATTCATAAACCCTATAATCTTCATTAAGAACAAAATATGTTGCAGAATATAAGTTAGTGGCACCAGAAACCTTTGCAGGATTGGATCTACTAATATCTCCACGATACATATCATATGTTGTTCCTGATGACCATTCTCTCTTTGGAACAACCTGCCTAACATCGTCTGCATTAATTTTCTTTAATGCAATCATAGTATCCCAATAGTCATTCTGCTCTGAGAAATTATCTTTAGGAGCTGGAGGACTTGTATCCCAATCAGATTGAATGTCTGTAGGGTTTGGAAGTCCTACAAATGAATAATACGATTTAGTTGCAGTAGCTACACCAGCAACAAAATTTGACGCATTCAATATTCTAATTTGGTCAGTTATAATTGCAGACATTATATTTGACAGTTATTTTTCTTTATTTATTAAAGATTATGACGTATAGTTTTTATATTTCAGAGGTTTAAACCTTTGAACTATAGCAGAAGTATGTATACCAGTAGCAGGGGCAATAGTAACGATTCCAACTGGACGACCTACTCCTGCATAATCACCAGATACATAACTACTTTGAGCAACTCCAATTCCACCTTGATTGTATGCTTGGAATGAATTAATACCAGCTCTCGAAGGTAAAGTAATTAATCCCCAACTATAATCTCCATAGAAATCAGAAGTTCTAACCCCAACAGTTCCATACCATCCAGATGGAGTTGATCCAACTCCTACTGTAACCCTTCTAACATATGTAGACACACCAGAAACTGATGTTGATATGCTAACAGCAGCAGTTACTTTATAAACAGTATCAACAAAGTGAGTTGCTATTCCAAGTGTACTGGAACCATCTAAGGAAATCATAGATGTGGTTGCAACACCCACATTAGAGTTATTAACAATAAAGTAATCACCACTAGCCAAAGAACTAAGACTTACTGCAGTTGCAACACGAGAAGTATTTCTTAATTCAGAATCATATGGAATATGAAGATCAAACATAATTTGATTGCTAGTAGTAGTTCCAAATCCAACAATTACACCATTATCACCTTCATAACTGTTTACTGAATTAACTTCATCAACTACTGCAGGAGGAGAAATAAGAACTTGTGGAGGACTATCAGTTGTATATCCATAACCAGGATTGGTAATAGCAATACCAGTTATAGTTCCAGCAGCACCAATTGTAACTGATGCAAAAGCAGTTGTGGTCGTACCAATACCAATACCACCCATCATAGTATTACCAATACTTACCGTTGCAGTACTATATCCAGCACCACCATCAGATATTACAACAGAAGATATAGTTCCAAGACCAGAAACTACAGCAGTTGCAGCAGCACCTGTCTTATTCTCTTGACCAATGAAAGCAATCTTATCTTGGAAATTAAGACTAATACCACTTTCATTATCAGGATCAAAGAATGGTCTAATATTATCTACATAAATTTCAGTTGATCCAATTCCAACTGTCTTGATAACATAAGCAGCAGGATAAATGGTTGGTTCATAAATTTCTCTATCCTTACCAACTTCTTTATCATTAATAATTCTATCTTCAGTTTGACGAACCCAAACAACAGGTCTTAAAAGGGCTTCATCTTGAGTATTACCAGGACCAAAGTATGGAGTTGTAGTAATAGTATCTGTAGAATCAACTCTTGCCGTTTCTCTTTCTTCTTCTTGCATATATGAGAATTGACCATCAACACCAGGATCCCATCCAATAATAATATCGTCACCTGGTTTAACTGTCTCAAGTACTTCTACATCATTAACATCAACAGTCGCAGTTCCTTTATAGAACATAATCTTGCAAGTATCACCTTCTTTAGGTGCTTCTGTAAATCTTAATAAACTTCCTCCATTAAACTCATATGCTTTGCCTGGAATTTGGAGTATATCATTTACAAATATAAGGAGACAATCTTGTACATTAATCTTAGATCCTTTAGCAGATAATATTGAAAGAACAGCACCATTTTTCTTTAATTGGAATGTGGTAGTGCTATTATCAAATAGATCTTCTATCTTATCAAGCATATCCAATTCACCAAAATTCCATGCAGTCATTGCATCATTAAATACTTCATCAATTGTAAGTTGGAACTCTTTAGACCCAAAGTCAGCAGTTGTTGGAATACCAGTATATCCACCAACAGGTACAGTTAGAATTTCACCATTACCATATCCATAACCAAGATTCTTAAGTGTATAAGAAATTACACTAGATCCTTGCCCAACAACAATATCAATAGTTGCAGTTGATCCTACTCCAGATACAGACTCAGAACTATAGATCAATGGCATATTTGAGTAAGAAAGGGGTGCCTCAATCTTTATAAGAGGAGGACTTGATTGACTGTATAATGCCAATGTACCAATTCCACTAACTGAACTAATACCTGTAATATAACCATTATTGATTATCGCTGTAGCAATACCAGTAAAGTAAGTTGCATCTAAACCCTGTGAACTAATTCCAACATTTACTGTTTGAATTCCTGCTCTATATCCAGAACCACTATTACCAATACTAATAGATGCAATTGTTCCACCAGAAGAAACCACTGCAGTTGCACCTGCAGAAATCAATGGTTGATATCCAAATCCTTCAGTAGAACCCACAGAAACTACAATACCACCAACTGGGAATGTTGATATACCTATATCATTCTTAATTGTCCTTGCATTTCCTACAAAGGAAATAGTAGTAATTCCAGAAGAATCCTCAACTGTATAATCATAGGTTTCTCCTCTTCCCTGAACTACACTGTTAATTAGAATTAAACCACCTGTAGATATTCCTGCAAAATCTGATCCATTTACTTTTAAATCAAAGTTATTTCTAATACCATTAAATTCATTAGAGATATTATCAATGATGTAATTTGAATAATATGCTTCATTCGTTCCACCAGTAATTCCAGAACGCATAAACATCCTACCTTGGAAACTATATCCAGTAGAAATACCAGTCCAATCTCTATCATCTGGATAATTAGTATCACTGCTCATTGGAGTATTTCCAACTGGAGCATCAACAAAGTTTAAAGTGTTCTGAACAATATTGTAAGCACCATCAACCTTAGTTACAACAGTATCAGTAGAATATCCTGCAAGAGGTGTTCCCATCCATCCTCGATCAACTCTAATACCATTAGATACACCAACACCAATTTCTGTAATTTGTACAATTTCACCAGTAGTACCAGCACCGAGTCTAACTAAATCTTCAGCAAAGAATGAAGTAATTCCACTAAAGTAGAAAATATCATCTGTAGTAAATACAATCTGAGAAAGATGAGAAGTAACTGCTGTTGCAACAACTGGTGACTGAATAACATTATCAAGAGCTAAAACAACTTTAGAGTTTTGATTAGTTGATACAAATCTATGAGATGAACCAATACCAACACTAGTAAAGTTTAGTGCTTCTGGTATTACTTTAAGAGCATTTTCAGCACTAGATGCTAACTTAATAGTATCCTCATTAATCTTAATTACATATACATCACCAGGTACCTTAGTAGTCGTACCAATCCCTACAAAGGATGTAGAAGCGATTCCAATTGCCTGTGTAGCACCTATACCAGCATGAATGTACTCAACCTTCTCACCACTAACAAAGAAGTGATTTGGTAGGGTTATAGTACTTGATCCTACACTTACAACAGTAGAAGCATTACCAACAAAGTCTCTATTAAAGATTTCCTCATTATTATGAGTTAATGGGAAATCTCTCTTAATATCATTAAGAGTACCTCTATAAGTACCATTATTTGTTTCAATAGTACCATTATTAAACTCAATAGTATCTTTATCATCATCCTGAATTTTCAATGCATTCATATAAGTATTAACTTGACATCCAATATTTGCATTCGGTGTAAATGTAATTTCACAGTAAGAAACACCACCTTGATTCTTTTGTAATCTACTTCCAATAGTACCCAATCCTGAAAGAGTTTCTATATTTGCCCATTCAGTATCATAGGCAGTTCCTATTCCACTTTCTTCACTATAATCTTCTAAAACAAAGAATTCTGATAATTGATGTTCATTATTTGTAGTATCAGTAGCTTGGACTAAAACATAAGCACCATCATAACCATCAGTCTCAGGGTTAAATTGAGTTGGGAAACTTGCAATACCAACAGGAATAGGAGATCCAGAAGAAGCAATTGTATTTGCTCTTGCTTCAAGAAGAGCATGTTTCATACTAACAGTTCCAATTCCAGTAGTAGTATTTCCAATTGCTACTTGCATAGTATTGACTATACAGGTGGTTCCAATTCCAGCATTTGGATGGAAATCAAGTTTAACAGTTCCACTTTGAATATAAGCAGAATATGTTCCAAATCCTTGAGCAAGGTTTGCAGAATTTGTAACCATTTCACCATATTCTAGAATATCTACTTCACTTCCATCATGAAGCAAATTAATCTCTTCAAATTCCCAATCTTCACTATTAATAGTCTCTCCATCTCCACCAGCATCTGGTGTCACACTAACTAAAATTTTAGCAGAACGATATGTTGTACCAAAACCCACAACTGTAGTTTGTGTTGTTGCAGCTGAAACTTTTGTACTAGTAGAATCAATATAAACACACCCAAGACTTGTGGTACCTATACCAAGATAATTATCATCTAAATTATATGCTAAAGTGGTAACATAGTAATCATTCTTCTTAAATCTTGTTGGATAGAATAATACTTGACCTTCTGTACCAGAAATTTGGAAATCAAATGTACCCAAATCATAAACATTATCAATCTTTGCATATTGGTTAATATAACCAAAAGTACCATCATGCATAAGATCAACTATCATTAATTGTCTTTGTCCCGTATATCTTTGGTCTTTAATTAATGCAAAATATTTCTTTGCTCTATGTTCAGATAATGTAAATGTATCAACTATACTATAAACTGTTGCTCTAGGATTACTATTAAATGTACCACTCATATCATCTATAGTAAGAACCCTATTACTTTGAGATTCTGCATAATCACTAAGAATTCTATTTTCAAATATTACTTCATCTGATATAAGTCCAGCAGAACCATTTCTAGAATTTTCTTTAACTAAATCAAAGTCTGATACAGAATGCATACTAACAGCAGAGAATAAATCATGAACTGCATTAACAGAGGTTACTTCAGTAGATAATCCTACAGTTAATTGGCCTTCATCAACTTCAGATTCTATTTGAAGATCAGAGAATTTTCTAAACCCTAAAGTATGATTTAAAGTACTAACTGGATCCTTCCAAGTATCGTAATCAATTCTAGATTTTACGGAATATGAGAAATTCTGATAATAAAGACTATCTTCTATTTTCTGTAAAGAATAATTTAATACTCCAGAATCTGTTTCCCAACCGTGGAATCTCTTACTAAAAGCACCATAAGTTAAATCTGCGGGATAAGTTTCTATACTATTAGCACGTCCATGAACATGAGATGCACTTCCAAGAATAACCTTATCTTTTTGGAATTTATCAATAGTGGATATCTTTAATAATCCAACCTTTCTATCCCATCTATCAACAGTACCACTTATTGGTTCATTAAATTGATTAGTTGATGTTACTTCTTCTCCTTGGAAATAATCAGCAGGTTTAACAGAAATATTAAAGATTGGGAAATGTTTCTGAGGAACAACTCTTCCTGCAGAACTAGGTCCATCATAAACTCCAGGAGTCTCTCCATCATCTAATTGATCTAAAAGACTATATGCAATAGTTCCAATTCCTCCAATATTTTCATCAACTGCATTTACGGTAAATAGTTTAAAATTGTAATCTGCTGAATTGTATCCAGTTCCAGTAGAACCTAATCCTACACTTACATTCTCAACTATAATTTTATCACCTAATGCAAATGGGAAAGTTCCTGAAGTAGTAAATCCTACCGATAAAGTAAGAGTTACATCTTTAGTTGTACTATTAAATCCAACTGTTGAAATTCCTACACCATTAGTATTTTCTGTAGGGATAATATAAGGAGTAACATTATGAATACCAGTAACATTTTCTAAAATAGTTACTTTTTGTTCTTTAAGATTATACTTAGCTCTAAATTCATCATGGTACTTCTCTGTTTTACCATCAAAAATACGTAAATTTGGTGAACTAGAATATCCTCTTCCTGCAGATGCAATTCCAACACTCTCAACACGAGCAAATTCTTTTATTGATACTATTAAAGGTAATGCAACACTAGGTTCTAGTGTTGGGTCAGATGGGAAATTGAATCCCATATTTCTAATTTCAGACTTAGTAATTTTACCAATACTTTGACTAGATGCTTCTGCTATACAATACTTACCATCTGCAGATGTAACAGTACTTACACCAGGAATAGAGTAATAATTACCACCACCATCAGTAACCTCAAATGCATTTACAGCACCCATTGCACCTGATGCATTTGTTGTATAAGATAAAACAGAAGTAGTACCAGCATAAGATACTTTTTCTGGATTATCTGCTACAGTATATGAAAATGTATTTGTAGAACCAACACCAACACGAACTTTATATTGTCCATCATAAACACTATCAAATATATCAATTTCATGATTATTAAGAATATCCTTATCTACATCAATCTCTTCCTTTTCTAGTGGAAGATCATTTTCGAATACAGGAACCAATCTATAATAAAGAGTTTCTGGTAAATACTTATCAACCGTCAATTCTAATTTAGCATCAGCATCTATACCAACTCTTCCCGATTTCTTAACTTGAAATTCTTCAGTACTAGGATTTTTATTCCATTCTTTTACACAAGCACTATCCGCATATAATTGGAAATCAAATGCAGGATAAGATATTGATCCTTTACTATACGCTAAAGATGAATCTGAAAGATCAAAGGAAAGAACAGAATCTTTATATACCTTTATTGGTGGATTTACTGGATTAATAGTACCTGCGGAAGCACTTGTTCCTATTCCAACAACAATGGGTTTAAATCTAGTGGCATTATAATAAGTATTACATAATTTAAAGTTATTATCATCAACTGGGACTGTATAGTAAACTTCATTATCATATAATCCATATGTAGGAGTGGTTGCAGTATGAATAATTTTCTGACCCAGAGTAAATCCATGATCAGTTATGGTAATAGTATTAGTAGAAGAAGTTATTCCAGATGCAGTAAACGATTTAGCATCTAAAGTAAGTTTTCTATTATAATCATTATATTTTACAGTAACAATTCCAGTATTAGAAGGATTAACCTCAACAATGACATTATCATCTATTACTAATCCATGTGTACCTGCAGTAGATACTGTTACTTGATTTCTTCTAACTTCACAAGTAATAGGAGTGAAATTAGTATTAAAACTATGATAGGTTCCCGTTCCTATTCCAGTAAAGAATAGAGTAGAAGAATGTTTTTGTGTGCTTGCAATACCAACCCAATTTCCTGCTTCATTAATAAAGAGTTTGCAAGTAGAAATTCCAAGTAAATCTTTAGATATTCTATTAGCATAAACAGTCTCACCATTAGTTAATGTAGTACCAGTACCTGCCCATATCTCGAATGCAGGACTAGCACCAGTTGCTATAGTATCACCAAATACACTAATACCAGCACCAACTACAGTAGCAGCAGCAGAGACTTGAGACTTACAACATAGAAGTTTTACATTAGTTCCTGCAGCTGCCTGACTAGTCTTGGTTGTTGGTAATACTGGTGGTGTAAATGCTGCTGTGTAAACTGCCTCTCCAACAGTATATCTAAGATTAGAAAGTTTTCCTCTAAAATACCTATCCTGTGACGCAGCAGTCTTATGAGCACCTATATGGACTACAGTTCCTGTATGTGTTCTTGTACCACTTAGAGTACCACTTGCTTCCACTACACCATTAATAAAGATCTTTCCAGCAGTTCCATACAAACTTACCGCAACGTGAGTCCATTGCCCTACAGGAACAAGATCTGCTCCAGTTGTGATATCAAGTAAGTCACCACCATTATCTGCTTCTACCAAAAGTCTTATATCACCAGGATTAGTAGATCCCAAAGTTAATCCTATATTAGAAGCACTACCAACAGATAAATTAAATATTTGACTTAAATTAGCCCATTGAGGAAATACCCATGCTTCTACAGTAAAATTAGTACTTCCATTTATAGAGTAACTACTTTCAGTACTAGTCATATAATCATCATATCCATCAAAATAGACAGATCCTTGTATTTCAGTTGTTGTAGCAGCAGCAACTATACCATCACCATCACCAGGAGAATAAGTTAATTGATCATCCTGCTCATATCCATGATTCTCAATGTATAGTGATCTAGTTGGAATAAAGGCATATGTTATACCAAGTCCTGCTCTAGTATCATCAAAATAAACAGTTGATCCTATACCAACTCCAACACTAGTTCCTACTCCAACGTGATATGTTGGATCAAAATAAAGTTGTTTATTTACTTTACCTTCGGTTGTTGATTTAAATCCAGCATTAATAATTAATTTTCTTGGATCATCATAAATGGGAGTACTTGCTGTATGAGAGATGCCTACTGTACCATCAACTGCTCTCATTACTCTAATTCTAGAAGTTAATGGATCAACGTTTAATACTTTAATTCTTTCTGTACCAATTCCAAGGATATCATTTTCTCTAATAGTAGGATATGAAAGATCTCCACTTATTCTAAAATGCGTAACAATTCCAGTTGCTCCAGTAGATCCCACTCCAACAGTACTGGTTCCAATACCAACTAATCTAAAGTGACTAGTAGGAATTCCTACCTCATAAGATCCTTCAATTAAAGAAGATGTAGTAGAAAATCCAGTAAGTGTAACTACATCTTTAACATCAAAGTTATGAGGATTTTCTGCCCAAAGAATATATCTACCATCAGTTGTATTTGCGGGATAAACTTCAACACCACTAATACTACTTTTTGCAACACTTACATTATCAATAACAGCACCCTCAAGCGTTGCAACTCTAGCTTTTGCTCCTGCATTAGGATCCATTTCTAAAGCTAATACACCAACAACATTTGTGAGTCTTGAACCCTGTCTAACTGCTGCAGTATCAGCATTATCAAATACTATTTCATCATTAACTCTATAATTTCTTCCACCACTACTAACACCAACATAATCAACTACACCTCTACTAGTAGAAAGAATATCAATTTTTTGAGATAATTTATTTGGTATATAAGCATACTTATATGTAAGATTTTCTTCGATTAAATTATAAGGTTCTGTATTTCTAAACCAATTACCTTCACTAAAATCAAAAGCATCTTGACTTGAATCTTTATCAAGATTAAATTTATTAGGTATTGAATGGTAAGCATCACCAATCAAATAAGGGAATTTTGGTTCTCTATATTCTAAGAAAGGACCAGCAGATGCTGCAGCAGTATCCACTGTTGCAAAATAAGCATAAGTTCCATCTGGATATTCTGGAGTAATACAAAATCTTCCATTATTTTCATCAAGAACAGAATCATCATTTACGGGCGTATAAGTATAATCCTCAATAAAGAATCCTTCAGGGAAAAATACTGTAGAAGGTCTATCTTTTTTGAGGTTCAATTTATACCCAGATTTCATCTGAGTAACTACACCACCTCTTCTATCTGAATATCCATATGGACCATAAATTGGATTTCCATCATATGCCCATCCAATGATAGGAGAATGACCTATAGAAGATACTTCAGATCCATTCTGCTTCGTTAAATCCTTTTGACCATATAATTTATTACCATCTTGATCAGTTGCATATATTGATTCTCTAAGCACTCTAGGTGCATATAAATGAGTATACTGAAGTCCTCTACCTTCCCATCCCTCAGTCATAAACCCATCATCTAGGGTAAACTGATTAAAATGTTTTCCTACTAAATTTACACGCCAATTTTGGAGAGATGCTTTAAACTCAGCACCCCCTCCAGGAGATACAGAAAAAGCAACTGTATTTTGCTGACTATATCCAGTACCACCACTTAAAACTTTAACTTCTATAACTTGACCTTCACTAATAATTGGTACAACTACTGCTCCACGACCAGAACCTGCACGATCTTGTACTAGAATATCAGGGGGAGAAATATAATTATTACCTCTATTAATTACTATAACCTCAGTAAGAGCACCATCAATAACTTCACATGCTAATTGGCATCTATCTCCAAAAGAAAGTCCTAAAGAAGGTTGTCTAACATTATCCATTATGGTAGAGGATCCATATCCAATACCATTTGTCTTCATATGTACTCCCTGAACAGAACCTCTAAAGATTGGTTGGAGTTTAGCCTGAAAATCAACGGTAGATACACCAACACGTTCTACAGTTGATATTCCAACTAATCCTAATATAGAAACATTAATACTAGGATAATTAAAGCAATGATATCCAAAACCAACAGATGATAAATCAATAAATTGTTGAGTATCATAATAAATTGTTTTATCAATAGTTGCTATACCTACTTGAGATAATTTAAAACTATTATCATCAATTACAGTTACATAATAATCAGTACTACTACTAAGACCTGCAATTACTTGAGAAAATGTTCCAACTCCAGAAAGACGATTATCAACATATGGATTTTCTGTCGTATAATTTACAATTTCACCAGATTTATATCCATGATTATTAATAGTAATAAGATTTGCGGAAGTATCAATTCCTGCTGTTGTTGTAGTTCTCTTTTTATATGCATACCCACTTCCTGAATTGACAATATTGACAGAATCTAAAACAAGTTTCTGATGCACTGTTTCTAAACTTTGCCTTCCTACTCCATAATCAGTTATAACCATAGTATTAATTCCTACAATAGCATCTCCTTGTGTAGGCATTAATTTAATTTGGAATTCATCAACAACATGAACATAATATAATCCATTAGTAGCAAGACCAACTAATCCATCTTGACCCTCACTTCTATAATATACTGGCTCATTATTCCTAAATTTATGGAAAGTCGTAAACCCAATTATTGATTGAGTAGCACCAATACCAATATCATTCACACTTTGTGCATTAAAAGTTGGATTATGATCAACCAACTTCATATTTGGACGAGCAGTTGCTCCATCACCATTACCACCAGTAATTGTTATAGTAGGAGTTTGTCTATAATCAAACCCAGTATCTTTAACTTGAATACTTTTTAAATTTCCAAGTATATCAACATTTCCTGTTGCTCCAATTCCCGTATTATCACTAATACTTAAAAGAGGAGGATTCATAACATCATAATCATCTCCTGGTGCTAATACTTCAAGTTCTTCTATTTTTCCAGAATATACAACCTGCTTTCCTTTATAGTTTTGTACCTCAACACCATTAATTAAAATTCCAGTACGACCAGGTCTAGTTTTGGTTATAGTCGAATCTGTTACTGGTTGATGAATAGATCTTAAAATTCTTTGTGATTCTAATGTTTTTTTGTTAAACTTATAAGGTTCAATTTTATTATCTTTAACAGTTACAGTATTTGCAAGCTCAATAAAATTACCATTTGAAATATCTGTTAAACTTTTAGCAAGTCTTATCCTAGACGCATCCAATCTCTTTACAAAGTATAAACCTTCATCCCACAAATAAGTGTAAGTTACAACTCTTTTCTTAGTATCACCAAAAGAGTCAACATAAGTCTCTTCTACCTTTTCTGGAGTATAGTAAACAGCATCTCCTGTATAAAAACCATGATCTTTAGTAGTTGTGATTTGCCATGCACCACCTGCAGCAAATTGTCCATTAAGATGAATAGTTTGATCAGAAACGTTAAGTGGTTGTGAATTATATGTTGGTATAGAAGGAGATGCAACTAAAAAGTCATTTCCTTGCTTATAAGTATTTTGTACGTTTGTAATAAATCTAGAAGACTCTGGATAGGTGTTTGATATTGATTTTAGGAGTTTTCTATTAACAGTGTAACTATCAGTAGTAGTAAGATCTCCTTGACCCTTAACAATAAAGGATGTTGTAGATTTAATCTCACTAATAATAGAAATCGGTTTTTCTATCTTATCAGTACCAGTAAGTGCTACATTATCACCCACTCTAAATGAATGTACAGTTTCTAAATTAACAAGATAAGTTTTATCTGAAGAATCAATTAATTCTATACTTTTAACATTATACTGAGATGCAACGTTATAAAACCAAGCACGACCCTTAAAACTATTATCTTTAACACCTAAAGTTTTAATTTCTGCAACATCATTATGAGAATAATATCTATTACTTGCACCAAAAGCAAAATCATTCAATACAGAAGTTACTCTTACTTTAACAGTGCTTCCATCACCAGTATTAGAAGCAGCATAGCAATAAGTGTTTATTCCTACGTCTTCAGAATCTTCAATAATACCAGTTACATTTGTACAATCAAAAAATTGATTTAAATTCTTTGAGGAATAAGAAACAATTCCTGATGTAGTATCATTATAAACTACAGATAATTCACCTGAATAGGGAAATCCAACAGTTGAATCTACATCAAATATAGTAGCACCTACAGAGACACCACCAATTAATCTAGTTTTTGGATGAACAACAAATTCACCATAAGTTGCTCCCTGTACTCTAGAATCTCTATTATATCCCGCATCTAAACTAATTTTATAATATGTCTTTGCTATTCCAGTAATACCAGGACTAATAACTTCTACATTAGTAATAGGTGCATATGCCTTCTCAATGAATGTTGGATCACCATACTTATCTTGGAATAATGTTGCATTTTCCAATTCCATTGGATTTCCTTCAACACCCTCAACACAAAAATCATTTGTGATTAAATAATGTGCATTAGATGGAGTAAAAAGAAATTCTCTTGGTCTTATAATTTCTACAGGTTCATTATATAAAGCTTTAAATAAAATCTCAAAAGCACCATCTGTTCCCTTACTTCTATAAAAATCTGTCGCATTTTTGATAAAAATATTATGATTTATATCATTATGTAATTTTCTTTCTTCAAATCCTGGTAAAAGTTGATGTTTTGTCTTTACTAAGAAATCTTTAAGAAAAAGATTACTTAAATTTTCTATCTTAGTACCTTTTTCATGCTTATCAGCAATCGTAGAGTCAAAAACTAGTTGATCTGGACGATCTGCTGCTCTATATGAAGAAATTCCACTAAATCCTCTAACACAATCTTTAAAATTAGAAGAATCTTTTGATTTATATGTAATTATCTCATCATCAATCTTTAATAGACCATAAGCATCAGGAAAACCTTCAGTTCCTGCAGGATAATTAGATAAATCTACAGAAATTGTATTAGCAGCAAAATTAATATCAGAACCCAATCCAACATGTTCTGTTAAATTAGTTAAATTATCAATTTTTGTATAATCATCAATATTTTGAATCAAGTCAACAGGAGCACCCTGAAATTCTTGCGAAACATAGTAACTTTTAAGAAAATCCGAAACTAAAGGAAATTCTGTCTGTACATATGTTGGAAGTTGATTCTCAACTATGTTCTGAAAGTGAACTCTTTTTTCTGCCATTTTATACTCTTACTAATGCTCCGTTCATGTAACTTGAGCTAACAATATAATTAGATCCTGAAGGATCAAGTCCAGAAGATATTTCATCCACGATTGGATCAAATATACTACCTCCTATATCTAGTTGCAAATACAAATCCTGTAATCCAATAACATCATTTGATCTAGGAGGTACTGATAACTCAATAATAGATTGACCATCTTTTATTTTTCCAGATCTGATAGTAATAGGGTTTAATGTAATGATTCCAGATTGGTAATTAATAGTACCAACATTTCTTCTTACAATTGTAGGACTTACTGAATTTACACTAGGTACAGTAAATAAGAAAAGAGATCCAGTTACTCTAGTTCTATTAGGAATGTCTGAAATATAGACGGGTTGAGTAATACCATCAATAGTGAATCCTGTAGACTTAATATTAAATCCACTCATACTCTTAATATGGAATTGATTACCAAATCCAATAGAATATTCAGAAATCTTATTTAATACAACTCTCAAGTCCCTTCTCATAGTTACTGTTGTAATATTTGAAGTAATCGCATCATGACTTTGATCAACTATACCCAAAAACTTACTATACTTAAATCTCGCTCCATATCTATTTAACTCAGTTGATTCAGCGTACTTATTTGCATTATTTTCAACTATAGAAGTTACAGAAGCACCAGTTTGGGCAAGATTTGAGTTATAATAGATTTTTGAGGTAATTTCAAGATAAAGATACTTAAGATCTAAGATTTCTGGAACAATTCCTGCTACAGCATACTTCTTTAACTTCAATTTGATGTTTTCTTTAATAAGATTGGGTAAAAAATCACCAGTTCTTGGTTTTATGCTAATAAACACCTTTCCATATTGAGGAGGATTCAATTCTTCACCTCCAAAAACGGAAATTGACTCAGTTTCGGGATAAATTTTCGCTGGAATCAGTGATTCGTAGTCTGCAGCAGAAACTGCTCTGTTTTGTGATGCATATATCCTTGGAGCAAACTTTCTAATCGACTCAACAGACTCAATATTCTCTCCACCAGTGGAAAATGAATTAGTTGTTACCAAAGAGATGCCAGAAGTCACTTTATATGTAATTGCATTTCTTTCATAGATCAAATTTCCAGCAAAAGTCATTTGAGCAACGCCATTTCCTGTATCACCGTTAGAAACAATATAATCTACATCAACAAAATTGCCTTCTTCGAGTGGTTTTCCAAAAACACCGTCTCCAAAGAATATTTGATACCTTTCATCTTCTATTTCTTGCAAATAATAGATTTTTGACTCCCCATGAACATCAAAAAGACTGTTTTGAGCAGAATATTTTGTTTTTGCTGTTGCTTGTTCATTACTTTTAACATTTACAGCAATTAAATCAGTGTCAATACCAATATTTTCTAAAATAAACTTCTGAGTTGGATTTCGAGTGCTATAAGTGAAGTTAGTATTTAAAAGAGTTCCCTCATATATCTGAATATCAGTAAAATTAGCAACATTATTGTAAACTGGGACAGAAATATCTTCTAAAATTGAAAAAACATAAGATTGATTACCAAAAGCACCTGCAGTGGTAGCTACAGCACCTTTTTTAAGGGTTATAACAGAAGGTTGGGGTACAATATTACTTGTATTAATGAAAAAACTGATAGATGAACGTGATGCTTTCCTTGAGCGAGGTAAATATCCAATATTTCTTGCTAAAGATACTATATTTTCCCTTAAACTTGCACTATCGATGAATACTTCATTACTAACCATGTTAGCATTGTATGAAGTTATGTAAGTATTGTATGCCAACAGGTCAATAACAGTCGAAAGATTAGATCCTTCGAAGTCATAATCCGTAAAATTTGCATTTGTCTGAAGATAATCCTTCAGAGTTGTCTTTATCTGGTCAAAATCCAGATTTGAGAAATTAACTAGTGGCATTTTATTACCTGTTTGATTCTAAAACGAATTCTAATTGCTGTGGAGGAACATCTGTCCCAATAATTGTATACACAATGATAACATCAAAGGTATTATTGTCATAATTGGGGAATGCTTTTACACCTTCACCTATCAATTCTACTCTTGGTTCATATCTAGTGATTGATGAAGTAATTTCATCGACAATAATATTCGCAGTAACATCATTTATATTTTCAAATAGACTTGCTGTGATCCTAGAACCAAAATCTTCATTAAACCATTTTTCTCCAGGTAGGGTAAATACTATATTTTTTATTGATCGAGCAATTGCGTTAGTATTTTTCAGCGCAATTAAGTCTTTAGACAAAGGATTTGCCTGAAAACTCATACTAAGGTCTTTAAAACCGTTATTTACCCTCTCTAAAGGCATGGAATGTGGAAGATATTACAATTATAATTTATTTATTAAGGTTTATATACTAAAATTCTGCAAGAGGTATAGAATCGATGTCATAATCGAGTCCATCTTCCTCTAAATCATCTTTTCTCTTCTCATATAGGTCATTTTGGACTTTAAAATCGTATTTCTTAGGTGTTAATTGATCATTTGCTATTTCTCGAAGCATTTTCTTATTAGAGTTTTCCATTTTTCGCCAAAATTAACGATACTAACATTAGTTATAATAGCACTTATAGGAATATTCATAAAACGTAGTACGGATCCCTTGTAGGGGCATATAAGAGTCTCTCATACGCAATAAAAAAGACCCTTTCGGGTCTTAGGATTAATGTCCTTGTCCTCTATATCTTTTGCGAGGACCATTACGAGAGGTTGCGGAATACTTCGAATGCTTTCCTCTTCCCTGACGAGACTTTTTCGGGGTTGCTTCTATAAATTCTGTAGATCCCCATGCTCCTGATTTTGTTTTAACTGGCATTAAGTTGTTCCTATACGTAG
>MDTB01171649.1_pt1 | contig 26785 bp, 23 predicted proteins | sample 811161 | NCBI WGS metagenome assembly MDTB01 (sample SAMN05326650, study PRJNA326480) | marine metagenome | isolation source: seawater | place: Mediterranean Sea | collected 2009 | reverse complement strand
TATGGACGCGAGTATAGTCCTGCTCGTGGCTGGGATATAGAAAAAGACATTATTACAAAAACTATAGGCCGTAAGTCTGTTTTAAAAGCTTACTACAAATAGACTAATTTTTTAATAAATCTAAAGCAGAAGACTTTTTTTGCGCTCTAGTATATGCTTTTGAAAAGGCCAAAATACGATCCACAACGATTTTTCGTGGTTGGTTTGTTTTAGGCTCCAATGATGTATTAGAAGAGTAATTTTTTGCCATTAAATGCTTATTTTTTCTTTAAACGGCAAAAAAGACAAAAAATTGCTTAGGTATTTAAAATAATCTGATTTTGTTCGATCAACTTTCTGAGATTGATGATGGCATAACGCATTCTCCCAAGCGCAGTATTGATACTGACATTAGTATTTTCTGCAATTTCCTTAAAGCTCATGTCTCGGTATAAACGCATAATCAAAACCTCTTTTTGGTCATCTGGTAACTCCTGAACCAGTTTTTGTAAATCTTTTACTACTTGATCTTGCACCATGCTGTGTTCAGCATTTGGAGAATTGTCCGAGATGAATTGAAAAATATCAAACTCTTCGGTGTTTCTCACTTTAGGCATAAGGTTGTTTTTTCTAAAAAAGTCGATCACCAAATTATGAGCTATACGCATAATCCAAGGAAGAAATTTACCCTCTTCATTGTATTGACCATTTTTAATTGTTTTGATAACTTTAATAAAGGTATCTTGAAAAATATCCTCTGCAGTATCGCGGTCTTGCACTTTGGAGTTGATAAAATTAAAAACTCGGGCCTGGTGTCGATTGATAAGGTTTTCCAATGCCAACTCAGAACCATCAATGTACTGTTTGACTAATAGAGAATCAGGAAGGGTAGTTGAGTTTGTTTTCATAAATAAAATTACTTGGGCCAGTAGCCGTTGAAAAAATCGAAATTTCCTTGAGTAATTTTATTTTATACGCATAGTGTTTGCTACACAAATATACATTTTTTATTTAATTTATCATTTTAAGCTCTTTTTTTTTAAAAAAAACAAACACTCCAAAAATCAATATTTTCAGTAGATCCATACTCAATCTCGCAGGAGTTACAGCTTAAAAATTGTAAATTGTCCCCTTTTTAAAAGCGCTATGAAAAATATTTTGGATGTCGATCCGAAACAAAACATCATCATCAAGGGAGCCCATCTACACAACTTAAAACATGTAGATTTAGTGATTCCCCGAAATAAATTAACGGTGATGACTGGCTTGTCTGGCTCGGGGAAATCCTCTTTAGCTTTTGATACCCTGTATGCAGAAGGGCAAAGAAGATATGTTGAAAGTCTTTCATCCTATGCACGTCAGTTTATGGGAAGATTGAGTAAGCCTAAAGTGGATTTTATCAAAGGTCTGGCTCCAGCTATAGCCGTTGAACAAAAAGTGAACACCTCAAATCCTAGATCTACCGTTGGTACCAAGACAGAGATTTACGATTACATTAAACTCCTCTACGCACGAATTGGGAAGACCTACTCCCCTGTTTCAAACAGAGAAGTAAAAAAAGATACCGTTACCGATGTGGTTAAGCAGATTAAAAAGCTAGAGACAGGTGACAAACTACTGTTGCTCTCCCCAGTAAAAAAAGATGGCGATCGCAGTATAGAAGATAAAATCAAAATATTTATACAGCAAGGCTTTGCTCGTATTTACGATCAAGGCAAAACACTTTCTTTAGACAGTCTAAGTGAAGCTCCAAAAGCAGGGTTTGATTTAGTGATCGATCGTCTGGTAGTTCGACACGAAGAAGATTTTTACAATAGAATTGCAGATGCAGTAGAAATGGCATTCTACGAAGGAAAAGGCTATTGTTCCCTATTGCGTTTAAAAGATGAAAAGCGAATTGAATTTTCAAATAAATTCGAATTGGACGGTATGGATTTTATTCAACCCAATGTCCATCTTTTTAGCTTTAACAATCCTTTAGGTGCCTGTCCTAGCTGTGAGGGCTTTGGTGATGTCATCGGCATAGACCCAGAGCTGGTAGTCCCAGATACCAGCCTCTCAATTTACGATCATGCCATTGTACCATGGAGAGGAACAGGGATGCGTAAGTTCTATTCTAAGCTCATTGATCAAGCCTATCGCTTCGACTTTCCCATTCACAAACCCTATTTTGAACTGTCTAAGGAGCAAAAAGACTTAGTTTGGAATGGCAACTCCTATTTCACTGGTATACACGGGTTTTTCAAAAAAATTGAGGCTAAAAATTATAAGATTCAAAACCGAGTATTGCTCTCACGTTACAGAGGGAAAACTTCGTGTAATCTCTGCAAGGGGTCCAGGCTTAAAGAAGCTGCGGAATATGTCAAAATAGCCGGTAAAAGTTTACCTGAATTACTCCAAATCTCAATTGATGAACTTGCAGTGTTTTTCAGTAAACTTAAATTGGATCGATACGATACTGAAATTGCAAGTAGGCTTTTAAAAGAAATAAACAGTAGACTTTCTTTTGTGCAAGAAGTTGGTTTGGGATATCTGACACTCAATCGTCGTTCCAACAGTTTGTCAGGCGGTGAGTCTCAACGGATTCAACTGGCCACTTCCTTAGGCAGCAGTTTGGTTGGATCGATGTATATACTCGATGAACCCTCGATAGGTTTGCATTCCAGGGACAACCAAAAGCTGATTGAAGTCATTAAAAACTTAAGGAACTTAGGCAATACTGTAATCGTGGTTGAACACGACGAAGATATCATGGAGGCTGCAGATCATATCGTAGATATCGGACCTGAAGCAGGAACCTTCGGTGGTGAAATTGTTGCTCAAGGACCGTTTAAAAAGATTTTAAAAAGCAAAGGGCTTACCTCAGATTACCTCAACGGTAATCTAGAAATAGAGCTACCAAAGAAAAGAAGGAAAAGCAGTAAAAAATTAAAGCTCAAGGGAGCGCGAGAACACAACTTAAAAAACATCAATATTGAGATTCCTTTGGGGTGTTTAACAGTAGTCAGTGGGGTCTCAGGAAGTGGTAAAACGAGTTTAGTCAAAAAAATCCTCTATCCTGCCCTATTGCGAATATTCGATATCTACAGCCATAAACCTGGCTCATTCACTAGCTTGGGAGGAGATTTAGACACTCTGAAAAGTGTGGAATTTGTAGATCAGAACCCCATTGGTAGATCGTCTAGATCCAATCCAGTAACCTATATTAAGGCCTACGACGAAATTAGAGCTCTTTTTGCTTCCAACAAATTATCAAAGCACCGAGGATATTTACCCAAGCATTTCTCCTTTAATGTCGATGGTGGTCGCTGTGAACACTGCAAAGGAGAAGGAACGATTACCATTGAGATGCAATTCATGGCCGATGTCGTTTTAGAATGTGAGCACTGTAAAGGCAAACGATTTAAAAAGGAGATTCAAGAAGTGAAATTTAACGACGTCTCTATAGATCAATTGTTGGACATGACAGTTGATTCAGCCATTGCCTTTTTTGAAAAGCATCAAGTAAAAAAAATCATCCAAAAATTACAACCGCTTCAAGATGTAGGATTGGGTTATGTAACCTTGGGACAATCCTCTGCTACACTTTCTGGTGGGGAAGCTCAGCGAATCAAACTCGCCTCATTTATCAGTCAGGGTACAACCAAAGAAAAAGTGCTCTTTATTTTTGACGAACCTACCACTGGACTTCATTTCCACGACATACAAAAATTAATTGCTTCATTTAATGCGCTGATTGAACGCGGACATTCTATAGTTGTAGTAGAACACAATCTCGAACTCATAAAATGTGCAGATCACCTTATTGATTTGGGCCCTGAAGCGGGAGACCAAGGAGGCTATCTGGTGGGGCAAGGAACCCCAGAATATATTGCGCGTTTAGAAAATTCACATACTGGAAAATACCTCTCGAAAAAACTCGCGTAAATCCCTTTTAAATTTTTAAAATATTTTTTTAAATCGCTCAATCAAAGCTTGGATATCTGAGGACCATCGAAAGAGGAAAAGAGGAATCATAAAAAGACTAACTATCAGTAAACTTCTAATCGCAATAGAAAGGAAAGGATGTATTAATGTTGGGATTGAATAAATAATGCCATAAATCAAAAATATACTTAGCACTATACTTAGGGATTTACTATTGTAGGGATGAATTTTATAGACTGCATAAATCAGTAGAATTTTACAAATATTGATGAATACAATAACGATTAATGTAGCTAGAGCAGCACCAATAATACCGTAAGCATTGATAAAGTAATAGTTTAAAACTACAGCCAGCACCGCTGAACTCACAGAAAACCAAAACACATAAGCGTAATATTTTGAATTGCTAATGATGTTATTCAAGCAACCCATAGACATGCTAAAAAATTTTCCTAGAGAAACAATAATAACGACACTAAATGCAGAAGCATAACCTTCTTGGTTAATGATCTCGTAAAAATCTAATAGGTTTAAGTTGATGATTAAAAAAGCCAGACCACTGACAACCATTAAATTGGTACTACTCTTTTTCAGCAAGGCTTCCAATCGATTCAAATCATTGCTATTCAATGCGGTAGCGACTAAAGGGCTGGTAATTTGAAACATCGCCCTACCTGGAGCTTCAACAACTGCAGCTATATACAGAGCGACCGCATAAAAGGCTACGTTTTCGTCTGTGGTAATGGCGAAAATCATGGACTTGTCTATATCCAAAATAAAACTAGCTGCAGCACCTGAAAGAAAAATCAATGCGCTGTAACGAAGCATTGAAATTAAATTTGACGGCAGACGGAACTGAAATTTAGGCAGGTAAACATAAAAACTATAAGCAGCGATACAGAACAAACGCAAGTAGTAGCCAAAAATCAAATAATTAATAAAGTTATTGAGGTCAATCCATTCAAAAATATAAGCTATCAACAAGCTAAATGTCAACAATCTAGGATACACTTCTTTGAGAAAATTTCCAAAAACAGATTGTAAATGCACTCGCAACCAACTGAAAAATATTTCAAAATAAGCAGTTGCGATAGCTATAGAGAGTATCAAAAAAGGAAAGCGGCTTCCTACCGATTCATCCCCTGAAATAAAATCAAGTATGCTACTGTTGTATTGGGAGTAGAGTGGAATTATGAGTGCTAAAATTACTAGAGGAAAAAGCAATACAAACCAAAGTAAACGGTCACGCTCCACTTTGGTTTTACAGTCGCTAAAATATTTAATCAGTGTGTGCTGAACTCCAAAGGAAATAAAGGGCTGTATTAGATTGGAATTTGCCAACAATGCAACGACTAGTCCTTGAAATTCTTTACCTGGATAAGTCGGATACAAAAAGACCATATTGATCGCTCCAATCAAAAACGCAAAACCGATGCTGACAACATTATAGATCGACTGTTTGGCTATGATCCCCATATACTAGGCTCGTTGATTTTGAGAACGCGATTGAACAAAATAAACACCTCCTAAAAGTAATACAAATAGGATCAAACTCCCCCACCTTATCGCTGTTCCCTGTGCTACAACCTCAGGTTCAAAACGAAATTCAACAGTAGAGTTACCGGCAGGCACTTGTAATCCTCTGAGAACATAATTCACATTTACAATAGGGGTTTGCAATCCATTTACTGTTGCAGTCCATCCTTGGGGATAGTACATTTCAGAAAAAACGATAAATTGATCTGATTCAGCTTGCAACTGATAAACCAGACGGTCAGGAGCTTCTTCAACCAAATTTACCGTGGTCAAGGAATCTCGTTTGTATTCTAGGGAAATATCGTTGGGAAAGCTGTTTTCAAGAACCAAAGCTTGAGATGAGAAATCTGTTGTTTTCATGGCCTCTAATAAGGAATCAGCAGTTGGGAGAACTTTAATTTTTTCGACAGCCCATGCAGCACCTAGCGCATTGGGGTTATTCAATGGCTGAAGTGAATTTTCTTCAGCGTCGTTGACTAAAACGTATTTTACATTTAAAAAATCCAATACAGCCGGTATCTGATGGGTATTGTAATAATTAATTAACTCTTCAAATCGCCTTGGTTTGGCTCCGTGATAGCCTCCCAAACTGTTATGAAAATAGGCTGTTCTGGCACCCGTTAGCCCCAATTGAGGCTCAAAAACACGATACCTACTGCTATCCTGCTGGATGGCTCGATCTGCTCCAGTTATTTGAAAGGGAACTGACGCTCTTGAGGGTGATACAAAATTATCTCTACTGATGTATCGCGAGGAAACACCAAGGAGGTCAAAAAGCAATACGCCTATACATACCATTAAAATCAGGTTTTTGTTTGCTTTTTTAAATTGATAGTAAGCAACCAATCCACTGAGAAACAAAAGGATCAGTATTGCCCTAATTAGATCTACTTGGAATATGGACACTCTTGCCTCTTTGATTACATTTACTAGCTCTGCCCCATAAATTTCGGTAAAGTAGCCATCGTTCGGTCCGCTGAAAGAAAGACTTCCTTTAAAGAGCAATAGGCAGATTAGAAATAGAATCGGAATTCCTACACGCTTTGCAAATCTTGAAAAATCAAATTTATTTTGTTGGGTTAACGCCCATTGAAGTCCAAGGGCTGCTAATATAGGAAAGCACAGCTCTAGTACCACTTGTATAGAAGAAACGGCCCTAAACTTATTGTAAAAAGGGATGTAATCAATAAAGAAATCAGTTAAAAAGGAAAAGTTTTTCCCCCAAGAGAGCATTAAGGAAAATAACACCCCAACCAATAAGGTATTTCGCAGAGGAGAACGAACATAAAAAAGCGCTAATAAAGCAAAAAAGAATACAGAAACTCCAATATATGCTGGTGCTTCGAGTATGGGTTGAGAGCCCCAATAGGTTGGTATATTTTCGGAAAATTGCCGGGCTTTAGCAGGTCGGACACCATTGCTGATTAAGAAATCGTATACTCCGTGTTGTTCTCCTAAATCCTCACTTGATCCCCCTCCTTGAATTCGAGGAACAATGAGGTTTAAACTTTCAAAAATGCCGTAACTGTACTCTGTAATGTAGTCGTAGTCCAAACCTGTGCTTTGCTCTTTAGGACTTCCATCTGCGTTTAATTGGAGTTCACTCTTTCCACGGGTACTAAACTCCGCATATTCTGCAGTTGCTAAAAGTGGAGTTGCATTAAAACCCAAAGCAAGAAAACCTGAAATAGTCAGTAAGGCTAAAGCCCGAAAAAAAGAAGAAATCTCTTTTCTTTTAAACGATTGAATTCCCCAAACCAAGACAAAAAACCCTATAAGCAGCAATAGATAATAGGTCATCTGATAGTGATTTGCTCGAATTTGCATTCCTAAGGCAAGACTCGTCAACACTACACCCCAAAAAAACTCTCGCCTAAAGAGTAAGAGAAGACCTGCAATAACAAATGGAAAAAAACTAACTGCTAGAGCTTTAGTATTGTGTCCTACTTGAAGAATGATTAGTAAATAGCTGGAAAATCCAAAGGCTAAAGCACCGAATAGAGCTGTATGCCAGGGTATTTTTAATACTATAAGGAGCAAATACGCTCCAAATAGATACAAAAAAAGGATGTGTGCGGGGCGGGGTAAAATTCTAAAAAAACTGTAAATAGGACTTAAAAAATCGTTCGGATACTGTGCACCTAGCTGATAGGTGGGCATTCCACCATAGGCATTGTCAATCCAATAAGTTTCCTCAGCTGTTTTGGCTCGATGTTCTTTTAGCTGCCTGGACATACCCTCATATTGAAGAATGTCAGACTGCAATAAAGTTTTACCAGAAAGAACGGGATAGTAGAACAATAAAGACACTAAAGCAAAACCCAAAACAACAATACCGTGGATATAGGCTTTGTTCCTTATAAAAGAATCAATCCAGTTCTTCATAATCGATATATTCTCCCATGGAATCAGAAGGAGATTTTGTTTTTTTTGGGGGTGGTGATTGTTTTTTCTGTGCCTGAGTATTTGCTTTTTTAACAAAGCTCGACAGCATCAGTTTGAATAAAAAAGGAGAGATTAATCTGAGTAAGTAAATACCTCCTAGAAAAATGAGTAAAAATTTGAAGAGTGCTCCCAAAGCTGTAGTTTAAATTCAAAAATAACCAATTCACATCTATTGTAGAAAGATTATCACTCAATAATAGTTTTGTCCTCCAAATTTCAGACAAATCTCACTTATATTTGCAGTATGCAATTTCGGTTAACTATACTTTTAATATTTACAATATCTTTTTCTTTAAAAGCTCAGTATACTGACCAAATCAATTCAAACAGACCAGGTGCCTCTATGGGTGCATTTGCTGTTGGTAAGGATGTCATTCAAGCTGAGGCTGGATTTGCTTTAAGAAATGCTACTCATGCTGGTTACAACAATTCTACCTTTAGAGCTGGTGCTGGATTTCTATCCCTGCGGTGGGGACTGCTGATGGAAACCTTAGAATTAACTTATCAAGGCCAATACATTAGTGGGACCTTAAATTCGAAAATTCTGAGTAACCCAACTCCATATCCCAAAAGAGGTTTTTTGCAAAATTTTATCGGCATAAAATACTTAATCTACGATCCCTTTAAAAAAGAACGCGAGGTAAATACCTATAGTTGGAAAGCAAATAATGGCTTTAAGCTTCGTGAATTAATACCTGCAGTTTCAATTACTCTTGGTAGTAATGTAAACTTTGAAAAGAGTAACCCCTTCCCCTACGGCAATTTATTTGGTACACTTTACAGACCTGTTTTATTTCAAAATCTAGGTATTAGTCCTGATGAGGAACCCTTTCTACATTTAAGAGGTACCCTAGCTACTCAATCTCATTTTCTTGGAACTTGGGTGTTTGTTACCAACTTTTCTTACGACCGCTATTTATCAAAATATCCTTTAAAAGACTATATCCTTACTTTAACTCATACTCTTGATCCTTTATGGTCAGTATACATTGAACATCAAGGACGCGTGAGCGATTTGTTTACTGAATACTTATTCCGACTTGGAGCTGCCTATCTTTGGAATGATGACTTTCAAATTGAAGCAACTTTAGGCTCTTCAATAAAAAATACTCCCCATCAACTCTTTTTAAATGCTGGAGTTTCATATAGACTGGACTTTCACAAAGATTTTACTTCTGCTGAAGAACTACAGGAAAAAGAATTGAAAAAACAGGAACGTTTACTTAAAAAAACATTAAAAAAGAATACTAAAGGAGAAAAAACACGAAATCGCAGAGCGAAAAGAAATTAACCATGGATCAACAATTAACCATAAAAGTTGTGAAGAGTTCAAAAGATTTTGAGGCTTTTGTTCGTTTCCCATTCAGTATATACAAGAACAACCCCTTCTGGGTACCGCCCTTGATCAAGGAAGAAATTGAAACCATTAATCCTGAGGCCAATCCTGTATATCAAAATGCAGATGCTTGTTTCTATCTCGCCTATCGAGGTAAAGAAATTGTGGGTAGAATTGGTGCCATGGTCAACTGGATTGAAGTAAGTGAGGTTGGGAAAAATAAAGTTCGTTTTGGTTGGTACGATACGATTGAAGATGTAGAGGTTTCAAAATTATTGCTCCAACAAGTCGAAAATTTTGCAGAAGTTCACAAGCTAAAAAATATTGAAGGGCCTATGGGCTTTTCAAACCTGGACAAAGCAGGATTGCTTATTGAGGGCTTTGAAGAGCAAAACACCATGATTACTTTATACAACGCCCCTTATTACCGAGAGCATTTAGAAGCGCTAGGCTACAGTATCAATGCTAAATGGGTTGAGTATGAAATCAAAATTGCTGACTTTGAAGAGTCTCCAGAAAAAGTGAAGCGTTTTTCAAAATTGATCATGGAACGTTATCAACTTAAATTACTGGAGTTTAAAAACAAAAATGATATTCTTCCCTATATCGATGAAATGTTTGATCTTTTAGGTGAAACCTATAATCAACTCCAAACCTATGTTCCCATCCAAAAATATCAGATACAACACTACAAAAAGCGCTATATCAAATTTATACACCCAGATTTCATTAAGTGTATAGTAGATAGCAAGGATAAATTAATTGCTTTTTCAATCACCATGCCCTCTTTTACCAATGCGCTTAAAAAGATTAACGGTAAAATCAACTTATTCAATTTTTTCTATTTGGTCAATGCACTTAGAAAAAACAATCGCGCTTCGTTTTATTTGATTGGTATCCATCCTGAATATCAAAATAAGGGCATCACAGCAATCATATTCAATGAAATGCAAAAGCTGTTTAACAAACGAAAAATCAATATCGTGGAAACCAATCCAGAGTTAGAAGAAAATACTGCCATACAAAAGCTTTGGAAAAACTACGAACACAGACTTCACAAAAAGCGAGCTACCTTTACAAAAGATTTATAAATACAATTTATGCTCAGCGATGGAACTATCATAGCATTATCAACCCCACAAGGAAGCGGTGCCCTAGGCGTCATTCGGTTGTCAGGTCCCCTCGCTTTTGAAAAAACACAACTCTTTTTCACCCCCAAGGGAAGTAAAAAATGGGAAGATTTCCAGGCAAACCAAATCTACTTAGGCGCATTTAAAAATGACAACAACCTTGTAGATGAAGTATTGGTAAGCTTTTTTAAAGAGCCACATTCCTATACAGGTGAAGATGTAATCGAATTGTCTTGTCACGGTTCGCCTTATATTTTACAACGCATCATTTCATCTTATTTAGAAGAAGGGATCCTACCAGCTCAGGCTGGAGAATTCACTCTTAGGGCTTATCTGAACAAAAAAATGGATTTGAGTCAAGCTGAAGCTGTCTCCGATTTGATTTCCTCTGAAAGTGCTGAAGCACACCGAATAGCCATGCAACAAATGCGTGGTGGATTTTCTAAGGGAATGGAAGAACTACGACAAAAACTAATTCAATTTAAGGCACTTATTGAATTGGAATTGGATTTTAGTGAAGAAGAAGTCAATTTTGCAGATAAATCTCAACTTGAGTCTCTATTGAATGAGCTTGATAAAGAAATACGAACTCTAAAAGACTCTTTTGCCTACGGAAACGTCATCAAAAAAGGTGTTCCTGTTGCCATTGCAGGCAAACCTAATGTGGGTAAATCCTCATTGCTCAATGCGCTTTTTAATGAGGAAAAAGCCATTGTTTCTCCTATCGCTGGAACAACTAGAGATTCCATTGAAGACACATTGATTATTGAAGGTGTTCAGTTTCGATTTATTGATACAGCTGGGTTAAGGCAGACAGAAGATGCTATAGAATCAATAGGGGTTGCTAAAGCAAAGGAGAAAGTGACTCAAGCAAGAATACTGCTCTATCTGTATGATAAAACTACTGCTGATTCGATTTTAGTTGATGAACTCGAATCACTCTACCATGAAGATCTGAAGGTACTCTTAATTCAAAATAAAGTTGATTTAGAACGCAATGGGTACGACAAAGACTTTAGTAGAAAACTACAGCAACAGCTCAGTTCAAAAATTGAGAATGTAAGTTTGGGAATCTCTACAAAAGAAATTGACACATTAAAACCACTCAAAAAAGAATTAATTCAAACCGTTCAATCATTGGGCAACAATAACGGCTTAATCGTAAACAACACGCGCCACTATCACGCACTGGGTGAAGCTTTAAAAGCTATTGAAAATGTAAAAAAAGGAATTCAGAGCGATTTAGCCGGTGATTTATTAAGTATTGACCTCAAAGAAGCTATTGAGCATATTGGAACAATTACTGGTGTAATCGATACAGATCAAGATGTTCTTGGAACAATCTTTAGTCAATTTTGTATCGGTAAGTAATTTTTTATAAAATTATACCTTAATCTAAAACCTACTTGATATGAAAATGTTTCAATATAAAATACTTGAAAACAAATTATTTAAAAAATCCATCATCAATGAGGAGAACATCAACAGACTTGGAAAGCAAGGCTGGGAATTAGTTTCTTTATACAATGATTCCGGTATCACAAAAGCCTAATTTAAAAAAGAACTTTAATTTATATAATAGAGAGACTAACTTCTATTATTACTGTTTATTCAAGCTTTTATCCTTAATTTTGACTAATGAATTTACTAGAAGTTATTGGATGGATAGCCACCACCTTTGTGATCTCCTCTTTCTTAATAAATGACATGCTTCGTCTTAGAGCAGTCAACCTAATCGGAGCATTTTGTTGGTTAATTTATGGTGTTTTAGCAGCTGCTCCTTCTATCATATTCCTAAATGTAGTTATTGTTTGTATCCAATCATTTAAGCTTTGGAGTTTAATTAAAAAGAAAAAAAGTTAAACGATGTTTAGTTTTTTGCAAAAAAAATAAAAAAATGTATTTGCATTTTGCAACTTACTATAATTATAGTAGATTTAAATGTTTTATTGATAGTAAAACTTTCTCATAAACCAATTTGTTTTTTTTTAAACCGCCTTAGGGCGGTTTTTTATTTTAACTCTATCGAGAGGCTATTAAAGACTAAAATAAAATGATTAAATTAAGACTGTTTTTAAAACAGATTAAAATTGAATAAAAGAGATTTTATTAAACGATTGGGTTGGGTTGGGTTAAGTCCTGTAGTAGGTCTGCCCTCAATTGACTACCCCAATCAACATGAACTCCCTCCCCTTCCTTTGGAAGAGGATCAAATTTGGCAATTGATTCGCTCACAATACGAACTGCATCCTGATTTTGTCAATCTAGAGAGTGGGTATTACAATATTATACCTAAACCCACTATGGAAAAGCACCTCAGAAATATTAAAAGAGTGAATCTTGAGGGTTCTTATTACATGAGAAACCATCGCTTTGAAGATAAAGCGACAATTACAGCAAAACTTGGAGATTATTTTGGTTGTAAAGGCTCCAACTTGGTAATAACGCGGAATACCACAGAATCGCTTGATTTGATTATTAGTGGTTTTCCATGGCAAGCAGGAGATCATGCCATACATGCTATTCAGGATTATGGTGCCATGCAAGATATGTTTGCCCAAATTGCTGAGCGTCATACGGTTGAGGTAACCAAAGTGTCTGTTCCCAATCATCCCAAAGACGATGAGGAAATCGTTAAGCTTTACGAATCAAAAATTACTTCTAAAACAAAATTGATCATGGTATGTCATATGATCAATATCACAGGACAGATCTTACCGATCAAGAAAATCTGTGATATGGCTCATCGCCACGGTGTTGAAGTACTTGTAGATGGTGCACATTGTATTGGACATTTCGATTTTAAAATTGAAGAACTCAATTGTGATTATTATGGATCCAGTCTTCATAAATGGCTTGCCACTCCCCTCGGCGCTGGTTTGCTTTATGTAAAAAATGACCATATTCCTAAAATTTGGCCATTGCTGGCTGATCACGAAAAAGATAAGAACAACATCAGACGACTTAGTCACACAGGGACACATCCCGTAGCAACAGATCTGGCTATAGCAGATGCGATAGAATATCTTGACTGGATGGGGTTAAAACGAAAAGAAAAAAGAATGCGATTCCTTAAAACCTATTGGCAAAAAGCATTAAAAAATGTTCCCAATATTCTCATCAATACCCCATTTGAGAGTCATCGGAGTTGCGGTATAGGAAATGTTGGCCTGACCAATATGCCACCCGCCGAACTCGCCGAACGACTGTATAAAGAGCATAAAATATTTACCGTTGCTATTGACTATGCAAATGTTAAGGGTTGTAGAATCACTCCTAATGTCTTTACTACGACTGATGAATTAGATCAATTCATCAATGCAATGAAAAATTATCTGCCGTATAAACCCCATAAAAAATGAAAATTAAACAGTACGCTTATTTATCAATACTCTTAGTTGTTACAGCCTGCTCCAAAAGTTCAGACCCCGAATCTGAGAACGACTGTATTGATGAATCACTAATCAATCTCGAGGCCGCTTGCTATCTTATATATGCTCCAGTTTGTGGTTGTGACGGTGAGACCTACTCTAACGATTGTGTAGCTACTAATAACGGGGTCCTTAGCTTTGAAGAAGGGGCTTGTAACTAAATTAAATTTGAAAACAATGGAATGGTACGTTAAAAATAGATGGTGGATTTGGACAATAACTGGGATATACCTTGCCTACAGGATCATTACTGGATTTATGTACAGTTAAGATGACTGTATTAAATCAAGAGGAGATTGAAAGGGAGCTGACCCAATTAAGTAAAGGTTGGTTTTACAATGCAAATACTTTAGTTGGTAAATTTTCCTTTAAAAAGTATCTCGGGGCATTGGATTTTGTTAATGCGGTAGGATTACTTGCAGAACATCAACAGCATCATCCAAGCATAAAATTAGATTACGGACAAGTTGAAATACATATCACAACTCATGATGCAGACAACAGCCTAACTGATAAAGATTTTAAATTAGCGGCTGCTATTGATCAAATACTACTAGAGTGAGGTCAGCATTAAATTTCTCCAGCGCACTTTAATTCCTCCACCGTCGTGGATTTGAAGCGCAACAGAACCTTTGCCATTTCCAATTTTTTCATCTTCAAGTTCGATCATAGGAGTGCCGTTAAGCCAGGTTGTAATTTTATCCCCTACAACTCTTATTTTCATTTCATTCCACTCGCCCATTTTTAAAGCACTGTCTTTGGATTTATCAGGTTTTATCAGCCATCCTCTACCATAGGATTCGTACACACCACCCGTATCACTTCCCGGTGGCGCTACTTCTACCTGCCATCCGCTAACTTTTGTTCCCTCTACAGTAGATCGAATAAAAACACCACTGTTTCCATTGGCTTCTTGTTTGAACTCCAAGGTCAATTCAAAGTCATCGTAATACTTGTCTGTAGAAAGATATCCATAGGCCTTGTCTGGTCCACTTTCGCAAACGAGCAAACTGTCTTCTACATACCATAATTCAGTTCCATGGACGGTCCAACCGTCGAGATTTTTGCCGTTAAAAAGTGATTCTTGAGCCTTGATTGTAAAGAAATTGAACACTAAAAAAAGGAGGATATATTGTATTTTCATGGACATATAATTTTGAAAGTACAAGATAAATATTTTGGTCAATCCTAATTCAATTTCAAGCTAAAAAGTAGAAAAGAATTGATATATTAGGAAAAAATCTATGAGAAGATCTGAGCTCCTTTTACTTGGAATGTTTTGCTCTTGCCTTGCATTTTCACAAATTGATCCTTCAAAAATTGATATTGTAAGAGATGAGTATGGAGTGCCCCATATTTATGCAGCGACTGATGCAGAAGTTGCCTATGGCTTAGCTTACGCACATGCGGAAGACGATTTCAACACTATTCAATTAGGCTATTTGGCGGGGAATAATATGCTTTCCAATCACATCGGGAATAATGGCTTAGGAGCAGACTTTATAGCACAATTTATTGGTTCTGAAGCGTTATACAACACGCGTTATGACAAGGACATTCATCCTGATTATAAAAAAATTGTCCAAGCTTATGCTGATGGACTTAACAGTTATGCATCGTCTCATCCTGAGGAGGTTTTGTATGCTAAATTATTCCCTATAACACCAAAAAAAATGATGCGTTATGCCCAATTGCAGTTGTTTGTTTCCTCCAAAGGGGACCAATGGGTACGACAGATCACACAAAATGAACTGACTTTTGATTTTAACACAGATGATATTCCTAAAGGTTCCAATACATTTGCCTTTAACAGTGCAAAAACTACTGATGGATCTACTTTTTTGGCTATTAACACCCATCAACCTTTAGACGGACCTGTATCTTGGTATGAGGCGCATTTATGTAGCGAGGAAGGAACCAATATTTTAGGCGCACTGTTTGCAGGAAGTCCCAATATATTGATAGGAGTTAACGAAAACTTAGGTTGGGCGCATACGGTAAACCAGCCCGATAAAACAGATGTTTTTGCATTGGAAATGCACCCCAAAGAAAAGCTTAAATACAGAGTAGATGATAAATATTTAGAATTAATACCACAGAAAGCAGAACTGCTTGTAAAAATTCTAGGAATACCCTTAAAAATAAAAAAGAAATATTATCAAAGCATCTACGGTCCTACCTTGAAGAATAAAACAGGAATGTATGCTGTTCGTACCCCTGCCCTATTTGAAATAAGAGCCTTGGAACAGTGGTGGCGAATGAATAAGGCATCGAACTTTACCGAATTTTATACTGCGCTTAAAATGAAAGCGCTACCTGGCTATAATATTGGCTATGCCGATAAGAATGATACTATTTTTTATATTTCAAACGGTCTACTACCCAAAAGAATTCCAGGCTATGATTGGGAAGGAGTCGTTCCTGGAAACACTCAAAAGACCTTGTGGACGGAAACTTATGATATAGAGGAATTACCTCAAGTAATCCAGCCGGAATCAGGCTATATATACAACGCCAATCACACCCCATTTCGTTCGAGTGATTCCTTAGACAATCCGGATCAAGAGCAATTTTCTAAAAATATGGGGTTTGAGATCTATGACAACAATCGATCAACCAGACTTAAGGAATTGATAGATCAATACGACAGGGTAAGTTATGCGGATTTTAAAAGGATCAAATACGATAGACAATACCCCAAACCCTTTGTTTTTAGCTGGATGGACATCAATCATCTAGATGGCTTAAATCCTTCAGCTTATCCAGAATTAGAAGAGCTGATCGGTATTCTCCAAAATTGGGATAGAAAAGCTGATGCGAATTCAGTTGGTGCAGGAGTTTTTGCGGTGTTTTACAACCAATTGAGAAAGTATTACCGCTTACTACCTCCTCCCAAAATTGTTCCACCTTCAATTATAATTAAAGCGCTTAAAGATACCAAAGGCTACCTATTAAAAAACTTTAAAACAACACAAATTCAACTTGGAGATTATCAAAAGCTAGTCCGTGGTTCAAAAGAACTTCCAATTTTTGGTCTGCCAGATGTCATTACTGCCATGGCTAATAGACCTTATAAGGACGGTAAAGTTAAAGTTGTCAGTGGTGAGTCTTATATAGAATTAGTTCGTTTTACTGAAAAAGGACCTGAAATTGAATCTGTAATTTCTTACGGTAGTTCAGATCATGCCGAATCATCACATTACAATGATCAGATGGAAATGTACGCGAGGTTTAAAACTAAAAAAATGAGTCTGGATAAGGATGAAGTTTACGCAAAAGCCAAACGCATTTACCATCCTGAGTGATTGGTGCTGACTAAAATTGTATGGAGGCTACCGCATCCGAATAAATGGTCTCGTATTTACCGATAATTTTTTCAAGAGAAAATTTACTAGCTTGCTGTTTGGCTTGTTTTTTAAACTGGGAGTGTAGCTCATCATTGGACAGTAACTCTTTGGCTCGGACAACCATGGTATCTACATCTCCTATGTCTGCTAAATAGCCTGAAACACCATCGATATTTACTTCAGATATACCACCAGCATTAGAGGAAATTACCGGAACACCGTGCGCCATAGCTTCCAATGCTGATAGACCAAAACTCTCTTTTTCTGAGGGAAGTAAAAACAAATCTGAATAGCATAATATCTTATCAATCTCATTACTGTTTCCAAGAAATAGAATTTTATCTTCTAAACCAGCATTTTCAACATATTCTATAGCTTTTACCTTTTCAGGACCTTCACCTACCATCATGAGTTTACAGTCAATTTCAGGGCTTAATCCTTCAAAAATCTTGATCACATCCATCACCCGCTTTAAAGGTCTAAAATTACTGATATGGGTAAGAATTTTTTCTTCTTTTTGCGCAAGTAAACTCCTTTCGCAGGGCTTTCCCACACGATTGATTTTCTCTGTATCTATAAAATTAGGAATAACGTCAATTTTAGTTTTAATATCAAAAAGACGAAGCGTATCTTGTTTTAAACTCTCAGAAACTGCTGTCACTCGATCAGAATGATTGATGCTAAAGGTCACAGCAGGTCGATAAAAAGGATGACTACCGACTAGGGTAATATCTGTCCCGTGCAAAGTGGTGACAATCGGGATTTGTATTCCAATATCTAAAAGCATTTTTTTAGCCATATAGGCCGCATAGGCATGAGGAATGGCATAGTGAACGTGAAGCACATCAATTTGCGCATTTTGAATCACATCCACCAAACGACTGGATAAGGCGAGTTCGTAGGGTTGATATTTAAAAAGCGGATAGTCAGGGACATTTACCTCGTGAAAATGTATGTTAGGGTGCTGAAGAGCTTCTAGCCTAACAGGTTGGTGATAGGTTATAAAGTGAATTTCGTGTCCCTTCGAAGACAGGGCAATTCCCAGCTCTGTGGCGACAACACCACTACCCCCAAAGGTTGGATAACATACTATAGCTATATTCAATTTTATTCTTTTTTATTCGATTAGTGCATTGTAAAAGTGATCTTGCAAACGTGTTCTAATGTTACTTTTACTGTATGTAAAATCATCATTAGGATAGGTTCGGTTTGCCAAGATAACAATTAGTAATTCTTTTTCTGGATCAGCCCAAGCATAAGTACCCGTATATCCCGAATGTCCAAAACTTTTCATAGATATACATCCACAAGTAGAAATATGGACTCCCTCAAGCTGTGGCTTGTCAAACCCAATACCCCTCCTATTTTCTTCCGGGCAGTAGGAGCAAACATTAAAAGTCGATATAACCTCTGGATCCAGCAGCTGTATTCCGTTATAGGCACCTCCTTGCAGATACATTTGCATCATTGCTGCTACTGACTCCGCATCACCAAAAAGTCCTGCGTGACCACCAACTCCATTTTGCATCGCAGCACCCATATCATGGACGTAGCCATCCAACTCTTGATGACGAAAATAGGTGTCAATCTCTGAGGGTACAATTTCGTCGGCATCAAACTTTTCAAGTGGATTAAAATTTATTCTGTTTAACCCCAGTGGCTTTAAAATACTGTCTTCAATTAGTTTATTGTAAGGTAAACCTGAGGTAGTTTCATAATACTTTTTAAGAATGTAATAGGGAAAATCTGAGTATTTGTAACTCAGGGTATCCAACAATTCACTCTCCTTGATTTGGGAGTACAATTCCTCTCCAAAATCTGATTTTAAATAAAGGTCATTAGCCACTGTCAAAGAGAACTTTGGCGAAGGCTTGGATTGATATATGGATTTTTTTGGATAGCCTTTTTTGTTGAGGGTTTCCTTATAAAATGGAATCCAAGGGGTCAATCGCGCGTAGTGAGATAACATTTCCCTCAGTGAAATAGAAGCCTTATTTGAATTGCTCCACTCAGGAATTAGTTCTGCAATAGTTGTCTCAAGGGACAGTTTCCCTCTTTGTACGGACTGAATCACCAGAGGTAGCGTTCCCAATATCTTTGTAAGTGAGGCCAAATCGTAAATATCAGATGATTTTACTTGTTGCTTTTTATCATAGGTGTGATAACCGAAGCTTTTGTTATAAAAAATTTTACCCTTGCGCGCAGCTAAAATACGCATTCCAGGGGTCATCATGGAATCAATAGCTTGATAGGCTAGCTGATCAACTGCGGATAATAAAGTAGTGTCAAAGCCCACTTCTGCTGGACTTGAAAACCCTAATCTAAAACTTCCGTCGAGGTCCAAACCTGCTCCTTCTTTTAATGATTCAGAAACATTTACGGGGAGTCTGCCTCTTACAGGATGCGCTCCAAACAAGGCATCAACACTTAATTTTTGTGATATGGCACTATTTTGATAACTCAAAAGTAGCGCATCTATGCCCTTGACTCTCTCAAGCGCACCTAAAGCATAGGGTTTGACAAAGACATCCAATACTACTGTTTTCTTAGCTGCAAGCTTTTTAATGATATTCAGTTCTTCCTTATTAAAATTAGAAGCTTTCCAAGGCGTGTCGTTGGAGCGGTGAAAACTGACGATTAGAGTATCCAATCCTGCAGTTTTTTCAAGGGCATTTGCTGCCGTGACATCATTTAGTGTGTGTATTGATCCATACTTTTTTAAGTGGTTCTTAAAAGCTGCTGATGAGGCATCGCCCAATGGAATATGCCCTAATTTCATTGTACTTTTCAATGGAAGAATGCTGTTTTTATTTTTCAAAAGAGTCAACGCTTTTCCCATTGCTTCTGTGTACAACAACGTGTCCAAAGGTGTATTTAATTCCTTGATCAGGTTTTCAGTCTTTATGGGCTGGTAATTTGCCAATCCTACTTTGTATTTTGCTTTCAATACTTTCTTTACAGAATGGCTGAACCTACTTTCAGTTATTTCACTCGCTTTGTAGGCTTTGGCTATGGCTTGAATTCCTCCAGAGATATCATTTGATATCAACAACATATCATGCCCAGCATTAAATGCTGTCAGGTCAATATTTTTTACTTTGTTGTATTCCGATACCCCCTTCATATTCAATGCATCGGTTACCACCAAACCTTTAAATTCCATTTCCTCAATCAATAGATAATGAATAACATCTTTGGATAAGGAGGTTGGTAATCCTTTTTGGGTTAAAGCCGGTACGGAAAGATGTGCTACCATCACAGACGACAAGCCCGCTCGAATCAATTCTCTATAGGGTGCGAGTTCCACCTCTTTAATACGATCGGAAGAGAAAGTAACCGAGGGAAGTGTTTTATGGGAGTCTTGTGCTGTATCGCCGTGACCGGGAAAGTGCTTGCCTGAGGTTAATATCCCAGCATCGTGATGCCCTTTCATTACCGCCATAGCTTGCCGTATCACGCGCTCTTTAGAAGAACCAAAAGACCGATTACCAATGATAGGGTTTTTAGGGTTTGTATTGATGTCAAGAACTGGACTAAAGCTGTAATGAATCCCAAGACGTTTTTCTTGCTCACCCATACGCCGACCGATTTTGCGCAGTAAAACTGTATCCTGAACTGCTCCTAGTGTCATCGGCCAGGGAAAAGGCTGAACAGAATCCAAACGCATTGCTACTCCCCATTCGGCATCCATAGCCACCAATAAAGGGGTTTGTGCAGCTGCTTGAAATTGATTTAACCACTCGCTTTGCTCCATGGGTCCTCCCAATGAAAAAATAAGACCCCCAACTTTTTGTTTTTTGACTAATTCTAATGTGTGCTGGTAATGTGCGCTATCCCTTTCCGTAAAAACCATGGGCATAAATAATTGACCCACTTTTTCCTCCAATGAAAGACTGTTGTACAAACTGTCAACCCAAATTTTTTGAGCTTGTTCATCTAGTGTTAATAAGGGGTCAATTGTTTGACCCTGGGCTAGGAAAATAAATCCAAAGAGGAAGCTTAGGGTATATTTCATCTAAAAAACGATTAGTTTATTTAAAAAAACGATTGTGCCAACTTTCAACAGCCGGAACTTCCCAAAAGTTATGATATGCATCCACAGTGTCCACTAGATTGTTAAAAACAATAGTTGATTTTGAAATAGCGCGTTCCTTAGCCATTTTCTTAAAGTCTTCCAAAGTCTTATGCGATAGATAGTCCCCCTGCTTAAAAGTAACGTTCATTTTATCTAAAAGAGAAAGTTCAAATACCTTTTCAAGTTCTTGGATAAAATGGACAGAAGCATCAATTGAACATCCGCTGGCTTGGACTTTTTCTTGGTTTAAACCAAGGATAATAAAACGGTTATAGGGCAAATCGAATCCAGCTTCCAATTCTTGATTGTGAGCTGTCCAACTGGAAAGAAAATTAGTAAGGGCTTCTTTGAGTTTACCGAGTTCTTCTTCTCTAAAAGGCCTGTCAGAAGGAAAAACCCAAACTCTAGATTCTGGAGGTAAGTTTTTAAATGGAACAATCATGTCTTATAAATTATTTGCATTGGCAATCAACTCAGCGACATCCATTATCTTAACTTCGTCCTCCTGCTTTTTATTTTTGATACCATCTGTCATCATCGTATTGCAAAAAGGACAAGCAGCAGCAATAATTTCAGCTTGGGTATCTAGAGCTTGCTCAGTACGTTCAATATTGATTTCCTTGTCTCCCTCTTCCGCATCTTTAAACATCTGGGCTCCTCCAGCTCCACAACACAAACCTTTAGTTTTGCAAGCTTTCATTTCGACGAGTTCAGCATCCAATTTTTTAATCAAATCGCGAGGTGCTTCAAAAATCTTATTCGCCCTACCCAAATAGCACGGGTCGTGATAGGTAATGCGTTTTCCTTTATAAGAGCCACCTTCAACCTTTAAGCTTCCCTCTTTGATTAAAGATTTTAAAAATTGCGTGTGATGCATTACTTTATAATGGCCACCTAGTTCGGGATATTCGTTTTTTAGGGTATTGAAGCAGTGAGGACAAGTGGTTACAATTTTAGTAACGCCATAGCTATCTAAGGTACTGATGTTTTGCAAGGCTTGCATTTGAAATAAAAATTCATTGCCGGCTCTTTTTGCAGGATCACCGGTACAACTTTCCTCCGTACCCAATACCGCAAATGAAGTTTGGGTATGGTTTAGGATTTTAACAAACGCCTTGGTAATTTTTTTTGCTCGATCGTCAAAACTACCTGCGCAACCCACCCAAAAAACTACAGCTGCTTTTTTACCCTGTGCTTGAAGTGACGCTAATGTTGGGACCTCAACACTCATCGATTAGGATTGTGATTGACCGTCATCAAAAACCTCTATGGTAACTTCTTTTTCAATCAGATCAGTAAACTTCCCGTTGTAACGGGTCGCTTTTACCAAGTGATTGTCAATCCAGTGATAATTCCCACCTCTAGGTTTACCCATGAGTAAACTGTGGTATTTAAATCCATTATCTTTTAGCCATTTTTCAGTCACGGCTCGGTGTGCCTCAACTCTGGAAGTAAAAAAGCAGATAAGATGACCCTCATCATACCATTTATTGAGCGTAACCAAAGCATCGGGATACAATGTCGCAGTTGCCATACGTTCGGGTTCTTCGTTTGGGATATCATCGCAAATAGTACCGTCAATATCAATAAGATAATTTTTGATACCTTCAGGTAAAACAGGACTTACTACTTCTCCCGATTCTACTTTTTTGTGTAAATAACTTTCTGCTTCTTCTCGTTCCATAAATTTAAATTGAGTTTATTTTTCGTTTATCCATTGCAAACGGTCTTGATTACTGAAAGGCCATGGAGCCCCATTATTTTCGATATTTCCCATCATTGCATTCAGTTCTTGAGGAGCTGCCGATTGTTCCATGACCAAATACTGTCTCATATCCATGATAATTGACAAAGGGTCAATGGCAACTGGACAGGCTTCTACACACGCATTGCATGAGGTACATGCCCATAATTCTTCGGGACTAATATAGTCATTTAGCAACTGTTTTTGGTCGTCTTCAAAGACTCCTTTATTCACATTGATGTTAATACCGACTTCCTCCAAACGGTCTCTAGTATCCATCATAATTTTTCGGGGAGATAACTTCTTCCCAGTTTGATTTGCTGGACAAACTTCAGTACAACGACCGCATTCAGTGCAACTGTAGGCATTCATAAGCTGAGTCCACTTTAAGTCGAATACATCACTGGCGCCAAATTTATCGTGTGGTGAACTGCTCTCTGGCTCAGTAGCAGCTTTTTCAGGAAACAGCATTAGCATCACTTCTCTTTTAATGTCAGTATCAATACTGAACTTACCTTGAGAATCTAAATTGGCATAGAAGGTGTTGGGGAATGCTAAGAGTATATGAAGATGCTTGGAATAATAGAGGTAGTTTAAAAAAATTATAATTCCGGTTATATGAGCCCACCAAAAACTTCGCTCTAAAAGGATTAAAGCTTCGAGACCTAAGCCCTCAAAAAGGGGTGTTAAAAACTGAGATACAGGAAAACTTCCTGCTTTTATATAAGACTCAGCAGCTTGCTGTTGAAGCAGCGCATCTGTTGCATTCATAGAAAGGAAGAGCAGCATAAGAACAACTTCAAAATACAGTATATAATCAGCATCCCGTTTAGGCCAACCCTTCATTTCTGATTTCCAAAAACGCTCAATCTTGACTAGATTCCTGCGAGTCCAAAAGAAAATTACCGCAATTAAAACGAGTAAAGCCAATATTTCAAAGCTTCCAATCAAAAAATCGTAAATGCTCCCTAGTAAAGGAGCAAAAAGTCGGTGAGTACCTAGCAGACCATCAAGTATGATTTCCAGTAGTTCGATGTTAATTAGAATAAAACCTATGTACACAACTAAATGAAGTGCTGCTGCCACAGGCTTCACACCCATTTTAGATTGACCCAAGGCTACCCGAACCATGTGCTTCCAACGTTCAGACTTCTGATCATTTCTTCCTGCCTCTTTTCCGAGTAGGATGTTTCTCTTGATTCGCAAAATATTTCGCGTAAAAAAACCTCCTCCAAATATAAGTAAACACAAAAAGATAAAATTTGGCAAATAGCCCATAAGGATTATTCTTTGGGTCTTGAAGTATTTGCTTTTCTTCCAAATATGGAGAAGTGGACGTAATTTTTGGGATTCGCTTTTAGATCATTTAATAAGGCCTCCAAAGCAGCTGATGAGCCCAATAGTTTATTGTATAAGTTATCATCATTGAGCAACTTACCGGCTGAGCCTTCTCCATTATTTAAACGAGAGATAATCATTTTTAAGTCAGCTGATGTTTGTTCAAAATTTTCAATCGTAGCACCTAGAGGCATTTTATTTAAAGAATCCGTAAGTTGACTTAAATTTTTAGAGGTATCCTCTAAATTATTCATAGTCCCTTTAAAGTTTTTTTCGTTTTGCACAACTACCCGATTCATGTTTTCTGTAAGTTCTGCTACATTATTTACACTTTCAGCTAAACCTTCAAGTGCCAATTTTAGATTCGTTTGAGTTTGGTAATTCATCACATTACTCACACCGGCAAAGAGAGAATCGGCAGATGTTAAAAGTCCCTCAATTTTATCTTGTAAAGGGGCAATTTGTTGATTGACCAGTTCTGTCAAACCAGGTTTAATCTCTGAAGGCAACACATCCCCTGTCTTTACTTCACTTCCCTGATCGTATTTAGGCAAAATCGCTATAGCTTTTCCACCGATGAGACCCGCCTCATAGAGTTGAGCCGTACTTTGATTTGAAAAATTCAAATCGCTTCTCAAACTGAACGTGACTTTGATTTTATCGTAGTTTTCATCAAAATCAATATTTCTTACTTTTCCGACATTTAAACCGTTGATGGTAACATTAGCACCGATAACAAGTCCCTCAACGTCTTGATAAATAGACGAAACAACTTTACTGTTATCTAAGAGGGAAGCCCCTTTGAGGTAATTGAATCCAAAAATAAAAATGGCAACGCAACCCAGGATGAGAATTGCAGTTTTTACTTCGCGTGATATCTTCAAAATAAAGCGTTTTACAATGCTTTACAAATTTAGAAATTATTTTCAGAAGAGCATCATTTTATCAACTCTAGTGCTTCGCTAATGGATATTTTTTTATCGCCATTATAAGCCACAACAAAAGCATTAGTATAGCCTTTATTTTTGGCTATTTTTAAATGCTGCTGTGCTTCTTCATAGCTTATAGAACTTTGGTAAAAATACCGATACAATTTACCTGATTTTTCTCTGCTAATGGGGGACAAACCTTTAAAATTATAACCTTTTGCAGCAATGCTATTCTTGCTGGCAGCAATCTGAACTTTAAAAATCAAATCTGGATTTAAACCAACAGGCTTGCTTCGAATTGGTTTGCTTTCAACTGAGCTTGCTTCTGCTTGAACCCCTGCTTCACGCAAGTTTTTGTAATTTAAGATTGCCTTGGAAATGGCATTTGCCATCTGGTTTTGTCCTTTGGAAGAATTTAAAAAAGCACCTTCTGAGCTATTGGTCAAAAATCCTGTCTCAACCAATACACTCGGCATATAAGTATATTTTAAAACGACAAAACCCGCTTGTTTAACAGTTCTGTCTTTGCGTTTTAAATTATTTATAAAACTCTTTTGAATGGTACTTGCAGCTGCGATACTTTGGTCTAAATAAGTCTCTTGCATCAAAATCAAACTAATTACGGATTCGGGATCATTGGGATCAAAACCGTCGTATTTTTGCTCGTAATTCTCCTCCAGAAAAATTACTGAATTTTCTTTTTGTGCCACTTTAAAGTTGCGTTCGTTTTCATGCAGCCCTAAGACAAAGGTTCCAGCTCCAAAAGCTCTAGAGGAGGTAAAGGCATCACAGTGAATGGAAATAAACAAATCCGCATCTGCTTTATTAGCAATATTTGCACGCTCAATAAGGTCTACAAAAACATCTTTTTTTCGGGTGTAGATGACTTTAATAGCAGGGTTTTTTTCCAATTGAGCTCCAATCTTAAGTGCGATATTGAGTGAGATTTTTTTCTCGTAATAGCCGTTTCCTCTATTACCTGAATCGTGACCTCCATGACCAGCATCTAAAACAACAACAAAAGGCTTCTCTTGCGCTGAGGCATTAGCAATAAGGCTAGGCAATAACACTAGTGTAGTCCAGCAGCTTAAACAGAAAATAAAACTTCGCAATTTTATAGACTGACGAAACAGAGAAATAGACAAAAAATCTTGATGCATCCTTAAAATTATCATTAATTTTGGTCGTTTGAACCAAGCACAACAAATTTAGGGCTTATCACTTTGCAATCAAAGTTTTATCATATAGCATATTTCCTCTTTTTCTTCGGACTAGGAATTATTCACGCCCAAACCACAGCCTCTCCTACGCTTACAGATGAAGTTCTATTAGACAGTATCTCAAAACCCATAGAAAAAAAACCGCTGCTTTTGGCCGAAGTGGAATACAAAGCCAAAGATTGTGTCCAAATTGATCGAAAAAATAATAAACTCATTCTCTATAACGAAGCTGAACTTTACTACCAAGATATCGAGCTTCGTGCGGGGATTATTATTTTGGATTATCAAACCAATGAGGTCAATGCTGGAAGAATAGAGCTTGACTCAACACTTGTACAATATCCCTTT